>Ga0075152_10000029_pt1 | contig 126110 bp, 115 predicted proteins | sample JI61114C2DNA_FD_70964 | JGI IMG/M metagenome (GOLD analysis project Ga0075152, IMG submission 70964) | Wastewater effluent complex algal communities from Wisconsin, to seasonally profile nutrient transformation and Carbon sequestration -... | ecosystem: Engineered > WWTP > Effluent > Algae...
AAAAGAGAGACTAAAAGCAGCTGGTATCGGGTTATTATATCTGCCACCTTATTCGCCACAACGAAATCCTATTGAGTAGGCCTGGGCATTAATAAAGCGAGTATTTAGGAGCTCTGAAGCTAGTACTATAGGTGGGTATATCGATACAATGCGCCAAGCATTTTCTGTCGTGACTCAAGAAATATCGACCGCTCTATTTAGACATGCTGGATATGCTCTAAACTGATGAGAAGGACTGTACATTATTATGATCAATAATTAAGATACTACTTAGCAAGCTGGCATTGTCGACATAAACCATACAATTCCATTTTATGGTGAATAACTTTAAATTGATGAGCGTTGGCTACTTTTTCTTGTAGCTCCTCAATCTTGGCATCAACAAACTCGCTGATCAAGCCGCAGCCAGTGCAAATAAGATGGTCATGATGAGCATGACTTTCAAAGACGGGCTCAAATAAGGCTTGGCCATCTTGAAAATTATGTCCTTCAGCTAAGCCGTATTCCTGTAAGAGCTTGAGTGTTCGATAAACGGTAGCCAGACTTACCCGTGAATCTACCAAACGAGCTTCCATCAAAATTTCTTCGGCTCGCCGATGACCTTCTTTGGCAAAAAAAGCCTCGCAAATAGTTTCTCGTTGTTTGGTAAGCTTTAAGCCAGAGCGACGAACTTTTTGCTTCAAATGAGCAATTACATCGCTTTTGCTATTGACCATCAATCACCCAGTGTTTTTGGCAGATTTGCGCACTTCTTCTCGATAAAACAAATAGATACCAATGCCAACCATGAGAAGTGCTATCAGGTGACTAGCCCCCAGTTTTTCGTCAAGCAGCACCAAACCATAAATAGAAGCAAAAACTGGGCATAAAAAACCCACCGCGCTCATAAGATTGATCGACATGTGGCGCAAAAGCCAGCCGTAAAAATTATAGCTAATCACATTGGCCACCAAAATCAACAGACCGGTCCACAGCATAAAATCACTGACCGAGCCATTAATTGGCGCAGGATCACCCACCAACCACCATAAAATAAAGCTCAAAACCCCACCTATGAGCATCGCCACACCATTAATAAACGAAATGCCATAGCCTTTACCCATCAGATCAGCGACTATAAACCATGCATAACTGGCACTGGTCACCGATAACAACAAGACAACTTCAGGAACTGACACAGATAAAAATTCACCCGCCAAATAGCTGATTTCATCGCCAGAAGCAAAAATAGGCAAGAGACCCAATAAACCAATCACTAAACCTAGCATTTGGGTTTTACTGATCTGTTTCTTGAGCAATAAAAAACTTAACATGGCTGCTATAAAGGGAGTCAGCGAATAGGTAATTGCTGTTTTTGCCGAGGAAACATATTGTAAGGCCCAAAACTCACCAATAAAAGGTAGGAAAACATGAAAAATACCAACCAAGAAAAACCAATGACAATCAGCTCTCTTGATTAGCATAGAACTGTGGCGCTGAAAGCTATGAATTAACAGCATAAGCGGTGATGCCACCACCATCCGCACCCCAATCAAAAAAAGCGGATCAGCATGACCAATAGCAATCTTAGCGATCGTAAATGTTGATGCCAAAATGGCGTATTCTAACACAGCAAAAAATAACATAATAATCTCTAATTTTATGTACGTCCAATTAAACTTAACTCAGGCTTAAGTCCTGCCACTTCTAATAGATACATCTCACCTTGCATTTGTATAATAGCTTCTTCTTCAGATTTCTCATGATCATAGCCTAATAAATGAAATAGGCCATGGGCACATAACACTGCAATTTCTTCTTGCAAACTATGACCGTATTCTATTGCTTGTTCTTGAGCTTTATCTATGCATATTACCACGTCACCTAAAAGATTTTTAGTGTGCTCAAATTGACTTTCTTCTATTGGCAGTGGAAAAGATAATACATCGGTAATTTTTTTCTTATGCTTAAACTGATGATGTAACTCAATCATAGATGGTTCATCAACGAAGCAAATATTTATATGATGTTCATCTAGATCTGAAGCTCTTAATACCTGGTTAACTACTTTAACAACTGCATCATGACTCTTTAGATCAATCTCTTCCAGGCCAATAATTTCTATCTTCACGCAATTCCCTTAAGTTTTAATTTTATTGTCGTAAGCACGAACAATCAACTGCACTAAAGGGTGTCTCACTACATCCTTTTCAGTGAGTTTACAAACACTTAAGCCGGAAACATTTTGCAAGATACTAATTGCATCGATGAGACCTGACTTTTGCTGAGGCGGCAAATCAATTTGAGTTATATCACCGGTCACGACCATTTTTGAATTTATTCCCAAACGCGTTAAAGCCATTTTCATCTGCTCAGGTGTCGTATTTTGGCCCTCATCTAAAATAACAAAAGCATCGTTGAGCGTTCGACCGCGCATGAAAGCCAATGGTGCTACTTCAATCACGCCGTGAGCAACCAGCTCTTCAGCTTGGCTAGTACCAAGTAAATCAAAAAGAGCATCGTATAAAGGCCGTAAATACGGTGAAACTTTTTCTTCGAGAGTGCCCGGTAAAAAACCTAGTTTTTCACCCGCCTCAACAGCCGGTCTCGTAAGAATAATGCGAGAAACTTGCTCAGTTTCAAGAGCCATAACAGCCAAAGTCATTGCTAAATAGGTTTTGCCAGTACCAGCCGGTCCTACACCAAAAACCACGTCATCACGCTTAATGGCTTCAACATAGGCCCGTTGCCCTGGTCCCCGCGGGTTAACCTCACACGAACCTCGGCTACGATAGAGATTATCTGCCAAAAAATCTGCCGGCACAGCTTTAGTCTCTGTGCTCATACGTTGAGCAGCATTACGCACATCCGCTCGTGAAATATCACGACCATCAGCAAGTAAAGCAGCCAAATGCTTGATAAGTTCGGCAGCTTTTTTTACTGACGAACTTTTGCCTAACAGATTAATTGTATCACCTCGAGCACCTACTTTAATGCTGAATGCTTGAGCAATAGTCCTCAGGGTCTCGTGTTCTAAGCCACTGAGTTTTCGTATAATACGCTCATCATCAAACTTAATATGCTCATGGTGATCTTTAGGCATCAGCTGCAACCCGAAGTCGAGCCACAGTTAGCACAGCGATAACAGGAGCCATTTCTCATCATAATACTCCCGCAATATTGGCAAGGCGGAGCATCTTGTTGGACTTCGTGGCTGGTTTCAGAAGAGCTTTTAGCGAGTAGATCGTCATTAAATAACTCAGCCTGCATTTGCTTCAACCAATCGGGACGATCGTTAGCCTTTAAGAACTTAAGCCCCAGCCAACGAAAAATATAATCACATACGCTGCTAGCAATAGGAATATCGTGGTTTTTAGTAAAACCGCTCGGCTCAAAACGAGTATGAGCAAACTTTTCTACTAAGACTTTCAATGGCACGCCATATTGCAAAGACAAGCTAATAGCCGTGGCAAATACATCCATCAATCCACTAATCGTACTACCCTCTTTGGCCATCGTGCAGAACAACTCACCAGGGCTACCATCTTCAAATAAACCAACTGTTACATAGCCTTCATGCCCAGCTATAGAAAACTTATGCGTAACAGCAGCCCGTTCAGCAGACAGCCGTCTACGCTTAACCATACCAAGCTTTTTACCAAGCTCATCGTTAGCATTCATACCCTTGGCTGCTTCAATCAAATCTTCTAGTGTCAAAGCTTTATAGTTAGCAACAGGTAAAATAGGACCCTTAGCAGAATCTTTGCCCGTCGATAAAGGCTGGCTGCGTTTACAGCCGTCGCGATAAATAGCTAAAGCCTTAACCCCCAGTTTCCATGCAGCAAAGTGAATCTCTTCCACATCTTCCACCGTGGCATTCTCTGGCATATTGACCGTTTTAGAAATTGCCCCACTCAAAAAAGGCTGAACGGCTGCCATCATTAAAACATGAGCCATCGGTTTGATGCTACGAACACCGTGCTGGGCTTTAAAAGCACAATCAAAAACAGGCAAATGCTCCGACCTCAATAAACTACAGCCTTCAATGGTGTCATGCTTTTCTATATAAGCTAAAATACCGGCTTTATCAGCTTGATTATAACCTAAGTTATCAAGAGCTCGCGGCACAGTGCTATTCACTATTTTCATCATGCCACCACCAACCATTTTTTTATATTTCACCAGTGCAATATCTGGCTCAACACCGGTAGTATCACAATCCATCATGAAACCGATAGTTCCGGTTGGTGCTAAAACCGTAACTTGGGCATTTCTAAAACCCCACATTTTACCCAACGACAATACATCTGACCAGGCTTTTTGCGCATGGCTATAAACCGGCGCTAGCATGGTCGGCATATGATTAAACTCCGGCCGAGCTAAAGCGTCTTGATGAAGTTTCATAACTTCAAGAAAAACATCGCGATTTTCTTTAAAAGCATCAAAACTATTCATTTTCTCGGCTATCATCGCTGACATTTTATAGGCCTGACCACCCATAAGCGCAGTAATCGCTCCCGCCACTGCACGCCCTTGATCTGAATCATAGGGTAAACCAAGGCTCATCAGTAAAGCCCCTAAGTTGGCATAACCTAAACCTAGTGGCCTAAAACGGTGGCTATTAGCTTCAATCTTTGGCGTTGGATAAGATGCATGATCAACAATAATTTCTTGGGCTAAAATGCTTAGGCTTACTGCATGCTCAAAACCAGCCACATCAAAACTGCTGTCATCGTTAATAAACTTCATGAGGTTAATTGACGCCAAGTTACAGGCAGAATCATCCAAAAACATATACTCACTACAAGGATTAGAAGCATTGATGCGGGCCGTATTTTTGCAGGTATGATAGCGATTGATTATGTCGTCAAACTGCAATCCTGGATCACCACAATTCCATGCCGATTCGGCGATTTTATGCCAAATATCGGCCGCCGATAAATCTTCACATGTCTCACCACTAGTAACCATTTTAGTTTGATAGGTGCTCTTATTGATCAGCGCTTGCATAAACTTATCGTTTACACGCACCGAGTGGTTAGCATTTTGAAACATCACCGAGTCATAAGCACCGCCAGGCACGTTAAAGCCCGCATCATAACCGGCATTGATCAAGGTATGCGCTTTAGCTTCTTCCTCAACCTTTGAACTGATAAACTCTTTAATATCGGGATGATCAACGTTTAAAATCACCATTTTGGCCGCTCGCCTAGTTTTACCCCCTGATTTAATCACGCCGGCAAAAGCATCAAAACCGCGCATGAACGATACAGGGCCAGAAGCCTCACCCCCACCACGTAGAGCCTCTTTCTTAGCCCTAATACTCGAAAAATTGGTTCCAGTGCCACTACCGAACTTAAAGAGCATGCCTTCAGTTTTAGCCAGTGACAAGATTGAATCCATCGTGTCATCAACCGAGTTAATAAAACAGGCTGAACATTGAGGGTGCTTTTCCACGCCAATATTAAACCAAACTGGTGAGTTAAAAGCCATCTTCTGGCTCACCAACATGTGGCTTAACTCGTTCCTAAAGCTTTCTTGATCAGCTTTAGTGGCAAAATAGCCTGACTGATCGCCCCAAGCCGTAATCGTATCAACTACCCGTGAGATTAGTTGCTTGACTGAATATTCACGATTAGGCATTCCAAGCTGTCCGCGAAAATATTTATTAACTACAATATTAGTAGCCATCATTGACCAGCTTTTAGGAATCTCCACACCTTTTTGCTCAAAAATCACCGTACCGTTCATATCTGATATGGTCGCATCTCGCAACTCAAAGCTTATGCCAGCCTGCTCACTCATCGGATCGATGCCTTCGGTGGTAAAACGACGCTTGATCGAAAGTCCTTGGCTGCTAGCCCTTACTTCGTCTTGTTTTTTACTTTTTTCTGATCTCACCAATGTTTCCACCATATAAATATCCTCTTGTTCAAAAATTTTTTAGAACCCCAACATATCAATTACCGCCGCCTTGATCTGCTCTATTTGAGGCAGAATGGCAGTTTCGAGTGCTTTGGCAAAGCCAATAGGGATATCTTGAGCAGCTAAACGCTTTACCGGTGCATCAAGGTCCATGAAACAGTTTTCCATAATCACAGCCGATACTTCGCTGCCAATACCATTAAATAGATGATCTTCATGAAGTACCAGCACTTTGCCAGTTTTTTTAGCTGTTCGGCAAATACCCTCGTAATCAAGCGGTTTAATCGAACGCAGATCAAATACTTCAATACTATGTCCAAGCTCAGCAAGCTGATCGGCTACCTGCAAAGCCATATGAACCGTATTACCGTATGTAATAATGCTGAGCTCAGAACCTAAGCGTCTAAGCTTACCAAGACCAAAAGAGATCGCGTAGTCTTTGCCAAAAGTAGGCCCACAGGCCTCTTTACGGTTATATAAATATTTAGGCTCAAGGAAAAAAGTCGGCCCTGCCGATCTGATAGCCGTTCTCAATAAGCCGGCGGCATCATCGGCAAAAGCGGGTGTAAGCACACGAATACCTGGTAAATGACTCATGATCGCTTCAATATTTTGCGAGTGATATAAACCGCCGCTAATATAGCCGCCTGAAGCTAGTCGCAAAACAACGTTTGGTGAAAACTGACCGTTTGAACGCCAATAATCATGGCCCATCTCGACAATTTGCTCCATCGCCGGCCAGACATAGTCAGCAAACTGGGCAGCTTCTATGACCACACGCAGGTCTTTACGGTAGCGGCTCATGCCATTAGCAGTACCCACAATAAAGTCTTCGGCAATCGGTGCGTTAAATACGCGCCGATTGCCGAACTTTTCGAGCATATTTTTAGTAAGGTTAAAAACTCCGCCTTTTTTCTTAGAGGCAACATCTTGGCCCCATAAAAAAGTATGGGGGTTATGCTCAAACTCCTCTACCATCGTTCGGTTGATCGATTCGCGCAGCTTTTCAAGCGGCTGTGGATTTTCAGGTATAAAATCCTGCTCAGGCCTAGCAGGCTCAAAACTATCAGCAAAAACAAAATTCTTAACCGACTTAGCATCTGGATCTGGTGCAAGCTCAGCAAGCCTACACGCCTCTTCTATCTCTTGATCAAGCTCCTCACTGATTTTATGCATATCAGCATCAGAAAACTTAGCTTGTTTCAGTAAAGCGCTAAGCTTAATCAAGGGGTCATGCCTAGCCGCTTCTTCAACTTCACTCGCTTCCCGATAAAGATCATGGGCGTCAGAATTTGAATGAGCACCGATCCTTACACACTGGGCATGAACTAAAGCTGGGCAATGAGAAGTATTAACAAAATCAACAGCATCGGCCATAATTCTGGCACTATCGATAAAATCAGTGCCGTCACATTCAAAAATGCCTAAGTTTTTAAAACCTCTAAAATTATCACTGATTTTGATATTGGCCGATTGCTCAAAAGTCGGCACTGATATGCCATAACCGTTATTCTGCACGACAAAGATCACCGGAAGTTTTTCCCGCGAAGCACCATTAATCGCCTCATAGCAATAGCCTTCAGACATTGAAGAATCACCTTGGGAAGAAAAAGCAATGACATCGTCCTGATAATATTTGATCGCACGCGCCACGCCTACTGCATGAAGAGCATGGTTGCCGGTACAAGACGATACGTTTTGGATATTAATTGCAGGCTTAGCAAAATGATTAGACATGTGGCGCCCACCAGAAGCAATATCACCTGCCTTAGATAAACCGTTTAAAATGAGCTCAAGAGGAGATAAACCGGCAGCAATAACTGTAGCCGTATCGCGATAGTAAGGAAACAAAAAATCTTTGCCTGCTCTAAAAGAAAGTCCTAAGGCAATTTGGATCGCTTCATGACCGGTACAACGAGCATGATAAGACCAGCCTAAACCACGACGAATATATAAACCGGCTTTCTCATCGATCTTTCGGCTCATTAAACACAAACGATACCAAGTTAACAGTGGAGCTTTGGACTTAAGTTTTGATGTTTTCACTATTAGATTCCTAAATCAAGGGCGAAAAATTTTAGCAGGGTTATCAAGCTTTGCTTTAGCAAGGCCCAAAAACCCCGCATCAAGCAAGGGTCTAAGCCCTAAAAAACCTGTTTCTTGAAGTACCGCATCAAGTCTAGCCATATGAGTTTCCTCTAGCAATACTCCATCAGCAGAAGCTATTGATAAATATGCCAATACGTATTCATGAGCATAGATATTTTTATCTTCTACATAGCTAATTATAGCCAACTGATCAGCAATACTAAAATCAATAATTAATATTTTACTTTTACAACCTAACCATGACAACAACCAGTGATTAACCAAACATAAACTATCGCTTTTATTTAGAGAAAATTTAACGCAGTATAATTTTACTAATAAATCAATAAATAATATTGTTAAAACCTTTTTACAGCTAAGACCAAAAGCCATACTCAAATCATAATAACTCTCTATCCTGCGGATAAACTCATAAAATGGCTTCGCTAATAGTTGGTAGGACCGTGGCAGACGTTTAAGTAAATCACCCGTATCCAAGCGCACAGTATTTTCTAATAATACGTGATCTAACAGAGCTGAGAAGCCTCGCAAATTAGGTTCAAATTCGCTATCGATCTGCTTAAATTCTTCTTTAAGAAAAGTATCAACACGCTCATAAGCATTCGATTCAAAAACTAAGGCTAAATCAGCAGCGATAAGACCAGTGGTTTTTTGATCTTCACTCAAAACCGACAAGAGACCTAAAGCCTCTATAGCCATTTGGTCTAGCGGAGCATCTTGAGGATGACCAGCTAAGCGATCAAAGAGCACCCTAAGCTTATCAAGCTTAGCCTCTCTCACGGCTGTTCACCCCCGTTCTCAACTAGTTTGAAGCTTGATTCCCGAGCAGGCTCTACCTGATCCTGACTAAGCGATTTTATTTCACTCAATTTTCGAGCAGTAACTAAGACCCGTGAATCAAGAGAACTGAGGGTCTGGTTATAGCTGTCAGTAGCCTGCTTTAAATGCTTACCCAGTTTTTCAAAATGACTAGCCACCACACCAACGCGATCAATCAGCTGTTGTGAGAGTTTACGTACTTCTTCTATATTATGAGCAACGGATTCTTGTTTAAAACTAAAAGCGATAGCTTTAAGCAGAGCTATCAAAATCAAAGGCGTAGCGAGAATTATTTCATGTTGGGCGGCAAAATCTAACAGCATCGGATCAGCGAGCAGAGCTCTACTCAGAACTGATTCTCCCGGCAAAAACATGACCGTAAACTCAGGGCTTTCACCAACTACTTTATAATAACTTTTCTTCTTCAAAGATAATAGGTGGCGTCTAATAGTCTGCGCTAACTCTTGGTTGGCAGTCAGGTTTTCTTCTGAGTTGCTCAAAAGCACTTCTAAAGGAGCCTTCGCGTCAATAATAACTTTTTTATTCTTGGGTAAGGTTACGATCATATCAGGCCTAAACATCTCATCCTCATTTTTGAGGCTCGCTTGCTCCAAAAAATCGCAATGTTCAGACATACCCGAGAGCTCAACCACACGCTTAAGCTGCATCTCTCCCCAGCGACCTCGAATAGTTGGAGCACAAAGAGCTCGCGCCAAGCTGCTGGTTTCTTTATGAAGAATCTTTTGGCTATGCAGTAAGCCCTCAATCTGTTGAAGCAGACCACTATAAGCCCCTTGGCGCACACTCTCGAGCTCACCAACTTTTTTATCGACCGCGATCAGCGATTCTTTAAGCGGTGCAATCACGCTTGTTAACTGCTCACTACTGGCAGCCCGGTCTTTGATACTATGGCTTAGTAATTGCTCAAGGCTGTGCTTAAATGAGTCGTTAACCAAGTCTAAATTATTTTTAATCGTATCCTGAGAGATGGCCTTAAAAGCCTGCTGCAAATCATCACGCATAGCCACAGCACTACGCTCACGCCTATTCATTAGTACAAAAGCCAGCACAAAAGCTAAGATAAAACCCAATAAAAAACCTAAAGAGAACACCAGCAGCACTTAAAACTCCTATACTTACTTATTGACACATAAATAATGCACCAAAGCAGGAGGAATATTACAGCTTACAACTTGCTCTTCTATTTGATAAGAATTAATAAATTTAACAACTATACTACGGCTATTTTTAAAATCTTCAACAACCTTTTTTGACAGAAAAAAAGTTATAAATTTTTGCACAATTTTGTACTCAAAAAAAACCACATGAGCTCCAGGCTTAGCAAGATCGATTATTTTATCAATAAGCGCTTTAGTAAGCACAGAGTGCAATGAATTAAATGGCAAGCTTGAAATAATCAGATCATACTTATAATCAGGATCAAACTTTAATAAATCAATAGCATGAATATTTAAGCTAGCTTCTTTAGCAAAGCGCCGCCGTAGAATACTCGCTAATCTCGGCATAATCTCTACAACATCAACCTTGTGCTCAGCGCCAAGTCTGGTCAGCAAATGCTTAGTAATAGCACCGGTGCCAGCACCTACTTCAAGAATAGTTTGGGCTACGTTTTTATCAACCAACTTAGTCATAGCCATGGCCAGAGACTTAGAGCTGGGAGCAAGGGTGCCAAGGGTACGCAAATAATTTGGTGGATCTATCATGGGCTTCCAGCACAAGTTTGGCTGATAAAAAAAATGGTGCCGGAGGAGAGACTCGAACTCTCACGGACCTAAGCCCACCGGATTTTGAGTCCGGCGCGTCTACCATTCCACCACTCCGGCACCTACTGCACTGAAGATAAGCTAGCGGCTTTAGTAGATTCGTCAAGGGCCTTCTATCTTGATAATTTCGCGATGCTCTAAGATTTGATCAGCTGTTTCAGCCTTTTTGACTGAATAAGTCTAACTAATTAGCAATACTATCTCACCATCGACTACATCAATAATAACCTGACCACCTGATGTCAGCTTGCCAAATAACACTTCATGGGCGAGGGGTTTTTTGATGCGCTCTTGCATGACTCGCGCCAAGGGCCTTGCTCCCATACTGGGCTCATAACCCAGCTGAGCCAGCCTTTGTGCTGCCTGATCAGAAATTGTTATCTTAATATTTTTGTCCAATAACTGCTTATTAAGTTCGTTAATAAACTTTTCTACGACTTTAATTATAATATTTTGAGATAACTTATTAAAACTTATTGTTGCATCAAGTCGATTTCTAAACTCAGGCGAAAATAAGCGTTTAACTGCTTTATCATCATGGCTAGACCCAAGCTCTTCTAAGAAACCAATGGCTTTATGCTCACGCTCACGGGCCCCTACATTGCTGGTCATAATCAGTATGACATGGCGAAAATCAGATACTCTGCCGCTGGTATCGGTAAGCTTGCCATAATCCATCACCTGCAAGAGCATATTAAAAACATCACTATGGGCTTTTTCGATTTCATCGAGCAACAACACGGCATAAGGAGTTTTATTGATAGCATCAGTTAATAAACCACCTTGCTCATAGCCAACATAGCCCGGAGGTGCCCCTACCAACCTACTGGCCGCATGGCGTTCCATGTATTCGCTCATGTCAAAACGTAACAAGTTTAGGCCCAAAGCGACTGCTAACTGACGGGCTACTTCAGTTTTACCTACACCAGATGGACCTGTGAATAAAAAACAGCCCATTGGTTTTTCCTGCTCACGTAAGCCTGCTCGTGACAATAAAATCGCATTACTGATGTGCTCAATAGCTTGATCTTGGCCAAAAACAGTGTCTTTCAGCTTAGTTTCAAGCTCAGCTAAGACCTGCTTGTCATCATGATTTAGTTTTTTCGACGGGATTTGTGCCATACTGGCAACCGCTTCTTCGATAGCACCGTCATCGACTACATTAATAGCACCTTCGTTTGGTTTTTTTAGCAGACGCAATCGGGCACAGGCTTCATCAATAACATCAATCGCTTTATCGGGCAGCTTGCGCTCATGTAGAAATCGAGCAGAGAGCTTAACCGCTAAACTAAGAGCCTGATCAGTAATGCTTAAGCCGTGAAAATCTTCGTAGCGTTTTTTAATGCCCCTAAGAATGTGTATGCATTCTTCTTCACTAGGCTCATCAATATCAATTTTTTGAAAACGTCTGGCTAGCGCACGATCTTTTTCAAAATAGCTACGATACTCTTTATAGGTAGTTGAGCCCAAACAACGCAGGTGTCCCTTAGATAAAATCGGTTTTAATAAGTTTGAAGCATCCATGCTACTACCTGAGGTAGCTCCCGCCCCTACAATAGTATGGATCTCATCAATAACCATAATAGCGTTTGGTTTTGCTTCAAGCGCTTTCAATACTGATTTCATACGGTTTTCAAAATCGCCTCGATATCTGGCTCCAGCAAGCATTGCTCCCATATCTAGCAAATACATCTCAGCATCAAGCAAATAATCAGGTACTTTTTTCTCAATAATAGCTATTGCTAAACCTTCAGCCAAAGCAGTCTTTCCTACTCCTGGCTCACCAACAAACAGCGGGTTATTTTTACGCCGACGCGATAACACTTGCATGGCACGATTAAGCTCGCGCTCGCGCCCGATTACCTGGTCGAGACGACCTTTGCGGGCTTCATCAGTCAAGCACAGGCTAAAGCGTGCCAACGTATTGAGTTTATGCGATTTATTTTCATCATCATCATCATCGCCTATATCCGCTTGATTTTCGTTGTCATGTTCGTAAGCGGAAAGGCTACCGTGAGAAATCACCGATACCAAATCAAGCCTACTCACACCTGCTTGCTGCAATAGATAAACCGCATAACTCTCATCTTCATCAAAAGCTGCTACTAAAACATGCTCTACTGAAAGCTTGGTCTTACCAGCACTGGCAATATGTACGGCTGCTCGCTGTAAGACCCGCTGAAATCCTAAGCTAGGCATCGTTTCCAGCTGCGATCCTTCAGGCAGGCTTTCGATCTGATGGTCAATAAAATCAAGAAAGCGTTTTTTAAGTTCTTTTTTATTCACACCCAAATGCTCTAACAAAGTATTAATTCGTTCATGCTCAAGTAGCGCTAGGCATAAATGCTCAACCGTAGCAAACTCATGCCGTCTGCGACTTGCCTCACTAAAGGCTTGCTCAACGATTTTATCTACTTCAGGACTTAACATTAAAACTCTCCCTAACTGATCCTAGCGTCTAGATGGCTATCTAGCTAGCTATAATCAGCACTAGTTGATCAAGCACCGCTAAGTTCCTGTAATTAAAGCTTATTCTGGCTCAGCGCTAATTAAGAGCGGCATGCCATGTTGGCGACTATAAGAACTAATCAACACCACTTTGGTTTCAGCAATATCTTTTGTATAGAGCCCGACTTTGGCTTTGCCTTCCCGGTGCACTTTAAGCATGAGCTGATGAGCTTCACTGAGACTTTTATGGAAAAAATCAGTGAGAATATGAACGACAAACTCTTGGGTAGTAAAATCATCGTTATGTAAAATTACCACATATTTTCTAGGCTCTTCGGTCTGTTCGCGTTCAAGCACGAGCGTTTCACCAGACTCTTGTTCATCTACACGAAACTTTTTTTGCGCCATCTAGGCTCTCCAACTTAAGTTTTTAGTTTTTTCTAACAATTATACGAGCCATTTGAAAAGCTAGGCTAGGCTAGATTGGCCCTAAAGTTAAGTGGAGATATTAATGAAGACTCGCCTATCTTGCTATCTATTGATGAGCTGCACACTCATAGTGTCAGCATGTGAGAACTCGTCTAGTAAAATAAGCCAAGAAACGCCTAACCAAGACTGGCTTGTTAGCGGCCGTATGTCTACAGATGATTTTATACTCGGTGAAGTAGTTGCCTTAGCCCTTGATGGCAAGAAAACACGCACAGAAATCAAAGATGATCAGTCGTTTTCATTAAATTTAGATGCTAATACTAGCTATGCCGTTTATTTTTTAGCAGCGCCAAGCATCAATAACACGACCTTTTCTGCCTCTAATTTTATTAGCACCGCTGTCGGCCCCAATCTTCAAAGCAGACCACCTGCCCTACTCACTTTTGAAGAGAGCGAAGAGATGGGCATGAGCGACACCTTACATCTGCCTAAGGCCAGCCCTCTTTCTACGCTAGACCTCGGTGCTATCACCATCAAAGGTGATTTTGCCTACGCCACCAATAACCCCTCACATAAACTCGATTTTGATGACGATGGCATCAACGATTCACAAGATCCTGACACCCGCCAACATAGTAAGCAAGAGCAGGTAGCTCTTTGTCATAAAGGTCAAGAGCTCACTCTGCCTTTAGCTAGCCTCTTAGGTCATCTTAATCACGGTGATAAGCTCGGTGACTGTGAAGATGATGAGCATGAGAATGAAAGTGACAATGAAGAAGAGCAAATCACCAATACTTCAGATCTCAGCATCAAAGATCAAGACCACCATGAAAACAAGCCACCACACAGGCAAAAAATTAACACACCGATCTTTATTGAAGAAATCGAGGATGATGGAACTTAGTTTTTAGCCTTACTTGCCAATGAAAAACTAGCTAGGTAGGACCCTCTGATAACTTTGGGGAGATTTTATGACTAGCTGGTTAAAGCTCTCGATGATGGCCCTCGTATTAGCTGCTGGCTTATCGGCTGAAAACTATGACAACGGTATCAGCCATGGCTTAGGAGTTGGCGGCACAGTGTTTCGCAACGGGGGCTTTACCTATCGCCATCACTTTCAATCTAATTACGGCATTGCCGGCAGCATTGGTGGTTGGTTTAGCGAGTATGGGGCCCAGGCCGGTAGTGGTGTTGGTTTGCTTTATACACTGGCCCATCATCAGTTTCCCCAATCATCATTGCCCAACTCGTCAATCAGAATCTACCTCGCTTTTTATAGCGGCTTCATCTACGAACAAAACCGCCAGTCAGAGCCTAAAGCGGCCGGCTATACCGAAACCACTAAACATATATTAAACATTGGCGTAGGCCCTGGCCCTGGTATCGAATACTTTTTCACCAAGAACCTAGCTCTGCACTTTGAACTACCATGGATGACTTTTTTCAAAATCCAAGCCAATCCTGCTAGTTTCTCGTTCTCATCTTCCTATCCTCATGCCGGCGGTGGCTTCACCTACTACCTCTAGAGGATATTTTTATGAATAAAATTAACGTGTTAGTCCCTATTGCCAACGGTATCGAAGAACTTGAGTTTGTAAGCATTGTCGATATTTTACGAAGAGCAAGCATTTCTGTACGGGTGAGCACTATTGAAGACCGTGAAATAAGCGGGGCTCACCAAATAAAAATCGTTGCTGAATCAGACTTTATCGATGAAGAGCTAGCAGATTATGATGCCATCATTTTACCCGGTGGCACCAAAGCTGCTGAAAGCTTCTCTGAATTTACCCCACTGATTAATAGTCTCAAGGATTTTGCTCAGCATAACAAGCTCATAGCCGCCATCTGCGCCTCACCAGCTCGGGTCCTCGCCCGCCACGGCCTCTTAAATAAGCACCAAGCTACTTGCTACCCCAGCCTTAACGCCCAGCTTAAACACTATCTAAACCAAGCCGTGGTAATCGATGGCCACATTATCACCAGCCAAGGTCCAGGTACCGCCATGGCCTTTGCCTTCAGCCTGGTAGAATACTTGAGCTCAAGCGCTACCCTCAAGCAAGTCAAAGCAGATCTACTTGTAGCTTAGACCGCTATTGTTATATTCAAAATACCTGCTAATTTGCTAGGCCAATCTTGTTTAACCTATTTATTTATGGAGTTATTAACAATGGATAAACTAAAGTATATTATAGCTATTAGCTTGTTAGCTTTTATTGGCTGTAAGAACGGGCCTGAGCAAGTAGCTAAGGTTGATAATTGTGATGAATATAGCAGCAATGAGCGCGACTGTAACTTAGCTTCACAAAAAGATGATACTAAGTGTTATTTTTCTAACAATAAATGCGTTGCCGTACCGGCTCCTGCTGGAGCTAGCGGCACCTGTGCTAGTCTTAGCAGCGATCAGGCTAGCTGTGAAATGCGCTTTGATTGCAAGTTTGCTAACAATAGCTGTACAGCCACCGCGGCCGACTGCACTAACGTCAAAAATCAAACTAGCTGCGACAACACCTACGGAGCCTTTTGTCTATGGAATACCACCGCCAGCACCTGCGAAAAAACCACTGCTACAGCTGGTGCTATCTATAACTGGAAAAAAATTGCCCCACCAGCCGGCACCATGGCTGAGCTTACTAACTTTGTCGTAAGCAAAGACAACCAACATGCCTATGCCTATACTACAGATGCTGCAGCTGGTGTCGCCCCAGGTTTATACCACAGTGCTGATAAGGGTGCTACTTGGACTAGATTTGGCGGAGCTGCAGCTGGTGATGGTACAGTAAGGGGTAAGGTTGATCCTGCTGCTGCTACTAACTGTGATTATAATTCCACAGCTGGTGCCCCCAGAGATCTTAAGCCGACCCAAAATGGTGCCGTGCTGATTGATAATGGCTCTACTGGAGTTTGGATCTTAGAAGGCGCTAACGTAAAATGGGCCATTAAAAATGGCGTCAATGACACTACTACAGCTGCAGCAGGGACTACCCAGGTAGCTACTTTTGCTAATAAAAACATCAAATTTATTGACGTAGTCGATATCAACGGCGTAGAAACCATCGCCTTCGCCCAAGAAGATGACGCTTCCACCCAATACATGCTCTGGCTCAAGCCCACCAATAATCTTCAATACACCGCTCTTGATCATCACCCGCTACGAGTAAAGATCGAGAAGGCCGCCGCTGGCGGCCCTCTCGCAGGCGCTCAACAATGGATGCGAGCCGGTAATACCTACGATGGTGACCTGCTCTTAGCTTCCGTGATTGGCAATCAAACCAATGCAGGCACTGGTATCTGGGAAATAGCTAAAACCAACCTACCTCAAGCTGACGGTACCTTGCCCGGTACAATTGGGCAGCTGGCTAATGATGATCGTCGATTGTTTCCAGAAAACGCTCAGGCTTGGGCAGGTACTGCTACAAAAAGCAATCTTGATATCCAAGTCATCGGCAGCTTTAATAATAACGGCGACCATGAATACTTTGCTGGTATGAAGAGGGCTGCAGCAGCTCATAACAAAGGCGGACTTGCTCACTACACCGGTCCTCAAATCGGCTATAATGCCAAGCTAGACATGTTTGATGGTCGGACCAAAATGTCAGTCTTCAGTATCAACAACTTTAACGGAAAAACCTGTGTTGTGACTGATTTAGGTATCTTTGGGGTTGGCATTAATGGCAAAGCTAACAGAGCCGGTAACTATCATATCAGCGCCTTTGCCTTTTCTAAACAAGATATGATGGAGGGAACGAGCGATGCTGTGCCCTTTAACCCGAGTCATAATACTTTGCTGGTCAACATCTTTGGTGATGACGATCTAAGCTGGTATTGGGTTGATCGTAATGGTACTAATCCAGAGACCGGTATTTACCGGCGAGAAAAAGGCACTGGTCAGCTACGGCCATAAAGTCTGGCCGATCGGGCCACCTCAGCTCAGCCCTCTCCCTCAAGGGGAGGGCTTTGTTGTATAAAAGACCTTCCCTTCACTCCAACTACGATGGATTTTATTTTTAAGAAATATCCGCACTTGTCAAATGTTTACTAGGCGTCTATTGGTCGACAAAGACGGGTTTTAATAGCAAACAAAGAGTGATTGTTGCCATGCCGCAGATATTTCCTAAATGGAGTAATACCGCCGCTAAAATACTACCAGTCGTTTTATTTCTTAAGTTAGTCGTGGTGGTGTTTGTCATCTGGTATTGGTTCTCGCCGCGTAACACTGATGTTGGCTACCAGCCGCATCAGCCTATTCCCTTTAGCCATAAACTTCATAGTTCAGATTTAGGTATTGATTGTCTTTACTGCCACAATCAAGCGGAAAAATCGGCGCATGCAGGTGTTCCGAGTACGCAAACCTGTATGAATTGTCATGAGCATCAGGCAAATAAAGATTCGCTGAGGTTGGCTAATCTCATGCATTCATGGAATGGCGGTGGGGTTGATGGCCAGTCTATTCCTTGGAAGCGTGTTCATAAAATCGGTGACTATGCCTATTTTGATCACAGCGCTCACGTGAGCGCAGGCGTGGGCTGTAAGAGTTGCCATGGTCAGATTGATCATATGCAAGTAGTGCGCCAGCAGGAGCCTTTGAGTATGGGTTGGTGCTTGGAGTGCCATAGAAATCCGGCGGAGCATTTAAGGCCACCGGGTGAAGTGACGAATATGAACTTTAAACATAGTGAAAGCTCACGAAGAATGGCTGAGGAAAAAGCTAAAATTCTTAAAGAGAAAGACCGAATTCCTGTGGAAAGTTGCTCGGGGTGCCATCGATGAAACAAGTTAAAGCCGAGGGCGAAAAACTTAGTTATTGGCGCGGAATTGATAATCGCCGGCGTACTAAAGATTATCTCAAATCGATCGAAGATGAGTTTGGTGCCGACATGACGGATATCAGCTCGATGGATAGACGATCGATGCTTAAAGTCATGGGTGCCTCCATTGCACTTTCTGGCATGGGGCTTTCGTGCAGACGGCCAGAGGAAAAAATCCTGCCCTATGTCAAAGAGCCAGATAATTTTACGGCCGGTATTGCTAAGTTTTTTGCCACTGCCCAGCCTGGCCCCTTTGGTGCCAGTGGTATTTTGGTGGAGTCGCATCAAGGACGGCCAACTAAAATCGAGGGTAATCCATCTCATCCAGAAAGTTTGGGTAAGGCTTCAGTGCTAAATCAAGCGGCAGCGCTTGAGATTTATGACCCTGATCGATCACGTTTTGTGATTCATGAACAAGCAGGTAGTCGCTTAGCGGTTGAGTGGCTTGATTGGGATGTCTTTGCTAGTAATCACTTTAGCGCCCTCAAAGCTAAATCAGGCCAGGGCTTATGTTTAGTCAGCGATAGTGATCTGTCACCAAGTTATTTAATGCTCAAAGCTGAGCTTAAGCGGGTTTATCCTGCTGCTAAGTTTTTTGTCCATGAAGCAATGCGAACAAAGAATGTTGAAGCCAGCGTCAAGCTTGCTTTTGGTGAGCATAAACGTGTTCGTTATCATGTTGATCAGGCGAGATTAATCGCTAGTTTATTTGCTGATCCTTTTAGTAATCATCCTGAGTCTTTACGCCATATGCGTGGCTATGGCAAAAATCGTCGGGTTTATCAAGCAGCCGATACCAAAAGCATGAATCGTCTTTATGCCGTGGAAGCTGATTATAGTCTGACTGGTATTAATGCCGATCATCGTTTGCGTTTGCCGCTGGGTTTAGCGAAAAACCTTGTCGAGGCGCTCGCTTATGAGCTGCATGCTACTTACGGTATTGATATTGACCTTGGTATAGCAGGAGCTAAAAGTTTAAGTACGCTGGTGAGCAAACCGCCTTCATATAAAAATCTTGATCGTAAGTTTATTTTGGTTTTGGCCAAAGATTTGGCTTCTAACCGTGGTCAAGCCTTGATTATCGGTGGCGATCATCTGCCTGCAGAAATCTTGGGGCTTATTCATGTACTAAATCTAGCGCTCATGGGCTATCAAAGAACTTTTGATGTGCTTGAGATTAGTCAGCCTGAGATTCGAGCTCATTTAGCTGAGCCTGGTCTTGCCGAGTTAGCTGCTGAACTTAATAGGGGTGCGGTTGATACACTGGTGATGCTCGGTGTTAACCCTGCTTACGATGCCCCTGGCTCGCTTGCTTTTTCAACGCTCCTAGAAAAGGCCCCTACTACGATTCACTTGGGTTTATTTCAAGATGAAACAGCTCAGAAATCTAGCTGGCATCTACCTGAGACACATTTTCTTGAGCACTTTAGTGATACGAGATCCTATGACGGTACCACTACGATAATTCAACCCCTGATAAAACCATTGCACGGTGCTCGTTCAAAGCTTGAGCTGCTTAGTCAGATCGCAGGTATCAGTGCTAAGCCGCTAGAGTTATTAAAAAAAGCTTATGCGAGCTATGAAAAATCGGTGCATGACGGCGTAGTTGCTGACTCGGCTTTTTTGTTAGCCAAATCTTTATCCGTTAATAGCACTGATATTTATCAGGGCTTTAATCTACTTAAAAGTCGTGCCCCGAATAAAGAAAATCTCGAGTTGGTGATTAACTTCGATAAGAAAATTTTGGACGGCCGCTATGCTAATCACAGCTGGCTGCAAGAGCTACCTGACCCAGTTACCAAGCTTAACTGGGATAATGCGCTGTTAATGAGCCCACTGGCTGCTCGTGAATACGGCATTAAGAGCGGGGTTAAGAAAAATGCCTATGTGGCAGATTTAGTAAAACTTAGCGTTGGTGACAAAAGTGTTGAGTTGCCAGTTTTTGTTATGCCTGGCCTCAGCGACTATTCGGTATTGGCAAATCTTGGTTATGGTCGTACCCATGCTGGTGTGATTGGCAATAATATCGGTGTTGATCTCTACCCGTTAGTGAGCGATTACACTCGCCTATTTATCCATGGTGTTAAGCTAGAACGCACCGGCCAAACTCATCGATTGTCGTCTACGCAAGAGCAGTTTGCGATGAATGGCGATACGGTGCAAGAGATCGACACCTTGACCTTGCAAGGGCGCGATCCTGCCCGTGTTACTAATATCGCCGATTATATTAAGCAGCCACTGGCAGCCAAGCTTCAAGGTATGCCGGATAATTTATTGGTGGATGATCCCGATAAGCCCCATAAAGTTCCTCTGCAAATTACCGATGCTTGGGATTATTCCAAGGGCAATCAGTGGGGTATGGTGATCGACTTGGCCTCATGCACCGGCTGTAATGCTTGTGTAGTGGCCTGTCAGAGCGAAAATAATATTCCCGTAGTCGGTAAAGAGCAGGTGATTCGCGGGCGTATTATGCATTGGCTTCGTATCGATCGCTATTTTATTGGTGATGTCAAAGCGCCGCAGGCGATTTCTCAGCCAGTGCCATGTCAGCACTGCGAGAACGCCCCGTGTGAGCCAGTATGTCCAGTGGCGGCTACTTCACACGATAAAGAAGGCCTAAATGCGATGACCTATAATCGTTGCATTGGCACTCGTTACTGTGCCAATAACTGCCCCTATAAAGTTCGTCGCTTTAACTATTTTGATTTTACTCATACGGGCAATCTTCATGTTGAAGCAGAAACCCTAGCTCGCCAAAAGACGATCAAGCTGCAAAGAAATCCTGATGTGACAGTTCGTTATCGTGGGGTAATGGAAAAATGTACTTTTTGCACTCAGCGTATTCAGGAAGCAAAAATGGCCGCTCGTCGTGATGGGCACGACCCAAGTAATCTAGCTGATGGCTCAGTAACTCCGGCTTGTGCGCAGACATGTCCTTCTGAGGCTATTACGTTTGGTAATATTATTGATCCTCAATCACGAGTGAGCAAACTTAAAAAAGTTGATCGCAACTATACCATGCTTGACGGTCTTAACTCGAGACCGCGTACTAGCTACTTATCTAAGCTGCGTAATCCTAATCCTGAGTTGGGGGCATAGATGTCTTCACAAACGCTGATTCATCGTGGTGATGTAGTTGCTCATGAACCGATTGAAACCAGGGAAGATTTAGTTCGTGGTCCGCATAGTTTTCATGACATCACTAATATGGTATGCACGCCGGCTGAAAAAACCTTTGGCCAGATGCATATTGGCTGGCGAATTGGTTTTGCTGTTGCCTTTTCGCTGATGCTGATGTTTTTATCGGGTATTGGCTATTTGATATGGGAAGGGGTGGGCATTTGGGGTAATACGAGCCCGGTTTATTGGGCTTGGGATATTGTTAACTTCGTATTTTGGGTCGGTATTGGCCATGCAGGAACGCTGATTTCAGCTATTTTGTTTTTGTTTCGCCAAAAGTGGCGTACCAGTATTAATCGTTATGCTGAGGCCATGACCGTGTTTGCGGTAATCTGTGCGCTGGTTTTTCCTGGTGTGCACGTCGGTCGGGTGTGGACGGTTTATTGGATGTTTCCTTTGCCTAATCAAATGTCGATGTGGCCCAATTTTAGATCACCACTGTTATGGGATGTGTTTGCAGTAGGGACTTATTTTACGATTTCGTTGTTATTTTGGTGGGTAGGTTTGATTCCTGATTTAGCAAGTTTGCGGGATCGGGCAAAAACCAAACTCGCTCAGTTTGGCTATGGGCTTTTCTCGATGGGCTGGAAGGGCTCTACTAGGCACTGGGTTAATTATGAACGTGCTTATTTATTGCTCGCCTCACTTTCTGCTCCGCTGGTGTTGTCAGTACACAGTGTGGTGTCGTTTGACTTTGCCGTTTCACAATTGCCTGGCTGGCATACGACAATTTTTCCGCCTTATTTCGTGGCTGGTGCCGTATTTAGTGGTTTCGCCATGGTAAATACCCTCATGTTGCCAGCGCGTAAGTGGCTAGGACTCAAAGACCTAGTGACGATTAAACATATCGAAAATATGAATAAGATCATCTTGGTGACCGGAACCATGGTTGGTTATGCTTATGCGATGGAGTTTTTTATTGCCTGGTATAGCGGCAATGAATATGAGAGTTTTGCCTTTATTAATCGTGCTTTTGGTCCTTATGCCTGGGCTTATTGGATCATGGTTTCTTGCAATGTGATTACGCCTCAGCTGTTTTGGTCTCGAGCCATTAGAACCAATATCACAGCCAGTTTTATTATCTCAATTTTTGTCAATATCGGTATGTGGTTTGAGCGCTTTGTGATTACGGTGACCTCGCTAAATCGTGATTTTATGCCGTCGGCGTGGCATTATTATGTACCTACTAAGTTTGACTTGATGTTTTTAGTGGGTTCTTTTGGTTTATTCTTCACGCTATTTTTACTGTTTATTTGGCGGGTACCAGTAATAGCCATGGCTGAAGTTAAATCGATTATGAAAGCGGCTAATCCCCATAAGCATTAAGGTGAATAAGATGCATACAAAACATAAAAAAGAGATTGGAGTGTTGGCTGAGTTTGATTCCCCACATGCGGTTTATCATGCCTGTGAGCTGACGCGTGATGCTGGCTTTCGCCGTTTTGATTCCTACACACCTTTTCCAGTGCACGGTCTTGATAAGGCTATGGGTTTAGGGCCAAGTTATTTGCCATGGTTTGTGCTGATCGCAGGGAGTACTGGGGCCGTACTTGCTATGCTCACCATGATTTGGATGTCGGCTTATGACTATCCGCTAAATATTGGTGGTAAGCCGACCTTTAGTATTGCGGCTTTTATACCGATAACCTTTGAGGTTACGGTGTTGTTTAGTGGCCTCACTTCGGTCTTTGGTATGTTCGTACTTAATAAGCTGCCAACTTTTTATGACCCGCTTTTTAATATTGCCAAGTTTGCCAAAGTTACTGACGATAGCTTTTTTCTCATGATCGAAGCGCGCGATAAAAAATATGATCAGCGACACGTAGTTGAATTTTTAGAAGCTGCCGGCGCTAAATCTATCACCATCGTGGAGGACTAGCCATGAAGTGTTTGAGTTTGGCCATGCTCATCGCTATAGCTCAGTTAGGATGCCGTGGCTATACATCAGATAGCCCTCCTATTCATTTAAACCCTAATATGGATACCCAAGAGAAAGGCAAGGCCTATCGCGAGAGTGACTTTTTTGATGATGGCCAATATATGCGTCCAGCCATTGAGGGCACCCTTGCCAGGGGTGAGCTAAAAGACAACGAGCATTTTTATCGGGGTACCATCAATGGAGTGCATGCCCAATCTTTTCCCAAAGAGTTGGTTATTGACGAGGCATTTATGCAGCGTGGCCAGCTTATGTATGATCGTAGCTGTTCTGCCTGTCATGCTCATATTGGCAATGGTGATGGTTTAGTCGGTCGGCGCTTGATAGTTAAGCCGACTTCATTCCATAGCGATTATATGTACGGCATGCCGCCAGGACATTATTTCAACGTGATCTCAGAGGGTATTCGTACCATGCAAGCCTATAAACATCTGATCAAAGAATCAGATCGTTGGGCGATAGTTGCCTATATAAGAAGCTTACAAATGAGCCAAGACATAGACGGTAATTGGATCGAAAGGAGTGCGTCGTGGTGGAAACAGTGAAAATACCGACCGACGTTGATTTACCCAAGGAATCGCTTTTAAGCCGATTGCCCTTGGTTATGGTTGGGCTTGGCATAATGGCTTTGGTTTATTGGTTGACCTTATACCAAGCTGATAAGACCCGAGCCCTTTTCGCTTATATCTATGCTTTTGCCATAGTTTTATCGCTGGGCCTAGGTTCATTGGCCTTTGTACTGATCCAGCATGTGACGAGAGCAGGCTGGTCGGTAACGGTACGGCGCATACCTGAGACGGTTATTTCGTTGATGCCTCTCTTTATTATATTCTTTATTCCTATTGCTTTGTCTACTCATGACATATTTCCCTGGACTCATCATGAGCATATTGATGAAATTTTAGCTAAGAAATTACCGTATTTAAATGAGCAATTTTTTCTTATGCGTAGTTTTGGCTATTTATTGGTTTGGTCGGTGATGGGTGTGTGGTTTTATCGCGTTTCAGTGAGCCAAGATGCCGGTTCCAAGTTTGAGCAAACACGCCTTATGCAGGCAGTGAGTGCGCCTGGGGTGATCATTTTTGGCCTCTCTTTGACCTTCGCTTCGTTCGATTGGTTTATGTCGTTGCAGCCTCACTGGTATTCAACGATTTTTGGGGTTTATTTTTTCGCTGGAAGTTTATTGTTTGCTTTAGCTTTTATGACTTTATTGTGTATGTCTTTGCAAAAAATCGGCGTGCTTAAGAAAGTAATTAGCTCCGAGCATTATCACGATTTAGGTAAGCTCATGTTTGGCTTTACCATTTTTTGGGCCTACATATCGTTTAGCCAATTTATGCTCTATTGGTATGGCAATATCCCTGAGGAAATAGAGTTTTATACGCATAGAATGCTCAATGGCTGGGATCGTATATCGTGGGCTATACCGGTAATGCACTTTTTTATACCATTTTTGGCGCTCATGTCGAGATTTTTAAAACGTATACGCCTAGTTTTAGCAATCAACGCTTGTTGGATAATCTTGGTCCATTTGCTGGATTTATATTGGCTGATTATACCGACCTATCCTGATCCTCATGTTCATGAGGGACCAACGCCTTTTCAAATAGGCTTAGTTGATGTTCTAGCTTTAGTGGGAATGTTCTCAGTTTTTTTTGGTGGGTTTTTATTGGTCTTAAGCCGTCAAAAGTTATTGGCTGTGGGTGACCCTAGACTGAAAGAATCACTGGCATTTGAGAATATTTAGGGGATATCGATGTCGTCTCACAATTATCACATAGCAGCTGAAGCTGATATTAAGCCTAAGGCTAACCGTCATATTTGGGTATATTTGGTGCTGTTGGCGGTGGGGCTATTTCTAACTATATGGGGCCTGATTATCATGTTTAGTTTTCAGCTGGACCAAGAGAAAGAGCAAAAAATCGGCATGATCTATTCAGCTGAGATGCTCGATCAAAAAGCTATGTCTGAAGCTTATTTGTCGGGTAAGTTAGGCATTGTGCCAGATAAAAAGCATGTAGCTATTGCTGAAGCAGTAGCTAAGTTTCTCGTTGATACAAGGAGAGGCCGCTAATTATGAGGCGCTCGGCTTTGTTAGTTGTGCTCATGATTACTCTCGGCTCTTTTGCTGAGGGCGAAGGGTCTTTGCGCGTGCCTAAAGCGCTTGAACATGCTGAGATTGACGATAAAGCTGGAGTTCAAGTACCGCTCGATATTATGCTGACTGATCAAGATGGAAAGCAGATTAAGCTGGGCCACTATTTTGCCAATAATTCTCAACCTGTGATTTTAACTTTGGGCTACTACGGCTGTCCTATGCTGTGTTCTTTGGTTTTAAACGGCATGCTCGATGCCTTAAAAAATTTAAGTTTTAAGCTTGGCGAAGACTATCAGATTATCTCAGTTAGTATCGATGAGCGTGAGCAGCCGGAACTCGCTAAAAAAAAGCAGCTAGCTTATTTACAAGCTCTAGGAGCCAGTGCCGAGCAAGAAAAATCTTGGAACTTTCATGTGGCGAGTGCTGACCAATCGAAAAAATTAGCTGATGCGCTTGGCTTTAACTTCTATTTCGATAAAAGAAACGATCAGTTTGCCCATGGTGCTGGTTTTTTTGTCTTGTCACCAACGGGAGTTTTATCTCGTACTCTATTCGGTATTAGTTTTACAGCAAGTGATATCAAGCTGGCCCTTAGCGAAGCTGCTGCTGGCAAAATCGGCTCTTTTCTCGAACGAGTGATTTTGAGCTGTTTTCACTACAACCCAGATTCCCATCGCTATGGTGTCTATATTTTGGGTGTTATGAGGCTTGGCGGGATTCTAACTGTTTTGTTGTTAGGTATGTTTTTGTTGGTGTATTTTCGCGTTGAGCGAATACGTAGGTAGATCAATGGAAAATCTAAACGAAGCGCTCAAGATGATCGTACCGGTGGAATGGCTCTTTAGTGTCATGCCCACTGCTGCATCTATTCATGCCGAGAGGCTTGATTATTTGTATTGGTTTTTGATCATCACCTGCGGGATCTTATTTTTGCTGGTGATTGTGCCGCTGGTGATGATTTTATTTCGCTATCGCCGTAAGAGTTTTGATCAGCGCGCTCTTTCTCAGAAAGATCATAATTTCTGGCTTGAATCAGCCTGGACTTTTTTGCCCTTTGTTTACCTCACCGTGTTATTCGTGTGGGGTTTTAATCAGTTCCTCGACATTTACGTTCCACCCAATAACGCCAAAGAGTTGCGGGTGATTGGTCAAAAATGGCAATGGTCGATTGATTATCCGAAAGAAGAAATATCTGTAGCAGGTCAAGGCGCTGTAGTTGGTGTGCCGGTTAATACACCAATAAAATTAGTGATGGCGAGTCAAGACGTTATTCATAGCTTTTTCATTCCTAACTTGAGAGTGAAGCAAGACGTGGTGCCGGGCAGTTATTCAACCCTGTGGTTTGAGGCCAATAAACTAGGTGAGTATCCCATTTTCTGCGCTGAGTATTGTGGTGATCTACACAGTCAAATGTTAGCTAAGCTGGTAGTGATGCCACCTGCTGCTTATGCGACTTGGGTGGACGGTTTAAAATCTGCTGATCAAGAGATGCCTTTGCCTGAGCTGGGCAAAAAATTATATAGCAAACTTGGTTGTGTTGCCTGTCACTCTGACGATGGGAGTATTAAATTAGCTCCAACTTTTCAGGGGCTATATGGCAAGCAAGAAGAGTTGACTGATGGTACTTTTGTTACTGTCAATGACGACTACATTAAGCAATCGATTCTCATGCCGCAAAAACAGGTTACTAAGGGCTATGCACCGATTATGCCCACCTTTCAAGGGCGCGTTAGTGAGCGAGATATTAGTGGTTTGATTGCTTTTATTAAATCACTTTCAGGCAAATAATTAGTTTTAACGAGGATTGATTATGAGTACACAGGTCGCCACCGCAGGCAGCAATTATTTTAATGCCAAAAAAGGTTTTTGGTCATGGGCGCTTACGCTCGATCATAAACGCATTGGCATCATGTATCTGGTGTCAATCTTTTTTTTCTTTATGATCGGCGGTTTTTTTGCTTTAGCTCTTCGTACTGAGCTTTTAACTCCAGGTAAAAATTTTGTCGACGCCAAAATTTACAACCAATTCTTTACTCTTCACGGCGCCATTATGGTTTTTTTAGTGATTATCCCAGGTATTCCTGCCAGTTTGGGTAATTTTGTGCTGCCTTTACAGCTTGGGGCTAAAGATGTGGCGTTCCCCCGTTTAAATCTTATCAGCTATTATATTTATGTTATTGGCTCACTCTTTGCCGTGTGCTCGATTATTTTTGGTGCCATTGATACTGGTTGGACTTTTTATGCGCCTTATTCCACTTCTGCCGAAGGTAAAGTGGTGATGATGGTCACTGGGGCTTTTATTTTAGGTTTCTCCTCTATTTTTACGGGCTTAAATTTTATTGCTACTGTGCATAAACTGCGTGCTCCAGGCATGACTTGGTTTCGTATGCCGCTGTTTGTGTGGGGTATGTATGCAACCAGTATTATTCAAGTAATGGCGACGCCGGTTTTAGGCATAACACTGGCACTTATTATTGTCGAAAGAGTAGTGGGTATTGGTATTTTTAATCCGGCTTTAGGCGGCGATCCAGTTTTATTTCAGCACTTTTTTTGGTTTTATTCTCATCCGGCAGTATATATTATGATTTTGCCGGGCATGGCGGTTATTTCTGAGTTAATAACTACTTTTAGTCAAAAGCGAATTTTTGGCTATAAATTAATTGCCTACTCGTCGATTGCTATTGCTTTGATCAGTTTTTTAGTATGGGGGCACCACATGTTTGCCTCAGGCCAATCGGTGCTGGTGAGCATGATTTTCTCAGCGCTGACTTTCTTAGTGGCTATTCCCTCTGGTATTAAAATGTTTAATTGGATTGCCACTCTTTATCAAGGGTCAATCGCTTTTCATACACCGATGCTTTATGCACTGTCATTTTTATTTTTATTTTGTATTGGTGGCTTAACCGGTGTGTTTTTAGGTGTACTGTCCGTTGATATACACTTACATGATACTTATTTCGTGGTCGCCCACTTTCACTACGTAATGGTTGGTGGAACTTTTATGGCTTTTATTGGCGGTGTATATTATTGGTGGCCAAAAATATTTGGTAAAATGTACAATGAAAAAGTTGGAGCACTGGGTGCATGGTTGGTATTTTTAGGCTTTAATATGACATTTTTTGTGCAGTTTTATATGGGCTCACAAGGTATGCCACGACGTTATTATAGCTATCTTGAGCAGTTTCAAACTTTGCATCAAGTTTCGACTTTTGGCTCTTATTTATTGGGTTTAGGCTTTTTGGTGGTGTTAATTAATTGGATACACTCCTTAGTTGCCGGCGAGAAAGCGTCGGCAAATCCATGGCATGCCACCACTTTGGAGTGGACTCATACACAGTCGCCACCGATTGAGCATAATTTTACTAGCCAACCGATTTATAATCATGAGCCCTATATTTATGAAGATGTACCGCACTCGATTCATGGAGCGCTGAATGGAACGCACTGATAAAGCGGCCCTTTTCCCTCTGGCCGATCATTATGCCACGCCTGAACAACAGGTGGAGGCGGGTAAGCTGGGTATGTGGCTCTTTTTAGCTACGGAAATTCTGCTATTTGGCGGTTTATTCGTAGCCTATTCGATCTATCACTATGTGCACGCAGACTTATTTAAAGAGGCGCATAAGTTTTTGGATGTGAGTTTAGGGGCGCTTAATACCATCGTCTTGCTTTTTTCCAGTCTCACGGTGGTTTTGGCCATTCATGCGGCACAAAAAAACAAGCGTCATTGGGTAATTATCAACTTAGTGATTACCATTTCATGTGCTTTAACTTTTTTAGTGGTTAAGTACTTTGAGTACTCCCACAAGTTTCATGCTGGCTTATTGCCGGGCATGTATTTTACTAATGCGAGCGTATCCAACCCTGATCAAACTCATATTTTCTTTGGTGTCTATTTTTTGATGACGGGTTTGCACGGTATTCACGTGGTGATTGGCATTATCTTACTGACCTGGCTTTTACTGCGAACGATTAAAGGAGATTTTTCTTCTCAGTATTATATGCCCTTGGAACTCGGTGGTTTGTATTGGCACCTAGTAGATGTGATTTGGATTTTCTTGTTTCCCCTGCTTTATCTTATTGCCTAAGAGGAAGTTCTTATGTCACATACAGCAATGGTTAGAGGCCCCAAACCTCATACGCACTCAGTATGGCTTTATTGGGCAGTTTTTGCTGTCTTAGTTGGTCTTACCGGTGCCACAGTAATGCTCGCACGCTTTGATTTTGGCAAACTCAACTTAGTAGTGACTCTACTGATTGCCGGCAGCAAAGCTTTATTGGTGATGGGCATCTTTATGCACTTGGCTTTCGATAACAAGTTCTTCTCAGTGATTGCTGCAACCTCGCTATTATTCTTAAGCCTTTTTATCGCTTTTCCTATGCTCGACATGGGCTCACGCCCTGAGGTAGACGATATCCGCAGTAATTACTTACCCCGCGATGAGCGCGTATACAAACACGCACGCGAAAAACCCGCCGACCTGCCACTAAGGCCCGGGCTACAAGACGCCCAAAAAGACCACCTAATCTTCATTAAACCGGGCGAACACTAACAACATACCACCCGCCCCTTAATGGCTCCCTCTCCCCTTGAGGGAGAGGGTTGGGGTGAGGGGTGGCAAACTAGTTTTTCTTAGTCAAACTCAGGTAGAAATAGATCTTCTTAGCCGAGGCCTGAATATCACCAGCAATACGAACCAAATCAGCAAAAATCGGCTCAAGCTTTCTCACCCCTGCTGATTGCGCGTTTAGATAATTAGCTGGAGTACCCGTTTCAAACCTAATGGCTTTAAGGGCTGTTACGGGAGGTATGACATTATAATGTGCGTGATTTCCGCCTGGGAGAGCGCCTCCTACATGAGACCAGGCAACAGCACCGTTAGCAGCTCCTATCACAGTGCCAGCCGCGATAGCTTGCTTCTTCATCGCCTGATATTGATAGCCATGAATAGCAGTATCGATATCAGCACTGTGAGCCTCAAAAGTTGCCAAAGCTCCCGCATAGACCCCACTGACTAAGTTGGCCGCCAACGGGGGTGGTAATACTGGCGCTTCGCTTTGCCACTTAGCTATAAAATACGCCTTGCTGGCACCATAGAAAATTTTAGGATGGGTCGCAGGATATCTATTCAACATCGTCATAACTTCGTCTGGTAGAATATGCGTTGCTATTTGAGTACGTAGCTCATGCTGAAACTTGGTGAGGTCTTTCAAGTCACCTAAATAATCCGCTCGTTCGATAAGAGTTTTAAGCTTGTTATAAAAAGCCAGAAAATCATTAGGCGTGGCATTCTTTTCAAAAGCCTCACGATCCTCAGGTGCTAAGCTATAAACCTTCTCAATAAATAGCTGGTAAACTTCCATCAGCTTAGCCACTTCTTTGATCAACAAAGTCCGCGACAAACTCTCAGAAAGATCAGCCGTATTGATCGAAGCCATCATTTTTGGCACCAAGGCATCACCATCCACGAAACCTTGGTATAACTCAGTCGCTACTGCTGGCACCCCAATAAAAGGCACACTTGGATGGTATATACGCCCAACGATGCCAGAAAAAAGCAAGGCATACATACGGCGGTTTAATCGCCTATATGGCTCACCGGCAGCTCCAGCAACACTAGCATCCCCGCCAAGTGTATTGACGATGTTATCCCACCAAGTATTACCGGAAACTTCAGTAAAAGTTGAAAAATCAGCCACCTTGTCTTTTAAATCTTTTTCCATGGACAAGAATTTATCTAGGTGCACTAATGCATCATTCGTTGACTTAATGGAATCACCACTTTTTGCGACATTTCGCGCTTGCCTAAGACCAGCTCGATTTGAGAGCAACTCTTTGTTCAAATCAAAAATGTATTTTTCGACTTTGGTCTTAACATTACCCACAGCTAAACAGCTGGCTACAACAAATGGAAGCTCAGCAGGAGTAAGTATAGCACTAAGATTACCGGCATGAACAGTAACTTTAGTTAAATAAGTATTAAGCTCTTTCAGAGCTAACAAGTTAACTGCAGCAGATAGATCAGCAGCAGTTTTAATTTTTCCAACATTATTTTTATTATAATGTTTTGCAGTTATATTATTTTTTTTAGCTACTTCACTGCATAGGTCATCCTTAACTAGACTACCAATGACTTCCAACCGTCTATCAATCAACAATTTGTTCTCATCAAAGACGGTCAGAATATCCCCTAGCTTAGCTTTGCTATCAATAGATGCAACAGCTTCATTTAACTGACGAATAGTTCGTTTGGTTTTATTTGATAGGAATTTTAGATCTTTGCTCGATTGCTCTCTACGCAGGCGTTCGTTTTCGGCCAGGCGGCGGGCATCGGCGTCGGCGATGGCTTGGCCAATACCGCGGGCTTCGTTGATGTAGTAGTCTTGGCTGTTTCTGATATTGGCTACAACTACCGAGACATCGGTGCTGAGTATTTTTGACTGCTCGACCATGCTGACATCGTAGGAGTTGTTTGGCAGCGAAGCTAAAGCGTCTTTGACTGACTGATTGTATTCAGCCTCACTAGGAGACAAGCGTTCGCGCAGGCGAGCGGCGCTATCCTTGGCGGCGGTGATTACGGCGTTAAGATTCATGTAACGAGGGCCTTTTTTGAAGGCGTACATGATTTTTGCTTGCACTTGAGCGATATAATTAGCGTTTAAGCTCGGGTCAGCATCGCTAACCACCGCTTTGGCCACATGATAGGCAGCAGCAAGATCGAGACCCTGAGGAGCGAAGCTAGCGGCTTCGTCATATTGGCTAGGATTAGATGTTACCAATACGACTTTGCTCTTGCCTTGTTTGAGCTTATTGATCACATCAGCACTTTTTAAACCACTGGCAATACGATCAATAAAGAGCACAAAAATATTGCCATCTTCACCATTCTTGGAAGTTAACTGATAAATCTTGTCAGCTTGCGAGCTCACATAAAGACCAAAAGCTTCGTCGTCCATACCAAAAGTGCTCTTGGTGTCATTCAAACTAGCAGGATTAAGCGCATAAACATTAGCCACCGATAAACCCAGCTCCTGAGCCACATTCATTGCTACTGCCCCACCGAGCGCATCAATGAAGTTATCATCAGCAGAAGTAGCCACCACCGACTTATTATTCAACAAGCGCATCAAGCGCATCAAGTCGGTTTCATCATCAATGTCCACTGCCTCAGACAACAAAGACACCTTGCCAAACGCTGACCTAACAATATTTTCTAAGCCGGCATGCGGACCATTTTTGATGTCTTCTCTCCACACACCAACGAGCGTATCAAGCTCTCGACGGGCTTTATCAGCTTCATCGTAAAGATCCTTGGCGCTAGCTGCTTTATCGATATAGTCACGCTTAAGATCTGCCAAATCACCTGATGAGTAGGCCAAAAGATTCGGCCTTACTTTGGTAAGCGTGCTAATTTTACTAATTTCAGCTTGGGCACTCTTGAAGCGGTTGATGGCTTTATTAACTTCAAGAATCCCCAAGTCTCTAGCAGCTGAGCCACCAATCAAGCTTGGGTCGTTGTTAGTTTTCACCAAAAGACCATCAAGGGCCTTGAGAATAACACCGACCTTGGTATTAGCTTCTTTCTGTACAAGGCTCTGCGATAAAACAGCAGCTTGTTGATAAATCCGCTTGACACTGTCTTCGATGATTTTACTATTGGCATCAGCAAGGGCCTTAGCCTCTTGGGGTACGTTTCTAGCCAACTCTTGCACTTTTGCAGCCAGATTAGCAGCAAAAGCCGGTGACAGGCTCTTGGTGCCAAGCTCGTTAAGCAAATCAATCGCCCCGTTTTGACTGGTTGCAGCATCCTCAGCCTTAGAACGAATAGTAACCACTAAAGCATCAAGATAGGTTTTAAAATCATTTACGGCTGTATTGCCGGCCGCACCAAAAACATGGTCGTAAGGTAAGTTAACAATCACTCGCAGACTACGCTCAATACTAGCCAAATCGCCAGAAAAAGCATAAGCTCCTGCCGAACTTGAGCCGGTTTTAAGAGCAGCATAAGCTTTAGCACCAACACTGAGTTTATATTCTTTAGCCCGTAGACCATAATCAATGATATGCTCAGGGTTAACAGCCATACTTTCAAAATCAACGCCAGATTGGCAGTTAATCAAAGAAAGCGCCAAAGACACAAATATAATAAATTTAAATTTCATATACTTAATCATAATATCTCACTCCTGATTAATCAACCTAGATCGCCAGACCAAAACCCACCATTAACAATGGATCAACCAGCTCAGTAAACGGATTTTTAGTACCAAAATCTAAAGGAACTTCAGCACCTACGCGAAAACTAACAGCAAAACCAGAATCAAACACGGTTTGGGTGCCCACAAACAAACCAGGACGCAAACGCCAATGATTAGTTTTTTGGGTCACATAAGTTTGCCATAAATAGCCACCCACTAAAGAAGGCTCCAAGAAAATAGCTGACCGCATATACCATTCAGTCACCCGCCACCTAGCAGACAAGCCCCCCAAGGCAGAAAACTGTTTAGGTACCGGCTTACTTAACTGGTCACGAAAACGACTATAAACAGATAAATCAGTCCAATCGACCCCTGCTTGCAGAGCTAAAGACAAGTACTCAAAAAACCTAAAGTCATACTGCAACATAGCTCGGCCGCGTAAAATCACATCAAACTCACCGCCTAAAGTCATGCGATGGTTACGCTGACGAAAACCATAATTGTTAGGATCAAGCTCTACCACCATCTCAACCGAACCGGGTGTAATGGTGTATTCAGTGCTATCAGCACTAGACTCTCTTATGGCATCAATTTCTTTAAGCTGGGCTTCTTGCTTTTTGCGTTCCTTAAGCTGGTGTTTCTTAATCGCTACCCGCTTAGCTTGCTCCTCAGCTGCTTTCTTCTTACGCTCTTCTTCAGCACGCTTTCTTGCTTCTTCTTCCTGGCGTTTTTTAACTGCCTCAGCATCTTCCTCTTCGTTTTCTTCTTCATCAGTAAAAAAATCTTCTTCATCAGCCTGAGCCAACAAAGTTCCCTGCAAAGAGGGATAAGCCTCAGCGAAAGATGTCTGCGAGCCAGCGAAAGCCAGCGTCATCAATAATAAGCGCAGTAAGATGTTGATGTCTTTTTTCATTGTTATCTTCCACATTCAATCAATACAACAGGAATACAGCCAAAAATCAATATAACAGCAATTAACTATGTCAATCAAGAATTCATCTAGCAACAATTTGCGGATAATTTATAAAGTATCAAACCTGAACAAATTGCGACATTTATTACGACTTCTTTTCTTTTCTATCCTATAATGGGATGTGCCATGATAAAAAGTGCGTTGGCAGACTTATAGCCCAAGTTTTAAAACTTGCAATATTGTAAGGTTGTTGACATACCTACGGGATTTTCGATGAAAAAAAATCTATGGTGGAAAATTTCACTGCCTGCTCTAACAGTTGCCCTGATTTTTGCATGTACTCAAAAAATCACGCAAACTTCAGACCAAAACGCCTTAATTAAGGCTGCGAGAATGGGGCAAAGAGAACAAGTAAGGGCACTTATCGCAGCGGGCGTCAACGTAAATGCCAAAGACAAAAAAGAGATCAGCCCCCTAGATGCCGCAGCTGAACAGGGCGACTCCGACATCATTGCCCAACTACTCAAAGCTGGTGCTACAGTTAATACCAAACAATGGTCTGGAGAAACTCCGCTTTATAGCGCTGCTGAATACGGTCATGACGATGCAGTCGAGTTATTAATCAAGGCCGGCGCCAATGTTAATCAGGGTGATTACTTAGGTTCTAGCCCACTTCATGCAGCCGTCAGCAATTCTGAGCCTGGAACCATGCTGAAACTAATTAAAAATGGGGCTAATATTAATGCTGTTGATCACTTTGGCCAAACACCTCTACATATAGCAGCACGAGAAGGGCAGCTGGTAGAAATGAAAATTTTACTTGAAGCCAAAGCCGATATAAATGCGAGCCGATTCGGCTTGTTAGACACACCGCTTCATACCGCCGCTCAATATGACCGAGCAGGTGCGGTTGAGCTCTTAGTAAAAAGTGGCGCCCCAGTTGATGCATTAGATTCTCGAGGACGTACAGCCCTGCATTATGCCGCTGAAGGTGGTTTTAGCTCAGTCATTGACACGCTGCTTCGTCTCAACGCCGATATCAACCATCCTGATCTACAGGCTAATACACCTCTGCATATCGCTACTCAATTTGCTCAGCTTGAAGCTGTTATAACTCTTATTAAACGTGGTGCCATCATCAACTTAAAAAATGAACAGGGAGAAAGCCCTGTGACAATAGCTACCAAAACAAAAAATGATGCCCTGATAAGAGCTCTCTTAAATCAGCCAAACTCAAGCTTTTGGGATCGGCTAAAGAGCCATTTCTAAATTTCATCAGGTAAATAGACAGTATCGCCCACTGCACCAACAATCACAAACATGCCAAGCTCACGGAAAATTTTGCCTCCACGAGGCTCATCACGCACAAAAATACGGTATTTTTTGGGATCAGCGCTCTGGGCTGCGGCCTCTCTCATAATACGATCATCAAGCTCTTTTAAGCTTAGTCCTTCTATAGGCTCAGGATGATTATCCTGATCGGGCTTATGCCTAGGAGGTTCTTGCTCGATCGGTGCCTCTGCTGGTATTATTGGATCACTAGATTGCTGTAATTGATTAGCAAACTGAGAACCAACAGCACCGTGTTCGCTGGAAGATTTAACTCGTTCACGACAGGCCAGACCAGCTAAAATAATTGCACATCCCCCTAATAAAAAACTCAACTTTTTCATGATTACTCCCCACCTATTTCTTGGTCGATATCAGAGCTTTTAGTGTGTCAGCAAAGTTAAAGACATCAGTCATTTGACGGACGCCAAACATCTATCTGGCATTCTATTCTATCGATACCAGTCTAAAACCAAGGAGATACCATGACTGTCAAACATATAGCCAGATTATTAGCCTTAAGCACTCTCATAAGTGCAACACTAGAAGCCATACCCAAGGCCACACCTACCATGCTGCCCTTTCCTGAAAATCTACTTGATAGTGAAGTAGATATGATCAAAGAAATAATTGCCCTTGAAGTCTACCAAGATAACAACGATCCTAATCAATACTTCTACATCCCGCCCTTTCACATCAGGCAATACGCCGAAGGCGCCGCCACCCATTCGCCTCATAGTAATAAAATCATAAACTATGCTGAAGCAGCAAAAATCATGAGAGATAGATCTAATTATGACAAAGAATCTATTCGTGAGAAAAAACAAGAAATTCAAAAAATGAGAGACTCTATAATTGATCTAGAAGATAAGTTGGATAAAGCTATCGCAGAGAAAAATAATCTTGCGATAGAAACTTATGAAAGACGCATCGTAGAAAGAAAAAATGGTTTAGAGGAACTTAAGTTAGAGTTACAAGATACCATTAAAGAGTCTATCAAACGAGCAGATGAAGCAGCATCCGTCCACCTATCGTTAACTGGTTTTAACGTTGATCTGACTCGGTTCACTAATAGTGATGACGCCCTACAAGCACTTAAAGATGCTGCAGCCGCACTGGGCGATTCTTACGGTGGCTTTCTAAGCGTTAATACTTATGCGGGATTTACGCAAAAGCAGCTGCAGGCTTTGCGGGCTTATAAGCAAAAGTATTTTCCTGATATTAAAGTATCGTTGATGCCAATGGAAAAACTAACTTTTAGCTCGCTTACTAACTTGGATCCTGACGGCCAACCAAGCAGCAATGGCCAACGCTATTTTACTAATATCACTGGCGCAGGCGATTACTTGGGGGCAGCGATTAGCCTTGATACATCGGTAGGTAGCGGTACTGGCATGGAGCAACATCTGGGAGCTTTTGTTTTGCCGGTGGCTATTAAAGGAACCCGCAGACATAAAGCCTACCCTTTTGAGGCTAAGCTCACTTGCGATTTCTCCAGTGGCTTTGCCGTTAAAGGCCGTGCTGATATTCGTGATGGCCTGATTATCTACGATAACGACATCACCAATAACATCAAAACTGAGGATGTTAGTGACGGCGCCTGCAAACTAGAAGTTATCAGCGGTGATCAAACATCAGCTGAAATAGTTGCGATGAAAGAGATTGCTTCCCAGCTTGAGAAAATCCATGTCTATCGCACTAATCTATCTCAACAAGAAAAAACCCGCTACTTTGACGGGGTTTTGAACGACCTTAACCGTAATCGTCGCTCTAACAGCCGCCAGGAAAAAATCTCCTATGTCTATAATAGACACGGCCTACGTGTGGCAGTTATTGAGACGATTTCACGGGCTGCTGATTTTCACTGGCACACCAATATTCAAGATGTCAGCAATATTTCAAATCTTAAGTTCAGCAAACATATCAAACTAGAGGGCGACACCAATATCACCCGTGATATCGGCATTAACCTCTGCCTAGTCTATAACCCAGCTCATAAGGCTTATGATCGCTGTACCGATCTAGAAGAAGCTTCAGCCAATAACATGCAAAAGGCTATGCAAGAAGCCCAAAACTTTCCCGGCTGCGAAAGTGCTGCCAGCCCCATGGATTGTGGCCAAATCCGCAATGACTCACTGCGCCTACCAGAGGGCATGAGACGTCAGTATAACTACGACACGAGTTTAGTTGGCAATATTTAGAAGCATTAGTAGTATACCTTTGTCAGTAATCAGCAATTTAGGATCTTAGCTATGCACAAGGCTACATGGCACATTGCACTCTTAGTTATGGGCTGTTTAGCCATTGCTACCCACATAGGTCTTAAATTTTTAGGACTTAGTCATGATCAAATACCGCTTTTTTTACTGATAGGATTAGGCGCACCTGCACTAGTTGGCCAAATTGCCATCAAGATTTTTCGTGGTGATATTGGTGCGGATATTTTGGCAGCACTCGCCATCGTTACTGCTCTATGGCTGAATGAATATCTAGCCTGTGTGCTAGTAATTATGATGCTTGCCGGTGGGCAGGCTTTAGAGGCTTTTGCTATTCGTAAAGCATCATCGGTGCTAAGCGAGCTCTTAGGTCGTATGCCGCTTAAAACTAAACGTAAAATCGGTGAAAAAATAGAAACTATTTTAGTGGCAGATATCCGCATTGGCGATTATATCATCATTGCTCCTCATGATACCTGCCCAATCGATGGTCTAGTTGTTGAGGGCCAAGGCCTCATGGATGAATCTTATCTTACAGGAGAGCCCTACCGCGTAAAAAAAGCTATTGGTTCACAAGTACTGTCAGGGGCAATTAATGGCGATAGCTTATTGGTGGTTATTGCTCATAAGCTAGCCAAAGACTCTCGCTATGATCAGATTATTAAGGTTATGAAGGATGCCGAAGAAAAACGGCCAAAACTAAGGCGTTTAGGCGACCAGCTCGGTGCATTTTTTGCACCAGCTGCTCTGATATTAGCATTACTTGCTTGGTTTTTCTCAGGCGATGTGATGAGATTTTTGGCGGTGTTGGTAGTTGCCACCCCCTGCCCTTTGTTAATTGCCATTCCAGTTACGATTATCAGTACCATTTCTCGAGCAGCTCGCCATGGCATCATTATCAAAGACCCCAGCGTACTTGAGCGCTTGCCTACGTGCACGACAGCTATTTTCGATAAGACTGGCACACTTACTTACGGCCAACCGGTTCTTACTAAAGTATGGCCAGCTATGGGTTTTGACCAAGAGATTATCTTACAAAAAGTAGCTAGCCTAGAGCGTTACTCTAAGCATCCTCTAGCTCAGGCAGTTTTACATGCTGCAGATCTTGCTCAACTAAGTTTATTAGAAAGCATGCAGGTATCAGAACAAGCAGGTATAGGTTTAATTGGTAAGGTTGATAACAGCGAAGTGTTGATTACTCATCGTGCTGCTTTCCTAAAAAATAAGCCCGAGCAGGCTAATATTTTACCAGAAGCAAGTATTGGGCTTGAATGCATCGTAGTTATCGATCAAGTTTATGCAGCAACCATGCATTTTCGTGATGCTCCACGACCAGATAGCCAAAGCTTTATTAATCACCTAACTCCATTTCATAACTTTAATCGAGTAATTTTACTATCAGGCGATCGTGAATCAGAAGTGCGTTATTTAGCGCAAGAGCTGGGCATTAAACATACTTATTCATCACAAAGCCCTGAGCAAAAACTTATGCTTGTACGCCATGAAACTAGCCTGGCTCCAAGCTTATTTATGGGCGACGGTATCAATGACGCACCAGCTCTGGCAGCCGCTACGGTTGGCATTGCTTTTGGTCAGCACTCAGGAGTAACTTCAGAGGCTGCTGGCGCGGTCATTATGGAAAATACTTTAGCTAAAGTTGACGAACTTCTACACCTGAGCAAGCTCATGCGCACGATTGCTTTACAAAGTGCTCTTGGTGGCATGATGCTAAGTTTTGCCGCGATGGGGCTCGCCTCTGTTGGTATACTAAGCCCCGTATGGGGGGCTTTAATGCAACAAGCTATCGATGTACTGGCAATCGCTAACTCACTGAGAATCGCCTGGGAAAAGGATCTTGATATTGATTTACCAGCTTAAAAGCTCATAAACCTTTTTCTACTAAAAACTTAGCCGCTCGCACCAAAGCTGCCATCTCAATTGTTTCAGTTTTAAATAAGCCCCGTAAAGCTCCTTGCTGGTCAAAAAGAGCAAGATGAGCCAAATGGGGGATATCATAGCTAGTAGGCGAGCCTGGCACTGCTTCTTTCTCACCCATATGTACTTTCATTTTATTAACAACTACATCGTAGATATCTTTTTTAGTGCCGGTTAAACAGCGCCAATTAGGATGATTAATCCCATATTTATTCATATAGTTTGTTAATACTTCAGGTGTGTCAGTTTCAGGATCAACAGTGATACTAATAAATTCGATCGAAGAGCTATTATCTTGTACTCGTTGATAAACTTCTTTCATAGCTTCGGTGAGTTTGGGGCAAATACTTGGGCATGAGCTAAAGAAAAAATTAGCAATTACCACTTTGCCCTTGAGATCTGCTTGGCCAAAAGGCTGGCCATGATGATCGGTCAGCCTCCAATCAGGCACCATAAGTATGGGGTCAGGGGCAGAACGCCGCCGCAAGGCCATTTCTTTTACCAGATGCAAGGAAGCAATGCCAATCAAGAAGGCCCATAAAAAGGGGCTTTTAAGAAATTTTTTTATCTTCATATTCACTCAAGGGGAGCTTTAGCTATCGCTCGCACTAAAAGCATAGTGATCAAAAAAGAGAATACTAACAAAGCAATCACTGTACTTACTGTAAAACTATTGTTCAATAAAACACCACGTAAGCCTGCTACCAGATAGCTCATGGGATTGATGAGGCTTAGATAAGCAAAAATCGTATCTTTGACAGGAAACATGGCACCAGACAAAAGCCACATCGGCAATAAGAGAACACTCATAAGCGCATGAAAAGCCGATGGCGACGGACTAATCCAGGCCAATAAAACACCCAATAAAGCACAGCACAAGGATCCTAAAGCCAATAAGACCAAGAGCTGACCAACAGCCAAGGTTGATAATGCTAAACCCAAGACCAACATGAGCGGTAAAAACAGTAAGCTTTGGCCAAAACCCAAAATGGCCGTTGCTACTACTTTACCGGCTATGGCACCTAATAAGCCGGTCGGCGACACTAAAACCAAACGAAAGAGCCCACATTTTTTATCATCAACCAAAGTGAGGGTGGCATAGATACTTGAAAACAGCACAACCAAAGCCAGTACACCGGGGAAAAAAAACTGTGCATAGCTAGCATCAGGGCTATCAGACCAGAAAAAACTCTCATGAAAACCCGCCCCAAAAACCCCCAAAAACAGCAAAGGCTGAGCAAGCATACCCATCATGCGCGAAGGCTCTTTAATCATCCGCCTAAACTCACGCCCAACTAAGAGCCATATGGTGTTAGCAAGGCTGCTCATGCGGTGGTATCTCCCCTATTACTTGCGCATAGACATCAGCAACGTTGGGGCCGCTGACACTAAAAGATTTGATATTTGCTTTTATCAGTTGGCCTGAGCCCAACAGCTTATTAAGATCATCACGACTGAGCAGGCTTTTAGCCTCACCATGCTTATCTGTTATGCTTAATCGCCATCTTGAACTTTGAGAAAGTAAATTATCCGGTGAGTCATGAGCGATAATTCTGCCTTCATGCATCATGATGAGATCATCACAGCATTCAAGTTCAGCCGATCTATGGCTAGAAAAAATCACTATCGCTTGGTTGTTTACTACATAATCACGAGCAAAAGTTAAAAACTTGGCTGATTCGGCAAAATCGAGGCCCGCACTAGGTTCATCTAATAACAAGATTTTTGGCTCATGCATAAAAGCCCTGTACAACTCAAAGCGCCTTATCATGCCGCCGGATAATTTTTTGACCTGCTCATGGGCTTGTCCTACTAAGTTGGCCCGCTCTAAGACTTGTTTAATAGAAATTGACAGTTTGCTAATACCCATCAAACGACCGTAAAAACTAAGATTATCATAGACGCTGATCTTGTCATCGCTGCTGGTCTCTTGAAACAACAGGCCGATTTGCTGCCTAAGCTGTGATTTTATTAGTTTTTGGCAGTTAAGCGCCTGTTCACCGAGCAAAAACAACTCACCGGTCTGACACGGCAGTGAAGATCCTAAGATTTTAAGCAGGGTAGTCTTAGCTGAGCCATTATGACCAATAATGCCAACCAAGCACGGCTTACTTAAGCTAAGATTAACATCGCTTAACACCACTTTATTCTTATAAGCAAAACTAACACCACGGCAGCTTAACAAAAGAACTCCTAAATCAATGCAGCCACAATAATCAACACGAATAAAGCACTCTGATAAACTAAAGACGCCCGAAAAGACCTGCGAGCCCAGCTATTGGTCTCCATTGATTTAAAACCATCATGACAGCAGGATAAAAACCAGGCACCAAGAGCAAGACCCACCATAGTCAAATAGCTATTCAGCACACCGCTCATATATAGCCCGAACGTAGAAAAAACCAGCAACCATGAGCTAGCCAAAATAGCCCATTTGGTGAGATTGACACTGGTAGTCGCTGATAATACCGGGCAGCCAGCAGCTGTATATTCACACTCACGAAATAAGCTAATGGCCAAAAAATGCGGCACTTGCCATAAAAAAGCCCAAGCAAATAAGGCCCAGGCCTTAGCATCAGCTACACCTGCGAGCGAAAGATAACCAAGCATGACCGGCATGGCTCCCGGCACAGAACCAACGATCAAAGACAACCAGGAAAGCTGCTTAAGCGGCGTATAACACCAAACATAAACCACCAGTGATAACAAACCAGCTAGCACGGTTAAGATATTGCTCGTAGCGTATAATAAAAAGCTTGCACAAAGCATAGAAGCCAAACCCACTAACACTGCCCACCAGGAAGCCAAGCGACCAGCCGGCAGTGGACGATTGGCCGTACGAATCATACGCTTATCGAGCTCGCGTTCTAAGTACATATTGAGAGCACTCGAGCCACTGACCAATAAAGCAATGCCTAAGAGAGAACCACCCACATGTATAACTGACAAAGAAGCCTGCGTACGAGCATGAAGCACACCACCCAAAGCCACCAACACCGCCATCACGGTAATTTTGGGCTTGGTTAAAGCGATCACATCTCGAACTTGGTCAATATGGTGGGCCTGAGCTGACAATGGGCACGATCCTTAGGGCTATTGCGACTTTAATCGAGTTATATCATTGGCCACCTAAGGCAAGTGGGAGAGGAGTATGAGCAGTCAGGTTGTTCCTGCAGATATCGAAATTAACGAAAAAATAGTAAGTTCAGTAATCAGCGAACAGTTCTCTCTTGCTATTACGAGCTGTGAAATACTTGGCGAAGGCTGGGACAATCTAGTTTATCTTATTAATAATATCTTGGTATTTCGCTTTCCTCGTCGGCTCGAGGCAGTGATTTTGATTGAGCGAGAAATAAGCATCTTAAAAAATCTCGCCGCTCACCTACCGCTTTTAGTTCCTCAACCAACTTTTATTGGCCAAGCCAGCCCCAAGTTTAAACGGCCTTTTTATGGCCACCAACTAATACCAGGAGTATCAGGCTGCCGTGTTAGCTTATCAGAGCAACAATATCGCCATGCTGCTAAAGCTCTCGGCCATTTCTTGGCCCTGCTTCACCATATCGATCCGGATAAACTTGAACTCAGACCTGACGAACTAGCGCCGATTTATGATCGAGCCTACTGGCCACGTATGAGCAAATTTTTTCTAGAGCGTTTAGAGAGCCTAAAGGCTCACTATCAACTGGATAATTATCAAGCAAAAATCGAGCAAATTTTAGCTGGTGCCTCTAGCTATAAACCCACCCGAAAACCCGTGCTTATTCAGGGTGATTTATACCATCGACACTTAATTTTTGATGCTCACCAGCTAAGCGGCATCATTGATTGGGGCGATGCTGGTATCGGTGACCCGGTCTCTGATTTAGGCATTGTCTATCAGTTTTTTCCCGTCTATGCTCATCAAGATTTCTGGCATAGCTACGGCCCTGTCAGCAAAGCCGCCAAGCGCTACGCACGATTCTTGGGCCTCTATTATGCCATCGCCATGCTCTGGTACGGCCATGATCGACAAGATCAAGATTTAATTAGGACTTCGTTAGCGACACTAAAGATGATTTAGCCATGGCAAAGACCAAACTAATCAACCTCGTGCCCAAAGAGCTACTAACAAGCTTTATCCACCAACACCAAGAAGGCTTGAGCATTAACATCAAAGTAAAACCCAATGCCAGCATCGAAAAGCTCAGTGTACAAGGCTCAGATTACCTCTGCCTCAGCGTCAATGCCCAAGCGATTGATAATGCTGCTAACGATCGGCTAATCGAGCTTGTCGCTGAACTATTCTCAGTAGCTAAAAGCCGTATCAGCATTATTAGCGGCCAGAGCTCGCGTCTAAAACGAATTTTAATAAAGCCATAAAAACAGCCCCGATTAAGCAATGCGCTTAAACCGGGGCTGTTTAGTAATCGAACGAGCTTAATTAGGGTGTATAATCAAGATAGCCAGCAGCGGCAGCATCTGCTTCACTGGTGATTACCGTACCGTCACCAATAGTAAACTGGAGCAATTCCCATACTTTTCTATCACCACTACTAGCGTTGGTGGCGTTTTTGCACATAGCATCCCAGTCGGCAACACCAAGTTTAGCTTTGAGCGCTTGAGCTAAAGCACTCACTTCTGCTTGGCTAAGCGCGCCAGCAAAGGCAGCGATAGCAGCTTTAGCTATCTTCTTATTACCAACATCTATTTTAATATCGGCATCACTTTTGCCTTGTATCTTAGAGTCAAGAGCTGTGCTGGCTTCAGTCCATTTATCTGTATTAGCATTATCAGCAGCAGTTATAGCATTTACTAGTTCTAAGCTAGCAGTAAAAAATAATACTGAATAGAGTAAGGAAGTTTTGCTTTGTTCAAAGTTAAACAATTCATAATCAGCCTTCAACTGATCTAATGGCAGAAAGTCATTAGCTATCACTGCAATAACACCACCATTAGCATTACCTATAGCATGCTTATTCCAAGCCTCTTGGATTAACTCATGGCGCAGTGATGATTGCTTATCAGCATCGCCTGCGTAAGTAGCAAAAAGTTGATTAAACTTGCTTGCTATTGTATAGCCGTCATAAGCTAATCCTGCACGATTCTTGTATACCCATTTGGTCATATTCCCAAGTACCGATTCTTGGTCATCAGGATCGGCAATTTTAGCCACTTCAGGCTGAACGTCAACTACGTTGTAAGCTAAAATCAAGCCCAAATAAGTTGCTATCATGCTATCTTTATCACCATCGCCTGAATTAAATAGCTTAACCAAAAAGCCTTCGCCATCGCTATGAACTTTGGTCGACAAAGCTTTAGCGTTTATGCCATCAGTGACAAAGGCATCAAAAGAAGCTTTGATATTGGCATTGTCATTTACCGCTTTGTCAAAAACAACGTTAACAGTCACTGCTGGCAACGACAACGCAGCACGAGCATCAGCTGCGTCAGGCAAAGCGTCTATAATTTTTTTAGTAGCTGCTAGATTAGCGTTATCAACTTCAGCGTAGTTTTCATAATCAGCCGCACTAGCAAACAGGGCTTTTACTTGAGCAGAAATAGTGGTTAACTCGGCTTCAGCAGTGACGATACCGCCAGCAATATCTTCGTTGATACGTTTAGCTAATACGTATAAAAACTTGCCCTTAAACTTTTTAGTCGGGTCGGCTTTAGCTAACTCATAGGTGGTTTCACCACCGGTAATGCTAGCCTTGATACCCCAGTCAGCTGCATTCTTAGCAAGATCTTCGAGTTGAGCGGCACCACTCGTGTAGGCTGCAGCAAGCAGGCTATTTTGTAAGACTACTTTTCTTGCGGCATCGGCCTGTTGGTAAAAGCGGGCAAACATGATCTTGCTGTTAGCTATATTAGTGTTTGACCAGCTAAGCCAAGCATCAGCATTAGTTTGACTTAGTTGTTGGATTACTTTGAGGGCTTGGGCATCATCGGCCATTGAACCCACGATATCGTTAAAAGCTTGGGCATCAAAATTAGCCGAGCTGTCTTTAAAATTATTAGCCAAAGCTGGGCCATGGTTTAGAATTAGATGAAATATTTTAGTAAGAGCACCAGCATCTTCGCCAGCAGGGCGAGTAGCACGTAAGACATCAAAAGAACTTTGTTTAATACCAGTTGGCAGCTCAACTTCAAGCTTGAGCTGATCGCTTAAAGGCTGAGCAGCAATGCCTCCCAAAAAGCTCTTTAAGACTTTCTCAATCTTATCAGAGGCCTTGCCGCTCACAACTAAGTATAAAAAGTTCTTGCCATCCTCTTTCTTAGCGGCCAGTTCTTCATACTGCTCAGCTTTAAGAGCATCAAATGCCTGTTCTAGCTCAGCGTCAGTCTGATTGCCCAGCGCAAACTCTTTGGCACTAGTAAAAGCCGCATCTACCGCACTGTCATCAAGGGGCAAGCTCACGACGCCATTGTTATTATCACCGCTCTTATTGCAACCAATAGCCACCAACAGCAGGCTAACAGCTAATATCCTAACAACACTAGTTAATTTATCTAAATTTTTCATATTCAATCCTAGGATTATTTCCCCGCAAAACTCTATCTCAAGACATATTTACCAACACATAAATATAAGTAAATACCCTAGCCACTTGCTAGGCTGGAAACAACACATATTATAACAATAATAATTCCCAGTTAATTAAACATGTAATATATACATACAATACGAACAAGCAAGATCAGTCTGATTTATTACTGTAATAATACTGTTTGCGTAGATTATTAAAATAATCTAAGCGTTTTTTCATTTCGCGCTCAAAGCCACGTTCGACTGGGCAATAGAGCGGCACTGGTCTTAGTTGTTCGGGAAAATTGCTTGAGCCTGAGCAACCTGCTTCGGTATCATGGTCGTAAACATAGTCTTGAGCGTAGCCTAAATCAGCCATGAGCTTAGTCGAAGAGTTTACTATGCGTTTAGGTGGGGCTAAATGGGAAGTTTTTTCGGCTAGATTTAAAGCCTGCTTAAAACTGCTATAAACAGCATTACTTTTAGGGGCTAGCGCCAAATAGAGTACGACTTGGGCCAAGGCCAGATCGCCCTCAGGTGAGCCCAGCATATGATAGCTCTGCTGTGCAGCTACCGCCAGACTTAAAGCTTGTGGGTCAGCTAAACCAATATCTTCTGAAGCCATACGAATCAGGCGTCTTGCCAAAAACATCGGATCCTCGCCGCCATTAAGCATACGAGCAAACCAATATAAAGCGGCGTCTGAATCAGAGGATCTAATAGATTTATGCAGAGCTGATATTAAATTATAATGCTGATCACCAGCACGGTCGTAAAGAGCCGGTTTTTTTTGCAAAACTTGCGCTAAACTTGTCGCATTCAAAATCTCAGCGCTCTGCTCAAGCGCAATATTTTCGACCATATTGAGCAAATACCGCCCATCGCCTTTACTTGAGCTGATCAGATAGGCTCGAGCTTCAGCATCAAGCGGCAAAGTTTTAAAGCTGGTCTCGTATTTTTTGAGCAAACTTTCCAAAGCATGGTTATTTAATGACTCTAAGCTTAAAACCCGCATACGCGAGAGCAAAGCCGAGTTTAAATAAAACGAAGGATTTTCAGTAGTCGCCCCCACCAAAATAATCGTGCCATCTTCTAAGTACGGCAAAAAAGCATCCTGTTGGGCCTTATTAAAACGATGAATTTCATCCATGAATAACAGTGTTGTGCCACTAAATAGTGGATTAGCCTCACTGTCTTTGATAATTTTCTTAATATCGGCCGTGCCACTAACAACACCGCTTAAACTCACAAACTTCAACGAGAAGGCTTGAGCATAAAGCCTCGCTATCGAAGTTTTACCTACACCCGGTGGTCCCCATAAGAGAATCGAGAGCGGTTTTTTGGATCTGATAATTTTGGTAATGAGCCCGTGGGCACCAAATAAATGCTCTTGTCCAACAATGTCATCAAGGCTTTTAGCACGTAAAATTTCTGCTAAGGGAAGTTTTCTAGTCATAGAATAGGCTTAGCCACAAAATCAAAAATTGGCGAGACAGCGCTTAATAAATACCAATGAATCAAGCATTATGGTTATCTTTAATACAAGATAATTTTTTTCGGTTTTATTAAGATTTTCCATTAGATAAAAAATACCGGAAACATGGTCTTTATTTCGCGGCTTATCTTGAAGAAGATTAGGCGCTAGATCGATTATATCTGCTGAAGATATCAAATTATCTTTATTACCGTATAATAACTTTGCAAACACACAATAACGTACAGCTTTGTTGTCAGTATTAGCGATAAAACTGAGCGCACAGGGTATATCACGCTTTCTTTGCTGAAAAGTTTTAGGCGAAAAGCGCCCCATAGCTAAGATTGAACAGCTTGAGCACAGGAATAGTAAAATAGTTATCTTTTTCACAAAAGTATCAATGACAGAGGCTAAATTATCATTCCCCAATTAAATAACCGCGAGACTAGGCCCGCGGTTATTTATTACTTAGCTTAATTTAATATCAGCCAGACTCAAATACGAAGGTCTTTCTGACCGGTACCAAGCCCTTGGTGGCAGGCGGAAATTTAACACGATTGATGATATCAGAGATACATTCAGCCACTTTGGCATCACCCAAGGTGTCCTGAATAACCGTGATTTTAACCACCCGACCTTCTTCGTTAATCGTCCATTCCAGCACCACTTTGCCCTTAAGTTTAGCGTTAGATTTAAGCGCGCGTTCGTAGCATTGCTGAATACCACGCTCACGTCGCTTAAGCGCCATACGCACGCCCTTCTCATCGATACCGCCTTTCTTAAGCACAGCTTCAGTGCTTTTCACGAAGGCTTGGGGCACAACACCTTGGCGACCGCCGACAGAACCAGCAGAACCACCCGCACCAGCATCAATATCACCAATATCAGCACTGGTTCCTGCGCCTAAGGCCCCCTTCTTACCAATGCGTGTACCACCGCTGACTCGTACACCACCGCGTTCAGATAAGGCCGCACCCAGATCTTTACCAACCACTGCATCCGACTCAAATACGTTGGCGAGACCACCTTCTTCAGAGGCAGCGCCAATACTGGCCAACAAACCAGCACCAGACAATTGAGCCCGCACTTCAGCCCGGCGATCCTGCTCACTAGCCTTAGCTCCCGCTGGACCCTTAGCCTTGCTTGGTGCAGCTCTGGTTGGTGCAGATGCAACTGCTTCTTCTTCAGGCTCTTCTTCTTTTTTCTTTTTGACTTCTTCAGGCTCTGGCTCAGGCTCCGGCTCGGGGGCTTTTTCTTCCTCCACCTTAACCGGGGCGACCTTTTTCAGCCAGCTAGCATATTCTTCCTGTGTAGGAGGTGGCGGTGGTTCAACCGTCATTACCAACAAGAGCATGCCGAGGTGCAAAAGAAGCGACCCTAACAAAATCTTATTAAAAACTTTATCAATCGACCATTCCGGCCGTGTGCGAGATGCCATCTTTGCCCTCATCAGCCTTCATTCTTTACGATTGCGAATTTAAAGTCGGCATAACCGGCTTCAGCTGCACTAACCATGGCTTTCGACAAGGTAGAGTACGGCACATTCCTATCAACTACAAAGACTATCTTGCCATTAAATCCGGCACCATCGGTCAGTTCAGCAGTGACATTCTGCTGTTTTCTCACCTCAAGAAGCTTCTGCTTAAGCGCACGAATTACAAACTGGCGCTCCAAGCTACCTGCCGGCACTTCAAAATCTTGACCCAACTTTAGCACTAGATCGTCGTCTACTGAAATCGTTGGAATATCAGGAACCATTATTTGTTTACCATCAGGGCCAGATTCCCTGCGCTCAGCTCCGGTAATCATCACTACGATATTATCCTCAACCACTTCCAGCGAAGTTGATATAGGTAGCTGAACCGAAGGGTCCTCAACCGTAATAGGACTTGAGGCAATACTCTTGATCAAATAGACCAGAATAATAGTGATAATATCCAATAGAGAGTTTAGAGACGGCGCGGCCGCGGCTGCTAGCCCCTGCCCTCCTCTTTTTCTCCTGCGCTTGATTGCCATTTTCTATTACTCTCCAAATCGTAGGAAACAATGCCCCAAACTAGCCCACAATACCCGCAGCAAAAGATACCCGAGGAAAGAGCGGTTTTTTCTCAGTATCAAAGCGTGCCGCATCCATCGTGTGAACGATCACCTCAAATTTGACCTTAGGATCAGCAGTGATGGTCATGCTTTCTTCAGTTTGATCAAGTTTTTTAAACTCGGCGAGCTTGGCCTGCAGAGTCGCAAAATCAAAATTAAGATCACCATCCTGACTCGGCAAATTAGGCACCAACGGAAGTTTACGTGCTGGATCAGTCGGGTCCGCTTCACCCATCTTAACCGCACCATAGACAGAGATGTTAAAACCAGCTTCGGTAATAAACACGATCAAATTAAGCGGCTTCTTATCATCTTGCTTCTCTGGCGCTGCCGCTCCACCACCCTTAGACAACTTTTGGGCCTCAGAAGATAACAAACCCAAAGGCACCATGGCTGACATCGTGATCAAGGCCAAGATCAACATGAAAATAATATTCATTAAAGGAAGAATCTCGGGTTCTGGAACCGCTTCTGATTCACGTGAGCCTCGTTGTCTAGCCATTTGCTACTCCTCGATCCTGTATACCTTACGATAATCAACTATTTTTTGTTGCGCATGCGTAGAACGTTTTCCAGCTTCAGCGAGTACACATCCATATCGTCAGTGATTTTCTTCGTAGTGCCGACTAAAAGCAAATAAATAGCGGTCACAGGAATAGCCACAATCAAACCAAAAGCAGTGGTATTCATAGCTACCGAAATTGCTTTAGTCATCAAAGCCGCTTTTTGGTCAGCAGGAGCTTCAGCAACAACCTTAAACGCTTCAATCAGCCCCATAACGGTACCAAGCAAACCAAGCAAAGTTGCCAGTGAGGCCAAACCACCAAGTGAACTAGTACGTTTCATCAGATTAGGCGTAACTTCCAGCACACCTTCCTCAACAGCAGTAGCAACTACTTCTTCGCCACCATTGGCATGCGCAACCGCATTCTTTAAAACGTGAGCCAAGGCAGACTTGCCAGCTTTATCACAAGCAGCAATCGCTTCTGAATCTTGATGATTCTTTACGGCATTAATAACCTTCGGCCCCAATACTTTACCATCGGCGTTATACACAACCATGAGAGCGTAAATACGCTCAACGCAAACAGCCAAAGCAATTACTGATATGACACCAATAGGAGCCATCCAAATTCCACCATCTATAAAAAACTGTGCTAAGCCACCCATTTTTTTCTTCCCTCTTAAAAAGTCAGCGATTGGCGGTTCAATAAACCCAATCACATATTACCAAAGTTCGTAGTATTACAGTATTTTTTAGCTAATTTTATTCTTGGTACACCAAATCAAAAAGCTTAGTCCTACTGATATCTTCTTTTATCTTGTCTTTGCCTTTAAACTTAGTAGCCTGTCCATTCACGTCAAGCGGTGCTCTCGACACAAAAGTCATGGCCTCAGGTTGATCTTTTTTACCGTGGAGCTGTGACTCACCAAGTTCTAATACTTCGGCACTTATTGCAAAAGCATAAAAAAACAACATTAGATAAGCACTGACAAAAAAATATTTAAACAACATGATTCATTGCCTCCCTAGCTAGACCTATTTGACCTGTCAATGTCTTATCTATCATAAATTAGAGATCCTCAAAAAATTCTTCTTCTTCGTCAAAGATATCTTCCTCTTTAGGTTTAGATTTTTCTGGCTTTTTCTCTTCAACCGGCACTGGCTCAGGTGTCGGTTTTTCTTCTTGAGGTTTTTCCTCTACCGCTGCTGGCTCAGGTTCTGGCTCAGGCTCAGCTGCTGGTTCTGGCTCAGGTTCTGGCTCTTCTGCTGCTTCTTTAGCCGATTGAGCTTCATATTCAAGCATCTCAATCTTTTGACCAAGGGTTTTTAGATAATCATTTACTTCGGCTATGCGATCTTTCTTAAGACCTGCCTGATCTAAATAAGCCTTAAAATAAGCTTGTGAAGTCTTTAAGCGATCCATTTCAGGCAGGTCTTTAGGCTTAAAATCAAAAAATAATAATCCTAGGTTAAAACTGATATCTTTATCTTGGCTATTAAGTTCAAGAGCCTTAAGATATGCTGCTTTAGATTGGTCAAATTGCTTATTCGCCATGTAAGCATTGCCAACATGTAAATAATTTCTTGATTCAAGCGGGCGCAGAGCTACCAGTTTTTCTAAATTAACTAAACTCTCTTTAACTCGACCGCGCTTTAGTAAAATTAAACCATAACTTTCGAGCGCTTCTTCACTAGGCAGATATTTGACCGCTGCCGCATAAGAATCAAGAGCGTCAGCTAATAGATCGAGCGCCACGTAGGTATGACCGAGCAAAAGATGTAAACCACCATGTGATGGTGCCATTTCTAAAGTATTTTTCGCCACCCATTTAGCGGCAGCATATTGTTTACGATCATAAAATATCCGAGCCATCACATATAAAGCCTGAATCGTATCGGCATCTCGTTCAATAGCTCTACGAGCGTATTTTTCTGCCAGAGCAAGATCGTTCTTGATATAGCCAAAACTAGCCATTGCTACATCAACAAATACTGCTTCAGGAAACTCTGCCATGTAGCTATCGAGCAATTTTTGTACACCTTCTTGATCGCCCAATTTAAACTTAGCAATAACCAGATTCTCTAAACAACTAGCCTGGTCTTTTTGCTTTGCCAAACATGCCTCATAACTTTGAGCAGCACTAGCCAAATCACCCATTGCTTCTTGGGCAACGCCGGCATTGAAATAAGCTGGTATCAACGATGAATCAAGCTCTATCGCTTGTTTAAACCTTTCTAGAGCCGCTTGATTATCGTTAAATAACAGCTCAGCTCCCTCTTTAAATAAGCCCAAGGCAATAGCTTTTTTCTCTTCATCAGAAGCATTAAGTCCTGGTTTAAGATTGGCTTTAGTCGAAGCACAGCCAGCTGCCATTACCAGCACCATGACAATAGAACATAAATTGGTTGCTAACTTTTTCATTATTCAAAGTCCTCGTCAGCATTTTCCAAATCTTCTTCTTCGCCTGCGTCAATATTTTCCTCAGGCTCAGGAGTAGCCTCTACTTCAGGAGTTGATTCTGGTACAACTTCTGGCTCTGGTTCAGCTGCTTTTTTGATATCAGGATCTACTTCTTGCTTATGCAAGCCCGAAGCCATGCGCCCAGTGCTTAACATGCGTCCCTGACCATAGTAAGCACCCCAAAGCGGTTTTTCGACTACATTGCCAACCCGTTGATACTTACCCGGCTTGAGACGATTGAGAGCGACCTGGACTCTATCAACCAACTCAGGTGGCGCATCATAGGCGCTCATACCAATTTCATAAGCTTGCTGATAAGCAGACAGAGCCTTTTCTTCTAAGACTGCTGATTTATCTTCCAACAATACCATATACTCATCACAAGCATATTCATCAACAGCTGCAACATCACGCGGACAAGGAGCTTTAACCATAGTACGAGCCAAGTGCTCATAAAGCACGCCGATCCTATACATACTCTCAGCATTCCACACCGGCTGAGCATAAGCCTTAATAATGCCCTCATTTTTGGCCGATAAATCAGCAAGACTCTTCATCATAGCAGTGAGTTGCTCACCCTGGGTTTTGCCGTCACGAGCATTAATACTAAGTTTTTTGAAAGCATCTTGCTCGGGTTTCTGCAAAAAGAGCTGAGCCTTAGCCGCATAAAAAGCTGCAATCGGCGATCCAAGCTCTGCACTATATAATGATAGCGCTGAGCGATAATTATCAAGCTGAGCCTTTTCATGCTTTTTGACTGCTGCCGGTGCTTGAGCAGATTTAGCTAAATCGCCATAAGTATCACCAATATGTACATACGCCTCAATTACAGCCGGTACTTTGTCGGCATCTTTACGGTATTGCTTGATAAACTGCTCAAGCATGGCAATTTGCTGATTAACTTTGCCAGTACGCTTATACATAGCGGCTGAGGCCAATAAGGCGTCAGGAGCCTCTGGTCGTTCTGGGTATCTCTTGGCAAAAGCCACAAAAGACTCAATCGCATTGGGCAAATCACCTGCCGCTTCATAGAGCAAAGCTTTGTTAAGCATCGCATCGCCAGCCGCCTCTGATTTAGGATCATCTTTAATAATACCGTCGTAAGCTTTGGCAGCATCACCAAATTTAAGCATCTTTTCAAGCGCTAACGCTTCCTGGAAACGAGCTGGTTTGGCATATTCGCTATTAGGATAACTAGTATATAACTTACGATATAAAGGCAGAGCAGCAGTTGTTGTACCTGACTGAACCACCGCACGGGCAGAGTTAAACAACATAATATCAGCATAAGGGTTATTGGGATCTTCCTTAAGTAAGCCATCAAATAACTCAGCTGATTCTTTATATTTAGCTTTTGCTTCAGCTAACTGATTATTTTTCTGAAAATCATTGGCCTGTTCAAACACAGCACGAGCAATCTTGAACCGAGCGTTACCTTCAATACGAGCAAAGTCACCTTGCTGCCCACCAAGATTTTGATCACGAAAACGCTTGGCCAGCTCAGCCACACGATTCCAATCTTCCTTAGACACCGAATCATCAATAACCAAACGACCAGCTACCGTAGCCGCTGCAGTGGCAGGATAAGTATCAATTATATAATAAAATCTTGATAATGACTCATCAGAGTTACCATACACATAGTAAATAGCAGCGGCATGGAACAAAAGCACTGGCACTTGTTCATCAGTAGGCGCCAGACGCAAGAAATCATCGATTGCCAATAAATATTTAAGACCTAATTTAGGAATTTCTATTTTTTCTAAGCCCCGCTGTTTTGAAGTCAGCGCATCAAAATCTATCTCTTTGAATCGCCCTTTCTTAGCCTCGCTCTCTAAAACACTCCTAAACGTAAAAACAATATTAAAGGTCGCATCACGCCGAATATTATCTGGCATCGGCAAGGGATATTCTTTTAGGAGCTGATAGGCATCAAGTGCCGCACGAAAACGATTGAGCTCATAGGCAGACTCAGCAAAATAAAATACCGCCTTGGTAGTATCTTCACGCTCAGGATATTCACGCACATAAGATGAATAAAGCGATGCCGCCTTCTTAAAGTTGGCATCGGCATTGGGTTTATCACCAGCTTCTTTGAAGTCTTTTCCGGTCTTATGATAAAATACCGCCAAGGCCAACATTGCATCACGAACCGCTTCCCGCGCAAAACCCTGCGCCTCAAAATTGCCTTCCATGGCCTTATACCAGCGGCTGCGCTTAGAATAACGCTTGACCAGATTATGGTTTTCTAATCGAGCTTCTTCTAGCCGATTGGCTTCCTGTAAAATATCAACAATTTGACTATCAAAACGAGGATTATCCTTATGTTTAGGATCAAGCTTCACCACCTGACGCAAAGCCAAAATGGCACCATCACTCTTTGATTCATCTAGGAGCTGAGTAGCTATTTCAAGTAAAATTTCTCTAAAGTAAGCTGGAGGCTTAGCATTGCTCGTAAAATGGGCAATAATTTTTTCAGCTAACTTTCGGCCCACTTGCTCAGCGTATTCTTTCTCTTCATCAACGCTAGCTTTCTTAACTTTGATTTTCTCTTCGCCGAGTAACAACTTTTCTGAAAAACTCTTAACAATGTACCTGATTACTTCTGCACGCATACCACCAGATGAGCCCTCAACTTTCTCATCTTCGGTGAGCTCGACAATTTTAATAAAATGGTCAATCGCTTGGTCATAGCGATCTTTTTGAAAATGCGCCCAAGCAGTCTTATAAACAGCTTTATCATAGAGTGGTGATTTGGTATTTTTTATAACTTTGGCATAAGCATCAACTGCATCGTCATAATCATCATTATCATAAAAATACTCACCCAGCCTGAACCATACTTCATCTACATACTTACTAGCAGGGAACTGCTTAATTAAAGCCTGAAATTTATCAACTGCACCATAAAAATCGCCTTCATACCACATAGCTAAAGCCAATAAATAATAAACGCTATCTATATGGCGATAATCAGAATAATCTTTAATAAGACGTTCATATACTTCAAGGGTGCGAGTGAAGTTTTCATCAGGATAACTAACATCATCACGCCCTTGTTCTTTAGCTGCACTATAAAGAGCCAATTTGTCAAAATAATCTTTTTCATCAATTTCAAAATAATATAAACCTAAATAATACAAAGCATCGGGAGTAAATATTTTGTGATTAGGATTATTTTTAATAGCTATTTCATAGTGTTTAATTAAATCTTCCTGAGAAGATTCATAAAGTTTTTCAATATCGCTTATTTTTGATTGACCATATTTAGCAACATCATCACGAAATTTTTGAGAAAAAAGCGCTCGGACTGAGCTTGCTTGCTCTTTTTTAGCCTTGATAGCGGCATCATTATCAGAAACAACTTTTTGCAGCATAAAGAGCTGGGTCGCCCGATCGTCTTTAGGCATAAAACCAGGCTCAATTTCCTGCATCAAGCGTACTTCTTCACGAACCGGCACAGGTTCTTCAGCAGCGGGCAAAGGCTCAGCGACAGGATCAGGCAAGTCCCCAGGCACGGTGGCGGGAGCCAATCCTGGCTCAGCTTCGTTCTGGGCTGAAAGACCCAAGCCAGTCATCATCCATACTACTGCCAATATTTTTCGCTGAAGCGAGCTAAAACGCCTCATGACGAACCACCTTTATCATTTTCTTTAAGAGTCTCTTCAAAATTTTCAATTTTCTTAGTTTGGAAATTTTGGGCAGCATCTAACTGCTTCTTTAAATCTTGCATCTCTAACAGAGCCAACTCTGCTCGCTTATATTCAGCTTCAGCCATAGTTTGATTGATTACCTCAGCAGCCCTAGATCTAATTTTTTCTTGGCTGAAGATAATCATGTCTTCATAGGCCTTAACCTGCTCCTGATGACTAGCCCGAACGATAGCTAGTCTGGCCATACTTTCACTGAGTTTCCACTGCCTAGCTTTAAGTTCAAGCTCCTTCAAACGTCTACCGCTGTCCTGAAGACGCTCTTTGAGTTTAATAACTTCACCAAAGTTGACAATATTCTTAAACAGCTCAACCGGCACACCATCGACCAGATAATCCTCACTAAAATCAAGAGCAAAACATGGCCAGATCTTATTAGCTTGGTTTCCTGCACCACCCAACAGCTGCTGATAAATAGGCCGATAATGGTCTATCAGCTCAGCATAAGCCAAACGAGCTTCCTGATAACGTCCGCTCTTAACCAATAAAAATGCCATTAGGGTATGAAGCTCAGGTTGATTCCAATCAATTTCTTTAACTGCGCGATAGCGCTCGATCACCTGCAAAGCCTTATTAATCGCCGATCGTTCAGACAATTCACGGCTATAAGCTGATACCTTAGCAAAGCTCCCTTCTTTATAAGCAGCAGACTCAGCCTTCGCAATAAAAACTCTCGTAAGCTCAATGGTAGCAGTTTCACCATAAGGACCATTCAATAACACTCGCTCATAAGCTGCTTGAGCTAGCTCTTCACGATCGGCGTCAACATATAAGCGGGCCTGAGCCAGAATAGCCAACTCACGGACCGAATAGTCTTCAACACTGAGCGGGATCATTTTTTCTATTTGACTAAATAACTTAAGAGAAGCCTTAGCCGGACGGGTGTCAAGATCCATGACTGCTAGCAAATAACGAGATCTCATAAAAAATTCGTTATCCTTAGGCACCGAGCGCAAGAGTGAAAGTGCTCGCTTATCGTAATCGGCATCAAACAAAGCTTTGCCTAAGCCATAGCTCATAATCGCCGGAGCTTTTTGATAGCGCTTCTTAAAAACTTCATAGCTAGCAATAGCTTGAGGTAAATTGCCTGACCGCAAAGCACAGTCAAAGAGCCTAATATAAAGTTTACGCTGCTCGATCGAATCTTTGCTCTCAGTAAGAACTTGCTCAAAACGAGCTTTAGACTCATCGTATCTATGCAACCTAAATAAAGATTCAGCTAAAATCCAACGACCTTCCACCGTAGCTGGTTCATTGCCAAGCGCTAACACTGCACCCAAAAAATTGGCACGGCGAAACATCACGCGCGCATGAGCCTCATTAGCAACAGACTCTGACAACAGCGGAGCGCTCAAACTAACAACGAGCAAAGCTATGAGCCGCAGGCAAAACATCTTATTCTCCCGTCTTTACGGCATCAGGCTTCACATCTTCTTCTGGTGGAGAAACCACCACCGGTGGCTGCTCTGGCTCTGGTTCGGTGACAGGCACTGCTTCTATCGGCATAGGCTCTGCAAGGGGTATCTCTGCTGATGGTGGCAAGCTTTTCTTAGCAGCAAGCTCGATCGCTTTTAGTTCTTTACAGCTATTAACAGGGAAAAACTCCGGATGCTCCTCAGAAAGAATCTTGCTGGTTGCTCGCGCATAACGTGTATCGCGCGGATTGCTCCTGAAACCACCCGATGGCAAACCTACCAGGTTTACTACCGTAGTATTACCACTGCTCACATAAAACTTGCGGTCAAAATTGACACGAAAATTATACTGAGGCCCCCCGCCTACCCGCTTATTCTCAGCAAACAAAAGTGTAACATTGAGCTTATGCTCACCTTCTGCTAAAGGCGCTTGAAAAACAATATTTTTTTCTTGATCTTGATTGTGATTTTTACCACTTAAAACCGGCAAACCATCGATGCTTAAACTCTTATTAAGCAAGCGATGAGAACCTAAATCTTTAGTGACATAGTCAATACGGACTTGCCCTTGCTTAAGCACAGCATCCATCGACACCATCGGTGCACCCGGCAAGAAATTGGGCCGTACCGACTTATTAAAGCGCAAACTTGGCCCTCGATACATGTTTATAACGGTATTAATTTGCTCGTAGCCCTCAATTTCAAGCTCGACCCGGTAGCCATTGGTAGCAATAAAAGGCTGAACTTTCTTGAGTGTTTCAATCCGTTTGACATTTTTAAAACGACTGATCAAATCATTTTTTAGGCGAATGTATTTGGCTCGCACCATCACTTCATGGCAACCTGGCGCCACCGGACTAAAAAAGATCTGCTCATTATTGCGCGGCAAGCCCTGATTACGAGGTCCACCCTTAGCCACAGGGCGCCACGAGCCATCCAAAAATACTTCAGTATGCTCAAGTTTATAGTCAGCTAAAGGAGCGGTATTAATCATTGATATCGACAGATAGGCTTGATTATCAAAGGTTTGTTTCTCTAGAGCCAACTCTTTTTCTAGAGCTAAATCGGCCTGAGCGACCACCAGATCTTGCTCAACCTGTTTAGCCTTGAGTGCATTAATCTTGGCATTAATGAGCTCATCGATGGTAGGCAAGGCTTGACGCCTAGCCTCTTTGTCAGGTTCACTATTGTTCTGATCGAGTTCGGTTGCCTCTTCTTGAGCCCAAACCAGACTCGACCGAAAACCAGCGAACACGGCTATCAGGCACACTGCACCTGCCCACATTCGACTGTGACACTTTTTAATCATGCTAACCTCTTGCCACCTGCTTGATAGTAAACCTAAAAAACAATCTTTTCCCAATAATTTACACCAACAGAAAGAACTAGCCCTCTGACGACCTTCGATATGCTCTGTGTATGTTAATAACGTACAAGAAAAGACTGTAGCTAGCTAACAATATTTTATAATTTATCCACATAAAAATATATTCTCTTAGAAATCTCAAATAATCGGGTCAATGTAGAAGAGAATTGTAAAAACACAAGACCGTTCACGCTAAATCCTTAACTGCTTAAATCCTGGCGCATTATCAAAGCTCGGGCCAAGCTGAGTCGATCAGCAAATTGCAAGTCTCCACCGACAGGAATACCGCTTGCAATCCGCGAAAACTTAAGCCCTTTAAGTTGAGCTTGCTCGCGAATAAACAGGGCAGTAGCTTCCCCTTCTACGGTGGCTGGGGTAGCAAGAATTATCTCTTCTAGCTTTGGACTTCGCCGCATAGATAACTCACTGATTCTCAATTGGCGTGGCCCAATACCATTAATAGGCTCAAGCACACCATGAAGCACATGATAAAGGCCCCTAAAACTATTGCTCGCCTCAATCGCCATGAGATCTTGAATACAGGCCACGACACATAAAATTCGCTCATCCCGGCCAGGTTTTAGACAAATAACACACTGATCTGAATAGGCCGTTAGATTGCAACAGTTTTTGCATTCAACCACATTATGGGCCACTTCAATTAGGCTATCAGCGAGCCTGGTAAGTTGATCTTTTTTTTGGCCCAAAAGGTGTAAAGCTAGCCGCAAAGCCGTGCGCTCGCCAATACCAGGCAGTAAAGCTAGTTCTTTAACCAAGCGGGCAATCGGATCAATCGCCATCACTAAAACCCAAAGCCGCCCGTCAGTGATTTAATCTGATCGGCCATATTAGATCTTAACTGAGCTGAAGCGTCATTGATGGCTGCTTTAATCAAATCCTCAATAAAGCTTTTATCTTCACCAAGTAGCACCGGATCTAAGATCAGGGATAAAAGCTCAAAATGGCCATTCATGACTACTTTGACCATACCACCACCTGCTTCACCGCTAGCCTGATGATTTTTTAGTTTTTCGGCCATATTCTTCTGCATTTCGCCAGCGTTTTTCAACATATCAAATATTTTTTTAGGATCGAACACGATATTTACTCCCATTGCTAAGTGCCTCAAGTATTGGCTTATGGAAAAGGGATTTCAATACCTCAAAAATAAGCTAGCCGACTTCCCTAGCCAGGCCGGCTGTTACCTCATGCGCGATCATGATGGTGAGATCTTTTATATTGGCAAGGCTAAAAATCTTAAAACTCGCCTCAAAAGCTATTTTTTAGGCTCTGATACAAGAATTTTTGTCCAATTTTTAGAGCAAATTCTAGCCGATATTGAGATTTTAGTAGTGCACAATGACATTGAAGCCTTGGTTTTAGAGCGCGAACTCATCAAAAAACACCAGCCACGCTTTAATATCATGCTCAAAGACGATAAAAATTATATCTTGCTAAGACTAAAAAAAATCAAGCCGACAGGCCGCCTACGTGAGCGCTATCCACGGCTCGAAATCGTTCGTAAGCACTATAAAGATCAGGCTCGTTATTTTGGACCCTATCCCTCTGCTCATAGCCTTAGAACTACAGTTGATTTGATCAATAAACATTTTTTACTACGGACCTGCTCAGACCAAGTGATTGAGAATCGAGCGAGGCCCTGTATTCAATATCAAATCGGCCGCTGTCTTGCTCCTTGCCTATATCCGGTTGAAAGTTATCAGCAAGAACTAGAAAATATCGCGCTATTTTTAAGCGGAAGCTATCAGGCGATTAAACAGCGCTTAGAAACTAAGATGCAGCAAATGGCTGAGCAAGAACAATTTGAAGCCGCTGCCAAAATAAGAGACCAACTGCTAGCTGTCAAAACCTCACTAACCAGCCAAGTAATTAGTGAAGTTAATCAACGGCGCAACCAAGACCTTATTGGTTTTGCCCGCATGGGCCCTAAAGTAGAAATGGTCCAAATCAAGATCCGTCATGGCTCCTGGCATCACAGCCATAACTATTCCTTTGATAATCACTTCCCCAGCGAAGAGATTATGCGGGCTTTTTTACAGCAGGCTTATAGCAAGAGCCAAGATTTACCCCAAGATATTCTCTTGCCTATTGATATCGGTGATGAACTGTCAAGCTTGAGCCAAACTCTAGAACAGCAGTGCCGCCATCGTGTACACATCTACACGCCGATTAAAGGCAAACATAAGAAGCTAATTGATCTTGCTCAAAAAAATGCTGAGCAAGCACTCAAAGATGTCATCGATCGGCAAAATGCCAGCGATCAAGCCCTAATCGCTTTACAAAATCGCTTAGGCCTGGCTATGAAGCCTGAGCGTATTGAGTGCATAGATATTTCGCTGATTCAGGGCAGTGAGCCCTATGGATCGTGCGTGGTCTTCATCAATGGCCAAGCCGATAAAAGCCTCTATCGGGTTTTTAGCATTAAGAATGTAGAAGGCATGAACGATTTTGCCATGATCCGCGAAGTTGTCAGCCGGCGCGTTAAACAGGGTATTAACAAGCAGGACCTGCCTGATTTACTCTTGATCGATGGCGGCAAAGCTCAGCTTAGTTCAGCCATTGAAGCGATCGAAGAAGCTAACTTATTAATTGCCAAAGACGGTTTTTTTGTGGCGGGTATCGCCAAAGCACGAGCTCTAAAAGACCAAGGTCATAGTGATGAGCGTTTATTTATACCCGGCGAAAGCGAGCCAATTATTTTGGCCGCTCACACTTTTGAGCGTTATTTGGTAGAAAGAATCCGCGATGAAGCCCACCGCTTTGCCTTAAGCGCTCATCGTCGTAAGCGCAGCAAGCGCACGCTTGAAAGCCAACTGCTTAAAATTCCCGGTATTGGCCCCAAACGAGCTTTGGCTTTACTTAAACACTTTGGCAGCACCAAAAACATCGCCCACAGCTCAGCCGAAGAACTCAGTCAAGCCATCGGCCTAAGTCTGAGCAAAGCCCAAGAGATTATTGATTTTTTAAATCCACTTGATTGAACAGCCCAATGAGGGGTGTTGTGGTGCGGGGGCTATCTGACCTGCCAATAAACTTTCAAGCGCACGCGCTAGATCTTCATGCTTAACTAGGCTTTCATCCTGCCAGTTGTCATCGAGGCGACCATGGTAGTAAAGCCTGCGTGCTTGGTCAAACAGATAGAACTCAGGCGTACATTGAGCATCGAGGGCGCGCACTAGCTCTTGGTCAGCATCAATAAGATAGGGAAAACCATAAGATTTAAGCTGCCAGCGTTTAAAGAGCTCACCAGGACTATCGTCAGGGTATTTTTTGCTATCGTTAGCACAAACAGCAACTATCTGGAGCTCTTTATTATTAAAACTCCGGCCTAAAGCGATCAGGCGATCCTCAATCGCTCTCACATAAGGACAGTGATTGCAGATAATCGCTAATAGCAGAGCTTGAGATGATTTGAAATCAGCCAAAGCATAAAGCGAGCCATCCACCCCACTAAGTTTAAAATCAGGACAAATTAGCCCAGGTTTAGATGGCTGTGATGGCAATAACACCATATAGTCTTCCTAATATTGATAGACGTTTTTACCTTCGTCAATCGTGAGACCAGTGCGATTAAAGTCAACCAGTTGAGGAAACAAAACATCGCTAATTTTTTTAACTGCCCCACCAGCTCTTTCCCCTGACAAAGGTATTGCATAAACATCGAGACTGGTTACCATTAGGAAGTAACCGTTGGTGTTGGCTGAGGTATTAGTGATTGAATCATCGAGCGCGATGATCGTTCTAAAATCAAGCCTTATTGCTGGCGCATGAATCGGATCAAATACAGCTAAAATCGCTCCACCACCGGCATTCTTCTTAGAGCTATTGCCACGAAAAGTCGTGCCTTCATCGATAATATACCTAGCGCTCAGTTGAGTCCTAGCATCAAGAGCCAGGGCACCGCCAAAGCCATCGGCAGTGTTGGTGTTAAACTTGGTATTCTTAAACGTCACTGTACCTTTAATATTTTTAAACATCGCAGCGCCGCCATTCTTTGTGGCAGTGTTATTCTCAAATTCTGCATTAGTAATATTGATAACAGCTAAGCTATTTCGTTGATTAAATACATGTAAAGCTCCCCCATGGCCATTCGTAGCTTTGCTGCCGCTAACTTTGACGCCATCAATTGACAATCCCTTGCTAAGAGCATCAAAATAAAAAGTTCCTCCTGACTTAGCCTGGTTATCATCAAAAACACTGTCAAGAATACGAGTGTTTATGCCCTTTTTATCGTAGATCGCACCACCCATAGAAGTGGCCTGGTTAGCCATAAACTTGCCACCACGTAAATCAACATGCTGGCCACTAAGCATATATACAGCCCCACCCAATTTAGCTTTATTGCCCTTAATCTCAGCGTTGCCTAGATTAAGAGTAGTGTCAGTGACCTGATCCAAATAGACAGCGCCACCATTTGCAGTAGCGCTGTTGTTATCCAAACTAACACCGCCGATTTCGCTATTGCTAACCTGGCTTAAATAAATGGCGCCGCCATTAGTGGCTGAAGAGTCTTTAATTAGGTTTGGTTTTATGCTTAATCTTTGACTATTTTCTGCATAAAGCGCTCCGCCCTTACCCAAAGCTGTAGCAGTATTAGTGTCCCAAATACCACCATTAACAATCAATTTATCAATATGATCAGCATAAATAAAGCCACCGTTTCCAGTGCTGGTATTATTTTTAGCATTGATATTATTAAGTTTAATATCTTGGGCATGTTCGATAAAAATACCTGGTCCATAGCCACCCGCACTATGGCGGTTATTTTCAAAGCGGGCATTGGCAATTGTGATATCGCTAAGCGGATTAGCTGCGGTACCAACTATACGCACCGCGCTAGCATCAAGAGTATTCTCGAACACCAAGGGCCCGCGCAACATAATGGCTTTAGAGCTGCCACTGATGCTGATTAAGCTTTCACCAGCAACTGAGTTAGCATCAAGCACCACATCGTCTTGGGGGCTAAGCGAGCTCAGGTCTTTTTCCCACACATCACCGGCCTGATAGCCTGCCACTAAAGTTAAGACTGGGATGTCTTGGATGACAATCTTGGGATTTTTATAGGTACCAGCGGCCACGTAAATAATTTGGCCCTCAGCTGCCAGCACAGCATCTTGGATGTTGTTATAGGCATTAGCCCAGCTTTTACCATCTGGTGCTGCCGCCGTACTTTTGGCATCAACAAAAATACCTATGAGCTTTTTAGGAGCTTTAACAAAGGGTCTTGGCTGATCAGGTGCCACGATACGCGGTTGATGGTCAGCCGGTAGCCTAGTAGGCTGAGCACAGGATGAGCCCCAAACTGCCAGGGCGATTAAAGCTAATAATTTGACCGTATTACTCATTTCTATTACCCAATCAATTTAACACGGTTTTATCTGCCATCTTGGATTTAAATCGGCAATGGGTTTTTCACAATCTTTTAACAGATAGATCTTTATGGCATCTAAGTATTTTTATTATTAGATAAAATAAGGAGAAAAAAATATGAGATTATTTATTAAATTCGCGACAACTTCATTGTTTTTGCTTGCCTACACAGCTCATTCTTTTGATTACAGCCTAACAAATAACACTGGTGCGCCAGTAAAGGTGCGCTTCGTATTTGATTCCTGTTTCACAAACGAAGGGAGTTACATATATAGGGATATAAAAGAAAACCAAAGCGCCACTGTAAGCAACGGCTACTGCTGCATCACAGGAGTACAGCTACACATAAGCGGTAATGACTGGAAGAACATCTTTGGCCCCTTGGCAACCAGCTGCTGGAACAAGAGTTTTAATCTTGGGTTAGAGGCTAAGCTTCAATAAAGAATCTATTCGTTAGTGGCAGATAATTTAAGCGATAGGGCATGAATTTTACTGTCCATTAAGTCGGCTAATTTTTCATATACTAAACGATGGCGTTTTATTTGACTAAGACCATCAAAATTAGCCGAAGTCATGGTCACTCGATAGTGACCAGCTTTAGGGTGGAGAAGTGCCTCTGCGTGACCTTGGTGTTTACTGCTTTCGTCGATCACTTCAAGTGATAAAGGCTTGAACTCAGCCTGTAAAATAGTAATAATATCGTTTTTAGTTATCTCATAAATATTCATGATTTTATCCTAAAGTTTTTTATCTTTGGCCAAGCTTACCAGCAAAAACTCGTCAATTACTTCAGACCAGGCCTGAATCTCAAATTGCGAGAAATCGCGGGCGTGATGACTTAGAGCCAACCTCTTCAATCTGAATAGATTGTCACCCGGATGGCAGATACCTACCGTTCGACCAAGTGCTGCTTGATAACCATTATCAAGCAGCATGGCTATCATCTCTTTATTATATCGTTTGTCAAAGCCAAGCGGGTAGAAGAATACTGGCACTAAAGCTTGGCCAAACCATGCTCTTAGTTGCTCTTTGGCATTTACAATCTCAAGCTTAGCTGAGTCCAAATCAATTTCAAAAAATGGCGTATGAAAAGCCCCTGCACAAGCATAGCTTAGCAGTTTATGATCGGCGAGTTTCTGTAAATAATTCACAGTGCATATACGCTCGCTTGTATCAGCCAAGGCATTATCGTTCAGCACTTGTCTCAGCTCCAATAAACGCTGATGCAAAACAGCAGGCCTCGCGTGACTTAAATGATCAACCACATGCATGCTGGCCAACGAGCGTTCTAAGGGGCTAGTGAGAGGAAATGACCGGTCAAGATAGTTAAGCGACAACTCTTTTTTAGCCGTAATTCCTAAACGGTAGACCACATCATCCATCCACAGCATTTCACCACTTTGCAGTGAATGTTCGCTGAGCATGACGCATGCAGGAATGGCTAATTCTTCGATGATTGGTATCAATAATTTAAGCGTTTGATAAAAAGGCGTTTCTATAATTAATACCGCTGATGAAGTAGTTAATGGCTGATCGCCTTTTAAAAGCTCAAGCGACTCATTCATAGAGACAAATTGAAAATTTTTCTTACTTTCTTTTAAAATATGATAAATTTGCTTAACACTAAAAGCTGTTTTATTAATATAATGCGGATGATTAACTAAATTAGGACCATCAGCTAAAACCCTATGTAAAGAAAAATAAACTATGCTTTTTCCCTGCGTTGCTTCGCCAAGTTTATGCAATAAATTTTTGGTGATTTTTAATTTAGTAAGATACTTGAAAACAGTTTTTATGCTGTCTTGAGAGGTTTTTAAGAACATATTGTTCTCGCTGACATAAATGCTCGTCTAGTATACTCAACAATCATTGCTTTACGCCAATTTGGATCATCGCAAATATTGGTTTGCGGATAACTTTTTTGTGCTGCCATATTGGCTATATCATAAATTAAATTATCATCTAATATTTGATTAATATAATTACTTAAATCAAATATTTTTGGTTTAGCAACCAAGGCACTTACCACTAATTTGCCGCTGGTTATTCTATGTTTTTCTAAATTATAACTAAGACCAATGCTCAGCATGGAAAAATCGATGCTCTCGCGATGGCGCAGCTTGGCAAAACCACTATAATTATATACTGTTTCTAGATCAACTCGACTAATAATTTCACCGTGCTCTAAAATATGATTTTTTTCGCCATTATTAGTGTAAAAATTATCTAATTTTATGGTCCGTGTTCCATGAGATGAAAAAATACTTACGGAAGCATCAAGAGCAAGCAGCATTGTTGCCAAATCGTTTGAGCTGGCCGCGACACAACGCTGGCCAGTTTTCACCACGTGGCAAGCATCACCATCTTTTTTGAGGCAATAGCCTAAAGCTTGGCGCCAAAACTCGCTTTGGTTAAAATATAAACAGCGGGTATCTAGGCAAATATTACCACCAACTGTAGCCATATTACGAATTTGCGGTGAAGCAATACTAGCTGCAGCCAGACTTAAGGCAGGAAATAACATCTTTATATTTTGATGATTAATAATTTGCTTTAATTTAACACCTGCTCCTAAACTTAGTTTATTTGATTCAACAGTTATTAAATTAAGCTCAGAAACATCTCTTAGAGATATTAAATTATCTATATCATATAAGCCATGTTTGAGATTGGGTACCAGATCAGTACCACCGGCGATAATTTTACTGCGTGGCCTAGCATCTGCTAAACACTGGGTGAGCTCGATTAAGTTTTGTGGTTGCTTAATCACCATGGGTCTTAATGGCATCATTACGCGATCCTATTTATTAGCTAAAGCCGCAAGAACACGGGCGGGCGTGAACGGCAGTTTAGTGAGCCTGATACCCACCGCATCATAGATAGCATTAGCAATAGCCGGAATAGTGCTATGCAAAGGCCCTTCACCGGCTTCTTTGGCACCATAGGGGCCATTAGGATCAGCTTTCTCGACAATAGTGGCTGAAATATCAGGCGTATCAAGCGTAGTGGGAATACGATAATCAAGTAAATTGCTAGCCATCAACATCCCTTGACGCGCCCCCGGCTCTTCATCAGTCACCAAATGCTCAAGTGCCACTTCAGCAGCCCCCATATAGGTACTACCTTCAATTTGACCTTCAACTAACAGAGGGTTAATCGCTTTACCACAATCATGAGCGACAAAAATTTTATTAATCTTGAGCTTGCCTGTAGCGACATCAACACTGACATCAGCAATGTGAGCAGTGCAGGAATATGCCGGTGAAGCGCCAATGCTGCCACCGCGATAATCACCACCACGTTCAGTTGTGCGGTAATCACCACTAAAAACCAAGGCGCCATGGTGAGACTCGGCAAGATTAATGGCTGTACAAAAATCTAAAGATAAATCAGGCTGACCAATCACATTTACCCGATTATGCGCCAACATAATGTTTTCTACGCTGAGTTTAAAATAATCTGCAGCCGCATGAGCAATAACTGCCTGAGCCTTACGTAAAGCTTCCATAGCAGCATGACCCATCATCATAGTAACACGGCTTGAGTAGGCCCCTAAATCGACCGGGCATAGATCAGTGTCACCACTGATCACGCTAATATAATCTTGGTCGATCCCCAGCTCAGCTTGGGCGAGCTGGGCCAGAATAGAATTGGCGCCCTGGCCAATATCTGAGGCTCCGCTAAAAATATGTACCCGACCCGAGCGGTCAATGCGCACACTCACCGAGGACTGAGGCATAGAGTTAGGATAAACCGGGTAATTAGTGCCACTAATATACATACTGCAGGCTAATCCCAAACCACGCCCCCAGGGTAAACAACCACGTTGTTCATACCAACGAGCATCATGTGCTACTTGAGCCAAAACTTCTTTAAGACCAAGCGAGCCAATGGACAGACCATTAATAGTCTTTTGATCATCTTTGACGAGGTTTATCAATCTAAACTGGATAGGATCAAGCTTGAGCTTATGCGCCGCCATATCGCACATGATCTCAAAGGCAAAACGCGGCTGCACTGATCCGTGGCCACGCTTAGGACCGCAGGCTGGTTTATTAGTATAATAGCGAGTGGCATTAAAACCATAACTTTTCATACCGACCGGGCCGGTTAATAATTGACCAGCGTAAAAAGCGGTAATCATGCCAAAAGATGCATAGGCCCCACCATCGATATCAAGAGTATTGCTCACAGCCATTATTTCACCGTTAGATTTAACTCCCATGCTCATCTCGATACTCATAGGATGTCTGCCACGATGAGCGAGAAATACTTCCTCACGAGTGTAAAGAATTTTAACTGGACGTTTTAAACGCATGCTAGCTAGCGCTACTACAAACTCAAGATCAAAAGGCTCACTTTTGCCACCAAAAGCACCGCCTACTGGTGGTTGGATGACGCGAATCCTATGCATAGGAATCCCTAACACTTCTGAAACCGCACGATGCACGTAATGGGGTACTTGAGTAGCGGAGTAGAGAGTCAAGTGACCGCGTGATGAAAAATCACCGATCGCAGCATGGGGCTCAATCGGCGCATGGGTCGTATTGTGAAAATAAAAACTTTCTTTAAGCACCACGTCAGCTTTAGCAAAATTTTGTTCAAGCTCACCAAAGCTTAATTTTACTTGTTTAGTAATATTGCCGAGCTTGGCATGTTCGTTAACTTGTAAATCACCGGCATTTTTGGCGTGTTCTAAGTTTAGAATGGCCGGCAGTACTTCATAGTCTATTTCAAGCTTTAATCCCGCTTCATAGGCCATAAGCTCGCTTTCAGCAATCACGGCTGCTACTGCATCACCGACATAGCGAGCTTTATTAAGAGCCAAAGGGTGCTCGTCCTTAGTCCAAGGAATCACACCATAAGTAACAGGTAAATCACTGCCAGTAATTACATCTAATACTCCCGGCAGACCTAAGACACTCGCTCTATTAATTGATAGGATTTTGGCATGAGCATGAGGACTGCGAACAATTTTGCCGTAAACCATACCGGGCAACTTGATATCATCGGTATAACGAATGCGGCCTAGCAGCTTATCAACGGCATCTATTTTCTTCGAGCGTTCGCCAATACCAGGGCTTTTTGGTAGTTGCAAACTATCTTTTATAGTAGTGCCGTGAGGATAATAAGTCATGGCTCACCCTCGCCAAGAGAAACAGCCAAAACTGCTTGATAGATTTTAGTATAGCCAGTGCAGCGACATAAGTTGCCCGACAAAGCCAGCTTAATCTCGGCTAAGCTGGGTTGAGGATTGTGAGCCAAGAGCGCCTTAGCCGACAAAATCATGCCCGGCTGACAAAAACCGCATTGTAAAGCCCCAAAACGATCAAAAGCTTCAATCAGTGGGTCCATACCCTCAGTATCAGCCAAACCTTCAATAGTAGTAATACTATCTTGTTCACTCACGAGCTGAGCGAGCACTAAGCAAGAAAGCTGGGCCTCACCATTAATCAACACCGTACAAGCACCGCAATCACCTTTATCACAGCCCTGCTTAGTACCAATTAAATCTAGCTTATAGCGCAACACCCCCAACAAGGTATCCGAAGCCTCAACCATAGCCTCTCTAAGACCGTCATTAATACGAAAAGAACGATGAGTGATCTTATTCATAGCCCTAAGCTAAGCAGCTGGTAAAACTAAAAAATGGGGCCCTTGCAGAAACTGATCTTGAGTTTTCAGCCAGCTTCGCTAGATTGAGCGAGAAAATGAGTTTTTGGGGGCACTATGTTTCATGCAACGACTATTTTGGCCGTGCGAAAAGATGGCCATTTAGTAATCGCTGGTGATGGTCAGGTTAGTTTAGGACAATCGGTTATTAAGGCTAATGCAAACAAGCTACGAAAACTATGCGAAGGTGAAGTAATCGCTGGTTTTGCCGGCTCAACGGCTGATGCTTTTAAGCTTTTTGACTTATTTGAGGCTAAAATCAAAGCTCACGGCGGACAATTTGTGCGTGCAGCAGTAGAACTGGCCAAAGAATGGCGTTCAGATCGGATTTTACGCCGCCTAGAGGCTATGCTTTTAGTCGGCAATAAAGAAAAAATTCTACTTATTTCTGGCACCGGCGATGTGCTTGAGCCTGATTATGATGTGCATGCTATAGGTTCTGGTGGACAGTATGCGCAAGCAGCAGCCCGGGCTTTAGCTGAAAATACTGACATGGACGCTAAAACTATTGCTGAAAAAGCGATGAACATTGCAGCCGATATTTGTGTGTATACTAATCATCACCATGTGTTTTTAGAATTATAGTTAGGAGCTCATAATGGGAATTCTCGATCGGGCATTTACGCCCCGCGAAGTGGTATCTGAACTTGATCGTTATATTGTCGGTCAAAAGCAAGCTAAAAAAGCCGTTGCTATTGCTTTAAGAAATCGCTGGCGCCGACAACGAGTAGATAAAAAATTGCGCGATGAAATCAGCCCTAAAAATATTATTATGATGGGACCAACCGGTTGCGGCAAAACAGAGATAGCCAGACGATTAGCTAAACTCGCCAATGCACCTTTTATTAAAGTTGAGGCAACTAAGTTTACCGAAGTCGGCTATGTTGGGCGTGATGTTGACTCGATGGTGCGCGACTTAGTAGAAGTATCGATTAAGCTATGCCGTGAGCAAGCTATGCTTGGTGTTGGCCCCCGTGCTCGTGAAATGGCTGAAGAACGTGTTCTAGATATTTTATTACCTGCACCAACAACAGCCACTAAAACTATGCCTTTTGATCTGCGTGAAGTTGAGCATGAACACGAACCTAAGCGCGAATCGGTAGAGCATAGTGAAACCCGCGAAAAAATGCGCACCATGCTTAAAGACGGTAAATTTGATGATAAAATTATTAGCGTTGAGCTAACTTCAGCGCCGGCTTCGCCCATCATGCACATGTTTGGCCAAGCGGGTATGGAAGAAATGGCCGGTCAGATTCAAGAAGCCCTGCAAGGAGCCTTAGGACGGGGCGGGCGTAAGAAAAAGAAGAAAATGACTGTTCCCGAGGCCCTAGAAGTGCTGAAGTCAGAAGAGGCTGCACGCTTGATCGATATGGAGCAAGTGCAAAAAGACGCGGTTGAACTTGCTGAACAAGCAGGAATTATTTTCATCGATGAAATCGATAAAATCGCTAAAGCCAGCGGTAGTCATGGACCCGATGTCAGTCGTGAAGGTGTACAAAGAGATATTTTACCTATTGTTGAAGGCTCAACTATATCGACTAAATATGGTTTTGTTAAAACCGATCATATCTTATTTATTGCCGCCGGCGCTTTTCACATATCAAAGCCTTCAGACTTGATACCTGAACTTCAGGGACGTTTTCCCATCAGAGTTGAACTTGATTCGCTGAAAGAAGAGGATTTTATAAGAATCTTAACTGAACCTGAAAACAGCCTGGTTAAGCAGTACACAGCTTTATTGAATACAGAAGCAGTCACACTTAAATTTGATGAAAGCGGTATCAACAGCATTGCCTCAGTCGCTTTTAAAGTGAACTCTTCTCAAGAAAACATTGGTGCACGTCGCCTATATACCGTCATGGAAAAACTCTTAGAAGATGAGAGCTTTGGTGCCAGCGATAATCCCAATACTGAAGTCTTAGTAAATGCCGAGCTGGTTAAAAAACGCTTAGCTCCTATCTTACAAGACGAAGATTTGAGCCGCTATATTTTATAAATCATAATTAAGGAAATAAGCGAGAGCGTTGCCAGCTAGAGCCGGTCTTCTTAAACGAAAAACGATCGTGCAAACGATTTGACCGGCCTTGCCAGAACTCGAAATAGTTAGGCTGCAGGCGAAAGCCGCCCCAATGGGGGGGGCAAGGTATATTACTGCCAGAAAATTGGGCTTCCACATCTTGGTAAGCCTGCTCTAAAGCTAGCCGCGAGATTAGTTCTTCGCTTTGCAAAGATGCCCAAGCGCCAATTTGAGCACCGCGAGGGCGATCTTTAAAATACTCAGCGGACTCAACTAAACTGGTTTTATCAGCACAGCCGCGTACACGGATCTGACGCTCAAGCTGTGGCCAAAAAATTGTCATAGAAATATTAGAATTAGATGCTATATGCATGGCTTTAGGGCTGTGATAATTAGTATAAAAGACTAAGCCTCGCTCATCAAAATCTTTAAGTAAAACTACCCGCGCATCAGGATGGCCTAAAGCATCAACCGTACTGAGTACTACCGCATCAATCATAGCTATCTGCGCTTGAATAGCATTACGCCACCAGTCGCTAAAAACTAGGATGGGATCAGAGCTTAAATCTTCTTCGTTTAATGCTCTAGCGCCAAAATCTATGCGCGGCGGATTAAGTTTATTCACTAGTCTTAACCATCCCTTGATAACGCCTGGCAATAATAACAGCAAGCACCAGCCATAAAGCAACCAAGGCCAAAGATAACTCCATAACGTAGACTCCAATGCCTAAACTAATCATCGATATCAACATTAGAGAAGAAAAACCACGGGCCATACGGTACATGAAAATATCAATAATACCCTTGCCCTGAGTTTTCTCAGCACGCGTTAATGGTATATATAAAATTTCTTTAACACCTCGAAACAAAGAATAATCAAAAGCTTTACTAGAAATTTTTACCGCTAACATAACCCAAAAGTGCGGGACCAACACAAAGGCTAAAATTGCTGCAGCCAATAAAAATGGTATACTTTTAAAAGTCATGCCAATACCAAATATTTTTAGGATAGGGCCTGTGCACAACTGAATACTAACACCAATCACGTTTACAGCAGCATGAATATTACCCAAAATTTGTGTACGCATATCGGTATTAATATAATGCTCTTGCAACATAGTATTAAAGCGATAATCAATCAGACATATCACTATTTGAACCGTACAAACTAATACACCTAAAGGTATTAAATATTTACTGGTGATCATAGTTTTTAAGCCCAAACTTAAATCGGGAGCTTTTTTAGAACTAGGCTTAGCGTCGGAAACAGAACGCGCACAATAAGTAATGATAAAACCTAAGATAAGAAAACCGATCAAAGCACCAAGAGCCATACTTGAGCCAACGAGGCGAGCAAAAGGACCAACGCTTAAATTACCCACCACGCCACCTAAAGAGCTTACCGCCATCGCCAGGCCATAGGTATGGCGCGCCGAACTGACTGAAAATACCATGTCAGCAAAACTCCAATAGGTTTCCATTAAAACTACCATATAAAGTTCTTTCCAAATATATAGTATAAATATAGCTGGCACAAAGCCGCTGACATAAGCCGCTAATAAAATTGCCAGCAAACCAGCGCAAATTAGTGAGGTATAGCCATAGAGCGATAAAATCGAATATTTTTGATTAAACTTATTATAAAAAGCAATAACAAAAATCGAACAGAAGGCAGTGACTAACCAAGCTGATGGCAGCATATCACTTGAATAATGCTCGAGAAATATTGAATCAATGCAAGGACGGGCAAAGGCATAACCAAAAATGAGTAAAAAACCCATCAGATAAAGAGTAACTGTGCGCTTAAAATGAGTATTATTGACCATTAGCTATAAGCCTATATAATTATCTTTTTTAACTACAACAAATCAGCATTTTCCATGTCAGCATCGGTGATTTTTGTCAAATTGAAATTTTCACCTTTGACACTAAAATAACCAACTTTGGCCGGGTGCTCTAAAAGACCAAAGCCTTTTCTCGCTTGCAACCAATCACATTTAAACGCTCGGCACACAACCGGCCTTACTTCATAAATACCACAGCCAGTGCTGGTCAAAAAGCGACATGCTACGCCAGCCTTTTTGGCAATATCTTCACCATTGTCAAATCTGGTAGAATAACCCGGCTCAGAATCAATACGCAGGACAATACAACACGCATGACAGGAACTGCAGTTTCTAGTTTTTTTATGAGCTAGCATGTGAGGCTCGCTTATCTAGGAGTCGTCTTCAAAACTAGCATATAAGCCATAGCCTTGGCTAAACTCTCATGCTAGATAATGACTATGTTTAGCCAAGCGCACTATGACGACCAGGAAAATCTCTTTCGCAAAGATGCTTTTTTATTGGGTCTTAGCAGACGTTTTTTGCCTGCAGAATCTTATTTTCTGATGGCACCCAAGCTGGAAAACCTAGGCGAGGCGATTATTAAGCGGGTTAGGCATTATGGCGATTTAGCAGAACGAAACCCACCGCTTTTAGAAAATCTGGATGTTTTTGGCAATCGTCTTGACCGTTTATTGCTATCGGATGGCTGGTTAAAGCTGAAAAAATTTAGTGCTGAAAACGCTTTAGTAGCAGTCGGTTATGACAAAAGACTCCGCTTTGCAAGAAGGTCGGCCCAAACTGCCATGCAACTGATGTTCTCAGCTTATTCATCAAGCTATAGCTTTCCCTTGGCGATGACTGATGGAGCCATCAAGCTCCTTGCTCAACATGCCCCAAAAAGTATTAGAGATAGTGTTATCAATGAACTCTTAAGTAAAGACGAAAGCACTACCTGTGGCCAATGGATGACTGAGCGCATTGGCGGCTCTGATCTTAGGAACATTGAAAGCCATGCAACACTTGCTCGCAAAGAAGATGATCGTGAGACTTATCGGCTCTTTGGCCAAAAATGCTTTTGCTCTTCGATCGATAGCGAATACGCCTTGGTTTTGGCCAATGTTATCAACGAAGGTCCTACACTGTTTTTACTCAGAGTCTGGCAGGCACAAAAACTTGCTGACGGTGTACGTATTGAAGGGCTCAAAAACAAGCTTGGCACCAGAGCTCTACCTACTGCTGAAGTTCGTCTAGAAGGCGCTTTAGCTACCATGATTGGCATTAAAGGTAGGGGTCTCCATACTGCTGCTACAGTACTACATATTAGCCACTTTTATAACGCTGTCGCTTCAGCATCCATTATGAATCGGGCTTTTTTTGCTGTCTTAGCTTATGCAAAGCTTCGTAAAAGTTTTGGTCGGGCCCTGATTGAGCATAATCTTCATCATCGACTATTAGCTGACCTTGACGCCAAACGGACTGGTGCTACTGCTTTATGTTTTGAAATCGCTAGATTATTAGGTCGCATTGAAGATGGCTCTGCTGAACCTAAAGACAGCAAGCTCTTACGTGTACTTGGGCCGGTTGCCAAACTTATACTCGGCAAATGGGCGGTTTTAGTAGCGAGCGATGCCATTGAGGCGATGGGTGGTATCGGTTATCTCGAAGACACCGAGTTCCCGAAACTCCTAAGAGACGCCCAAGTTTTACCAATTTGGGAAAGTACTACCAATATTTTAGTGCACGACATGCTAAGAGCCCAGCGTAAAGAAGGAGCTTTAGTCGTTCTGCTCAAAGATCTGTGTGAGCGCGCTAATGCCCTCATGATTGATGAAGGCGATGCCAGCCGCATTTTAAAATCACGCCTGCACCAACTCAGCGAAAAAGTTATGCATGCTCTTAATAAATCTGAAGCAGATAATGTTATATATTTAGAATCTTTTGCTCGTAAATGTGCTTTTTCAATAGGGGCCTGTGTTATGGCTCTGCTCTTAGCTGAGGCCAAGCCTTTTGTTACGGAAAAAGACCCCTTTGCCCAAAATCGCTTTACAACTTTCGTGGATAATAATTTATGCGGCCATTTTTCGCTCTGATTTTACTAGCAAATAGTCTCCTAGCTGACACCCTTGAACGATTTTTTGTAGTTGAGACTCTTCAAGCTAAAGCCGAAAGTTTTATTATCAAACGCCGTTATATTGGTACGATTAAAGCTGAAAACTTTTCGATTTTAGAGGCTAAATCTGCATCCACCGTGTCTAAAATTCACGTTAAAGCTGAGCAGTCCGTCAAAAAAGGCCAGATTTTAGTATCGCTGGCGAATAGCTCTTCACACAAGGCTAGGCTACTGGCTGAAAAAAAAGTGCGATCGCTTGCCAAAGCACTCGAACGTCAAAAAGAGCTGCTTAAAAGTCAAGACGTAACTAAAGTCCACGTTGATCAAGCTAAGAGAGATTGGCTGGAAGCATCACTGGCACTCGAAAGCCAAAAACAGATCCTAGAAAACACCGAGATTCGCGCACCCTTTGATGGCGTAGTTGGGGTGCCCCGTGTCGTCAATGGCGAATCAGTTAGCCCTGGCTCGGCCATCATATCAATCACCAATGGACCCTATAGTTTGAGCTTTTTAGTGCCACCCAGCCGCTTACGAGAGCTCAGCGTAGGGCAAAAAATTAGTGTTAATCAAAAAGATAGTCATATTTCGGCGATTGAGCACAGTATTGACCCTAAAACTCGTACGGGCTTTGCTCAGGCTATTTTTAAGGACTGCCAAAGCTGCATTGTCGGCGAGAGCGTTTTTGTTTACGTGAGCGTTTTAGAAAAGCCGAAGGCTATTTTACTCAACAAAAATGCTCTCTACTATGATCAGGGCAAGCCTTTTATCGTAGTAGTAATTAACGACGAGCATAAACAAGCACGCGCAGATATTCGTGAAGTGACGCTTGGCCAAGAGCAAGATGGCATGGTTGAAATACTCAGCGGGCTTATGGTCGGTGAAATCGTTGTACGAGCTGATCCAAAACGTCTGCCTCCTAAAGCTAAGCTGGTAGTTGCGTCATGAAATGGCTGAACTTTTTTATTGATCGGCCAATTACTGCCACCGTAATTAACCTCATGATGGTGGTAGTAGGCTTGCTTTCTATACGCAGCTTATTGGTCGATGAATACCCGCGTATAATCGTTCCTAAGTTAAGAATTGAAACCAACTATCGTAACGCCTCACCAGAAACAGTTGAGAAAGAAATTACTAACCCATTAGAAGAAGCCTTAGCTCTGGTTGAAGGCCTTGATCGTATAAGTTCTACCTCACGAGCAGAACACAGTAAAATCAATCTACAATTTGTCAGTTCCGTCTCTATGGATCGAGCGGTTAATCAGGTAAGCGAGCAGATTGCACGGGTTTCTGGTCAATTACCCATTGATGCGGATAAGCCGCAAATCATGCGAGGCGGCAATAGCGGCGATGCTATTTTTTATTTGACAGTCAGAAGCCCGAGCTTAAGCGGAGCTGCTCTCACCCATTTTGCTAAAACCCATATTAAGAGCCACTTTCAAGGCATTGACGGTTTAGCTGAAGTGCAAGTATGGGGCACCAGCTATGCCATGCAAATCGAGCTTGACCCGCTAGCTATGCATAGCCAAAGAGTCAGCCTGCCTCAGATAGTAAGTGTCTTAAAGAAAAACGAACTTTTATTGCAAGCTGGCCGCACTCGGGTAAACGAGCCCATCAATATCAATATAGTTGCTAAAAATGCCGAAGACTATCGTTCGATGATTGTGGCTAATAACCATAGCGCTGCAGTTTATTTGGGCGATATTGCTCAAGTCAACTTAGTTGAAGATAGCCGGGATGATAAAATCCGCGTTAATGGCCACAATGCTGTTTTTCTAGCTATTACTAAGGCCAGTGACGGCAATATTTTGGCCGTAACCGATGCCGTTCGAGCTCTGGTGCCCAAAGTTAATCAAGAAATACATGGTATTGCTGAAATCAGCATCGAAACCGATAAATCTTTATTTGTCAGAGAATCACTCAAGACTATCTATAAGACTATTGCTGAAGCTTGTATATTAGTTTTATTAATTATATTTTTATTCTTACGGCACTTACGGGCTACTCTTATACCCTTAGTAACTATTCCTATTTCGTTGATAGCTACTTTTTTTGCCCTGCAAATTTTTGGGCTTTCTATCAATACGATTACTTTGCTGGCTATGGTACTAGCTGTTGGCTTGGTAGTAGATGATGCGATTGTGGTTTTAGAAAATATTTTTCGCTATCGCGAACAGGGGCTTGATGCCAAATCTGCGGCGCGTAAAGGTGCTCAGGAGATTGGTTTTGCCATTATCGCTATGACCTGCACACTCATGAGCGTCTTTGTGCCCTTGATTTTCGTATCAGATATCACCGGCGCACTCTTACGTGAGTTTGCTGTGACCCTTGCTGCCGCAGTGTTGTTTTCTGGCATAGTAGCACTGACGCTCACCCCGCTCATGAGTGCTTATATACTAAAAAATACGTCCCAAGAAACTAAACTGGGCTTAAAAGTTGAGCACGGAATTAGATGGCTTGAAAACTCCTATGAGTATTTATTAAGCAAGCTTTTTAGCTGGAGAAAATTAGTTTATGGCTCTTTGATAATTTTAGTTGCCGGTGGTTTATATCTCTACCAAAAATTACCAGCCAACTTGGTACCCAAAGAAGATCGTGGCATTATCGGTGCTTGGGTGCCAACTATTCCTGGCTATGATCTTGACCGCATGGAAGCTTATGTCGCTCAGGTTGAGGATCTATTTATTAACTTAGCTGAAGTAGAACGAACTTTTAGTTTTGCTTCCACTCATGGCACCAGTATTGTGTCACTACTTAAGCCATGGAAAGAGCGAAAAACTCATGCAGAAACGATTATTGCTGGTATCAGAGAAAAAGCCACTTTGTTGCCCAGCCTCACGGCTCATATTTGGAGCTGGGATCTTGGCCTGGATGCTTTACAAGATGACAGCCATGACAATGCTTCACTAGCGATCGCACTCAAATCAGCCACATCTTATCAAGAACTTAATCTTATTGCCCAAACAATAGTTAATCAAATCATCGCTGATAATAAGCTCACCGACGCTCGTTCTGACTTAAACTTAAACGAGCTAAGCTTTGCCATTGATATCAATCGTGAGTCTTTAGACGCCTTAGGTATTGAAGAAAAAAGTCTGTCTATGGCTCTTCAAAGCTTTGGCGATCGCATGCGACCATCTGAGTTTAAGCTTGATGGCCAGCGCTACAGTGTTTACCTGCAGGCCAATCTTGCCAGTGAAGATCTGAGTAATATTTACGTGAGCGCCAAAACTGGTGAACAGGTACCATTATCAACAGTCGCACAAGTAAGAAATGAAGTATCAGCCCCAGAACTTAGACACCTCAATCAAATGAGAACCGCTACTGTTCTAGCTAATATGCCTCAAGGCATGAGTCTCAGCCAAGCTCAACAATATTTGGATCAGCTCGTGCTAAAACATGTGCCCGATGGCATTGCTGTAAGCTATCAAGGAGCGCTCGCTGCCCATAAAAAAAGCTCCCAGACCTTCTTATTATTATTCGGCGCTGGACTAATTTTTATTTTTGCCGTGCTAGCCATTCAGTTTGAAGCGATTATCGACCCGCTGATTATCTTATTCACGGTGCCACTAGCCTGCGTCGGCGGGGCATTTTTATTGTGGGCCTTGGGTTTAGGTACTAACTTATATACGCAAATAGGCATGCTCACACTTGTTGGCTTAATCACTAAGCACGGCATTTTATTAACTGAGTTTGTCGCCCAAAACCGCCTAGCTGGAGTTGAACTCAAAAAATCAGTATTTGAAGCTGCACGCCTACGCTTTCGCCCCATCATTATGACTACTGCTGCCACTGTCTTAGGCGCCCTGCCCTTAGTAATCGGCTCTGGTGCTGGCAGCGAGGCCAGAGCAGCCATTGGAACCGTGATCGTTGGCGGCATGATTTTTGGCACGGCATTAACACTCTTTGTTTTACCCTTGGCGATTTACTCAGTTCACACCTTTAGTGATCGATTGAGGACAAATCAAGCATGAAAAAGCTCTTGTTCATAACTATGCTCAGCTTAGCCACTCAGGCTAAAGAATATCTGCTAACACCAAGCAGTCAGGCGCCGCTGATTAGCTTGCCTGAGGCAATTTCGTTGGCGACAAAAAACAATCTTGCTCTTAAAAAAATCAACAATCTGTCGCATATAGCTGAAGCTAAAGTTTGGCAGGATCTATCGGGCACCTTACCCGAGCTTAGTCTAAGTGCCTCTGGTCTTAATCTCAGTGCCCCACTCTTTAACCTAAAAGCCTTCATGGCTCTACAAGCAAGTCGCGCATCGGCTGAAGCAGCTAGACTCAAACTTAATTATGAAAGCCAGCAACTGGCCTTTAACGTTGCCAATTTATACTTAGAAGCACTGATTGCTCAGGTGATAAAAACTATTGCTGATAGCGAACGAGAACTCTATAAAAAGCAGCTTGATTTAATCACTAAAAAGTCTTTACTTGGTATGGCCAGGACACTTGATATCGACCGTGCTGACTATCTCTATCATAAATCACACAGTGAAGTGATTATCAAAGAGCGTGATTATCAGCGTAAACTCGGTGAGCTCGGTGAATCTTTGAACCGCCGGGAAAGTTTTTCTTTAATTATGCTTAGACTAAACTCTTCCTACCTAGAGCGTACACCTGAAGAGCTCATAGAGCTCGCCCAAAAAAATAATGAAGCTCGCTCGCTCAACAAAGAACTTAGGGCCCAGCATCTTTTGCTGGTAGGTGAAAGCTTAGACTTCCTGCCTAAAATCAGTGTGAGCTTTGAAAGTCCCTACCTGAAGACAGATCTAAAACCGCACAACCAGCTTATGTTCAAGCTTGACATTCCACTTTTCACAGGCTTCAGCACCTGGGGTGCTCTTAAAAGCCGGCAGGCGCTCACATCATCGGCTGAGCTTGCTTTGCAACAAAACTATCTTGATCGGCACTTGAGCATCTATGGCCTACTTGATCAAATCACTACCTACCAAAGCATAGAAAAAAGCTCTGAGTTGGCTTTAGTTGCAGCCAAAAAAGCCGCCGCCAGTGCTGAGCGCTTATTTAGCCTGGGCCATGCCAGTGCTTTGGAGCTAGTAGAAGCCAATAACAACTTAATCAATGCCCAAAGCGAGTTGAGCTCGGCCCAACTCAAACTTATTCAAAATCAGATTCACATATTATTTTTGATCGGTAAAATTGCTGAAGTTAGTGAAGCTAGTTAGGAAAGAGTGTTAGAAAATAATTTTTAGATGGCTGGTCGCTAATTAGCTCTCTTTTTTGATGATAATATCGCGGATTATCTTCAACTCTCACATGTAGATAGCGTACCCCTTGACCATGGGTGCTGATAAATAAGCTATCGTTACTAGCCGCCCCTCCAGTGAGCTTTTTCACTGGGTTAGTCCCGTCAAACATCTGTCTCGCCGCTTGACCCACTGCATACCATAAAGCGTGCAAGCGATTGATATGAGCTATTTCACTGGCTTTTTTAGTAAAAGGGTAAATATGATGAACCAATAAGTCATCATTATGATCTGGCGCGCTTGTAACAGGACAAGGTGAAACCATGATTTGCTCAGGATCTGGGTTTGGCGCACCACCCTGAAAGACTACGGCTCCTTCGCCTAGATTTGCTCCCAGCGCCGGGTTTATGTCTAAAAACGAGAATAGGAGTCGGTTAGTATTATCAACCCCAAAGATCCGCCAAAAGCGGGCATTATAATTGGCTGCCATTCTGGCCCCTGTAGGAGCAACGACACAATGTACCAAGTAATTATTATACAAATCATTATTTGCACCAGCTATGTTATCGCTAATGGCTAAAAGATAGACCGCTTCGCCTTTGACACTCGCTCTTATCACTGGCAGTTGCAGCTGGTAGCCATTTTGGCCAGTGCTTGGAGTTGGCAACTCAGCAATACTGCTATTAAATAATATACGAAAATCTCGGCCATTTACGTCTTGTTGATTGAGTAGATCAATAAAACCATTGCGGCTAATATTAAGATTATTTTGCAAATAACGAATTACATAATATCTAGCGTCTGGTACGCGCTGATAGGAAAACTGCCCGATAGTCTTAGTAAAAGCTCGCGAAGTTTTGACAGTTGGATTGGTTGGATTAGTCGTATTGGTTGGATTGGTTGGGGTCGGGGGGCCCTGGTGGCTAATAGCCTGATTAGACGGCTTTAAACTACCAGAGGGGCCGCAGGATACTGCCACACCAATCGCAGATAACAGTGCTAATACAAATAACAATTTAATATTTTTCATATATATTACTAGCAAACTTAGAATCAATACTTAATATCTAACATTGTTAAATATTTAGACAAGACCTAAAAAACACCCCGGCAGCATTCACATACTCCGAGGCTCCACATTGTCTTAGAGAAGTTATAAGCCGGGTTCTGTCCGCGTTGTCATTGCTGAGCAACGATGGATGGACATTCATCTGGGAGCATTGTTGCCAATGCCCTCGAGCGGTCTCCTTAGAAATCTATCCACGCGGGCAGCGTGTGGGTTTTTAAGGCCCAAAGATCTCCCCATGACCTTTCACCAGGTGGGGTTTACCGTGCCGCATTTGTCTCCAAATGCGCGGTGTGCTCTTACCACACCGTTTCACCCTTTCCGCTTGGTGGTCCGATACCCAGGAGACGAAACAACGGTCGTAAGTATCGGCATAGCGGTGGTTTATTTTCTGTGACACTATCCTTCAGGTCGCCCTGACCGGCCGTTAGCCGGCACCTTTGCCCTTTAGTGCCCGGACTTTCCTCTGATATTACTAGAACACCAGCGTCCATCTCTTTCTCTATGGCAATACCAAGCTTATGGCAGATTTTTCTTGATTGCCAATTACCGTCTATTTATGCTGAAACACCGCAATTACTGGCGACTTTTTAGGTAAAGATACGTTGGGCGCTTTAATATAATTGGGTTTTATTAGCTGGCTTTCATCGATCAGGCCCCCTGAAAGACGATTTTTAACAACTCTAAGCATTCCCTCTGCGCTCGGGCCCTGGCAAGCAATAACATCTGTGCTGAGAGCTAAATCAGAAATCACTCTTGATCCTGCTGGTATCTCTTCAAGTGCTTGCTCGAGCTCTTTTACTTCGATCAAGCCGTGCAAGCTCACATAGCATAGACTACCACTGGCTTTCATGATTATATAGCGAGGCTCAGGCACGCTAGGATAGGAAGCTTCTATTGCTTGATGCGAGCAAAAACCCATCAGAGGCAAGCTTCTGCCCAAGGCAAAACCCAAAGCCGTCGCCAGCGCTATTCTTAAGCCAACAAAAGAGCCTGGTCCCAAACCAACCATCAAGCCTGCTAGCTGACGGGGCTCCACACCGGCTAAAACTTCTTCTATAGCACCAATAATAGCCGTGCCGTGGGACATTTTGTCGGTGAGAGCTTTATGAGCGAGCACAGCATCATGGCTTAATAACGCTACTATGCCGTGCTCGTGTGATGTATCTAGAGCTAAAATTAACTTTTTATCAGAAGACATATTTTATATATTAGCTTGCTAAATCTTAAGCTCAAGCACCTTGCGGGACAAAATTTTGGCTTTATCTTAGAGCGATACTCCTAACCCAAGGCATGAGTCATGAGCGAATCAGCACACGTTAAACAGTTTACCGATGATAATTTCCACAGCGAAGTAGCCAGTCACCAAGTCCCAGTCTTGGTTGATTTTTGGGCAGCTTGGTGTGCACCGTGCCGGGCTATTGCGCCTCATATTGAAGATTTGGCTGCTAAATATGCTGGTCGGGTTAAAGTGGGCAAGCTTAATGTGGATGAACAACCAAATACAGCCAGCACCTTAGGTATTCGGGCTTTACCTACTCTGTTACTGTTTAAAAACGGCCATGTTGTTGAGCAAGTAGTAGGTGCTGTTTCTAAAGACAAGATCGATTCAGTCATTCAATCGCATTTATAAATGCTCGCGATAGTTTTATTGGCCTTATCATGGGCATCTAGCCTCAGTGCTTCATGCTGCTCTTCAAGCTCAGCGGCAGGTATCGCTCGACTCTTGCCTCATGAGCGGGCTCTGGTTGAACTTTCCCAAGATGCTCGGCTGACAGTAGGCTCTTTTGATGATCAGGGATATTTTATAAGCGGCATGCCAGAACACCTGGTCTACTGGCAGTTTAACCACGAAATCCAGCTCATGACTCGGTTGGCTAATTTTTTTCTACCCTTTGTAAAAATTCCTGTGCGCACTCAGCTGAGTAAGCTAAGAGCCGGTTCTTATATCGGTGACCTGAGCTTTGGTGCTCGTTGGCCTATTACTGACTCTCTGCATATCTTAAGCTCAGCACAAGCACCTACGGGAAGCTGCTATAATGCTCAATCTTTTAATCAGATTGAACGCGTAACCGGCCTTGGTGCCTGGCTGATAAGCATAGGCATCGTCTATGAGTATTCAATAAAAAGCTGGCTGATAAGCTCCAGTTATCACCTCAGCATAGAGCCACGAATTTTTAAGCAACAAGATTTTGCCCACGGTCCTTTGCATACTGCCTCATTGAGTGCAGGCTACCCGATTCATGATAGCGGTTTTTTAAGCGCTAGCCTTTCAGCTATGTTGAGCCAAGCAGCACATATAGACCAGCAAATCGTTGCTGATTCTAATAAAAGAAAAATCACGGCTAGCGCTGCTTATAACTTAAAATTAGCCAGCCATGTCAGTCTTAATACTAGTTTAGGTGCTGACCTACCTATTGCCTCTTTGGCACAAAATGCACATAGCGAGGTATTTATCAAACTTGGACTGCGACTAGGAGTATTTTAATGAATCTGAGCCAATATTTTTTGTTATTAGCAGCTTTGCTGTTAAGTGGCTGTCAGGCTTCTTATATCGTTAAGCCCGATAGCTTTCCTCAGGCTATTGAAAAGTCACGAACTCTCAGGCTGAAAATGGGTGATACTAGTTACCAACTGGCAGATATTTATAGCGAACACCGGGGTCTAGTGATGATTTTTTGGCAAACTAGCTGTCCCTGCGTCAAACGCTATCAAGCACGTGTTAACGATTTATTTGAGCGTTATAGTCGTGAGGGCTTAGCTTTTGTTCATGTCTCAAGCAATCAAAATGAAAGTTTTACCGAGGTTCAAGCCGAATATAATCGTAGAAAAATTCTTCTGCCGCTCATGCGTGATGAATCAGGAGCAATAGCCAAAGCCCTTGGCGTCAAAGGCACCCCCACTGCTGCCTTAATCAGTCAAAGCGGCAAGCTAGAGTTTTTAGGCTGGATTGATAATGAACGAGATGTGAATGAAAGTGGCCGTCAGGCCTATTTAGAAGATGCGATTAAACAGATGCTCGCCAATATACCGGTGAGCATTCAAACCTCGCCCATGTTTGGTTGCTCTATCTAGCGATCGTTAGACCAATGGTTCGATTTTTTGTATTCAGCCATGCTGTGGGCTTGCTGCCATTGCCAGATTTTTTGCTGATTGATTAAGTCTGATATTTTGTTGATGTTAATTTTACCAGCCAGCTTAAGCATCAGCTCACCGGCAGCTTGAGCATCTCCCAAGGCTCGGTGAGCATCTTCGAGCTTAATCCCCCAACGCTGAGCCGCATCACTAAGCTTTTTGCCTTTTTTGAAACGATCGAGTTCACAAATAAAGACAAAAGGATCCACCCACATCATCTCTGGCAAAGCAATATTAATGCGAGCAAACTCTGATTCTAAAAATGGTCGATCAAACTTAGCGTTGTAGGCAACCACAAACTGCGCATGAGCTAATGTTGCTAAGACTTCAGCACTTTTTTCTTGGAAGCTCGGCTGGCCTTTGAGCATATCTTCGCTGATACCAGTAATTTGGGTGATTTCAGGAGGCAAAGGCTTATTTACAGCAAAAAGCTGAGAAAAAACACCAACATTAGCCGGCATATTACAAGGCACTAAAGCTAGCTCAATGATCCGACTATTAGCCGGATCAAGACCAGTGGTCTCAACATCAATGGCCAGAAATGGCTGTTTAAACCATGCGCCCTCAGTTTCATCGTTCAAAGAAAAAAGGCCCAATTGGCCATGGCTTTCCATCTAAGAGCTCCTAAGCTAAAAGTCTAAGACCGGCCACTATACCTAAAAATTCTAGGGTGAGCAATAATGGGATCATTGAATGATGGCGCGAGCCAACAGCTGAGAAAACGCCTACAAAAAATTGAATGCGATATCGTACGCACTATTAGTAATGAGCCTGAATGGATGACACCAAACGATGCTATCACTCTTCGTTGGGCACTTTCTTTAGCTCGTTTAAGCAAGATAAGAACTGCCTCAAGCAAAGCAGATGACTTAAGACTCGATCATGCCAGCGACCGCTATCGTGCAGAACTCTTTGCTTTGTTATCAGGAGAAAATGCTAAAATCCCAAGACTAATGGGAACTATAGAAAGATTAGTCAAAAAAGAACGTTTGGATCTCTTGTCGCTGTTCTCTCCTACTTTAAGCCCTGATACTCTTGATGATGCGGTAAGACGGCGTCCCTTAGCTCTAACATTGAGTGGTGGTGGTGGTACCGGATTTGTTTTTATCGGAGCTTTTTATGCCATGGAAGAAAGTGGCCTTATACCCAGTGTTATTACCGGCTCATCGATGGGGGCTATTTTAGGCGCCTATCGTGCTCGCACCAAGCATTTTTCTTTTGCCGGTCTGGATGATTTGGTGGAAAAAACCAGCTGGACTAAAATCGCTCAACCCTATTCAGGCCCCAGCCGTTTTGGGGTCCCGGCTCCTTTTCGGCTTTATCTGCGCGATGTAGTTGGCCACGAGTTTGAGAATCAGGGCCAGTTTATGCAGCTCAAAGATTTAGCGATTCCCTTACGCGTTTGTGTTGGTGGCTTAAGCACCGGTGCCCAGTTAAAAGATGACGAACTGCAAGCTTATGCTCATTTATTAGAAAAACCTAACTCAAAATCGATTATCTCCATCATTATGGATTTTGCCCAAAAACCGGTTAAGCCGATTTATTTAGGCCGCGATCAGCTAAGCAAAGACTTTGATGTTCTTGATGCCATCGGCTTCTCAGCTGCTATTCCTGGTATTTTTCATTACGATATTTTGCGTAACGATCCACGCATGGTCTCACTAGTCACCAATCTATTTGAACGAGAAGGTGTTTTTCGTCTGATTGACGGTGGCTTTGTTGATAACCTACCTGCCCAAGAGGCACTTAGAGCAGTCGATGACGGTGATTGTGATGGTTACGATGCTTTTTCACTCTCGCTAGATAGTTTTATGCCCGGGCTTAATCGCCATATTTTGTTTTACCCGCTCATGCGCTTTGCTCAAGAAAATAGCCGTGAAGGTCATGAGGCAAGCCACTGTTCGATAATTTTCAAAAATGTTTTATCGCCGATTAACTTAATGCCCACTAAAGATATTTTTCACTACGCCGTTAAGCATGGTTATCAAGAGTTCTCAACGCATATAGCTTTTATCCGTAAGATGATTGGCCCTATTCCTGACCCTAGCTGGCTTCACCAATAAAGCTCACAAATTTTTAAAACGAAGCCAGATTATTTTCAACAAAATCATGAGCGCTTTGATCATTGGGGGACAAATGATCTTTGATTTTGATGACTTTGACGTACGTGACCGTTTTTACGGCATAGAAGAAAAGGCTGAACAGCTACGCATGGAAGTTGATATGCTGGCACCTGAACAACAGCATACCTTTAACGAAATATGCGCTCAGGCCTATATTTTTCATGATTCAGCGTTGGAAGGCTTAGTTGTTTCTGGTGATGAAATCGCCAGTGTTTTTAGCTCTGATGCCGAAGGCCAGTATATTAGAAGCCGCGTTTTGCAAGAAATTCGTAACCACCGAAAAAAACTGCAAGATGTGCTCACACATGCCGCAAAAATTCGCCACAGCAATCCCGTATACCGCTCGGCTGAAATCAACATTGAGCATATTTTAGCCACGCATGAAGCACTCTACTCCAACGTTTCGCGCAAAGAAGCAGGTCAGTTACGTACGCAAATACCACTACACATCGCTTATTTTCATGATCTTGCCGATCCAAAAATCATCAAAGATCGTCTATTAAAGCTGTGTGAAAAGACTCGCGACTTAGAGTTTCGCTCACAGCATCCCATTAACCAAGCGGTACTCTTTCATTTTCACTTCATGAAAATCTTTCCCTTCCTAGAAGGTTGCGGCAAAGTCGGTCGTTTATTTATGAACAGCTTTTTACTCCAAGGTGGCTATGAGTTGGCTATTATTCACGGCAGCGAACGCCAACACTATTATGAAACACTCAAAGAAGGTCCAGAATCATTGCGGCTCTTATTGCTTGACAGCATTGATTCAGCACTGGATTCACGGGCCAACTTTATTAAAGAGATCGATTTAAAAAAATCAACTGGTCGCGTGTTTTACCGCAAAACCAAGTTTAGTGAGCTTCATCCCAATTAGTACCCATGGCCCAAATGACTTTCAAATCGACATCAAGGCCATGGCCAGTGCTCATCATAGCTGATACGGCCTCAGCTATATTATGGGCATCTTTAGATGACGCTTCAATCACCAACTCATCGTGCACTTGCATGATGAGGCTCGACTGGGGATAATGCTTGGCTAAAAAACTGTCGGTATCAATCATGGCTTTTTTAATGATATCAGCAGCAGTGCCTTGAATCGGGGTGTTGACAGCTAAACGCTCGCCACGACTGATTAACATCGGGTTATTTGAACCAAGTTCAGGCACCAGGCGCAAACGACCAAAAAGCGTACGTACCTGTTGAGTTTTTCTCGCTTCAGCAAGCACACGCTCTTTCCATGCCAAAATACCTGCATATTTGGCAAAATATTTTTTCAAATAGTTAGCAGCTTGCTCGCGTGAAATTTTGAGGGTAGCAGCTAACTTATGAGCACCCATGCCATAAAGCAAGCCAAAGTTAATCGTCTTGGCCGCATTTCTTTGCTCCTTGCTGACTAAGTCTGGATTTACATCAAAGATCTCGCTGGCAGTTCTTTTATGAACGTCTTCATCTTTAGCAAAAGAATCGAGTAAAACTGGATCCTGGCTTACTAAAGCCAAGAGACGCAGCTCTACTTGGGAATAATCAAGCGAAATAATTACACAGCCGGGCTCGGCAATAAAAGCCTGACGAATACGCCGGCCCTCTTTGGTGCGCACCGGTATATTTTGCAAATTAGGATCACTTGAAGAAAGCCTGCCGGTCGCCGTTACCACTTGATTATAACTGGTATGAAGACGACCGGTGTCAGCTTTTATTAAACTCGGCAGGCTATTGATGTAGGTACTTAAGAGCTTGGCATAAACCCGATGCTCCAGTAACAACTTAGGCAACGGGTGACTATTGCTAAGTTTTTCTAAGACCGAAAAATCGGTGGAATAGCCGGTTTTAGTCTTCTTGTGCTTAGCCAGATTGAGCTTATCAAATAAAATTTCCCCAAGCTGCTTGGGGCTCGCTAAATTAAACTCACAACCAGCGAGCTGATAGGCCTCTTGTTCAAGTTCGCCTAAACGCTTTGATAGCTCAATATTAAGCTCAGCCAAGAGCCGAGTATCAATTTTAACCCCCCGCATTTCCATGCGGGCCAACACAGCCTCAAGGGGTAGTTCTAATTTTTTATATAAATCACTCAGACCAGTGAGTTCTAGCTTAGGCAGTAAAATATTTTCTAGCTTTAAAACTAATTCAGCCTCTTCATGAGCAAGCACTAATCGACCAAAATATTTCATACTTAAACTCGCCAAGTCATGCGGCTCTTGATCTTGATATAATAAATAATTAGCCAACATTGGATCACCAATAATATTAAGTGGACCGTAGTTATTATAACTAAGTATTTTATAGCTAGCTTTAGCATTATGGGCAATAAAGCCTCTCTGAGGCTCTGCCATAAGCCGAGCGAGCGTATCGATGCTAACTAAAGCTTGGTCCTGATCGCCCCATGCAAGTAGAACACCTGATAGATCTTGCTTTAGCATCAAAGCTAGGCGCTTAACCTCCTGCCACAGCCACTTTTTCTCTGTGACTAAGGGTTCAATAGGTGAAGAAAGAGCAGGGTCATTAAATAACACCTGATCTTTCAATAGACGATTAAACTCAAGTTCCCTAAATAAGCTTTGTAAACGAGCTTGATCAGGGCCTTGATAAATAAGATCACTAAGCTCACAAGCTACTTTTACTTCACAATCGATAGTCACGAGCTGCTTCGATAAAAGAGCGAGCTTGTGACCGCCAATAATTTTTTCCCGACGTGACTTTTGGCTAATCAGTGGCGCCATTTCAAGAATTTTTTCCAAGGGCCCAAACTCAGCGATCAGTTCAGCTGCCGTTTTCTGGCCAATACCGGCTACACCAGGGATATTATCTGAAGCATCTCCTGCCAGAGCTAACATATCGATTACTTGATGTGGCCATACACCTAGTTGATTTTTAACTGCGTCAGCATCGATAAATAGCTCACTGCCGTGCTTACTAGCACGCAGTTCATCGAGCAAAAAAACCCCATCGCCCACCAACTGCATCAGATCTTTATCGCCAGTGACAATCACCACTTCATGGCCGGCACGCCGTGCTTGATGAGCGAGAGTACCAATAATATCGTCCGCCTCAAAGCCGGGCATCACCAAGCGTTTAATCTTAAAGGCATCTACTACCTGGCTGATCAAAGCAAATTGAGGGATTAAATCTGCGGGCGCTTCAGGACGATTGGCTTTATAAGCTGGATAAATTTGATGCCTAAAAGTCGGTGTTTTCAAGTCAAAAGCAATGGCCACATACTTAGGCTGATGCTCACGTAATAGCTTTAATAACATAGTGCTAAAGCCAAACACGGCATTAGTCGGCACACCCTTGCTAGATTTTAAGGAACGCACCGCAAAATAGGCGCGAAAAATATAGCCGGAGCCATCAATGATATAGACCGTATTATTATTAAGCTGTGGTTTTACCATGCATGGCTGATAGCACATTAGGGCTTTCACAACAGTGAGCCTGAGGAATTCTTAAAAGCGCACACGTCCCCTGACCAGGTTTACTTGTAAAACTTAGGCTACCGCCAATATTATCTAGCCAGCCAAAAGCCTTGCTCAGCGACAAACCCGCACCTTTGACATTTTGCTTAGACGTATAATAAGGCTCACATAGGTGTGAAAGCTGCTCTTCGCTCATACCTACACCGTGATCTTGCACACTAATCTCAATACCAGCTGCTGTTCTTCGCGCTTCAAGCACAATTTCTTTTTGACCTGAAGCTTCTTGGGCATTAGTTATCAAGCTAGCCAAAATCGTACTCAAACGATCACTATCTATCTTAGCTAATAAATTAATTGGCGATTTGATAATTTTTAACCGAGCTCTTGGTGGCAATCTATCTATCACCTGGTTAACGTCTGCAACTGATTCAGTATGTTCTTTTTTCAAGCACAAATTATTTAAATCATGCGTATATACCAATAAATTATTAGCCGATTCTTCTATCATTTTTAATTTTAACAAAGCATCTTCATTGCTCTTTAAATCATCCTTAAGCAACTCAGATATATTAATAAAAATAGTCGAGAAATTATTCAAATCATGCACTACTCTACCGGTAAACTGAGAAATAGCGCTGAGTTTTTCCTGAGTGCTCTCTACTTTGCTCCGGTTCATATTAGGCGCCTCTTTATTGACACTATACTGTCAAGATAACACCTGTTAATAATTACCAATCTAAACATATAGAAAAATCTTAATTATTGCCTATTATCTTAACTTTAGGAAACCCAAGCGCCTTAATAAATCAGAGATTAAATACTTTTGACCACTTAGAGTATATGACTCTATTATTCCGGCAGACTGATCTCCACCTACATTCCTATCCAAATATCCGAATACTACCCATAACAACTTTGATACATTAACAGTGTATTGGTTTAGACCATCAACAATCACTTGAGACATTCTTTTCGGTGAATAATTGTTTCTTGATTCAGCTGAATTATTATTAAGAAGAAAATCATTCTCAATATCTTCCCACTGGATATTATGATTAAGCGCAAATCTATTTTCCATGGGTGGCAAGCCTAAATCAGGCGCAAACTGTTTATATGCATTACTAAACCCTGATGATAGATCTCCACCACCTAGATCGATCTTCTCTCGCAACCAGGCAGTAAATCTCGTTGCTTTAGCCACATTTAATGACCTATGAATTTCTTCCACAACACCAATAGTAGCAACATCATCACCAAAACCCAGGTTGGCTAATCGATTAAAATCATCCTCACAATAATATTTATAGGCATCATCGGCAGCCTGACGTTTGGCATCTGGACAGTGGAGACCTCCATGCAAAAACTTAGTAAGAGCTACAGCTCTCTCTTCTTTGGGAGTAGTCGCTAGCTTTTGGCTTAACTTATATAATTGATAGGAGACTTTTTTAATATCAGCAACGTAGTTATGAGAGTTATTGCCAGCAAGTTGAGCGTTGCGAACTTTAGTGAAAAAATCTTGCAAGTCAATCCTGCGATGATCAGGTAGCCTCTTACTCCATAAATGCCATTGAGTTCTATCATACTCAGGAAATGGGATTATATTACCGAGTATATCACGCCTATGCTCATAGCCTTCACTAACTCTTTCGTACGTTGCATCTATCAATAGATCTTCGTGGTTTAGTAAAGCTTTTAGGGTAGTAAGATAATCAGAGTTATCGCCAATTCTGCCCTTTTCCAGCTCTTTTTCATAATCAACGGGCGTTAAACGATGTTTTATTCGCCCTGTCACCGGACTCAATTCATCAAATTTTTTTGCTTTCTCCATGCCCGAGCCATAGAGCCAACGGCAAAAATAAATGCCTTTTTTAAGATTATTTTCTAACTGTTGTTCATTATAAAGAAGATCTCCCAGCAACCAGTAGTCTTTTAGATGTTGCCTAAACCTTGATTTAGTGGACAGATCAAGTATTTCATCTGCAGCAGGATCAAAACGGTCATGGGTTAACATCCAATTACCAGCTGGTTTTTGTGCCACTACAGTACCGTTAGTTTTATGTTTAAATTTTCCTATAGTAAAACAATCATTTTCAAAATTAGTTATGAGCTCATTCCAGGTCATATTGTTGACCAGTCCCATGTTATCTAAAACAATCGCTTCATAGCCAACTTGATCAAAACGAGCCTTAGTTATACCCAAGAAATTTTTTCCTTCTCTATTATAGCCTTGCGCATTAAAAGACTCATCAACTCCAACCGCAGCCAAAGTCAAAGATGGATAATAGCCCTCTGGGTCTAAACCTAAGTCACTGAAAACCCATGCTTGCTGTTCATCTAAGCTAAAACAGCCAGGGCCAGCAAGACTTACTAAGCCATCTTTATTTTTCACTTGGTGACAGTTTGGCATTCCACCCCAATTTCTAATCCCGACCTTGAAAGTATGTCCAAAAATAGTTTTTCCATCGCGGTCAAATCCTTCAGCATTTCTACCATCAGGACCCATACCTTCTCGATCGAGATTGCGCACATCAAAATGCGTGCCCGTATCCCGATTGATACCGTTGACATCAAAACCATCGACATCATACCGGTTACTACCTACAACTAGACCATTGGCATCAAAGCCATGAGCATCTCTTAGGCTACCGTTCATATGAACACCGTTAATATCAAAGCCACGGGCATCAAGCTGTGCCCATTGCCCACTGACCATAGCTTCTAAACGGCCGGAAATATTATTTCCGTAAGCATCAAAGCCACGAGCATCTCGCAAATCGCCATTTGCTAAGCGGTTATTTCGATCAAAGCCACGCTGATTACGGCCGTTGACATCAAAACCACCAAAATCACGATCTCGAGCTGCCATACCGTAATACAAACCATCAATATCGAAATTATTATCGTCCCACAGACTGCCATTCCTATGCCTTCTCGTTACCGTATCGAAGCCATGGGCATCAAAAACTAGGCTGGCACTGGCCCGGCAGCTATAGCCAAAATATCGGCAGTCCTCTTTGGCATAACCAGGGGTTTCGCATAAACTGGAGCCAGTAATTTGTGAGCAAGATTTGCCCAGTTCTGATGTACTAAAACACGTGCCGATCTTATTGTTAGATAATAAATACTTGCAATCGCTACTAGCTTCGCATTCTGATTTAGCCATCCTCGCACAGGATAAAAAACTTCTTCCCAACTTACCGCCGTAATGTGAAGTTGATGGTCTAATATCCCCATCGCAAGCTGCCTGCCAGAGCATTGAAGCTAACAAGAGCATACGCAAAAATGCGTTAAAATACCTATTTATAACCACAACTCACACTACTATTTTAATAGTAAGTCATCTGTAACATGGCATGACAATCACACGTGTCAACTTGAGTCACGACAGAAAATGCTTAGTGCATTTAGGCATATTTTTATATCGCTGCGAAACAATTCACGATTTGAAGCACAAATTGGGCTTTGAGGTTAGAGACATGCCCAAGCCTAAAATTATACTGATATCGAAGTTTATTATAATCACCCTCCTACTTCCTGCTTGGGCCCTGGCGAGCAGCCTAGCCAAAACCCCATTCGCAGCTTGCTACGGCGGTGGCGTCGCCAGTATAAGCGCATCCGCCTCACAAGCTGGATGATCTATTATGCCAAGGATCAGCGCATAATTAGCATTGACCATCGTGAAACGGCTCCGGCCGGCGCTCAAGCAAACTCTATTTGAAAGACGGTAAAGCGCTGCCTGTGGGTACACGCCTGCGTAACCCAGATTTGGCTCGAATTAAGAAACTCACCTGCGCTTGCCACTGCACAGCACTTATCGCGGCTTTGATATCTATGGCATGAATTTGCCCAGTAGCGGTGGTGCCACCATCGCTGAGGCTTTGAATATTTTAGAAGGCTATGATTTAGCCCATATGCCTAGAGTCGCGGTCGAGCACCTGTATCTCGAAGCCAGTCGCTTGGCCTTCGCCGATCGCAACGCCTATTTGGCTGACCCAGAATTCGTCGAGGTCTGGTGGCAGCACTATTATCACCACGGTTTTACAAACCATGATCAACTATTTTGATTTAGGCATGAACCTAAAAAACGCCCTAGCTACCCCACGCTTGAGCCAAAGAAACACCGAAAGCACTTTGGTTGAAACTGGCTATACCCTCACTGCCGAAGCAAATTTCCTAGCAAGTCGGGGCCACCATTGGAGTGAAGATAGCTACGAAATCGGAGCCGCCAGCCCGCTGTCATTCGGCCCAAATGGGTACATAACTGCCGTCAGCGAGCCTGTGCGCCATGGCGTAGGCAGCGCTCTGGTTCAAAGCCATAGCCCTTTCAATAATTTGTTAAGCAAGAGTTTATGAAAAAACTACTTTATGAGCGATGGGCCTCTTCTTCTGTAACGCTGGAAATAGCCACAGCCTTATTCAAGCACGCAGGTTATGTTCTACAGTGATAAGAAGGACTTTATGTCGCGATCCTAGACACATTGTTGACATATAGAGATAGCAACTTTAGCATCATTGGATAAAGTAAATAAACATATTTTAAGAATAGGATTTATGAACAAAATACTGAAAAAATATAATACATCATTTATTTTACTTAGTGTAATAGCCGCTCTTGTAGTTGGCATATTAAGTCCACAAATTTTTGAATCGATAAATTTTCTGGGTGATTTGTTTATTAACTTACTCAAACTATTTGCTTTACCTCTCATATCTTCTGCACTTCTTTCTTCTTTAGGGGAAATGGGCGGTAGCCTAACTAAGCTTAAAAATCTGGCTCGCAATACAGTTATATACATGCTCGTGAGTGAGATTGCCGCCGTTGCCATTGCTATGTTTTTATTTAATACGTTTAAGCCTGGCGTGGGCCTTGATAGTAGCCTAATACTTCAAGGAAAGCCTTCTACTCCCTCAAATGAACATGAGCTACATATTTCTGATTTTATCATTTCTATTATTCCACACAATATTTTTGAATCACTAAGCAAATTTGACTTGTTGCCGGTAGTATTTTTTTCCATCATGTTTGGCGTTGCTTGCAATATTATAGGAAGTAAGTCCAAACCTGTTGTTGAGTTGGCTGCAAGCGTTCGAGAGATATCTACCAAATGCCTGCACGGCGTGATGCTTTTTGCACCTATTGGGATCTTTGTTCTTGTAGGCGCTGGAGTTTCTCAATCCTATCTCAATGGAAACCTACAGTCGAACTTGTTGGCACTGCTTAACTTTGTACTTGTACTTTGTGCCGGATTATTTTTACATGGATTGTGGCAACTTGTTTGCGTGATGATATTAAGTAAACAAAAACTTTTCGACATTTTAAAAAAAAGCCTTCCTGTTTTTTCTACCGCATTTGGCACCTCAAGCTCAGTGGCAACCTTACCTGTGGCTATGGAAGCTGCTAATCAACTTAAATCAAAACCGATGGTAACGCGCTTTATGCTGCCACTTTCAGCCTCTATTAATGTAGGTGGCATGATGATGTACGAGGTTGCAGCTGCATTATTCTTTTCACAAATGCTCGGATTTGATCTGACGCTTGAGAAGCAGTTGCTCCTTGCTATTGCCTGTATCCTTGGTGGTATGGCCGAAGGCGGTATACCCGAATCCAGTATGGTTAGCCTTGTGGTAGTATTTAAAATTGTCAATATTCCTATATCTGCCATTTCAATATTGCTGCCACTAGATCGCATTATTGACCGCTTAAGAACAATGGTAAATATTTTTGGAAATATGTGTGGAGTTATCATCGTAAGTCATCTGACAGATACAGATAATGAGCATCGTTCATAGCAGCCTCAATCAGGCTTTTTACAAGGACTTTAGTGATGCTACTTACACAAATTTATTTACAGAACCACTTATTGTTTGTTCACGGACATTACTAGGCATAAGATGATATTCAAACTCTGACATCATCCCAAGCATCGTATAGAATATTTGACCCATACTTCAAACGAACAGACAATACTCTATTCCATTAGTCTAACGTTGCAAATACGATTAACGAGGCTCGCTAAATCAAGACCATGTATTATGAAAACATCATTAATCCTTTTATTATTTTATTGTTTTTGCTTATGGGGCTGCCAAACTACATCGAGCTCATGCATGAGTTAGAGAGAACTCTTGAAAGCCGGCCCTATTCACCTGAATTACAACCAGCTGAAAAATTATGGCCATTAATAAGAGAGGCAGTCGCTAATCGCAGTTTTGATAGCATTGAAGCTGTAAAAGATGCCATTGGTTCCTAGTATTAAGGTTCAAGAGAATACGTGAATCCTGCCAATAAAGGCGCAGTATAGACCTATGATTGGCCTTAATTACAGAGACGAGACTGGTGTAGCTGGTGCCACATAAATCAGCAAAGAAATAGGCCGACAGGTAAACCGGGTGACCAGCAAGACAGTAAATATAGGGGACAATAATCTTAGGATTAAAGTTATTTTTGGCTAAGCTCAACATCATATTCACCAGCTTAGGGCTCAGTCCTGGTGCATCGATCGGATTAATTATAAGGCCATCAGCCCATGGTGAGATTTCTTGCACGATAGTTTTGATGGACCCCCAGTAGCCAAGCTCAGGGTAAAAATTATGCCCTAGCTGAAGACCAAAGATTTCTGCTTGCATTCTAAGCTCTTGATCGACAAGTAAGCTGGGCGGCAGTGTTGCAAAGACATCAAGCTTGAATCTAAAAGCAAAAAACTTGGCTACATGTATGAGTGCGGGCTCACCGTTAATTGGCAACAAGGCTTTTGGTGAACCCATGCGCAAACTCTGGCCGGCGCCTGCAATGAGAACTGCTAGCTTCATGGCGTACTCCAATGAGTTGGGCAATAATAGCGACAGCTATTTCTGCTGGACTTTGAGCTTTAATACTAAGACCCGCTGGGCAGATGAGCTTTTTGATGGATTCTTCATCGATTGCTTTGGCTCTGAGTCGTTTGTGGGTCATAAGGGCTTTACGTTTAGAGCCAATTAAGCCCAAATATTTGACTGGGTATTGGATCAAACTTTCTACTATTTCTTGGTCAATGTGATGGTCGTGACTTGCTACTAAAATATAGCTTAAGTCTAGATTAGGTTTTGAGCCCAGAAAAAAAGCTCGATCATCATGAAGTTGTGCGCCTGAAAATGCCTCCAGTCTTAAAAACTCTGGCCTGTCATCAATTATATGAACCCTAAAATCTAAAGCTATAGCTAAAGGGCACAAAGCTTGGGCGATATGGCCGGCACCAAAACAAAAGAGCTCGTCTTTTGGTAAGATGGGTTCAATAAAAACAGTCATTTCTCCACCACAACACATAGCTAGCTCGTTTCTCAGCGAAGTAGTAATCAGTTGAGCCTGATTTAGTGCTAAAGATTTTAGCGCCAATGAGCGAATATGATGCTCAATGGCACCACCACCAATGCTGCCAATAATCTCACCATGCTCATCACCGTTGGCTAAGACCAGCATTTTAGCGCCAATTTTGCGCGGTGTAGAGCCGCTCACCTTAACCACAGTGCATAATACTAATGACCTACCTGAACGCTGTAATTGGCTGATGCTGCTAAAAAAGCTCATGAGCAAGTAATAAGCGGGCTTTTCAAGCTTAACAAGATAAGTCTCAAATTTTTTACGTGCATGATGTTTATCTAAATAACATACTTATTGAGTTAAATAATTCTGTAATATTAAGGGATATTATATGCGCAAATATCTTAACAGACTATGTTTTTTGAGCTGCCTGCTGTTTTTTGCCGGTGCAGCAAACTCGGTAGAGGTAGATAATTTTCCGGAGAACTGTTCAGAGGCAAGTACCCGGTATCCCTTAGATGGTCATATTATTCGCTTAGGTATGGTGCAGATGAGCTATCAAGGCCCAGTATTCTCCTTTCCCGATCGAGATGAGCCTGATGGTTTGCAAGAGGTTGAAATAGCTGACAATGTTGGTTTAATTGGGCAAAATCCTAACCGTAACTATAGCAGTCTCATCAAGCTTGGCACTCCCAAGGGTTCATTTGTGGTCGCACAGCTTTTTATTGGTGATGATAACTTAGAGCCAATAGTAACCTGCCTTTCTCGAGTAAGGCCTTTATCGAGCTATGTTTGGTCTGACTATGGCACCAGCTGGCGTTGGTTGGATCCTGGTGTTTTCAGGGAAAGATTGCGCTGGAAAAAACATTCTCGCTGGAATTGGCGTAAGTTTAATCGTAGTGATGTTAGTGATATTAGAAGAAAATTCATAGACAGAAGTGAACCAAGGCGTTTTAAGAGAGCTGATCGCGACCACAAATCTGAGCATATTCGGAATATGAAAGCACGCCAAATAAAGAAGGCTGATATGCCTAAATCAAAACCAAATCGCATTATTGAGCTCGCAGCTAAAAAAGCTGCTGCCATCAAGAAAAAGCTTCTTGAAGAAGAAGCTGCAAGAAAGCTTAAGAAGAGCTAGGCGAGCTCTTTTTCTAGGGGGGATTTATGGCTCTGGGATTGCTGAAGAACTCGTTCGCAACGTTCGATAAATGCTTCATGTGCTGGCTGTGACACAGTTGGCATCTCTCTACCGTGCCTGGTTTGGTCGTGAGCATTCTTAAATAAAAGAGCGGTGGCTTGCCCTCTCATGATCAGATCGCTATTTTGATTCTCTACCCAAAGAGAGAATTGGATACGATATTCATCATGCTTGTGGTAGCGGCGTAAAATTACACCCCTGGCGCTTAAAATATCGCCAGGCCATGTCAGCCTTAAAAAAGTCCCGCTATGGGATACGATAGTCATGTTATAGGCAAAAGCTTTAAGAGCATCTTGGCTGAGGCCTAACACAATAAGATTATGGGCAAATACGCTGCCAAATCCAGCACTTTTGGCGAACTCATCATCCAGGTGAAGGGCAGAGAAATCATCAGTAGCAGCAGCGAAATGAGCCAACTGAACCCTTGAAACGGGTGGTCGTGTGAGTGCTACTAAACTATGACCTATTTCTACATCATCCCAATATTTTTTCATGAACGTCCCCGCGAAAAGCCACCACGGACGGCTAAAACCCGCTCGCAGTAAAAAGCAATGTCCTCATCAACACTGCCAATTGATTCTAGAATAATAAAGCCAATTGGGTTACTGGAAGCCTGTTGTTCATAAGCTTCACGTAAAAAGGTACGAATATTAACTGATTCACCTATTTTTAAGTTGCGATGAGTAAAAATAGACTCTCTGCTGAGTAAAACATGCTTACTATTTAGATGTAATATTTTATATATTTTTTCTGAGTTAACTAAATTACCATAAACAAATGATGGTAGGTTTTTAATTAAGTCATGACCCACACTTTTGCTAGCTTCTAGGTTTTTAAGATGAGTAAATTCTATATGTTTAGTTATACAATCTAACTCGGTACCTATTAATGATTTTTGCTTAGTCATTGGTTGACCTTTTGCCAGGTATACAAGAATATTATCGAGCAAATGCCTGAAAATAACAAGTATATTAATAGTCTTAGAGTAATATTGATTTTGTGTGTAGATGTGAGATAAAAAACTATGCTTAAGAGACTATTACTACCTTTTGTCGTTGCTTTTTTTATTTTGGCTTGCCAATCTGGTCATGATCAAAAAGTCAAAATTAATCAAGGTGATGACCACGTGACGCTTGATGGTGAAAAAAATATCACGCGCTTATTTAGCCGTGAGCAGATGTTATCTAAGCTCAGCCGGGACCGTTTTGATGTCTTGATTATTGGAGGTGGGGCTAGTGGTGCGGGGGCAGCTCTTGATGCGGCTAGTCGTGGTCTAAAAACCGCTCTCATTGAAGCGCACGATTTTTCTTTTGGAACATCTAGTCGTAGTACGAAACTCGTGCATGGCGGGGTGCGCTATTTAGAAAATGCTATTAAGCATCTTGATTGGCGCGAATATGAACTAGTACGTGATGCCTTGCAGGAAAGAAGGCGTTTTTTAGATAACGCTCCCCATCTAACCAATCCATTACCCATTTTAACGCCGGTCTATGGTTGGTTTCAGGCATGTTACTACTTCATTGGTCTAAAAATATATGATTTAGTAGCGGGTAAATCGAGTTTAGGTGCGAGTGAGTTTTTAGGCAAAGAAGCTGCTTTAAACCGCTTTCCTATGCTTAAGAAGGCTGGCTTAAAGGGTGCTGTGCTATATTATGACGGTCAGTTTAATGATGCCCGTATGAATCTGAGCCTGATTTTGAGTGCTATTCGTGAGGGAGCGATAGCGCTTAACTATGTGAAAGCTGAAAGCATGCTAAAAGAGCAAGATCGGGTAATTGGTGTAATGGTGCACGATATGACGAGTAATCAAAGCTGGCCCGTTTATGCTAAAACCGTGATCAACGCTACTGGACCTTATGCCGATACAGTTCGTAAATTAGATAATCCAAAAGCATCGCATATTATAGAGTTAAGCCAGGGGTCGCATGTTTTATTAGCAGGATCTTTTATACCTCCCAATCAAGGTATGGTTATCCCTGAAACTAAAGATGGCCGGGTGCTCTTTTTATTGCCATGGGAAGGCAAGGCTTTAGTTGGCACTACCGATCATCCAGAAAAAATTAGCGATTATCCTCGCACTTCTAATGATGAAGTTGAGTACATTCTTGAGCATCTGCGTAACTTTATTGATAAACCGATCAAGCGATCAGATATCTTGGCAACTTGGAGTGGTTTACGGCCGCTCGCCAAACCAGAGCACATGAGCGCTACTACGGCCAATATTTCACGCAACCATGTGATCGAAGTAAGTCCAACTAATCTTATAACCGTGGTTGGTGGCAAATGGACGACTTATCGTAAGATGGCTGAAGATGTGGTGAATACTGCGGTTAGAGTAGGACATTTATCTCCCCGCAACGATAGTTTGACTAAAGACCTAAAATTGGTGGGAGCGAGATTTTTTAGTGAATCACTGGCTCGTGAGCTTGAAGCTTATGAGCATATGGATCGCGATATAGCTATACACTTGGCTAACTCTTATGGTGATCGGGTGGATGAAGTTATTAATATCAACAATAAAGCTCACAACTTTCGCTTATTTCCTGCTTATCCCTATCTTGAGTCTGAAGTAATCCATGCGGTAAGGAATGAATACGCACTGAGCGCAAGCGATGTTTTAGCCAGACGCCTTCGTCTTGCTTTTTTAGATAACCAAGCAGCTCGTACAGTTCTACCCAAAGTAATAGAACTGATGGCCCAAGAGCTTGATTGGGATCGCGCACGCATGAAAGAAGAGCTACTTAAAGCCAATGATTTCTTAGCTACGATGTTTTAGTTTTTGGTTCGCTAATAAATACTAAGCTTAGCCCCAAAAGTCGGACCGGAGTTGTGAGGACAGATTTATCCCTAGAATAAAGAAAAGGACTGTAAACCTCTAGATTTATTGACGTTTTTTTGTTAGCGGGCAGCAAGGTTTATTTTTAACTAAATTAGGAGGATTGAAAATGAACAAATATCTCTATGCTATAGTCTTGCCGATGCTTTTGATTTTTTCAGCAATACATCAACTGATGGCTGCTGAAATTTCTAACTATCAAACTTATTTAGATAGTCTTTATGTTGGTGTCCCTGAGCGTGAACGTATTTTTCAAGCTGGTGAGCGTGAATATTCATCGGAAGAAATTCTCAGTCTAGGGGGTATTAATGCCAGAAAGTATAAAAATATTGTAGCCCTGTTTGATTCCTCTGGTAGTACCTCGTGTGATAGAGCTAACTCAGGAGATTTAAGTGGAGATTTAACTATAGAGATGGCCAATGAGCAAATAGTTAAGGCATTTAACAATCCTGAGATTACTAAGGATAAACTGCAAGAATATCTATTGAATAATTTTAGGTATAAGAGTAGAGTTTGTCCATGTTTTATAACAGAGGAATATATTTCAGAGTCCATTAAAGCACTTGAAAAAGGCCTTAATTTATCAAAGATAGATTATAATAATTCGATAAAAACTAAGCATATTTCTTTGGCTCAAGCAGAGGGCTTATCTCGTATATTTAGCATTTTATCTCATACTGATTCTAGTGATTTAAATTTATTCTTACTTTCTTTTAGCAGCTCTCTACAGGAGCCCGTGGGCATAAATCTACCCCATAAAATTAATAATGCAAAAGATTTTGTTGATATTGCTAAAAACCTAAACAAGATCTTAGCAAAACCAAGTTTTCGAGATACATTGCTTGCTCCTGCGCTTGAATATGCCATAACACAAATGAAAAAATTAGACCCAGCTGACACTCTGCTTATTATTGTTACCGATGGGCAAACTAAGGATGGAAAAGAAACAGCTCGATTGCTTATTGATTATTCTAGGTATTTGCAAGATTCTTCTAAGAACCTAGATATCTTTACGGTTGGTGCAGGAAGTATCCTTAAATCACAAGTTGACTTTGTCAAAGTCAACTTTGGTTTTGAAGAATATAGCACTCGTTTCTCTGATTTTTGCCACCTTACGGGAGAACATGCCAATTTCTCTGCTAATCAATGTAATATGGGCTATTTACAGTCTCTAAGCAATTTTAAAACACTCTTTGGTAGAGGTGCCTATGAGGGTGCATTTCTTGATTATTCAGCCCTCGAAAGTAAATTTATTAATTTTATTTCAGATAAAAATGACACTTCGAATGCCTTGTATATTCAGGCCAATGATCAAGGAAAATGGTGGCCTGCAAAAGATCATCAATATTCAATTGCCGAGGCTTCTTTATCTAGCAGCGAGCAAATTATTAACTATGAAAGAAATAAGGTCTTGGTTAGTATATCTAAATTAGAAGACCCTGTGTTAAACAAAAATATCATTAAAGTAACCGATCAATATAACAGAAGCCGATTCTATCTTTGTGCTCCAAAGTACTTGCTACACTTTGATCCACAAACATGTTCACTTAGTTCTAGCGATCATGCTGTTCAAAATGCCATAGATTTTGTGAACCAGCAATGACAATCTAAGCTCGACTAATGCCACTGATATTTGGCTGTTACAGCACTATTTGGTGGCCAAAAAAAAACGAGCATCACCTTCTCAAATATGCGCCTGTTGAATTATAAAGCTAAAAATGAAGATGCTGTACTTCATGCTCTATACCCAATTAAATCATCCCAAATTTTATTAAATTTTTTTAACATAATAGACCGCTGGTCATAGGTCAAAAAAGCACTCTTAAAACCGTTGATCAATAGGCGCTTAATATCTGCCAAATCTAGGCCTAGATACTCTATCATAGTGAGAATTTCTTTGGTGATGCTTGTGTTTGAGCATAAACGATTATCAGTGTTGATCGACACGCGGGCGCCGGCTGATAACAAGCGCTTTAATGGGTGTTGTTCAAGAGAGCTCACAGCCCCGGTATGCCAATTGCTCGTAGGACAGCACTCGATACCAATGCGATGATCGATCACATAAGCTAAGAGCTCAGCATCACCCAATAAACTAGTGCCATGACCAACTCTATGAGCACCAGCATCATGAATAGCCTGAAAAATACTGGCCGGTCCGTAGCTTTCACCAGCATGGAGGGTGATAAATAAATGATGTTTTTTGGCAAAATAAATCGCTTCCAGGTGGTCTTTAATGGGAAAGCCATGTTCAGGGCCAGCCAAATCAAAACCCACCACACCTTGCTTACGAAACTGGACGGCTAGCTGAGCTACTTCTAAAATAGTGGCTCTGTCATTATGTTTAAGTCCACATAAAATTTGGCCGACACTGATAGCTAAATCTTGCTCAGCACGCCTAGCCCCACGTATACAGGCCTCCACTACCTCCACTAAGCTAAGACCCTGGCGTGTGTGTAAATAAGGGCAATAACGAAGCTCTAGGTGCCAAACATTTTCGCGGGCAGCATCTTCGCACACTTCAAAAAAAACCCGCTCGATATCTTCGGCTTTCTGCATCACTGCCACTAAGGGCTCAAAGCCCAGCAAATACTCTTCAAGCGATTTACGAACTCGACCGTATTGATAATAATGCATAATAGCCTGCTGCTCGCTATTAGGCAACTTGACACCATTTTTGGCTGCGAGCTCGATGAGTGTAGTTAATCGCAAAGAGCCATCCAGATGGCAGTGTAAGTCGGTCTTCGGTAGGCTTTCAATCAAACTAGGGCTAATGATTGGCATGGGCGTCTCACACGGGTTTAGGAGCACCTCAACCCCCCTTCAATAACGATAAATTGCTGAGGCAGAGGAGCTGAAAAGCTTAGTATCTGCCTGCTAAATGGATGGGCAAACTCAATTATTTCAGCATGAAGCGCTTGGCCGATAAAACTTTCAAGAGCATCGGTCATCTCACTGGGTAAGTATTTAGTATAAGCATGTCGGGCCCCATAAAGTTGATCCCCCACCAAAGGATGGCCAAGATCAGCTAGATGAGCACGAATTTGATGGGTGCGCCCGGTATGAAGCTGCACCCTCAGCATCGATAGACCAAAACTTGCATGTAAAACTGTAAAGCTACTGTGGGCCATTCGCACTGGGCTCAATGGACTTTTGGGCGCAGGTAGACCCGTAAAAAACTTTAGGCGATTAAAGGGATGACGTGCATGACCGGTGATTAGCTCAAACTGGCTTTGAGCAAGCTCACCATGGCATAGAGCTCGATAAATCTTTTTAACCTGCCGATTTTTAAAATCAGCACTTAGTGCCTGCATAGCCTGGTCAGTTTTAGCGATTAGCATCACGCCTGAAGTATCTTTATCGAGCCGATGAACAATGCCTGGCCGCCCAATAGCCCCTACCCCTAAATCAGGAAAGTGATGCACCAGCGCATTACAAAGTGTGCCGTTTTTAACGCCTGCGCCAGGGTGCACCACCAGGCCAACCGGTTTATTAATTACCGCTAGGTGCTCATCACTAAAAATAATCTCTAAGGGCAGGTCTTGTGCTTCTATTACACAGGCTTGAGGCTTAGGCTGCACCACCTCAACCAATTCTTGGCCGTTAATATGATAAGAAGGCTTATTAGTAACACTCCCATCACAGCTAACCAAGCCCTCTTTAATCAAGCGACTAAGGTGCGAACGCGAATAGCCCGGCAGCCTATCCACCAAGAAACTATCCAAACGCGTCCCGCGATCACTGAACTCAGCCTTAAAACCCACAACCACCCCGTGCGACTCATGGTAAATATTTATTGAGATATATCGATTGGTCTATCTTTCAGCCAAATCTTGGCAAGCTCTCAGCTAATCAGCCAGGCTTATGCCTTAGCACCAAATCATAAGCCTGGCTTTTTTTGAGCTTAAACTGATTAACCAAGCTTTTAACAATATCTTTATGAGAGAGGCCTTGCTCGCTAAGTATGTTAATTACGTTCGATATATCCAGGGGCTGCTCAGGCTCCGACACCGGCTTATCGCCAACTTCTACCACTACTACACATTCACCTTTCATTATTAGAGGTGGATCGAGTTCGTCGCCCAAGATACCGCGGTGAAAAGTCTCAAATATTTTGGTCAGTTCACGGGCCACGACTACTCGCCTAGGGCCTAAAATCTGAGCTAACTCGGCTAGTAAGTCCTTCACTCTGAGCGGGGCTTCATAAATCACTAAACTAAGACCAGCATCAATAGCTGAAACTATCATCTGGCGGCGATGAGAGCTTTTTTTAGGCAGAAAGCCCAAAAAGGCAAATCTAGTCGTATCGATACCAGCACCCATCAAAGCTGCCGTTTGAGCCGAGGGACCAGGGATTACTTCGATCTTAAAACCTTGTTTAACTACTGCTTGAATTAACAGTGAACCAGGGTCGCTAATAACCGGGCAGCCTGCATCAGATATCAGTAAAACACGGTGATTTTTAGCAAGATACTCAAGCACCAAAGATAGACGTTGAAGCTCTCTGTGGGCATCACAAGAAATCAATCGGCAATCAGACTTGAGCTCAATGCCCAAAGCCTTGATCAGCATCAACGATGAGCGGGTATCCTCAGCCAAAATGATATCAGCCCTGCCTATTTCATCGATAGCTCTGAGGCTAATATCACGCAGGTTACCGATAGGAGTCGCAACAATCTTTAAAGCGGCACTCATCTAACTCTCAGCCCAAAATGCATCTTCGATATGGTCAATACGAGGCTGAGCCAAATCACCCAGCAAAGAAACCACGTCAAAACGACAGTTGGGCAGTGCATGCTGGTATCTTTTCAAATAAGCCTCAGCTGCTAAAATAATTTTTCTTTGCTTAGATTTGGTGACGGCCTCAAAGGGCATGCCATAGAGCGCATTCTTACGGTGCTTTACTTCGATAAAAACCAGGTATTTTTTATCTTGGGCAACAATATCCAACTCACCAAAGGGATAAAGAATATTGTGACCTAAAATTTGATAACCACGACTCTTAAGATAGTCAATCGCTACTTCTTCAGCTTTACGACCGGTTTCTATACTCATAATAAGCTCGGAGACTTTAAAGGCGCAAAGCTCATACGATGGATGGCGCAGGGTCCGAGTTGGTCAATCGCTACCATATGCGCCTTAGTGCCATAACCTTTGTGGCCAGCAAAACCATAACCGGGATATTCGGCATCATAAGCTATCATCAGGCGATCACGATGAACTTTAGCAACAATTGACGCAGCCATGATACTTGGCTCTAAGCTATCGCCTTTAACAACAGCTCGTTGCTTAATTGTGGTGTTTGGAATGATGTGCTGGCCATCCACCAAAGCCCAATCGATCGGTGAACGGCTGCTGATCTCAGCCAAAACCTGGCCCATAGCCTTAAGAGTTGCACGCAGGATATTGATTTGATCAATCTCAGCCGGGCCCACCACCGCCACACTGACAAAAAGAGCCCGATCGAAAATCTGGTCATAAAGACCTTCGCGGGCTTTGGCGCTGAGCTTTTTTGAGTCGTTTAAACCAACAATAGCAAACTCATGATCAAGCATTACACCAGCTGCCACCACCGGCCCAGCCCACGGGCCTCGACCGGCTTCATCAATGCCGACTATCAGCGGCAAATTAAGCCTGTTCTGGCTTAATAAAACGTTGACGCTCAGAAATACGAGCTTTCTTACCGCGCAAGTCACGCAAATAATAAAGTTTAGCTCGGCGTACACGACCAGTCTGTACTACTTCAATCTTTTCAATACGGGGGCTCGCCAGCGGGAATACACGTTCGACACCGTCACCAAAGCTGATCTTACGTACACGAATCGACGACCGATTGCCACCGCGACGATGAGCAATCAATACGCCTTCAAATACCTGAGTCCGCTCTTTATCGCCTTCAGAAATACGAAAAAACACGCGAATAGTATCGCCAATGCGAAAGCTTGGATAATCAGAACGAATATTGGCTGCTTCAATCTTTTCAATAATGCTTGGTGCTGACATAGTTATTTCCTTTTTACGCGGATTGAGACTTACTGCACTGCTTAAGAAAAATCAATGCCAGCTAAACAATAGCCGGCTTGATTGTTATTTCTTGTTAAGAATCAAGGTGATCGCCCCAACGTCTTTGCCACCAACTTTTCCAATATAACCCCAGTGTGCTTTGGTGTAAGTAATAGCATCGTTAATATCTTTTTCAGTTTTAATCGGCATCGAGCCTTCATCTGAATGACCAAGATCGAATAACTGGCTTGCGCCCTTAATGGCATTATCAGCCTCAATATAGAACCAATTAGGTTTAGAGAAAAACTCGAGCTGATTGCTGCTAGCAGGCGCTCCTACTGGCAACAGATTGCCCTTAGCCATTACTGACTTGCCATTGAGGTCTAGGTTAATCAACAGCACATTATTAGGCAAACTAGCAGCTTGATAGCTCAAAGCAAAAGTCTTGGCGCCGCCAACTTTACAGTCAAGCACTAGATCAACCTGAGTTGAATCTTTTTTAAAGTTAAAGACCACGCTGTTTAAAGCTTGTGAAATGTCACTATAAGCATTTTTGCTCACACCTGTGCAAATAAAGTCCCAGTCTGGGGTCTGACCATGATCTTGCCCATAGGCATCGTTATTGCCAACTAACTTAGTCTCAAAACTTAAGTCTGCTTGCATAAACTTGCTAATTTGAGCGGTTTTTTCAGTGCAGCTATTAGCTACCCATAGACAGGTTTTGCCAGCAATAGCATTAGCTTGCTCGCACGATGCCTGGTCTTTGGTAATTTCACTGCAGTCCTTAAGTAAGGGTTTTTCAATACAAGCATTATTTTGCCATAGACAGGTCTTATTTTTGACAGCATTAACAGCAATACACTTGGCTTCACCGTCTTTAGTCAGATTGGCACATTCTTTTGCCTCAGAGTTGCCTAAGTTACAGGCTAGGCTAGCCAGCACTAAACTTATTAATAATCCATAAAAATATCTCACGCTAATCTTCTTTTAATATCATTAATAACATCCAACAATAGTTTGCATAGGGGGATAACATACTTAATAAGCTGGCTTGAGAACATCACACTCTATACCAAGCAAGTCGCCGCGCAACTCACCTACCGTATAGAGAGAGCCTAGCACTGCCACGGTTTTATGGTATTTTTTGGCGTAAGCCTCTACCTGTGGCCAGCTGATAAAATCTGATAACTTATGAGCTGGCTCACCCAGCTCAATCATGAGGGCTTTAAGCGAGGCCGTGCTTTCAGCCCGGGGATTGTTAGGTGCGTGCAGGAAAATATGCTTAGTTTTTAGGCTTAATAACAGCTCAGTCTTAGCTCTTAGATTAGCGCTGCTTAGTGAGCCATAAATCAACACTAGCTCATTTTCTTTGCCCACCAAGCTAATAAACGCTTTAAGACCAGAAGGGTTATGAGCGCCATCAAAAATAATTTTTACCTCACGATTAATAATTTCATAGCGCCCTGGCCAATTGACCCTTAAGAGCCCCTGAGAGATTTTTTCTTGATGGGGCCTTATCGCTATAGCCTCAAAAAGCGCTAAGGCTAAGCCAGCATTATAGCGTTGATGCTCACCGATCAGCCCCAAGGGTCGGTAGGTAGGCTCGGAAAACTTGAGTATAAAACCTAAATTTTGCTCGGCTTTATCGATAACAGCTTTTACTTGAGGGTGTTGCTCAACACTGATAACTAGCTGGCCAGACCGAGCGGCAGCGATTTTTTCAGCGCTAATTTGGGCTAGCGAATCACCTAAAATATTTTGATGATCAAAATCGACCATACTAAGGCCTAAAATATCAGCCTGACAGGCAGTTGTAGCATCAAGCCTGCCGCCCAAACCTGCTTCAAGAATAATCACATCAATTTTATCTCGTTTAAACAGCCACAAAGCCATGGCCAAGACACACTCAAAAAAACTCGACTGATCGGATTCATGGTCGGCCTGAGCAAGCACTGCATCGGCTGCTGCCACAAAATCTTCCTCACTTATTTGTTGGCCATTAAGTCTGATACGCTCACGTGCACTACAAAGATGAGGGCTGGTAAATAAACCAGTTTTAAGACCATGAGCTAGCAGTAGCGACTCCAAAAAAGCTACTGTCGAGCCTTTGCCGTTAGTGCCAACCACTTGCACTGTTTTAGTCTGGCCTAGCTTGATATCAAGCCGCTCTAAGAGCTTACTTATGCGATTAAGGCCAAATTTTGGGTTAGAAGTTTTATTCAAAAGCCGTTTTAATGATTGCTGATAAAGAGACATCGGGACTACCTAAATATGCTTAAACAGCTCGATATTTCGAACAAAAGCAAGGGCCGAAACACCAAAGCTCACCAGCAACAAAGCGAGAGACTCGTAGAGAAAGTCTATTCGTAGTTGGTATATATGATGATAATAAACCCAAGCTGAAAATATTAATCCAGCTATAGCGCTCACAGCAAAAGGCCACCATGAAAACACACGCTTTTGAGCAAGCACAATGTTATCAATCCCCCCCAAAGCAAACTCAAGCGAAATACTAGCAAGCAGCGGCAAGACCAGAGCGGGATAATGAGCCACCAAGGGTGCCACTAAAATACCGTGGCTAATCGACCATAAAATACGCCACCAATCACCGCTATCCATACCAGTGCGTCTAAATAACTTGTAACTTTGCACCAGATAATCAAGCGCAGAGATCCAAGTGATGGCAATGATAATCGTCATCTGCATAGCGAGAGTGGAATCTTTGCTGAAAAAATACGCCCATAGCCCCACCAGCAAAAAAGCACCAAACACTGGCAAGGCCCAAAAAGGTGCGGGTTTCTTATTAAACAAATAAAACAGAGCCACCAGCAAAAAAGGCAGCGATAAAATCAGGCATAAAAGTGCCAAAATTTGATTGGGCATGACAATAGTAAAAAAAATTGTACCAAGACCGCCCATTTGAACAATAGTTTTAAGCTTGGCTAGCTTGCTAGTTTTAATCGAATGTTTTCTGATCGCCACCGAAGATCTTAGCGCCGTCATCAACAGCTCACGGCTCAAAAGAGCACCTACCATCCAGGGTGGGAATATCCCCAAAGCCGATAGAGTGAGGATAATGGCTGCAACAAAAATCTTATCAGCAACTGGATCGATCAACGCTCCCAGCGTGGTAGGGCCTTCATGTCTAGCCATCAGACCATCAACAAAATCAGTAGCACCAAGCAGTAAAAAAATCGCAAAAGCGATCCACCACTCGACTTTACCGCCATAAATCAACATATAGACCGGCACTGGCAGCAAAATAATACGCGCCAACGTAACCTGATTAGCGGTAATACGCACGGTCAACTCCTAGCGAAAAACCTAAGCACCTTTGGTCAGTAGCATGACTTCACTTTTATTCAATTGACGGTGCTTGCCTAAAGCTAAGCTCCCCAGTGCAATGCCGGCAAAATCAGTACGTAAAATACGCATAACCGGATTCTCAATCCTAAAAAACATTCGTTTAATTTGGCGATATTTGCCTGAAGTCAGCGTTACTCGTACCCATGAGTTAAACTTGGTGGCCCGGTGAAACTCGATCTCAGACTTACCAGTTGGCCCGTCTTCTAAATAAATTCCCCGACAAAGCTTGTCGATATCAGCCTGCGACGGTACACCTTTGACTTTAACCAAATAGGTTTTCTGGCATTTAAACTTAGGATGTAAGAGCTTTTGCGTAAGCTCACCGTCATTAGTCAACAACAGCGCACCCTGTGCATCATAATCGAGGCGGCCAACAGGAAAAATGCGCATATCTTTATACTCAGGCAATAAATCAAGCACAGTTTTTCGATCAAAGTTATCTTTGAGCGTGGTCACTACCTGCGGTGGCTTATGAAGTAAAATATAGACTTTTTCCTGATTAAACTCGCTCATAATCGAGACATGCTGCCCATTAACATGGATCACGTCTCGCTCGGCATCTACCAGCACACCCAATTGGTCAACGCGTTTGCCATTTAAGCGTACCCTGCCTTCCAAAATCATCTCTTCTGCGCGTCTACGCGAGGCAACGTTGGCTCGAGCCATTACTTTTTGTATTCGTTCCAAAGCCATATCTCACCTGATTAATAGCCAACTGATAACTTGTACCATAGAGAAGTAAACTGCCAAGGCCTTCAGATTTTACTAATATTTTCAATAACTTACTTGCTTTCTATTGTTTCTACTTGCAATAAAGCTTTATCTAAACTTTGCCAAGCCTCAGTGCTCATACGTTCAACTTCCTCTGAAAACATTGCTGTTCCAGGCTCGGCAAAAAGATCTTTAAGGCTAAGATTGCTATTCATATCCAGCTCAGGTTGTTCTTCGCCAGCACTCAAAGCATCATATTGCTTAAGCGTTGGCAGGTCGTTGAGCGAGTTTAGGGAAAAAAACTCTAAGAAATCTTTAGTCGTACCATAAAGAAGCGGTCGACCAAGACCTTCAGACTTGCCGAGTATTTTTAGGAGCTTAAGTTGCATGAGCTTTTTAACCGCAAAAGAGCTATCAACACCTCTGATTTCATCAATATCGACCCGAGTCAAAGGTTGGCGATAAGCAACGATTGATAACACTTCAATTTGGGCTTTAGTGAGCTGCAAAGGTTTTACTAAAACTATTTTTTTTAGCACATCGGCATGCTCTGGTGCACTCGTCATCACATAGCCACCAGCCAGTTGCTTGATAAGCAGCCCCCGCCCACAGATTCGATCAGGTGCTTGCCATTTTTCTAAGAGACTTTTTAAAGCTCGGTTAATATCTCTGGTATTGGCATTAATATCAGCCGCCTGCATGGTCTCGAGCATTTTTTCAACCGTCATCGGTTCTTTAGCCACAAAAATCAGCGCCTCTAAAATGGGCTCTAAATCTGGCAGTTCTTGGCTTTCCATCTATTCCCAGTCCCTCTTAAGCATATTCATCAGCTCATCTTGACGAATATAAAAGTTCTCTTTCACCACACTCAAACTTAAATCTTCTACCGAGGCAGAAGCAATGCGCAAAAGCTTTAAGCGCGAGAGCTCCAACAAGGCCAAAAATGTCACCACCACATCGATTTTCTCGTAGACAGGAAAGAAACGTAAGGCATCATAAAAAGAAAATTTCGTACGAATTTGGCAATATTCTAAAAGTTCATGCATACGAGCAGACACACTAAGACGATCACGCGTAATCGTATGCACGGCCAGTTTTTCAGATTTTTTAAGCATTAAGGCAAGCTCATTCACCAAACTAAAGAGCTCTACCGGAGCTAGCTCAGCAATACTAAACTCGCGCATATCAGACTCAGCCTCCTGATCCTGTTCGTCAATCATACGCATAAACATATCCCGACCAAGCTGGGGACGTTCTAGCAAGCTTAGACCAGCTTCTTGGTAGCTTTTATAGGCCAACAAGCGTTTAACTAACTCTCGTCTGGGGTCGTGGCCTTCTTCATCATCTTCGCTTGAGGGAGATTGTTCTTCTTTAGGCAGTAGCATCTTGCTTTTAATTTCTGCCAGCGTTGCTGCCATCACAATAAACTCACCAGCGATATCCAAATTTAATAACGACATCTCATCAAGTACTTCAAGATATTTAGCAGTTATTAACACAATAGGAATATCAAAAATATCAACAGAGTGTTTGCGAATTAAATGCAATAATAAGTCAAGTGGACCATCGTAATTAGGGGTATCAATATGCAACAAAACTGATTCAGGTGTTGGTATAAAATCAAGTGCATCTTTATCGCAAAAAAGCCCATTAGCCCGAACTTTTACCCAAGCGTCTCCTAGCTCGATACTCGCTCTATCCATGCTCTAATACCCCCGCTTCAGTATATTTTAAACCTGAGCGTGGATGGTGTTTTTCATAAAGAGAAATTAAGCGTTTTTTATCTACATGCATATATATTTCCGTAGTGGCAAGATCAGCATGGCCCAAGAGCATCTGCAATGCCCTAAGATTGATACCACCTTCTAATAAATGAGTAGCAAAACTATGACGTAGTTGATGAGGGGAAAGCTGAGAGCCCAGACCAGCCAGTTGAGCATATTTTTTAATAATTTTCCACACACTTTGTCTACTCATAATTAAGCCATGCTTACGAATAAAGACCCAACAAGAACTTTTGCTACCAAGCAGCGATAAACGAGCATCTCCTAAATACTGAGCAAGCATAGCCATGGCCTTTTCATTGAGCGGAACTACTCGCTCTTTGTTGCCCTTGCCGACAGTGCGTAGGTAGCCACGGTTAAAATCTATATCATCGAGCTGAAGCTTTACCAACTCAGACACCCTAAGCCCTGCTCCATAGAGGATGGCAATCATCGATGCATCACGTTGGCCACGCGTTGAAGTTTTAGAGGTCTTAGCTATCAAATCGTCTATTTCTGCCAGAGGAGCAGCTTTAGGCAAAGAGCTTGGAACTTTAGGTAAACTTATGTCATCAGCAGGGCTAACATTGATTTTACCTTCTTTACGCAAAAATAAAAAAAACCGCCTTAACGCCACCAGCTCCCGATGAAGACTTTTGGCAGAAATACCGGCATAAGAGCGCAGCTGACAAAACTGAGCAATATGCTCACGGTTTAACTGCTCAGCTCGATTTAGACCACTGCTCATGACATAATCAAAAAAAATGCGCAGGTCTGAACTATAAGACAAAATGGTATTAGCCGATAAACCTCGCTCTACCCGTGAATAAGCCAAAAATTGTTCTAAATATTGTTTTAGCTGATTATCAGTGGTCGACATTATGGGCCCTCAATACTCGGTTATCGAGAAATTTTTTGATTCCAGTCACTATACCTCGCGCGCACAGCTCCCGTACTGCAGATTGTTTAAGCATACTTTCTTCTTGAGGATTAGAAATAAAAAATAACTCAGTAAGTACAGATGGCATGTTAACAAACAAAACATGAAATATAGCCTGGTTATATCCACGATCGTTAATATATTTATTAGCGATTTTTTTACTTAACTGCTTAGATAGTCCTTGAGATATTAACCCTGCTAATTGATCACTGCTGTCACGATGATCGTTAGCTCTTAAATCAGCTAAAATAAAATTGACGTTTTTTTTAGCCTTAAAACTCTTATTTTCGCGAGCGGCTAAACGCTCGGCATGACGGTCGCTTGCTATATCAAGACTGTAAACCTCAAAACCAGAGGCTTCTTTGTTATCGCTTGAGTTAATATGCAGTGACACAAATAAATCACCCTTAGCCTGATTGGCAATTTTTACTCGATCTTCAAGCGAAACATAGACATCGCTTTTACGCGTCAAAATAACTTTTACCTGAGGCATTACTTGAGCCATAAGTTTTCGTATGCGACGTGCGATATCAAGTGTTAGTTGTTTTTCACTCAAGCCATGACGACCTATGGCACCAGCGTCGTGCCCACCATGACCTGCATCTATTACTAACCTGAATTTATGATTTGATACTCTATGGCTATAATTATGGCTTGCACACGAGCTAAAACCACAAAGTACCAGAGCAAACAACGCATATTTTCTACGATGATTTAAATTGTTATTTATCATAAATTTAGACCTTGGCATGACGACTTACTATAATCGATCAAAACAGCAAACCCAATGCTTGGATGACGCTTATGAGCATAAAGAATCAAAACCGCTTGCCGATATTTGCTCTTTTGATCATCGGCGTAACAGTAATCAGTCTAGTAGGCCTTAATTTTTTGGTAAATAAAATTGCCATGATCAAAGCTCCACAACTAGCCATGAAGCCAGCTGCTACCCCCCCACCCCAACATCAAGGGCTTGATGATGCGCTTCCTAATCCAAAGCACCATAAAATCCTGCCTAGAGTGCAACTTAAAAACCAAGTGCCACCCTTAGAAAAAAATGGTGTCCTAAAAAGAGTCCGTAACAGTAACGAGCAAGCTCCCGAAACTGAGCGTAGACCGGCTGAGCGCAAAAACAGCAGTACCCAAGAACGACCAAGCTCACCACCACCAGACAGAAACCCTTATGGCTACCCCCCCCCCCTACCAGAAGGTCTTGACCCTGCTGAGCGAGCATTGATTGAGCAAGAGCTACAACGCAGGCGTGATATGATGAGGGACTATCCTAGTGGCCCACCACCAGGATATTACCCTGAGCCCGACAGCCCAGAGGATTCATATGATCCTAACTACGAAGATGATTATTACGATCCTGATTACGAAGGCAGAAGTGAAGATAAAGCCAAAACTAACACCAAAACCTCTGAATATGAGGATCGCGATTACCAAGACTATCCTAGTGATGAATATATTGAAGAATACCTAAGGAAAGATGACCCTGAACCTAGCCAGAAAGAACCTTAGCCTCTAATAAATCAACTCAAAACGAAGCTCAGCTGATTTCTGAGCTTGATCCCAATCAGTGACCACAGAAATAGTCTTGCCTTCATGCCATAGCTTAACCTGATCAAGGCTGTGCCGCTCACCAAAGCTACCGCCATTGCCAGAGTCAATCACCAAATTAATCTGTGGCGGGCTCGTCATATGCGCCCGTAAACGTAAGCTGGCTCCATGAGTTACGGGTGTTCCAAGTTCGGCTAAGGGTGATGATCCACTACCAGCTACTTCGCGCTTAAAGTCACGAAAAAAACCACCGATCAAAGGGGCTGACGCAAGTGGGCTTTGGCGTTGTAAATAATGATGTCGACCCCAGCGCCATTTCCATGAAGCCTCTCCCGCTAGCTTGTTCAGCGCCAAAAAGGCTGGCTCGCAGAACTTTGACAGGTCGCTGTCAGCAAAAATAGCCGTCTTTTGGCCATTAAGTTCCTTTAATAGGGCGTACTTGATTGCAAAATTAATTTGCCCAAACTGGCTAACTTGTCTACTTGCACTCTCACTCACCAACTTTTGCAAACGATTCTCAATGATGTAATTGATAAAAACCTCATAGGGCAAAGCTGCCAAACTATCGGTAGTATAATTGCCGTCAAAACTGGCTAATAAGCTGGCAAAGTTTATGCGTGATGCACTCGCTTCACGAAAAGTCTCTTGACAAACTCGGCCCAAGGCAGGTGCTAGCTCACGTGCTTCGATCGATACGCTATCAAGCTGAATATCACCAAGCTCCGCTATCGACATTGCAGCTTTTTTAGCAATAAGTTCTTCTAAGCGCTCTTTGATTTTAAGAGCCCGATAAGGTGGCGCTCCCTGCTGCCCAAATGACAATGACATGTCAGTATTATGAGCGTAAATATTTTGGTTGGCCGTAATCAAATAGCCACCGGGTGGATTAATAAGCTTAGGTTTATCCTGAAGCGGCATTACTCCTTGCCATAATGAAGACTTAAGCGAGCCATCAAGGGGCAAAAGCGGGTTTTGCGCCAAATCGCGTTTGGGCACCAAACCGGCATAAGCATAGCCAATATTAGCAGCAGTATCAGCTAACAAAAGATTAACCCCAGGAAGAGTCATTGCGCCAATAGTATCAGCCGCTTCAAAAACATTTTTAGCTTGAGCAAGAGCTATAAAAGGCAAGCTTATTTGACGATGCTTTTCAATTAAAAAACCAGTCCACATAACTGCCAAACGATCATCTTGATCGATCCAGGGGTCATAACGAGCATCAACCACCGGACCAAATACGCTACTAAAATGCTCTTCCTCTACACAACGACCTTTTTTATTGAGACAAAAGAGCTGAGGCAAAGATTCTAAGCTCAATTTCTTGCCATCGATCCAATAGCCCAAAGGGTCTTGTCCATCACGTTTTAAATAGACCGTATCTTGATTGTTAACATAGGAGGCAGTTGCCCCCCAGGAGACCCATTGTGATGAGCCAATCGGCAAAATCGGCAAACCAACAAAGCTCGCACCACTTATCGTAGTATCAGCAAAAGCCATAGTAGCCAAATAAAAATTACTAGGCCACGTATGGTTTAGGTGAGGGTCATTCATCAAAACTGCTTGTTGATCAAGTGTTTTTGAGCCCTGAACAGCCCAGGCGTTAGAAGCACCTTTTTCAACCTGAATAAACTCTTGTTTGATATCAAAAAGCTTGTTTAAAACTGTCAGGTTTTTTAGGTAGTCAGGCAGGATCAGCTTTCGTGCATTAGGACTAGTTTGATGCTGATCAATAATCGTAGTATTACGGTCATCTACCGGTGCAAAATATTCAGCTTTGGCGCGGGGGTCTAAATCTGACTTAGCAATTTTGAGACGAACTATTTCCGTATCTAAGTCAGAAGCCAAGCGCCAAGACTGCAAACGACTGATGGCAATCACATGTTCCTTGCTAAACTCCTCAAAACTTAGTCCCAATAAGGCATGCTCACCGCTGCGACCTCGATGCTTGGCGCCATCGTTTACCCCGCGAACATAGGCATCTAATAACTCATGCTCCGCAGGGCTTAGGTAGGCCATTTGCTCTGACAGTTTATAGCTCAAAATACGTAACTTGCGGTCAAAATCAAGCGTACGCTCACCAAACAATTCAGACACCCGGCCCAGCGCTGCATGACGAACAAGATCTAGCTGAAACAAACGATCGCGCGCATGCATGAAACCCAAAGCATAAACCGCTTCATGAACCGTATCGGCTTTAATAAATGGTATGCCATAAGTATCAAGAGCAACGCTAATGCTTTTGCCTTGCCGATGAGGGCTCTCCGACAAAGCCATAAGCGCATTATTTTTTATGCCGGGCGCGTTAAATATAGCCAAAGGATGACAGGCGCATAATAAAACCAAGCTGCTTAGAACTACTGCTCTCATAGCCTCTCCAGTAAGTTACTGCCCTCTCTTACAGGAAAAGCTGTGCTTTGCTAGAGTGTTTGGTATGAGAGAAAAAAACAATTCAAATACTATATTTTTTTACAATGATTTTTATGCTCACCCCAATTATTTTTTTGGCATTGAGCATCACAGTAATAAGCTGCCTTACATCGGGAACACTTTTTAAGATCTCTCGAAGTTTTTTTGCAATTTTTACAAGGTGGAATTTGGTAAAGAATAATAATATATTTTTCCTGCTCAATCTCACGCAAAAGAATATCCGATTCAATACACATGGTATCATTCGATGGACCAACATAAACTTTATTATTATTCTTACATTCTCTTACAGCTACTTCCTTACTTATATGTACATAATTAACATCTTTTTCATCGTAGATCGACTTAATAAGCACATGGACTTTTTTGAATTTATAACTATCTTTAGGGATTATTTCTCCGGACTTACTAAATAATTCAAAAGCAACACCATTTTTAAGAACAAGATTACACCAATAATAGTGCCCATAATCTAAAGCAATAAGTTCACCTTTTTTTATGTTTTTAGTAGCATAAAATTCAGGACAAGAAAAACTATTATTACAACGATATTGAACGTTTGCAGTAGCTAAATTTGTTTCATCGTCTTTACTGACAAAGATATAATCTTCTAGATTATTGGGAGCATGCTGGACAAAACGACCCACCCCACCTTTTTTCTCTGCATCAACATAAAAACTACCGCCCGTAGAGATGAACAGAGAGTTATATAAAGAAATTTCGTTATTAATATTCTTAGACTTTTCCCCAGAATACTCACAAACAAAAGCGCCTTTATTAATATCGGCACCAGCAAATAGACTATAGCCAACTGCTTTATTGATAAATTTGACTAACAGTGGTGGACGATTTTTTCCAGGATAGTTGAGAATCAATTCAAGATCAGGAAATAATTCTAGAGCAGTTGATTCATCAATAGGAAGAAGATTAGAACCTTCGTCACAAAAATAAATAGTATTTTCACTGAGATTGTTGCAATACTCCTCCATAGAGAACGCTGGGAAAGCTAGGAAAGAACAAGAAAAAAATTTAAGAAGAAAATACCTACATAATTTAATCATAATTAACTCCAAAAAAACTCGGCCACCCATAAAATTTAAAAATTTTTATGTCAATACTTTGACCAACACGAAACTGGTTGATAGGTCAAGCGTATGCATATGAGCACGCTGGAACTAAAAGGCATGTGGCTAGCGGTCATTTCTGGCTTGCTCTACGGTTTGCTAGGCTTTTTTGGCATGAGCCTTAAGCACTCTGGCCTATCGGTTTATAACTTATCGTTTTGGCGTTTCTTGGTTAGCTCAGTTTTCTTACTCGTCATTCTACTTGGTTATTATCAGAATAAGAGTGAACGCCCTAAAGCACGGCAATTGCTGAGCGTATTTACTAGTGGTGTAGTTTTCTACAGCCCTTGCGGCATCTTCTTTTTCCTAGCCAGCGAGCATATTGGTACCGGGCAATCGATGGTAGTTTTTTTTGTCTACCCGGCTTTTGTTATGCTCTTAGGCTGGGCCCTGGAAAGGAAGAAACTTAAGGCTCATTATTTGTTATCTTTGGCTGTTATTATTACCGGACTAGTTCTCTTGGTTGATATTGGCGAAGTTAGTTATGACATGTTTGGTATTGGCCTGAGCCTAGCTTCGGCTATTTTTTATGCTTTCTATGTTTTTTTAAGCAAAAAGATCGTCCTTACACCGCTGGTCTCAAGCTTGATGGTATCGCTCGGCTGCTGTAGCACTGGTCTTGTCTTAGCCCTTGTTGATAACTCGCTCAGCCTGCCGCTAAAGCTTGAGCAATGGCTCCATATTGCCGGTATTGGGATTATTTGTTCAGCTCTGGCTATTTTATTACTTTTAGAAGCGCTCAAATATATTTCGGCCGACCAAGCTTCGCTTTTATCAGTTCTTGAACCGGTATTCACAGTAATTTTTGGAGTGATCTTGCTTGATGAAGGGGTCAGCGCCATAAAAATCTTAGGCATCTTGCTAATCCTAATGGGAGCTATCAGTGTCATGATTAAAAAAAGGACTCTCAAATAATGGCCAGTGCTCATATAATTGATGGCAAAGCTCTCGCTCTCACTATACGTAAAGCTTTGAGCACAGAGATTGCTCGATACAGATTGCGCCCAGGGCTTGCAACCATTTTGGTTGGTGATAATCCTGCCTCAAAAATCTATGTCGCTCATAAACGTAAAGCAGCCGCTCAGGTTGGTATTAAGAGCTGTCACTATCAATTGCTTGCTCATACAAGCGAAGCAGAGCTGCTCAATCTCATCGCCGATCTTAATCAACGAGCCGATATTCACGGCATTTTGATCCAACTGCCACTACCTGCTCACCTTAGCGAATCTAAACTTATTTCAGCTCTTAATCCCGACAAAGACGTTGATGGTTTTCACCCCCTCAACTTAGGTTATTTGATGCGGGAAGAGCCTAAGCTGGTTGCCTGCACACCACTTGGTATTATGCAACTGATTAACAGCGTCGGCTACCAGCTAAGTGGTAAACATGCCGTAATTATTGGTCGTAGTAACATTGTCGGTAAACCACTTATGCACTTATTATTGCAAGCTGATGCGACCGTGACTATTTGTCATGTCAAAACTAACAATCTTGCCAGCATCACACGAATGGCAGACTTAATAATCTCAGCCACCGGTCAAAGACATCTGATCAATGACAGTCATATCCAAAAAGGTGCTTTCGTGATCGATGTTGGTATAACACGTGACCAGACAGGCACTATTGTCGGTGATGTTGATTTTGACAAAGTCTCTAAACTTGCCTCCTATATCACTCCCGTACCAGGCGGTGTCGGGCCACTCACCATTGCTATGCTTCTAAAAAATACCCTGGATATTTTTAAGCGAGGACAACAATGAGCCCTAAAACCACTCCCCTCATCGATTGTCATCGCGAATCTCAGGCCTACCTGGTTGAGTTTGCCGGCACACTTCTGCCACTACGCTATAGCAGTGAACGCGAAGAACATCTTGCCGTAAGAAGAGCTCTTGGTATGTTTGATGTCAGCCACATGGGCGAGTTTGTCATTTCAGGCGTACAAGCTTACCCCTACCTACAAAGCTTACTCACCAATAATCTTAATAAACTTGAAGCAGGCCAGGCTCAATATTCGCTTATACTCAATCATCAAGGCGGTATTATCGACGATTTAATCGTCTACAAATTCAGCAATGAATATTTTATGCTGTGCGTAAACGCCGCTAATATCGACACCGACTGGCAGTGCTTGACCAAACACGCTCAGGGATTTACTCAACTTGAACTAAAAAATGTTTCAGATGATTATGCCCAAATCGCCGTTCAAGGCCCCCAGGCTATCAATCTATTATCCACTCTAAGCGACACTAAACTACCTAAAAAATTTAGGTTTAAAAGACTAAAACTAGCTAGTATTGATGTCATTGCTGCCCATACCGGTTATACCGGTGAAGCAGGCTTAGAGATTTTTCTAGCGCCAATGCAAGCACCTAGGCTCTGGCGATTGCTGCTCAAACACGGCCAGGCTTTTGGCCTTAAACCCTGTGGCCTTGCTGCTCGTGATTCCCTAAGACTTGAAGCCGGCATGCTTTTACACGGCAGCGATATAGACGAAACAACCAGCCCCTTAGAAGCCGGTCTAAGCTGGATAGTCGATTTGGCTAAAGATGATTTTATCGGTAAAAAAGCACTCATCGCTCAACAAGCGGCCGGTATCAATAAAAAATTAGTTGGCTTTAGACTGCTCGAACGGGGCATCGCTCGCCACGGTTTTAGCATCCATAATAGTAATCACGAAACTATCGGGCAAGTCAGCTCCGGATCCTGGCCGCCTGGTCATGATTATGCTTTAGGATTAGCCTACGTCAGTGCCAAACACGCAAAACTCGGCAGTGAAATCCTCATCATCATCCGCGATCGACCAACTCGGGCAGTCATCACTGCGGGAATCTAAAGCAAATCTACTTGGTTTTTATTGGAGAATTGGGGAGTTTTTATGACCGCGAATATTCCTGATGATCGCTTATTTAGCGCAGAGCATGAGTGGCTTAAACTTGAGGTTGATAGTGCATTGATGGGTATCAGCGATCATGCTCAGCATGCCTTAGGTGATGTCGTCTATGTTGAACTACCGGCTGTCGGGCGCGAGATTAGTCGCGGTTTGGCGATTGGTGTCGTTGAAAGCGTCAAAGCTGTCAGTGATATTTATGCGCCGGTCTCAGGGGTCATTACCGCCATTAATCACGAAGTGCTTGAACATCCCGATCTGATTAATAAAGACCCCTACGGCCAGGGCTGGCTGCTTAAAATTGCTCTTAAAAACAGCTCAGAGAGCCTAAAGTACTTGCTAAGCGCCTATGACTACCGTGATTTACTCACCAAAGAAGCAAAATAACTACAGAGTCGTCTACTCAACCGTCACACTTTTAGCCAGGTTACGCGGTTTATCAACGTCAAGGCCCTTTAAATCGCTGACATGATAGGCCAAAAGCTGCAAAGCAACCGTAGCAAGTATTGGCACTGCTCTGGCGTCACAGTCGGGCAGTTTGATGTAAAGTGGAGAGAGTGCGGTTAAATCGGGGCTACTCGGGCCAATGATAATGATTTTGGCACCTCTGGTTTTAACTTGCTCTAGGTTACTGGCAGTTTTTGCTTTGAGATGATCGTTAGCAAATAGCACTACCGCGGGCATACCAGGGTTAATAGTAGCAATCGGCCCGTGTTTGAGCTCTCCTGCCGGATAACCATCAGCAAAAATATAGGAGAGCTCTTTCATTTTCAGCGCCCCTTCAAGGGCGATTGGATAAAGCTCACCCCGACCCAAAAACATCATGTGAGCTTCGTTGACTAAACTTTGAGCAATAATACGAATCTCTTGGTCTTGCTCAAGTACTAGGCCAATATTTACACTCAAACTCTTAATCACGGCTAACAACTCTCGTTCTTGAGAGTCAGAAATTTTTGATTGACTCTTAGCCATCGCTAGGCTCAGAAGCTTAAGAGCCACCAAGTTAGCAACAAAAGCCTTGGTTGAGGCCACAGATATTTCAGGACCAGCATGTAAATATAAATTGCCCAGACTCTGGTGGCAAAGCCTAGTAATCGCCGAGCCAATAACATTACAGACCGATAAACATAAAGCGCCTTCTGCCAAAGCTTTTTCTAATCCGGCCAAGGTGTCAGCTGTTTCACCTGATTGCGAAATAGCAATGACGAGCGTTCTTGCCTGAGTCAAAGTTCGTCGGTAACGATATTCGCTGGCTATCTCAACTTCTACTGGTAATCCCAATATTTCTTCCATACTAAACTTAGCGATTAAACCAGCAAAATATGAGCTACCACAAGCAATAATATGTATTCGATCAACATGAGATAAGCGCGAAAAATCTATCTCAAAACCAGTAAAATTAATCAGACCATTATCTACTCTACCAGCTAAAACCCTTGTGATAGTTTGAGGCTGCTCAAAGATTTCTTTGTGCATAAAGTGTTGATGGCCCATTTTTTCAAGCTCTTCCCGTTTGGCTAATAAGGGCTTCAGTTCAAAGCTTTTCTCTTGGCCATCAGGGCCAAAAACAGCTATTTTCTTAGTCGACACTGAGCCATATTCACCATTGTCTACAGCATAAAAATCAGGACGAAAATCAACCAAAGCGATCTGGTCTGAAGCAAGAAAACTCTCATTATCACCTAAAGCAACAATTAAAGGGGCTCCATTTTTAATGTAATAAATTTGATCAGAATAACCGTTGATTATAATAGCCAAAGAAAACGAGCCCTTTAGCAAAAAACCAACATGTTTTAGAGCACTAATTGGATCAAGATTTTTAGTTAATAAATTATCAAAAATATGAGCAACTATTTCTGTGTCAGTTTGAGATATAAACTTATGACCTAAAGCTTGTAGTTGAGCTCTGAGCTCAGCATGATTCTCAATAATGCCGTTATGAACAACCGTCACACGACCATAGCTATGGGGGTGAGCATTGAGGTCGCTCGGCTCACCATGAGTAGCCCAGCGTGTATGGCCAATCGCACGTGTCCCATTCAGCCCTAAAGAGGCTATGTGATTTTTGAGCTCATCAAGCTTGCCAACACTCTTGCTGATATTAATTAAAGCGTTATGAGAATCGATCGCCAAACCGGCTGAGTCATAGCCTCGATATTCCAGACGCTCAAGGCCCTTAATAACGACGTCCTTGGCATTTTTTTCGCCAATATATCCAACAATGCCACACATATTATCAGACCCGGTTATAGTATTGTGGCGAATATAGCACTTAGCAGCAATAATCCAAGCCCAGGCTACAGGACAAAAATTTCCTCTAGCCTGAAAACCTTATCATTGTATGGTTCTTCTGTGCCGTATTTATAGGTGTGAAATATCAATTCAAACAAGGCATCAAGCCCCAATCTGCTGA
>Ga0075152_10000032_pt1 | contig 120058 bp, 106 predicted proteins | sample JI61114C2DNA_FD_70964 | JGI IMG/M metagenome (GOLD analysis project Ga0075152, IMG submission 70964) | Wastewater effluent complex algal communities from Wisconsin, to seasonally profile nutrient transformation and Carbon sequestration -... | ecosystem: Engineered > WWTP > Effluent > Algae...
GGCTTGAAGCCATTTTTCATATCGCTTCAGGCACAATCTGGCATTTGCAATATAATTTATTGATTGCTGGTGAATGATTTTCTTTTCATAGTTACGAACTAGTCGCCGCTGGCGATTTAACCATGCAAAAGTTCTTTCAACTACCCAACGAAAAGCTTCAGGCACAAAACCTTTCTGTCCTTCTTTGCGCTCGCTAGCCTCTATGCTAACACCGGTACTAAAATCAATACCAACGCCACGATAGGCATTATCACCTAGTATTTTTTTGAGTTTTGAATAATGTTTTTTATTATTTAAAAGCTCAACTATTTTTTGACCGGCAACAGAATCAGCCGTATTGGCGGAAGTGCAAAGGCAGATAAGCATCAGACCAAGTGTATCAACAGCGATATGACGCTTTCTGCCATTTACTTTTTTTCCACCATCCAAACCTCGAGCCTCCACGCCGGGTTCAGCTGATTGTGACTGCGAATCTAATGACACCAAAGATGGCGTTTCTTCGCGGCCTGCACAGAGCCTGGCAAGTGAAACTAAGGCGCTATTTAGAAGTTCCCATAGGCCGGAAAGTGACCAAGAGCGAAAGTAATAATAAACCGTTTTCCAAGGTGGAAAGTCATGCGGTAGGCATCGCCACGTGCAGCCATTTTTAACAATATATAAGATCCCGTCTACTATATAGCGAAGTTCATAAATACGAGGTCTACCGCAGGATGTTTTGGGTAAAAAAAAGCTTAATAGCTTCCCAGGCCTCATTTGATAGGCTAGTTTCATACATCGGTGGCATCGCAAATTTCCTTTTGGATCAGGGTTTGTGGCCACCTATTTGTAATTTAATACTCTGATGAAGTTAAGCTCGGCAACTCAGAAATTTAATCAAGGGAGTTTTTAGACAGCTTCTAAAGGGGGGAGTAACAATGAAAACCTGGTATTATATATGCTTAACGACTTTTAGTTGGGCGAGCCTAGCTGTTGTTGATGAAAAAGCTTTTTTGGCTGTTGAATTGTCTGCAAAAAATGCTTCTGAGCGCTCTGCTATTGCAAACTTGATTCATATTGATTCGGTCTCAGATGACCGAGTTTATTCGGTGGTCAGCCCTAGTGATTGGCAAAGATTGATAAAGAAGTTGTCTCCACAAATTATTGCTGCTGAAGTGGTGGGCGAAAAGCTATCACGTGATTTTGAAGCTTTGGCCGGTGTAGTTGATTTTCCTGATGGTGAAGGTGCTTTTCATACCTACGATGAAATGATTGCTAGCCTGCGTCAGCTTGAGCGAAATTATCCTGGTCAAGCTAGTGTATTTTCTATTGGTCTTTCAGTGCAGGCTAAGGATATCTGGGCTATTAAAATCAGTGATCCTGCTACACAAAATATTAACAATGATAAGCCAGCTATTCTTTATATGGCTACCCACCATGCTCGCGAGCATGTTTCAACTGAAATGCCGATCTTGTTTGCCAAAAATATTTTAGCTAGTTTGGCTACTGATAATGAAATTGCTAACTTGTTGAGCAAGGTTGATATTTACCTGATTCCTATGGTTAATCCTGATGGCGCTATGCATGATATTGAGGGTCAGAGTTATAAATATTGGCGTAAAAACCGCCGGCAAAATAACTCAACGACCTATGGTGTTGATCTAAATCGTAATTATGGTTTTGGTTGGGGTACTGGCGGATCATCGAGTAGCCCTTCTTCTGATGTTTACATGGGTTCAGCACCATTTTCTGAGCCAGAGACTAGAGCCATTAGAGATTTTATGACATCTCATCGCAATATCAGTATTGCCTTATCTTTTCATACCTATTCAGAATTAATTTTATACCCTTGGGGGGGACGTAGTGATGGCATTGGTGGACATGATGAAGCTATTTTTAAAAAAATGGCAGCCGATATGGCTGCTATGAACAAGTATAAGCCCATGCAATCATCAGAACTTTATATTGCCTCCGGTGATACCTGTGACTGGGCTTATGGTGAATTGTCGGTCTATTGTTTTACTTTTGAGTTGTCGCCATCATCAATGTGGGGTGGGGGCTTTTATCCGGGAGCTTCAGTGATAGACCAGGTGTTTGATGATAATTGGGGGCCCATGCTCTATTTGGCAAATTTAGCGCATAATCCAGCCTTGGTATTGTCGCGCGGTGAATGACATGTGAATGTGGCTCTTTATTCAATAAAACTTGGTTGGAGCCATCATGTCGCAGCATAAGAAGCTAGTTTTAGGCCTATTGTTAGGGCTGGTTTTTGGGGTGTGCTTACACCCTTATTCTGATTTATTATGGCTCAAATCTTTTAATACTAATTTTATTCAGCCCATTGGTCAGATTTTTCTTCGATCGATTTTTATGGTAGTAGTTCCGTTAATTTTTTCGGCTTTAGTTATTGCTACTCATGAGCTTGGTCTTAGCCATGGCCTGGGAAAAATTGTTAGAAAAACCATGTTTTTTGCCATTGTCATATCAATTTTATCGGTAGTTATTGGTATTGGTTTGGTTAATATTATCAGGCCAGGTGATAATTTTGTTATCACCGAAAAGACTCAGGCTAGTATGAGTGAAAATACTTCAGCGGTAGCCAAAGTTAGAAAAAATGTCTCCGAGACCAAGACCATTGCGCAAGTGATTATTGAGTTGGTGCCAAAAAACCCACTTGATAGTGCTACACGAGCTCTTGATGGTGAAATGATTCCGCTGATGATTTTTGCTCTTATCTTTGGTTTTGCTTTAAGCCGAGTGCCTTTTTCACTGCCAGCAAATACTAATTTATTAATACCCATATTTGAACAAATCTTTGCCGTTTCTATGCGAATTTTACATGTGGCTATGAAGATAGCTCCCTATGGTGTTTTTGCCTTGGTATTCAATACGGTTTTTATTGTTGGTTACGGTATATTATATTCTTTATTGTTATACGTTGTTACTGTTATTTTGGCGTTATTAATACAGCAATTTGTGGTTTACAGTGCAGCGCTAAAATTTATTGCACATCGCAATCCTTTTGAGTTTTTTAAAGCTTGTCGAGATGTTTATTTATATGCATTTAGCACTTCATCTTCCAATGCTACTTTGCCTAAGGCTCTAGAGACTGCCGAAACTAAATTGGGTATTCCTAAGCAAATATCACGTTTTGTTTTGACTGTCGGTGCTACGGCTAATCAAAACGGTACGGCTATTTTTGAAGGTGTTACGGTGCTTTTTCTCGCCCAAGTTTACGGTATCGATTTGAGTTATGGCCAACAGCTTCATGTGGTGCTTTTTTCTATTTTAGCCGGCATGGGTACGGCTGGTGTACCTGGTGGTTCATTGCCACTGATTATGATTTTACTGCAATCAGTGGGAATCCCTGCTGAAGGCATAGGTATTATTCTTGGTGTTGATCGATTTCTTGATATGTGTCGTACGACCATTAACGTCAGTGGTGATTTAGTTATCGCCGCACTGGTGGTGCCAAAAAATAATTTGGGGATGAATACTGACTTGTGATGTGTAAAATATTAGTTATAACATCGGTAGTGAGCTTTAATAAAAAAAGATACTAAATCATGATTGATATAGCTGTTGTTGCTTTATATATGGTTGTTGTTTTAGTCGTTGGGTTAAGAAGCGGTCTAAAAGTGAAAGACCTGCAAGATTATTCGGTGTCTAAAAATTCTTTCCCTACTTTTGTCATGGTAGCCGCTATTTTTGCCACTTTGGTAGGCGGTGGGGCTACCATGGGGGTTTCTGAGAAAGTTTTTAGCACCGGTTTAGTTTTTTTAGTTGCTTGCTGTGGTTTTATCGTGCGGGATCTGCTTAAAGCAGCTTTTATAGTGCCTAAGTTTGATCAGTTTGAAGGCTGTTTGACGGTCGGCGATATTATGGCCATTTACTATGGAAAGATAGGCAAAATTATTGTTGGTATTGCTGGTACTTTGCAGGGCAGCATTTTTCTCGGTATGCAAGTAGCTGCCACTGGTCATTTATTTAATTACTTTTTAGGCCTGCCTTACTACGTTGGTGCTCTTTGTGGTGTTGGTATTGTCGTTATTTATTCGTCTTTTGGTGGTATTAAAGCGGTAACGATTACTGATGTGATTCAGTTTGGTGTTTTAGTAGTTGCTATCCCGGTTACTTTTACTATTGGCATTGATATGGTGGGTGGTTTCAAAGGTCTGATTCACTCGGTACCGCCAGAGAAACTTTCTTTATTGCCTAAAACTAATGATGAAATTAGATTTTACAGTTTGCTCATAGTTTTTATGATGCCCTATATGAACCCTGCCATGGTGCAACGCATGCTGATGGGTCGTAATACCTCTCAGGTAAGACGAGCGCTTATATGGTCTGCTCTTGGTCGCTTGCCTTATTTTTTCATGGTGGGAATGTTGGGTTTAGTGGCTTTTGTTCTTGAGCCGAATTTACAGCCCGATATGGCTTTTCCTTATCTAGTCAATCATATTTTACCGGTTGGCATCAAAGGTTTAGTGATATCCGGCGTGATGGCAGTATTGATGTCAACAGCAGACTCTTTCTTGCATGTTACCGGGCTCATGCTCACCCATGATGTCATTAAGCCTATTCTTGGCGATCGTCTTAGCGAGGGTGGCGAACTTAAAACAGCTCGTTTAGTGACAGCGGTAATCGGAATCTTTGCTCTAATTGGTGCTATATATAACACTAATATTATCGAATTAAACATTTTAGCTTATGTGTTTTGGATGCCTGCTATTGCTGTGCCATTAATTTCAGCAGTATTGGGAGTAAAGGCGAGCATGCGAGCATTTTTGGTGAGTGGTTTTTCTGGTATCAGTGCTTATTTAATATGGAAATTCTTTTTTTATGAAGCTACCCACGTAGATAGTTTATTACCTTCAGTGATAGCCAGTGCTACAGTGTTTTATTTTATTTATTTTGTCGAGAAGAAACAAGTGCATGCCTAAAAGTACATCCCGTGACATAGGTCGAGAAAAATATATAAAACTGTCTCAGCTGGCTCTTTTTTTGCCTAATTTAGTTACCAAGCTCAGTCGCTTTGCAGGTTATTTAGTAGACATGTCAGCGTTGAGGGTAGAAGTTTTTGGTGCTCCCTATGGCATGTTTGTTTTGTTTTCAGTAGCTAATTTATGCTTTGTACCATTTATTTTTGCCAGTAGCTCAGGCCAGGCTACTCATAGCTATGTTATCTATTTGCGAGTTGTTGCTAGTATTTGCAGCTTTCTTTTGGTTATGAAAGATTTTTGGCCGAAATCATTGTTAAAATATTTGCCAATTTATTGGCATTTTACATTATTTTTTTGTTTGCCATATTTCACACTTACCATGTGTTTATTTTCTTCTTGTGCCATCGAATGGGTGATAGATTTAGTTTTAACAATGTTTATCTTAGGTATATTAGTAGACTGGAAAACTTATACAATTGCTATCGTTGCTGGTGCTGTACTTGCTACGATCAGCTTTGTCTTATTTGGTGATCTTACCCAGTTTGATCCCAATTTAGGTAATTTTCCTATCGCTGCTTACGCTATTATTGTTTCAGTTAGCACGGGGGCGTTGTTTTCTCGTAACAAAGAGCTCGTGTTATTGGAAAAACTGGGTACTTTTAAGGCGCTTGGTGGAACGATTGCTCATGAAATGAGAACACCTCTGTCGTCGATTCATGTTTCAGCAAGCGGCCTCAAAGATTGTTTGCCCGCTTTGGTGGATGGCTACCAAAAAGCTCGATTGGCGGGATTAAAAGTGCCAAAAATATCACAACTTGCTCTTGAGAGTGTATCGAGTGTACCTGAACGCATGCGTTATATTTGCGCAAGTACCTTAAATATTATCGATATGCTGCTTTTACAGCTTAAAGATAATGATTGGAACGCTCATTTTTCCGACTGCTCAATGCGTGAGTGTGTTGAGATTGCTCTTAATGAATATTGTTTTCGTGAAAATGAAAAAGACCTTGTAGATATAAGCTGTGTAGAAAATTTCAAGTTTTACGGTAACAGATATCTGGTAGTTCATATTTTATATAATTTAATGCGCAATGCGTTTACTTTTATCCAAAGTGAAAAAAAAGGCTCAATTACTATCTGGACCTCGGAATCGTCAACTGAAAATTTCCTTCATTTTTGTGATACGGCTAAAGGTATAGAAAAACCAGATTTATCCCATGTTTTTGACCATGGTTTTTCCAAGCGTAGCGGCGGCAGCGGGGTAGGGCTTTATTATTGCCGCCGCATGATGATAGCTATGTCTGGCAATATTACAGTTAGTTCAGTAGAGGGCAAATACACTGAATTTGTTCTTGCTTTTACTAAAGCCACTTGAGGGCAAGATTTTTTTATTGCTTAAGATCGTCTGGTATGATTGAGCTGATCGAGTTATGAGGCTGACTTTTGATAGGATCTATGCATGGCTAAGTTTGGCGCTGCTATTAAATGGCTTTTATGGGATCCTTGGTTTAAGGGCTCAAAACCAGAACCATCTCCATCGCTTAAGCAAGAATTACTCGGTATCGCTCTTACTGCTATCTCGCTGATGGTGTTGCTTGCGCTGCTGTCTTTTCATCAAGCTGACGTGGATCGGGCGCTGGTTGAACACGATTTTCATAATTGGATAGGTCCATTGGGGCACTATCTTTCATCATGGTTATTAAAATTGATCGGCATTTTTGCCTTTGTCTTACCGTTGATGGGCTTTTTATATTCTGCTCGGTGGTTTTTTACTAATCCACGGATCTTTACTGCTAGTCGTTTTATTGGTTGTTGTTCGGCTTTGATTGGCCTTGCGCCTTTGGGATCTGTGGGTGGGGTTTTGGGACTAAAGCTTAAACAGCTTTTGCTCAAATATCTGGGTTTTGGTGGCTTATGGACTATGGGTTTAAGCCTATTAGCAGCAGGTATTATCTTAATCGTAGGCCAGCCAGTCATAGCTACTTTAAGCCAGCGTTTAATCAATCTGCTTAAGAAGATTCACCAGCGACTCACAGCACCCATAACTCCACCAAAAAAGATCCATATCAAGGCACCAGTCTTAGATCAGAGCGAGGCCAGGCCTGAAGAAGTCGTCGTCCCTGCTCAAACTATGCTAATAAAACCTATTCAAATAGATACTGAGATTCCTATTATCGAGCGCGATCGTGCTGACTTGATTGAGCCTGAAGCTGACTCTAAAAAAGAGTTTGCTTTTAGCCTACCTCCACTTAATCTGCTTGATTATGATGAGCCTTCGGTTACACCGATTGACCCGCACAAACTAAAACAAGAAGCTGACCGACTATTAAGAGCATTTTTACAGTTTGGTATTGAAGGTAAAATTCGCGAGATTCGTCCTGGTCCAGTGGTCACTAATTATGAGTTTGTACCAGCTCCTGGCATCAAGCTTTCTAAAATCGCTGTGCTCTCTGATGACATTGCTATGGCTATGTCGGCGGTCCATGTTCGCATTGTTACGCCGATTCCAGGCAAGGGTGCGGTAGGTATTGAAGTGCCTAACGAAAAGCGTGAAACGGTCTATCTTAAGGAAATCGTTGCTCACGAAAGCTATCGTCAGCAAAGTCACAAGCTTTGTATGGCTATTGGCAAAGATGTAGAAGGCGCGCCCTATTTCATGAACTTGGCTGACATGCCCCACGTTTTAATAGCAGGAACGACCGGTTCAGGTAAATCAGTCAGTGTTAATGCCATGATTTGCTCGATTTTATATCGAGCCACCCCAGACGAGGTCAGATTTCTCATGATCGACCCCAAAATGCTTGAACTGTCTATTTATAACGGTATTCCTCACTTACTCTTGCCGCCAATTATCGATGCCAAAAAAGCCGCTAACGCTTTACGCTGGGCCGTAAAAGAAATGGATCAACGCTACGAGCTCATGAAAGAAGCGGCAGTCAGAGATATTGCTAGTTACAATGATAAGCTCAAATCACATGCTGGTTTTGAGTTTAAACAAGTCTCTGAGCGTAAGCATGAACATATGCCCTATTTGGTGATAGTCATTGATGAATATGCCGATTTATTAGCCGTAGCAGGCAAAGAGGTCGAAGGCTATGTTATGCGTCTAGCTCAAAAAGCACGTGCCTCAGGTATTCACGTTATGTTGGCCACCCAACGCCCTAGTGTTGATGTGATAACCGGCGTTATTAAAGCCAACTTTCCAGTTCGTATGGGTTTTAGATTGGCTTCTAACCATGATTCAAAGACCATTATCAATCGAACTGGTGCAGAAAAGCTTTTAGGTAAAGGCGATGTTTTGATTATGCCGCCAGGCACTAGTGATGTCTATCGTGTTCACGGCGCTTTCATCTCAGAAAAAGAACTGGTGCGGGTGGTGAGTTTTCTCCGTGAGCAAAAACCACCAGCCTATCGTGATGATATTGCCAATTTTGAAGAAGCGTCTGGCTCTGAAAATAGTGCTTCATCAGGCCAGCAGGCTGCTGAACGGGATGAAAAGTATGATGAAGCCATAGGTATTGTCCGCGAATATAAAAAGTGTTCCACTAGCTTCTTACAGCGCCATTTGGCTGTAGGTTATAACCGGGCAGCAAGAATAGTCGAACAGATGGAAAAAGCTGGTGTGGTAGGCCCGGTATTAAATGCCCGCGGCGACCGGGATATTTTTACTGATTTGCTTAACTAATAATTTGGACTTTATGTATGAATAATATTGCTAAGGCCCCCATTCTGCTTTCTTCGCAGCGGGGCCCTGTTATTGAGTGTGTCCATCGTGGTTTGGTTGCCGTGCTTGATGGTGAAGGCCAGCTGATTGAGTGCTGGGGTGATATTGACACGCTTGTTCACACCCGATCGACTGCCAAGCCATTTCAAGTGTTGCCCTTGCTAAAAATAGCTCAGCTTGAGCTCGAAGACTTGGTGTTATTTATGAGCTCTCATGCCGGGGAAGACCTGCATACCTCACGAGTAGCACAAGTTTTGGCTGACTTTGGCTGTCAAAAAAATCAGCTCAGATGCGGTGCTCACCCACCCCAAAGTCAGCAGGCCTTATTTGATTTATATCAACGCCATGAACAACCGTCGGTTTTGCATAATAACTGCTCAGGTAAGCACACGGCTATGCTAATTATTTGTCATAAACTCAAGCTCGACCCCAATAGCTATGAAGAGCTTAGCCACCCAGTGCAAAATTTAATTAAGGCTGAAATCGCTCGTTTTGCTGACTTAAACGAAGCTGATTTAGTCTCAGGTATCGATGGATGTTCGATGCCTTCTTTTTGTCTGCCACTCAAAAACTTGGCCCTCGCTTATGCGCGACTTGCTTATTGGCCCGATACCGAACTTGTTGCTATGAGGCAGGCCGTGAAACAGTTTCCTGAATATTTAGCGGGGCCTGGACGCTTTGATACCGAACTTATTAAAGCCTCTGAAGGTGCTATTTTTTCCAAATCTGGCGCTGACGGCATGCATGCCCTGGCAATCATGCCTAACCAACAATTTACTAAAGGCCTTGGTATAGTCATCAAAATCGCCGATGGCGATGCTAAACAGACTACTAGGCCAGCAATAATTAAGAGTTTACTGACGAGATGGGGTTTATGGCCCACTTCTTTAATGCTGGAAAGCTTTTTACCCAGCATTAAAAACTATCGAGGACAAGACACGCTAAGCATTTTAAGCGAGCTTAAATAAAGCTACCGATAAGCCAACTAAAGCGAGAACAAAGAGTCCCCTAAAAACAGCATCACCTCTTTTTAACCACCACCGGCTCTTAGGGGTATTAGGCAGAGCGCTCTCGGGCTCAGAGCCTATGTCTTGTGGTGGAGGGCTTTTTATGCTTAGTAAAGCTTTATCATCATTGCTGTACTCATGAAAAATCAGCTTGCTGCTACCAATGATAATAATATCACCATGATATAAAGCTTTAGCATCTTGTAAAACATGACCATTAACCGATATTTTTGCTTGTCCAATCGGAATAATTCTAACGCCATTAATATCTCTAATAAAAGAACTGTGTTGTGGATATATAGTATTATCTTGATCAATCACAAAATCACAAAGTGAAGAAGCACCCAGCAACATAAGTGGCTTTTCAATATCAAAAGTAAAGCGATAGATTTTAGCCTCATCTTCTAAATAAGGTCGATCAGGCACAAGCTGGGACTGATTAAAAATCTGACCCATGAGTTTACGAGCAACTACGGAGGTTTTTTCTAAGCAAGGTGGCTTAGCGTTATGACTAAACTCAATCAAAAATCCGGGTACTTGAATATGATGATTAGCTAATAGAGTATAACTAACTGAAGGACTTAATACTCGACCGTCAAGGCTGGTTCCGTGATGGGAGTTTTCGTCAACTAATATATATTTATTTTCTTCATATTTAATAATAAAATGCCGCCGACTAATTCCCTCATGCTCTAACGAGACTAAACAGCTTCGGCTACGTCCACAGCTGATCAGCGATTGCTCAAATTCAAACTCCTGCTGATTTTTACCATCTTCTAAGGATCTAATAATAAGCTTAACGGTCATCGCTTAACCAGACTGATAATTTCTTGGCATTTACGCTGTTTATCAAGCTTATTATCCCGGTCACAAATTAAATATTCCTGGCAGTGTTCACGAGCTCGTTTGGCATTAAAAACCGAGGCAAAATAATCAGCCAATCGATAATGAGCCCAACAAAGTTGAGGTTTTAAGCTTATTGCTAGCTCACACTGTCTGACGGCTTCAGAATCTAGACCACGCTCAAATAGTGCAGAGCAAAAGGCCTCATGAGCCAAAGCATTGCCGGGGTTTTTATGGAGCTGATCTTTAAAACCCTCATAACCGCCTTCGGCCTGGGCACTCTTTTCAAAGGCAAAGACAATGCCTTTGCGGCATAAAGTATTATCGGGATCAAAAGTCAGACACAAAAAATACTGAGCAAAAGCTTCTGAAAATTTAGCCTGTTCAGTTTTTACTTGACCCATGCCTTCGTAACAACCGTCATTGCTACGATCAACCGCTAGACAATTAGCAAAAGCTTTCTCTGCTTCAGCCAGCATTGATTTGCTTTCCTCTTCAAACTCGGTTTGATCATAAAGATTAAGCTCAATTAAGCCTAAGTCACGAAAAGCATGAGAATAGGTGGGCTCAAGTGCTAAAAGCTTATTAATTTGTTCTTTAGCAACTAATAAATGCCTGACACTTTTATTGAATTGACCATAAGCCCTAAAACGTTCGGCAATACGAAAATGGCTTAAGGCACTATTATATCTAGCATCAGTATTAGAAGGGTTAATGGCTAAAGCGCGGTCAAAATACTTAAGTGCTTTATTAAACTCACCGTGAGAAAAGTAGGTCACACCTAGGTTATTACGTGCCTCACAAAAGTCATTATCTTGGCGTAATGCCTGTGAGAAAAATTTTATTGCTTTAGGCTCATCGTTCATGGCTAAAGCAATCAAACCAATAGCATTTAAGCACTGAGGCATTGATGATTCATACTCTAGACATAACTCGCAGTGAGTCTGGGCTCGCTGGTAATCTTTGAGTTCAATGCTCTCTATGCACGATTTTTGTTGCAACAAAGCATTTTCATTAGGCACATGGCGCTTAAAACAAGATCCCATCAATAAGCAAAAAAGCGTGGCCAGTATAAGCGCTGTTCTTTGCACTAGTATCTCTCCTGAGCGGCGTAGCAAAAACTATAACCACTAAAGATAGAAACTTGTTCGCTTATTTTAACCAACTAGCCACCGGCTCAGCCAAGAGCTGAAAAGAGGCAGCTGAGAGAAAAAAGCAGATATAAATAGCCGAGACTATGCTCATGGCTTTCATGAAGCCAATCATCTTATATTCGACATAAAGTGCCCGGGATAAGTTAACTGAGACCATAATTACAGCCACAGCCGGGCCGACAGCAGGTATGGCATAAAAAATCATTGAGCCCAGCGCAATTGAGGCACAGGCCATAACGCGGCTAAAATCAACCGGTTTTTCCGGGCGGGTTAACAGCCATAAAAAGGCAAATAGTGAACCGCCAAATATATGGGGTGCCATCAAAGCAACTATTGGTGATAAAACACCTACCAACAAATAATAACCACGCTGAACCAAGAGCATATCAATAAAACCGAGCTCAGTTAGACCTAAGTTCTTGATGGCATCTAAATAAGCGTCTTTTTGTAGATTAAAATTGTGCTCAACCATAGTCGATAGGCCATAACTTGACCCGTTGCCTAAGGCTAAACCTAAAAAAGTTCCCGTCACACCAAGCGCATGGATACGCTTGCTATCAAGCTCGCGGTAACGGGCGGCGAAAAACTGGCGCGGTGAAAAACTTAGCTTTAAAAAATCGGCCATAAAACTTGGCTGTACCATCATATAGGCCCCATGCTTAATAAATACTAAGCCAGCCCTATACTATAATTAAGTATAACTAAAGGCAGTGGTATTTTTAGGCCTGCGTAGTAGTGCCTAAGCATGAAAATCGCTCTAGCCCAAATAAACCCTACGGTCGGTGATATTGAACATAATGCAAGCCTGGTTCTGACAGCCTGCAAACAGGCTCATGAGCAAGGAGTAGAACTGCTTATTTTTCCCGAACTGGCTATTACTGGCTACCCACCTAAAGACTTACTTTTACGCGCAGATTTTTTAGCCGCGAGTCTAAGCGCTCTAGAAAAACTAGCTCAGCTAAGTCCTGTAGCCGCTATTATTGGTGCCCCTTGGCTTTATCACAAAGCTTCTAAGCCCTATAACGCTGCTGTTTTGTGTCACGAGTCTCAGATTAGTTTGGTGGGCATCAAACGTCTTTTACCTAATTACGGTGTTTTTGATGAAGAACGCTATTTTTCAAGCCCTGAGAGTAAAAGTTCTGATCTCTTAGTATTTAAAAATAGAAAGTTTTTAATCACTATTTGTGAGGATGCCTGGAACACTGGCGTGCTGAGCTCACCTACTTATAAGTTTGACCCCATCGCTCTTGCTATTAATCAACATGGTCCGGTTGATATGATTATTAATCTATCGGCTTCGCCTTATACCCAGGATAAGCCAAGACAACGTGAGCTAATTTTTTCGAGCATTGCTAAAAGTTATAGCACTCCGCTTGCGATCTGCGGCCAAGTTGGCGCCAATGATCAACTCTTATTTGATGGCCACTCCATGTATTTTAATCATCACGGTGAGCTTTTAGCTCGAGCTCAATCTTGCCACAGCGAGCTAATAATAATCGATACCAATAAAGCACCCAATCAGATTTTACTTCCCTATGGGTCTCAAGCCAAGCTCTGTGTTGAGGTTTTGAGTATGGGTATCAGCGATTATGTCAAAAAATGTGGGGCACCGGGAGTGCTGATCGGACTATCAGGCGGTATTGATTCAGCAGTGGTGGCAGCTTTAGCCGTAAAAGCACTGGGGGCTGATAAAGTTCACAGTTTTTATCTGCCCAGCTGCTTTTCTAGCAGTGAATCAGAGAGAGACGCTCGCTTGTTAGCAAGTAACTTGGCGATCAAAATGGAAACTATCGATATAGAGCCCACGGTAAACTCGTTGCGCCACAGTCTTCGTAGCCATATCGATCAGTCTGATAGCAAGCATCAAGATATTATCGATCAAAATCTACAAGCGCGCACACGCGGGGTAATTTTGATGGCTCTTGCTAACGCCACTGACTACCTCATGCTTGCTACCGCCAATAAAAGTGAACTGGCTGTTGGCTACTCAACTTTATATGGCGATCTATGCGGGGCCCTGGCTCCCCTAGGCGATGTTTATAAAACTCATGTCTATAAACTTGCCAACGAGCTTAAGAATATTCCCTCTGCAATGATCAGTAAACCACCGAGCGCCGAGCTAAAAAATCATCAAAAAGACAGTGACACACTGCCGGAATATTATATATTAGACCAAATACTAACATCTTTTATTGAGCAAGAACTTGGCAGTAAAGATATCGCAGCAAAAACCAGTATTAACATTAATCTTATTAATCAGGTAATTAGTATGATTAATCAGAGCGAATACAAAAGACGTCAGGCCCCTTTTAGTCTGATGATCAGCGAAAAAGTATTTGGTGATGGCCGTAGGCTCCCTCTAGCCAAATCAATCAATTACTGTTAGCCAGGCTGCTAGTACACACACACCAAGCAAAACTTTTGGGTGCCTGCGGGTTTTTGGTGTGGAGGAAATAACCCAAAACTAGAGGAAAATATGTCGAAGATTGGTATGAGAGAGATGCTTGAAGCTGGTGCCCACTTTGGTCACTCGACCCGCCGCTGGAATCCAAAAATGGCCCCTTATATTTTTGGGCCACGCAATGGCATTCACATTATTGACTTACAAAAGACCGTTGGGCTCTTTAAGAACGCCTATGATTTCATGAACACCACGGTGTCTCGTGGTGGTAAGGTTTTGTTTGTTGGCACCAAAAAACAAGCTCAAGAAATTATTAAAGATGCAGCTCTAAGTTCTAATCAGTTTTATGTTAATTATCGTTGGTTGGGTGGTATGCTCACCAACTTTAAAACCATCAAACAGTCGATTGAACGTTTGCGTAAGCTGAGTGAAATGTCGACCGATGGTACTTTTGATAAGCTACCTAAAAAAGAAGTGTTTAAACTTAGTCGTGAGCTCGAAAAACTGGAAAGAAACTTGGCTGGTATTAAAGATATGACTAAGCCTCCCAAAGCCATTGTGATCATTGATCCTAAAAAAGAATATATCGCTGTCAGCGAAGCTCATAACTTGAAGATTCCTGTTGTCGCTATGCTTGATACCAACTGTGATCCAGATGTAGTTGATTACCCCATTCCTGCTAATGACGACTCTATTCGTTCAGTAAGCCTATTTATGAGTAAACTAGCCGATGCATGCAAACACGGCGATATGAGCCATCAAGCAGAACTAGCTGAACGACGCCAGAAGTCTGCCGACCATAAAGAAGGCGATAAAGCTCATGCTCAGCGTGATAACCGCAAGAAAAGTGGACCTAAGGTTGAAGTAGTCGCCAAGAAGGCAGAGCTTGATGAATCTAGCGATGATACGGTGGAAGCAGGAGAATAAGATGACTCAAATTAGTGCATCAATGGTAAAAGAGCTCCGCGAAAAAACCGGCGCTGGCATGATGGATTGCAAAAGTGCGCTCATGAATGCTGGTGACATGGAAGGAGCGGTTAAAATTCTTCGTGAAAAGGGTTTGGCGCGCGCTGCTAAGAAAACATCGCGGGTCGCTGCTGAAGGTCTAATTGCTATCAATATTTATGGTCAACAAGCCAGTATGGTTGAACTTAATTGTGAAACTGACTTCGTAGCTCGTAACGATGATTTCAAGAACTTGTTAGAGCTTCTTGCTAAAACCGTTCATTCGTCTGGAGTTAATCGCACTGAAATCGATGGCACTGAGCTCAATCACATAAAAACCCCTAGTGGCCAAAGTGTAGAGAGCTTGATCACCGACAAAGTAGCAACTATCGGTGAAAAGATTGCTCTGCGACGTTTTGCGCTTCTATCTGGTGGTGATCTTTATGGTTCTTATCTTCATGGCGCTGGATCGATTGGTGCTTTGGTTGAGTATAAGCTTTCAACTCCAGTCAGCGCTGAGCATGAGCAAATTGCTCGTGACGTGGCGATGCATGTGGCGGCAGCGAGCCCAGCTTTTATTCGCGAAAGCGATATTCCCGAGTCTTGGGTTAGCAGCGAGCGAGAAATTTTTCGTGCTCAAGTGATCGCTTCAGGCAAACCAGAAAATATGGTCGATAAAATTATTGAAGGAAAAATGGCCAAGCACAAAAAAGACTTTTGCCTGCTCGAACAGCCTTTCGTAAAAAATCCTGACCACACGGTCTCTCAAGTACTTCCTAAAGGTATGAGCGTCAGCCGCATGGTTCGTTTTAAGGTCGGTGAAGGCATTGAAAAACAAGAAGATAACTTTGCTGAAGAAGTTAAGAAGATGACCGCTTAAGCCTATACCGTCACCCTCCATCATCAGACCCTTTCCATCAAGGAGAGGGTTTTTTATTAAACTTGTTACAAACATATAAATACTAGTATTTACGGGTAGATATAGTGTACTGTTTTTGAATATAAAGTACACGTTGACTTTAACTTTTTAATGGTTTATTGGCCTGTGATAAATAAATTACGTGCTACAGGTTGTCTAATGAATAATGTAAATAAATATTTGGTACTGTTTTTATTTTCCTTGCCGCTCTTCTCTATGGAAGAAGACTTCGTTTCTGTTCGTGATTTGACAGAAACATGCTTAAAAGAAGAGAGTATTTTCCATTGTCTTTCATATCTTGAGAGCATGAAAGAAAAGTCTTTGATAAAAAAATATGACATTAAAGAAATTTTATCAAAATTCGTCGAAAGATATAAAGAAGGATTTATCCCAATAGATTTATTGGAAAAATATAAAGATATTAAAAATTATTTTAGACGAGAAGGCATTTTATCCAATAAAAGAAGAATGATCGATGCTTATTTACAAAATAGGGCAGATATTTTTGTTTCCAAGCAGAAGATCTTATCAAAATTAGAAAACTACTTTGCTAATAATAAGATCACCTATGATAAAAATGCCTTTCTAGGGCGGCAGATGATGGAAGATTATCAAGAAATAATACCATTGCTTAAAAAAGTGTATATTTATGGTGACGAAGATATCGTAAATTTATTTAAAAAATATTTACCGTTTCCTAAGCCTCATCTTTTCTCAATCAATAATTTACCTAAAATAGTAAAAGAAAAAGAAGATGATAATCAAAGAGAGCTTGAAAAATTTTTAGCAAAAAATGAAGATCAAGACTTTGCTCTGTCTAGTGTTAAAAAAATCCAAAGACAGATTCGTAAAAATAACCGAGAAATAGAGCAATAAAATAATGTTAGATATATCTTAAAGGCTCTTAAATTTGAGGATAAACAAGTAGATATAGAACTTGCAAAATTAAACGAACCTTATTTCCCTCTAGGCTGCAATAAGAATTTAGCATTCAAAATTTATAAAAAAGCTTTGGAAATAAAAGATTTATGGCCAACGATTAAACATATAACTTCTTTAGACAATTTGGATAAAATTCTCGATGATTCTCTTCATGGTAGAAGAAATCTTTTAAACCACTGCATATCTTTTAAGCCAGCAGCATTATATCAAACAGATATAAATCTTGGTGATGGCAATGCTATTTGTATGGGGCCAGATAGGATAGATCCAAAAGCTATTAATGGAAATTATGTGAATATAATTTTTGATTTTACTTATATTAAAAACAAAAAATATCCACAATCTTTTTATAAGCCCAGAGATTTAGGCTTTGAGCCAGAATATAATAAAAAGCGCTCAGTAAAAATAGGTAAAATCACAGGAAGTTATGGCGATTTTGACAAAACCTTAGAATTTGATCATACTAGCTCATTAAGAAATTGCCCTGTCGGATACACTAATTTTACCATAAATTTAGATACTTATTCGTTTATTCCCCAGTGCTTAAATATATTTTCCGATGTAGACAGATTAGATCCTATTTTAATTTTAAATGTCTTTAAATTTATTGACCAACTACGAGATAATAGTAGAGAAAGTATTTATGCAGACATAGAAAAAATGAGCGATGATGAATTGGAAACTTTCTTACGTGATCTAGGAAGAAAAGCTACCGATACTGCTGAATTCAATTTTTACGGTGCATACCAAATAGATATAGAAGCGATTAAAGAAATCGAGACGCCAAGATTTAAGCTAAAGATGGATGACTTACTCAAAAGTCTTAATGAAGGCAATGATCATATTTTAAGAAAAGTACAAGAACAAATGCCACAAGTCTTGCTGAGCTACCGCCTGGTAGAATATTTGATTTCTAAAACTGAGCATGAAGCTATGAAAGAACAGCTTATAGCGATGAGAAAAAACCTCGTATATCCTTCCTGGTATAGATTTTAATATAGAGGAAGTTTTGAGGCTAACCACTGGTTGTTAAAGCCATGAAGAAACTTATCTATTTATTAGTATTTGTATTCATGGCTTGTGAGCATGCTGAAATCATCGTGGATAATCTCAACCAAAACGATGCCAACGAAATCATCGTGGTTTTGCAGGATCATCATATCAACAGCAAAAAAGTGGCTGTCAGTGGACGAAAAAATACCAGCTACCAAATCAGTGTCGCTAAAAAAGATCAGGTCCATGCCTTACGAGTTTTGGTTAATAATCAGCTGCCTAAAAACTTTAGAGCAGGTCTTAAAGAAGTCTACCCGCCAGGATCAGCTGGGCTTATTCCCACTAAAAGCGACGAGCTTGCCCGCTTAACCATGGCTTTGCAGGGTGAAATAGAGGGCTTATTGAGAGTTTTGCCCGGTATTGTTGATGCCCGAGTTATGCTCTCAGGCGAAAAAGCTAAAAGCGCCTCGGCTGCCCTTATTTTTCGTAACCTGCAAAATCAGGCTCCAATGAGTATCACTGAGATTCAAAACTTAGTCGCCTATGCTGTCGGCGATATGAATCCACAACAGGTGCAGGTAGTTATGAAAGAGCTGCCTATCTTAGCTCCACCAAAAATACTTGATGTAGACAAGCCTAAAAGCAATCTAAACTACCTAATCTGGCTCCTCCTATCACTAAGCATGATCGCTCTTTTATTGGCTGCCTACGCTTTTTGGCGTCCGCGTTTAATGCGGGCTTAGAGTATGGTGATCAATAAAAAGTTTTTAGGTAATTATGAGCAAAGTATGTTGCTGGTTGCCATGCTTTTTGCCCGTAAGCATCTTGATAGTATTTTGAGTTTTTTTCCTGACGAACAAAGAGCACTCCTAGAAACAGCCATGCAGCGTCTTTTGCGCCTTGAGCAAAGCGAGCGTATTACGCAAATAATTTTTGAGCTTAAAAGACTCTTACTGGTGGAAGAGTATAGCATCGATTGGATTCATGAAAGCTGGATTAACGATAAGCTTGATAAAGAGCCTATATACCTAAAAAATATTATTAAAAAAGAGTTAACTAATACTAACCAAAGCTATACCCATATAATTCCTAGAGCTGTTATCAAACAAAGTTTTAAATTAGCTTTTATTAATACCACACAAAAAGTAGCCTTATTTGATCCAGTTCTCATGAGACTACAGTCAATAAAAAATAATACTCATGCTGAACTGATCACTAAAGTTGGTAGTTACATGCTTGGGCTATTAGCTACTAGCTTGAATACTCAACGCCTGATAAAATTTATCAATCGCCGGCATTCTAATTTAAAGCTAAATATAATAGATAATCAAGAAGAAATTTTTAACCCTATTAAAAATATAATTTTACAACAAATTATTCACACAAATAGCCATAATAATTTGCCGCTTAATATTGGCATTTTAATCATTGCTCTTTATTTATCATGTCATAATCAGCGCTGGCAGCGTGCTTTGTTATTAGCATTACCAAAAACGATCGCAGCTGATCTTAGTCAATACTTAGCCCAGCACGCCAAGCTCACCATCGAAGCTGATGAGCAAGCGAGGCTGGCAACTTTGATCAAAGCCGGCATGGACCAGGAGCACTAATCCATCTGCAGCCAAACTTTAGTTATATTATTATCTTTTGTGATATTATCAACTAAATCAACAGTACTTTGTGGTGTATCTTTTGCCAGATACTCATTCCAGGAATTACCAGGAGCTGTGCTAAAGTTGCCCTTAGCTTTGAGGGCATCGGTTATTGTGCGTAGATCTTTAAGAGTTTTAATGTTACTCTTAAATTTAACTATAAAAGCATATAATAAAGTTGTATTTTTTCCTGTGGCAAAAGGGTCGAAATCAGTGGATTTTAGCGTGTCAGGAGCAAAAAAATCTTTGTCAATAGCTTTAGAAATATAAGCAAAAAAAGCGAGCATGCTCTGTGTTTTATTAGTTGAGTATTTAGTGTTACTTAAATCGTAAATAATTTCTATAAACTTATTTACCATGATATTTTTTTTATTTGTATTTTGTTTGTTGTATGTAACTGTAAATAAATTGTTAACATCTCTTGCAAGATATTTAGAACCGCACCATTTAGCTATGCCAGCTACATTATTATTTGATAAGTTTGTGAATAATTTATCCAAAGTATCTTTTTCGTTTGCGCTAGGAGGAAAATCTAGGATAGTTTTTTCTAAAAATTGTTTGGCGTGAGCATCGCCAGATTTAGTTGAGTCTGGTGTTAATTGGGATAATAATGAATTTATTTCAGTTGGATAATTAATTTTGTAGATACTATCAATTAAATTGCGTGCTGATTTATCACTGTTTAAATTACTGATAGCTGAATCAGCATAGTATGACAATAAATAGCCAATAGTTTTAAAATAGTTGTTTTGAAAAGCTTTATCTAAGAAATACTGTAAAATATTCTCTCCGCTAACATAAGTTTGCTTGATTAAATCGTCTACTGTTGTTTTACCAGAATTAACAGTCTTAGATTCAGCGTACAGATAAACTCGATGTAAATAATCTTCTAAGATTGATGATAAAATAAAATCAGGCTTTTTGATGATTTCGCTAATTAAGCGATGAATAAATCTATCGTTTGTACTGCCTTTTTTGGATAAATTTTCTAAATTAGTATTGTCTTTAATAGTGTTATTATAAAGAGATTTTAATACGGCAGGTTGAAAATTAGTTGCTTTAAAATAGTGGTAAAATATATCTTCTGTAGCCGGATACCTGAGGAGAGCCTCGGTGAGGCCCGGATAAGTAGTATATTGATTTTGCCAATATTCTAGGGTACTCTTAGTTCCATCCTTATTTATTTTGTTTTCCAAATAGTTTCTCCAATCAGCATCATTTATGATAGTTTTTTGCAATTCATCTATCACCACATCCCATGGAGGCTTGTTATTAGGAACTATTATCTCCATGATCGCATAGAGTAAGCTTGACTTATAGCCTTTAGTGAAAGGATCAAATTTATTATCAACCAACGAAGTATCATCAATAAGTTGAAATGCTTTGACTATAGAGTTAAGAGTTGCAGTCTTATTACTAGCTGTTGGATTAGAGCTATCATAGGCAGCTTTGATCATTGGGTTATATACGTTCTTGATTTTATCTCCAATAAATGCCACCATACGTTTTTTAAAAGCTGGTGCCGCCAGGGGGTAGCTATCAAGATTTTCTAGAACCCACACACCTGCATCAGCCATTATGGCATCGTCAATATTAGCTAATACGGTCTCGAACTCAGCTTCAGTTGCACCTGCTAAACCAAGAGCTGTGAGCAGTAAGGCTATTTCTGTCTTTATAACTTCGCCAACCGCTATTCTTGAGCTTAAAGCCCACTTTTTAATAATTTGATTATGCTCAGGAAGCTTTTTGGCGTTTAATAATATTACTCTTAAAGCATTTTTCCCTGCGCTATTATGAGATTCGATTTCAGCATTGATCGTAGCAGCGTCGATCAAGGAAAAATAATTATCAACGATAGTTTTTAGATAACTCTTACCGGAAGGTGGTGTTTTTTGCACTATTAAATGAATAAATTTATCGCCACTTGAGTTAGTTATTAATTGTAAATTTTTGGCACTAGCAGCATCTTTAATTACTGTATTATATAGTTTACTAAAAAGCTCAAAATCAAATTTTGCGCCAGCACCACCTGGAGCAACTGCTTCCATAACCAAGTTTTCATTAACCGTAAAGTGAAGCAGCATTTCAGCTCTCGCTGGCTGAATAGGATCTAACTTAATCTTCAAGGCGTCCAAAGATTTTTTCGCATAGGCTTCATAATTCACTGCTAAAATATTTTTTATCGTTAAGGCATTGGCACTTAAATTCTTGTAATCAGAATCAATATTAGTATCAATGGCGTAGTTGCTGAGGCCATCGAGCAAGTTTCCGTCAAAAGGAAATGGTACCCTAGAACCAGTCGCAGTGGTTCTATAAAAAGTATAATCATCAGCAGGTAATTTTGAGGCTAAGTCCCAATCACTGAGATCAGTGATAAAAGTCTTAAGCGTTTTATCTTTCAAGTAAGCTTCATATAAGAGACTGCTGCGCATAGCTTTAGTTCCAGCAGGACTAGTATCTATAGCTTTGTATAGCTGTTTAAAAGCTATTTTACCAATCTGGCCAAAGTTAAAAAATTGCAGTTTATTTAAATCATCTACGCTAATATTAAGTGCTGGGCCATTATCATACTCAGCTAAGCGACCAAGCATCTTGGCACGTGCTAATGCTTCATCAGCCACCGTACGGGTATTACTTGCTAAGCTTACTATTGGGGTTTTTCCTAATGTATCAACGCGAGCAAGCTCAGCCCGCTCACCGAAAGCACCGTTATAAACAAACAAACTGGTGAGAAACTTGTCTAAAATCCAGGCTGAATGATTATCAGCTTTGCGCTCAACTAAATAGTTGATAAAACCTGGATTTCCTGGATCTAACTGCGACAATTGATGAGCTAGGGTTTGATTATTACCAATGATTCCTGCATAAAGACGCTTAAGCGTGTGGTTATTAATAGCCATCATTTTAACTGAATCGTAGACATCTTGAGGACCAGCCAGATTTAAGTGAACTTTAGCAAAGGGTCTTTCGTTAATATTTGGCAATGCTGTCTCAAGTAAAGTCAGTGGGCTAAGACCTGTTGTTCCATCCACTGCTCTTGCATAGGTCGCGTAAGTAACTAGTAGTGCGTTTTGGATAATCTTAGCAAAGCTATTAAGCTCATTGTAGGCATCGTTCGTTTTTACTGCGTCTACTTCTTGGATAGCACGCTTAGTTAGCACATAGAGTAGACTTCCTGTTATGGCCGGATTAGTAGGTGTTCGATCAGGAAGCGTAAAATCACCAGTGTTAATAGCTGCCAATAAACCCCAAGGGTCAGTAGCATCACTAATCTTAATTAACAGGTTCCTGGTGTCTGCTGGTGAACCACTAGCGGCAGTTAGAACGGCGCCAGGTGGAGGTGGTACCATGCCACCACCACCAGGGCCTGGTGGTGGTGGGCTTGGTGCAGCAGGGGCTGGAAGAGATCCATAGGCATCCATAAGAAGAGCATTATGCATAGCCTTAGCGCCAACTGAGTTAGCTGTTAAATTGCTATAAATAAGCTTAAAATTGACCGGGTCGTTTTTAAGCATAGGTATCAGTTTTCCTGCATCAGCCATGCTACTTATATTTGCACTGATAGCTGTTGCTTGAGCATGCTTAAGCACGCGCTCAAGTATAAGCTGTCTTTTGGCTGCATTCTCGCTAGCTGGTCGTGGTTTCACAAAATAACTAAAGGGCTTTTCGCCACTTGTTTGGGCGTAGTTTAGCTGGTTCCGCTCGGCATTTATACCGGCAGCTATACCAGCAGGAGTAGCGATTGGCACAGCTGCAGACGGATCGGCTAATTTAGCTGCCTCAGCGTAAATACTGCTCAAAAAATTGTTGAGCAAATATAAAGAATCGCCGGCCGCATCTGCGCTGCGGCTTAATAATAAACCCAGGAAATTCTTATCAGCAGCGCTAGCAGGATTTCGTCCCAATAATGCTGCCTTGGCATTGTCGCTTATCACCAAGGTATAGAGCTTTCTGAGGTCTTTATTACTAACAGCATTAGCACCAGTTTCAGATTGAGATGCAGCTTCCAACACATCGCTAGGGTCTTCGCTCGCTAAATAGTAACTGGCAAATTGCTTTTTATTGCCCAAACCATTTCTTAATGCTCGCTTAACCGTCTCGCCAGAAAAATTTAGCATCGTATATGCAGCATAGTTATGCCCATTGGTGGTGAGGGTGTTTTTAATAGATGCCGCATAACCGCGTAGTTTTTTATAAGAGTCACTGTCAGTGCCATGATCAGTTATGGCTTTTTTAGTAAGCACGTAGAGCAAGGAGCCAGTATTGCCACCTATAGTATAGGTATCAGTGTTGAGATTGCTATTTAGGCCCCAAGATGAAAGATGGTCAAGCAAAGCCTTAATACCTGAGTTAGCAGCGACGTCGGCGATAGCCTGAGCTAAGAGATGATCTCTTAGATGTTTTTGGTTAGCAGTGTTAAGTTTGGCATAGAGAGTTTTAAAATCATTTTTGCCGGCTAAACCTAAACCTCTTAGCTGATAAGCTAAGTCAGCTCTTTCCTGTAATTGGGCAATAGTTAAGCTATTGACAGCAGTGCCATTATCATGCTTAAGCAAGCGATTAAGCATGAGGTTTTTTTGCAACACGTTATCGCCAGCAGCACGCCCAGCAGCAAGTAAAAGCTGAATGGCATAAGCACCACCATTATTATTACTAAGCTGAGCCAATTCACCTGCTGCACTTGCTCCTGCATGATTAAAAGCACTAGTTAAAAATTGATCTAAAAGTCCATATGAAAGACCTGTATCAACTGTACGTCCAACTAAATGGTGAATAAAACTTTTAGTGGTGGTGGGGTGGACTACGGGCCCTAAAGCAACTGCTTTAGCATCAGTGTCGATCACTAGATGGTAAAGTTCTTTAACTAAGCCAAGCGAAACATCTGCCCGCCCAGCTGCCAATAGGACATCATTAGGCTCATCGAGGTGTAAATAATAATTGGCAAAATTTTCGCGATGGCTGAGAGCTAAAGCCTTACTAAGTACCATACTTACAATGGCTGGTCTTGCCACCGTACCCCAGTTAGCCACTCTTACATGGGTCGGATAATCAAGTGCCGGGTTAGGCAGTATCGCTTTAAATTCAGTGGCAAATACTCGTAAGTCTTGGTAAGCTAGCCAGGGTGTAGCACCAGCTAGATTATTATCAGCAATGGCGCGCATAGTTAGCACGTGCATCATCGATCCCTTAAACATGTCGCCAGGAATAGTTGAAGGCAACTCATATAAATCAGTATTGATGCCCGCCTTAATACCCCATAAATCAGCTTCACGAATTAAAGAGGCAACAATAGCCAGGCGATCAGAGCGATTGGCTACATAACTACTAGATAGCAAACGATTACGCATTTCTTGCTGAAACGTTGGCAGCTTATGGTAGAAAGATTTGAAGGCTGCTTGAGCTAAAATTTTGTTGCTTGGCTCAAAGGTCCACTCATACCATTCGTCAAGATGTGCTTGACTAAGCTTGGGAATAATCGCTGCTGCCTGAGCTGGATCAAGAACATCAACCAATTCATTGAATGATGTTTGATCAAGCGTGCCATCGCTTCTGACATATTGGTTTACTTGTTGGGGATAGAGCATCAATAAAGTAGTCAATAAATTCTTGCGTGCTACGATGTCTTCACCGGCCGGGCGTTTTTTACTGCGTATAACTTTAACTAAATCAGCACCAAATGCCAAGGTTCTAGTATTAGCCTCAGGACTTCTCGGTGCATTGAGGTATTTTTCCACGACCGCCAATGAATCGCTTGATGCCAAACCTAAAACCATCAACAAGGAAAAATTGGTGGCACTATTTTGGCTCTCAACCAACTCATTTAGTTCATCAGCACTAAGCTCGTCAAAAGAGCTCTTAACTTCAGACGCTGTTTTAATGCCCTGAGCAAATTCTTTAGCTAAAGCCACAATTTTATCTATTTTTTTGCTGGTAAAAAAAGCTTTATTATGTGGTGGAGATTTATATTCAATAAACTCACAGCCAAACATTGTTAAAAGCAACAAAGCTGCTGTCAGTGTCTTAGTAACAGTTTTTATGTTATTCATATTCATTGTCTGTTTACCATATTATTACCGTAAAAAATTTTCTACAAATACCAATAACTCTGCTAACTCACTAACCGTAGGTCTGGCTAAAATAGCATTACGAAGCTTAGGCTCAAGGCTAGTCAGCAAAGTAAAGATATCTCGCTGAGTGCCGGGTGTAGATGTAAGCTCTTTATATTCAAACACCACTGATTTTAGGCCTGTGAATTTGCTGGCATACTTTGATGCATAGCCTATCTTAAATATACTTAAAATATTATTTATTTCTGTGTCGTGAGTATTAATAGATAAATTAGGTATTTTATCTAGTTTTTCTAGTAAAGAAAAAAACACTAAATTAAAAGCATGAACCATCGGCTCAATATTGGTTTTATTAATTACTAAAGCACCACTGTGGCCTAGTGGTATCGCCGATTTTAAAGCTAGAAGAGCTGCTCTTAATCGGTCACAGAGCTGGTCAAAAGATGAAACGACATCGACAGCACTACCAAAAACAGCTGTTTTCATGTTCGGGCTTAGAGCTGTGGCTATTTCTGCTAAGCTTGAACCATCTGCCGTATCTTTGGCTTTAATCAACTGAGCATCGATATTAGCAGGATTAATAGCAGCGATTATGCCAAGTGTTTTATAATTTTTATTAGCAGCAACTTTTGCACTAATATCTGCATTATTAGTATTCAGTGGCACTAATACAGGCAGGGTATTATTTGCAACATCTCCAATATTTGAACGATAATTTGCAGGCCCATTGTCATTGAAAAAACTGGCCAGATGAAGAATGGCTGCCCTTCGAGCAAGTTCAGTGCTCGCATTTTTGACATCTTGTTCAGCTTTATAGAAATCAGCTATGCCATCTGAGGCCGCCTTTTTCATGTTAGTGATTAGCTTGTCATCAGAAATCGGTATAAAAGGCTCAACAACTTTTGTCCGAACGCTGTTGCTGAGCACCAAGTGAAGTTTACTAAATAACTGCGTTGACTTTTTATCCTGTAAAACTTTGTACAATTCGACAATATCTGTAGAAGTCATCGCCGGGTTTAGTTCATCTTGATAAGCTTCTATCACATCTTGATAAGTATAAGGATCAGCTGATGTTCCAAAATTAAAAGTTTCTAAAGTATTTTTAATGTCATTACGCAGATAAGCAGTAGTGTAATTAGTAGCAGCATTTAAATACGGAGCACTGGCAGTATTTATTTTACTGGTATCTTGTAAAAAATCGGTGTTTAACTTCTCTACGGCATCAATAAAGTCATCTTCAGTTTTTTGTTCATCAAGATCAGCGGGAATAGTAGAATTGAGAACTCCTAAGTATAATTTTTCAAATTGTTCTTTTATTATGTTCTTGGATTCAGAAATTTTTCCAGATATTTTATCTTTAGCTTTAACAGTTGGTTGTTCAAATATCGTAGTACAATCTGGAAGCTTGTCAGTTAAAACTATTGTATTTAAGTTGGCTAACAAATTATTACATGCAGCGATAAATGCATTTTTATCAGCTTCATCGCCATTAGGGGGAGATTTAATAGGAACCGCATCTAATGCACTAAATTCTTTTTCTATGTTATCAATAGTTAGATCTGACTTAAATGCAGTGATCAAGAAATCAGTTTTATTTTTTATTATAGCGGCTTTATCTGTCATTAATTTCTTATAAATAGTGTCTTTTAAGATTGACTTAAGTTTTTTGAGATTATTATGAAGCTTGGCTTTTTTAGCCTTTTCAGTATGGGCGCTAGCCAGGCCATCATCGATAATCTTTAATATTTCAGGCATGGTATATGGCTTTAGTGCATCAATAAAAGATTGATAACTTTTTTGATACACGGGCGAAGTTTTGTCACCAGCATCATTTACTGCCTGCTTAATAGCAGTAAGCCTGGTAGCATCGTAAAATTCTTCCAGCTTCACCGTTTGAGCGGCGGCATGAGCGGTAGCCACCGAATCCAGTAAAGTTTGCGCTGTCGTTTGCTCTGAGCTGCCAGGAGTTTTAGATGTAAGAACACCAGTAAGAAAGTTAATATTTGCTGTTGACTTAGTTGAATCATATTCAGCATCAAAATAATACTTCGCCTCAGTCACAGTGCTTGGAGGATTTACAGGATTATTAATATTGGTTTTATGTTGGTTTAACTTAGCTAACGGAACAGCAATTACTGGTGTTAATTGGGTCGATAATTTGTCCATAGCACTGGTTGTAACACGTTTTTGGGCGGCATTTTCTAGTTCCTTAGCGCCATTTTCCAGCAGTCGATCTAACTCGACAGCATTTTGTGTCAGCAGCTCCCAAGAAGCTGGAAGAGCTAAACGAGCATCAATAGTTGCTTTCTGATCATTAGCGTTCTTAATTAAGCCACTTGCAAGGCCGTCTCCAAATAGATCGCTTACTTTTTTTATGGCATCATCAAAATTTGGGTCGTAGCTTTTAATTTCAGCTTTAAGACTAAAAAAATTCTTGTCACTAAGTATGTCATTAATATCTTTTAGAGTTTTGGCTTGTCTAAGCTTGGTTAACAAGGCATCAAGATCAACTTTTTTATCACCACTACCAAAATGGCTCTTAAAATTCTTGCCGGCTTCGTCAATTTTTCCTTCTAGAGCATCTTTCTTGGGAGCTAAAGAGTTCTCAGCTGCCTTGATTTTAAGCATTGAAGCTTTAGCGGCAGTTTCAATAGATTTAATCTGATCGGCAAGTTTTAGCACTTCTTTACTGTCTGGCAGTTTTATTTGCTCTTTTTGTGCCGTTTCAGCTAATTCTTTGATCTCATCACCTAGGTCGATCAAATTAGCAGTTTTAATTCTTTGCTTTAAACTATCTATTTTACTATGAAGATCAAAGAGTTTATTTGATTCAATTAGACCTATATCTTCACTTTCATCAAGCAAGTTCATAGCTGTGATTTGATTATAGATATTATCTATATCTTGCTTTTCTAACTCTACCTGAGCTTCAATATTGCTAAGAGTGCTATTTTTAGAGATAATTTGAGCTGAGCAATCTTCGAGCTCCTTCACCGAAATTTGCTCCTCTGTTTTGGGCAAAGACTTACCCTTGCCATCCGGTGAGCCCTCAATAATGGTGATATTGTTGCACGAACAGCAAATCACTAATAATATTAATATATTAAATAATTTCACAGCTTAAAACCATCTCAAATACGTTTATTGTGTACATAATAAATTAGCAATATCATAAGCAAGGCGAAATCTATTCAGTCAGTCTCAATTTGGCAATAGAGCAATAATCTTCGTTTTGTTCAATACCAACATAGCTGCGCCCCGATTTCTTGCATGCAACTAAGGTTGAGCCTGAACCGGCAAAGCAATCAAGTACAATATCACTGGGTTTGGTAGCTAAAAGTACGATGCGCTCCATAAGCTTGAGAGGCTTTTGAGAAGGGTGCTTACCATGAACTTTCTCGCTGGGAGGTGTCAGTGGAATCGACCAAAAATTACGCATTTGCCTGCCATCGTTTAGGCGCTTAGCTTCTTGATAGTTAAAGGTCCATTTAGATGCTTTACTTGCTTGATTGTTGCATAGCCAAATAATTTGCTCAGTGCTTTCTGTAAACATACGACAGGTTATATTGGGCTGAGCATTGGGCTTGGCCCATACGATGCTATTGATAATGCGCAGATCAAGTTTTTGGGCAATGGCACCAATCAAATAAATATTATGATAGGTGCCAAAAATAAAAATATTACCGTTTTTTTTTGTGACTCGACAAACTTCTGTGAGCCAACTGATAGTAAAAGCCTCATAGTCATGTTCAGAAAATCGATCCCACTCAGAGTTTATAGTCACATGCGATGAAAAAGCCCAGGCGAGACCTGGGCGATTCTTGGCAATATTATAAGGTGGATCGGTTATACAGGCATCAATGCATTGGTCAGGCCAGCTTTGCATGGTTTTAATCGCATCGCTTTCAAAAAGTTGGTTTTTTAAGTTTAGTGTAGATGGTGATAGTTGAGGATTTGATGGCAGCTCAATGGTCATATCACCCCTGCTTTAGTCGTTGGTTAACACCAAAGTCAGATGACTATAACACGTAATTTATAAATGGCTAATTCTGTCACCTATGTTTACATGCATTCCTCGTCGAGCTTCACTGATTGGCAGAATAGTTTTCCCTTCTACTTGCATGCGTTGAAAATAAACAATGCCATCAATAGTTCTTAGGCCTAAAAATTGACCGAGGCACATAATCGTGCCTGGTTCTTGTTTATTTTTAGGCACACCACCGATAAAAAAACCATCAAAAAATTTAACCCGCTTATGAGCAATAAAACCGTATAGGTTTGGCCACGGATCTAGTGCCCGGGAAAGATGGGCAATTTTTTGGCCAGGTAGCCTAAAATCAATCAAGGCCTCTTCTTTATTAAGCATAGAGGCATAAGATAAACCAATTTCACCTTGGGGTTGGGCTAAAATAGCCTTATGAAGTAAGTCATCCAAATGCTGATATAAGAGATGAGCTCCCAACCAAGAAAGCCTGCGAAAAAGCGTAACTGAAGTATCAGAAGCTAAGATAGGAGTTTTAATCAAGTCAAAAACATCACCGGCATCAAGTTTAAGCACCATGCTCATTAGGGAGATACCGGTTTCGTATTCACCTTGGGCGATGGCCCGCTGAACCGGGGCTGCCCCCCTAAGCTTAGGTAAAAGTGAGCCATGCAAGTTAACAAAACCTAGAGGTGCAGCTGAAAGTAAACGCTGACTAATAATTTTTCCATAAGCCACAACCACTGCTAAATCTATCTTGGTTTTAACAAAATACTCATAAAAGCTATCGCCATCATGGGTATTTTTCTTGAGCGATCTTGGCTGAGCAACAGTAACACCTAACTTTTCAGCATATATTTTTATCGGTGGCGGCAAAAGTTTTCTTCCCCGTCCCTGCTCTTGATCGGGCTGGCTTACCACCAAAACTAGCTCGTGTTTTTGCTCGCGACAAAAACGGGCCACAACCTCTAATGTTGGCAGAGAAAACTCTGGAGTACCAAAAAAAGCTAATCGCGCCATCAAGCTCACCCATATCATTATAATTAACTAAAAACCTGCTAATACCAAATCGGTATATCCACATCAGGGAGTATCATGAAGCAATATCTTAGGATCTCATTATGTGCCCTCATGCTAATACTGGTCTCATGTGCCACAACCACCAGCAATACCGTAGGCCATTTTGCTAAAGCTAGTGAAGCTGAGCTTAAAATTAAACGTTCCCAAACCCTTTATGAAGATGGAGATTTGAGCGCGGCTATTTCAATGCTTAAAACTTTGATCGATCAGAATGTTTATACTGAAGAATTTGATCAAGCATATGAACTTATGATTGAGTGGCTACTAGAAACAGCTCAAACCGTTGAAGCTCAATATTATGCATCTTACTTTTTGAAAAACTACAGTAAAAGTCCAAGCCTCAAAAAAATACTAGGCCTCTTTGATAGCAAAGCACTCCATGAAAAAGCTCACCAATCAGAAAAACCCAGCGATACAAAAAGTAATCCCACTTCTTATCACCAAAAACGAGACACCATAAAGGCCGCTAATCTAAACACCGTAGGAGTGTTATTACCCATGAGCGGATCTTTGGCTAGCTTTGGCCAAAAAGTTTTAGCTGCTCTATCCTTAGCTTTTGATACTAAGCTCTTGCCAACCGGGCAAAAAATTCAACATTTTTTTGCTCAGGGTCTCACTATTATACTGGCTGATTCACAAAGTGACGCTAAAATATCTGCCCAGCTGGTAGATAGCTTAGTTAACGACCATGGTGTGACGCTGATTATTGGGGATATAACTGCTGATTCAAGTCTTACAGCTGCTCTACGTAGTCAGCAATATGGCGTACCGATGTTAAGTCTGGCACGCCACCCTATGCTAAGCCAGTTTGGCGATCAGATTTTTGTCTTCAACGCAAGTTCAGAGCAAGATATTAATTTTCTAGTAAACTATGCCATGAAAGAGCAGGGCTTCACTAAATTTGCCATTGTTTATCCCATGCATAATTATGGTATTGCTCAAGCTCAGTTATTTTATCAAACAGTCTTAAAGTCGGGTGGTGAAATCACAGCCCTAGAAAATTACTATGCTCATGAAACCACTTTCACCGAATTAAGCAGAAAACTATTAGGTACTCATTATTTGGCTATACGGCCTGATTATCTTTCTTGCGAGCGTGAGGCTAAAGTTATTATCAACAGAGCGCAACGTGATCGAGCCCTAAAGTCTTGTCGAGATAACCTCAAGCCTGTGGTTGATTTTGAGGCCTTATTTATACCGGATTTTCAATCGCTGGCCTACATAATCCCTGCGCTTATCCAAGAAGATCTGCTTTTAACTAAGAGCGAGAGCGAGCAATCATCAGTTCAAGTATTAGGTCCTTCTTCGTGGAATGACCCAGTTGTTATTAGTCGTCTTGGTAATCGGGTCAATGGTGCGGTATTTGTTGATACAGTTGATTTTGATCATAATGCTGGACTAAAAAGCTTTAGCGAAAAATTTACCGGTTTTGCTTTAACTAAGCCTTCTGTTCTAGAAGTTTTTGCTTATGATGCTGCCAAGTTAGCTTTAACTGTTTTGGCTCAGCACAAAACTCGATCACAAATTAGAGATGCCCTTGCCATGTTTGATGGCCGCGTTGGGCTGCTTGAAAACATTTCTTTTAGCAAACATGGTGAACTTATTACCAGTCCCATTGCTTTCACCATCACTAATGGACAAGCATTGGCAAGAACCGTTCCAGCAAAAGGTCCCTAATTATGTCAAATTTTTCAGCTGAACAACTCAATTATTTAGCTCGTGTACGAAAACGACTGGTATTAAAACAAAAAGCCTATCGACAAAAAATGTTTTCTTTAGGGACTCTTGAAGGGTTAGAAAGGTACAAAATAATCAATGCAGCGCAAGAAGCTTCAATGCTTAATAGCCGAGAGTTTAAGATTGACTGTGCCTTAGAACTCGCTCGTACTATTGTTGAAGAGCAGCTTAGTAATAAACCAGAGCTGATTATTTTCATGGCACAAAAAATTCTTAAGAATATAGCTGAACATACCGATGTTGAAATATCTGCTCATCCGAGTGATGCGATAATTTTGAACGGAAAAATCAGCGAATTAAGTCTCTTAAGCCAATCGCCTAGAAAAATAATCGTCAGCAATGACGAGTCACTCAAGCGAGGTTCCTTAGTGGTTAAAGCTAATAAAAGCATTGTTGACGCTCAACTTAGCACTCTACTCAGCCGTGCTCGCGAAATTCTTATTGCTTAATTATGGCGAGCCTCATTAAAAGAAACACAGCACCCATCAAATTTCAATCCCTTAGGGCAGCACTTGTACTACCTCGGAATCGGCTTTTGAGTGCTAATACAATGGAGAATTGGGAAAACCTTGACCAAAAATATGCTCAATTTGAACAAGAAGTCCGGAAACTTATTGTTAGATATCAATCGTTGTATATTAATAAGGGATTACTTGCCTATAAAAGAGGACAAATACGGCAGCAAACTATTATTATGAGACATATAATATATCAAGCTTTATCGTGGCAAAAAAATCTCGATTGTGAGACTAAATCTATAGTATTAATTTCGTATAAAATCGCTGAAACAATTCTTGATAACTCTGAAAAAATAACTAATTCACAACGTGATTATCAGGTAATATATAAAAAATTAAAAAATTATTTTTACATTAAAATAAGCTTGCCAAAACAATTATCTTTCCTCAAAGAGAATTTTAAGCATTCAATACTTTTAACTAGCAACGAGCATGATACAGAGCCTCAGGTCATGCTGTGCATTAACAAGCAAATACATCATCTCAGTTTGGCCGGAATTAATTTAGAGAGGATTTTTAGGTGACAGCAGGTAATCATATAAAACTACCTACTTCTATTGCTATCGTCATGGACGGCAACGGTCGTTGGGCTGAAAAACGTGGTCTTGATCGATGCTATGGCCATGAACAAGGTTCAAAAGCTGCTGAAGATATAATTAAATACTCAAGAGAGCTAGGGATTAAATACATTACTCTTTATGCTTTTTCTAGTGAAAATTGGGACCGACCTGAGGCGGAAGTTAACGCCGTGATGAGCATACTAGAAAAATACTTAAAAAATGACACTAAAGATTTAATTAAGCACGGCATTAAAATTAACGCTATTGGTGATTTAGATCGTTTGCCTAAATTCTTAAAAAGCACTCTTGATCGTGTTATCAAGGAAACTTCATCGTGTGCAAAATTTGTGATTAGCTTAGCTTTATCTTACGGTTCATGGGATGAAGTAAGCCAAGCATGCAAAAATATCGCCGAGAATGTTGCTGCTGGCATTATTAATATACAAGACATCAACAAAAACTTATTAAATAGCTATTTATCTACTTATGGAATACCTCATCCCGATCTTTTTATTAGAACTTCTGGTGAGCAAAGAATGTCTAATTTTCTACTTTTGCAGTCGAGCTATACTGAACTATATTTTACTGACACTCTATGGCCAGATTTTCAAAGGTCAGATTTAGACTTAGCACTAGCTAGTTTTGCATCACGAACACGCCGTTTTGGCAAAACGAATTAGGAAAATCATGAAAAATCTTATTTTTAGAGTAGTAACTTCACTTATCTTGTTGCCATTAGTAATCAGTTCTTTTTTAACAGGTGGCTATTATTTTATATTTTTACTGATCATTGTCAGTCTATTGAGTGCTTATGAAGTATCAGGCATGATCATGCCTAAATCGCATTTAGGCCTTGCTGTTACAACGCTATCATGGGCGGGAATATTCTCAGCAATTATAGTTGGTGACAATTTTTTGCATTCGTTTGCCTTAATAATTTGTGCGCTATTTTTAGCTAATATCAGCTTTTTATTTATTCCAGAAATCACAAAGCAAGCTTACGAAAAGCTATGTGCCATATTTTATGTAAATTTTTATGTTTTATGCGGTATCGGCAGCTTATTTTGGCTACGTCAAGGCTTAGCAGAATCGACAGGTATCGCCTTTATATTCTTAGCTTGTTTGGCAACCTGGGCTAACGATAGCTGTGCTTATTTTGGTGGCCGTTTATGGGGAGAGCATAAACTTTTTGAATCAGTAAGCGCTAAAAAAACTTGGGAAGGATTTTTTTCAGGTGCCATAGGTAGCTTGGCATTAATTTTTATCCTCGATGCTAGCCTTAGAGCTTATGGTTTTGAAGTTTTTTCAGCTTTGAGTACTAAAGACCTTTTATGGGTAGGTTTGCCCACGATGATTTTAGGCCCCTTAGGTGATCTGATAGAAAGCCGCCTTAAGAGGATCTATGATCTTAAAGATTCCTCCAATATTTTACCTGGCCATGGTGGTCTTTTAGATCGAATCGACGGTCTTTTGCTGGTTCTGCCTTGGACTGCTCTATACGCTTTTCTTATTCGGCCACTGTGATAGCTTGCACGCAAATTTGCGTGACATATAGGTGTATTACTTGTGGTTGAGATTAAAAAATCAGTCGGCGTTGGTGATGCACGGATCAGGCGACGAGAGCAGATCGTGCTTGCTGCTTATGCATTAAAAGGTGCTGAAGTTCCTGAACATTTTGACCCTATTCATTCTCCACTGTGTGCGATCGATATTGTTATGGTAGCTGGTGCTCCGTGGCTTAAAGAGGCTCTGGATCGTGACTACAGCAAGGATGAAAGCGGCTATAAAAAAATCGGCGGTGGTGCGAATACCCCAAAGATGGCCTATTTTTTCCGCAGTGCAGCTAATTTGATTCATTTTCTTAAACGCCAAGGTCTTTATGTTCCCCGAGGAGGCAAGCCTGAACCAGCAGCAGGCATGGCTTGTTTTTTAGATTGGTATGACCGAGGCCGTTTTAATTTTGCCCCTGATCGAAGCGGTATCATCATATCAGCTACCGGCGGCCAAATCACTGCCATAGCTCTTCCCCAACTAGCAAAAACTAAATCAGATCATGCTTATGCTGTTGAAATAGTTGCTGTTGAGCCTAAAGGACAGCTTGATTTAGCAATTATTGGTTACTCTGATTTACCGTAAAAAGTACCTTTGCTTTAGAGTTAGGCGGCTCTTCTGCAAAAGCGATGGCCACGCTTAAGCTACTGACAAAGCTTGTTAATACGATAATGAGTTGCATTTTTGTGCCGAGAATTGGGTTTTTGCTGCTTTGAAAAATACTTTTTTTAATCATTTTCGCTCCACAAGGAGATCATTTATTTCCTATTTGCACTATTAACATGTTTTTTGTTTTTCTAAGTTATTCTTGGTCCATAAATTTAATCATTGCATTTACTAAGTAGTTTCATGTTAAGAGTGATCTACTAAATCAAACACACGGGTTAATCATGGCAAGCAGACTAGTTGTTGAGCGTTTGGCGCTTAGAACTCTACAAAGACACCATCATAATTGGCTTAATACTTTTGGCGACCAAGAAACTCTGGTTGATGCAGTTGGTAACCGACCTGGATTCTTTGGGCCTAATCCAGTTGCTTATCTTTCTTTAGTCGCTCGCAGACCATCTATTCAGCTCGGCGATCTTGAGGAAGCACTGTTAAATGACCGCACTTTGATACGAGCTCCAGCCTTTCGTGGATCGCTCTTTTTGATTAATACCCAAGATTATCCAATCTATTTTCGTACTTTTCATAGCTGCCTGTTCCAACGCAATATGACTAAGTTGGCTGAAGATAAAATCGCGAAAACCCATCTTTTTCATTTTGTTGATCTCTTAGAGGAAGCTGATCCTGTTCTACCTTTAGCAGTGCCAAAAATCATTGATATTATCTTTCCCGGACGCAAAGAGCGACCACCGATAGAAGTATGCCAGCGCATTATTCAAAAATTGTGCGACATGGGTGTCCTAGCTCGTGCTGGTGCTAAGGGTTGGAAGGGAAATGATTTTAGTTTTGCCTTATTAAAAAAATGGGTACCAGAAATTTCTTTAAAGCCCGATAATCCAGAAACAGCACGTACTGAAACGATTAGGAAATACCTGAGAGCCTATGGACCGGCTTCAATGGAGGACATGGTTTGGTGGACCGGTCTCCCTTTGATTCAAGTTCAACGTTCTGTATCACATCTTCGCAGAGAAGCGGTTAGATTCCATGTTGAAAGCTATCGCGATGATATGATTGGTCTTAAAGAAACTATCGATTTATTGCGTAAAAAACCAGAAAACGAAGATGAAATTCAGCTTCTACCGCCATGGGACCCCTACACCTTGGGTTGGCGCTGCCGTAAACGCATTGCCGATAAAGAGATTATGCCTTTTGTTTATGATGCCCACGCTAATGCTACCAGTGTAATTGTTGATCAAGGTAAAGTAATCGGCCTTTGGCAGTTTAGAGATAATGAAATTAACATGCTCGAGTTTCATATTTTTAACCAATACCGCGACCGAAAAAAATTAGCTTTGCAAAAAATTGAGGAGTGGGCTCACAGATTAACTAAGTTAACGGGGGCTTTATCAGCCAATATTTTTGAGCGCCCACTCGGTACACCACTTAACACCAGGCCCAGTGGATCATTTTTATGGCCCTTGGGCAAAACTTTGCCTGGCCATAAAGAACCCTTGGAAGAAATGCCAAGCCCAATGGAAAGACGGACATCTAATACCTTTCGTCAAAAATATTTGGATAACGAATTTTTAGTTAGACCAAACCTGGTTCAACCTGATCTTGGCGCTGAAGAAAATGTCAACTCTAATGCTTAATCAGGACTTTTGGGAGCTATAATATGACTGCGTCTCTAATTGAGATTATTCGCTTCTTAGTTTCTTCGCCGACGATTTCTTCTGCTCCCAACCTAGAAATTATTGACTATTTAGACAATTTTTTTAGCAATTTGGGTTTTACTAATATTCGTATTAGTCATCCTCAAGATCCTAAGCGTGCTAATTTGCTCTGTAAAATAGGGCCAGAGCTGCCTGGTGGTCTTATGATTTCTGGCCATACTGATGTGGTCCCGGTAAGCGGTCAAAACTGGTCGAGCGATCCTTTTAAACTTAGTGAAAAAAATGGTCGTTATATCGGTCGTGGCACTACGGATATGAAAGGTTTTATTGCGGCTAGCTGTTACGCTCTGAGTCGGATCGATTTTACCACGCTTAAAATTCCACTGTCGCTGTTATGGACTTATGATGAAGAAATCGGTTGTAGTGGCTCATCTGTAGCAGCCCCTCTGCTTAAAAACTATTTTAAGTACTTACCAGAGGCGGCTCTGATTGGTGAGCCGACTGATTTTAACATCTTTTCTATGCACTCAGGTCACGCCAGTTTGAGGATTACCGTGAAGGGTAAGGGCGCTCATAGCTCAAACCCGCGTCTTGGTATATCGGCTATCAAAGGCCTCAACCAGATTCTTTCGGCTTTATTTAAGTTTGAAGAAGAACTCAAGCAAGAAGGCATAAGCCTAAATGTCGGGCATATTAATGGTGGTAGCGCGGTTAATATAATTCCTGATGAGGCAACTGCGGTGATTGGTTTTCGCCCTCTGCCTGATAGTTCGATTGATGTTATTTTTAAGCGCATCGAGCATATTGCTCAAGGGGCCTGTTATGAGCCCGGAGCCAAAATTAGCGTGACGCTTGAGCAATGCACTCCACCCATGATGAGCAAGTCCGGCAGCAGGCTTGAGAAAGTTATCTCCGCCTATGCTCGTCCGAGCGAGCAAAGAGCGGCAGCTTTTTCTACCGATGCCGGTAACCTAAGCGTACAAGGTATCAACTGTTTGATCTTTGGACCTGGTAATATTGATATCGCTCACCAGGCGGATGAATATATTAATATTGCTGATTTAGAACAAGCCGTAGATACCATCAGCAATATTGTTAAAAACTACACCATGGCAACTCAGGATTGATACCGCATAAAATCTGGCAGATTATTTCGTTATCAAGAGGGCAGTCCGTGTTTTGTTTGGCTGGTTCTGTTATCTTAATGCTTATCGAGCGAGCGGTGTGATTGTCGGCGTCGCTCACTTCAATGCTGACATCACCGGTTTTAAGGGCGACTAAATGTCCTGCTTGATCGATAGTGGCAATGTCTGGGTTTAATGATTGAAAACGATAAGGCGGCACCCCTCCCCAAGCAGAAAAGTTGAACTGTTCGTTGGGCTTAAGCGTAAGTGCTGCAGGAACCAAAGTCAGGTTTTGGTTAACAACTGCTGCGAGGGCTTTTTGGGCGTCTATTCGGCGGTTGCTGGCGGTGTCAATGTTGACGGCCTGGCCGGTGCTTTGCAGAATAGAACGAGCCTGGGCACCATTAAGATTTTTATCAACAGATTTCATTAAGGCAACCAAGCCTGATACGAGCGGGGTAGCCATCGATGTACCGGAGAGTTTTGAGTAGCCACCCGGAATAGTGCTTAAAATATCAGCTCCAGGAGCGGCAAGATCAACCTTGCAGCCATAGTTTGACCATGATGGTTTTTCATCGCTACTGTTAGATGCTGCCACTGAAATCATATTAGGAGTCTGGGCATTAGCAGGATAGACGCTTGATGTATCGTTAGATTTACCATCATTAGCTGCTGCTGCCACAAAAATAACACCATTTTCTTCGGCTCGCTTAATGGCATCAATAATTGGCTGTGCTGATGATTGAGAAATACTAGCACCCCAGCTAGCACTGATTATCTGTGCACCATTGCTTGCTGCATAATCGATAGCTTTGGTGGAAGCAAACAAATCACCTGAGCCCTCTTTGTTTAAGAAGCGTAATGCCATCAACGATACTTTGGGGCTGATACCGCACACCCCAAGATCATTGCCGCATGAGGCACCAATAATACCGGCACAATGAGTACCGTGGCCTGGGTTTTTTGCGCCAGTTTCATCGCTTGGATCAGCATCATTAGCATTAAAATCCCAGCCATTAATATCATCGATAAAGCCATTATTATCATCATCAGTATTATTGTTAGGAGTTTCCTTAGGGTTAATCCAGAGATTATTTTTTAGGTCTTCATGTTTAAGATCTAAACCAGTATCGATGACGGCAACTACTACCGAGCTACTGCCAATGGAAATATCCCAAGCTTCTGCCGCGTGAATCATGTCGAGTGCCCACTGCTCTTTTCTTCTAGGATCAGCAGGATCTAATAATGCATGAAGCATCACATTTTCAACGACATATTCGGCATCAAAATAATTTTTGAGCATTTGACTAGAGTTCTCAGTTGAGACTTTTATAAGTCTAAGATTATTGATTGTATCAGTTACTCTAAATAAGTAATTACTAGATGATTCTAAGTGATTAAGGTCATAATACTTTAGCTTATGTTTTAGTTTAACAATGTAATCGGCAGCCTCTAGATGACTGGCACCTAAACACAGCAAAGTTATTAAAATTTTAGTAAACATGAGCCCCCCTCAGTATTGGCTTAGCGGCAAGCGATACTTTTATTATTTCATTTTAGTTAAATAAAAGAAAATAAATATATGTTTTGTGGTATTTTAGTTATGATAAATTTGTTTTAGATGGATCATGAAGATTAGATGAATTTTATCAGCTTTATTGCCGATGATAGCAATCTACCAAACCAGGTATATTTACGACCTTTAGTTAGTCATGATCAAGAAAATGTTTGCCGATGGCTAATTTCGCCATATATATTACATTATAGTTTTGTTGTGCCTGGGCCTAGTGCGATAACGAGTGATTTTTGTACTGATGCTTATGCTCAGCGTTATTTTGATACGATCATGAATGATGTTAAACGCCAAAATTTTGCCATTATGGTGGGTGGGTATCACGTAGGTAACATAGGGTTAAAAGATATTGATAAGAGCAAAAAATATGCTGAGTGTTGTATTGAAATTGGCGAAAGTAGATTTCGTGGTTTAGGTATTGGCTATCAGGCTATGAAACAAGTACTGGATATTGCTTTTTTAGATCTAGGATTGACTACGATTGAATTGGAGGTGCTTGAGTTTAATTATACAGCCATTCGCCTTTATCATAATCTAGGCTTTGTTAGCCAGCCATCGAGTTCTTGGCACTACGATGAGTTTGGTATTTACTGGCGGGTGCTCAAAATGTCTATCAACTGCCCTCAAAACTAACGCGCTGTTTGCTTAAAGCAGCGCTTAAACCTTGTTGGGCATCTTTGCTCTTGAAAATCTCTGACAAGCGTGAGGTTTCTTCATGTAAACCTGCTTCAAGATTGCTGGAAGCTAGACTGATCAGGTCATTAGCAGCTTTTAGCGCTAAGGGAGCTTTTTGGGCAATTTTATCCAGTGCTTTTCGGGCTCGTGGGCTCAAGTTTTGGTTCTTATGCTGACTAAAAGGATCGGTAAAGGCTAAGCGTAGATCTTTAAAGGCATCATTAGAGGGCTCAGGATTTTTTACCGATGGTGTGCTGATCAGCTGTTGCAATAAACTTATCGAATCTGCTATCAAGTCTGGTCCATTGCTGCATTGGTCGATTAAGCCAATGACATGAGCTTCAGTCCCAGATAACAAGGTGCCAGTTAAAACTAAAAATTTGGCCAGCGGGATACCAATGCGTAGGGGGGTACGTTGGGTACCACCAAGACCTGGATAAATACCTATACCAGTCTCTGGAAAACCCAAAGTCGCATCAATAGTTGCGACTATTTTATCGCAAGCAAGAGCAAGTTCAAGGCCGCCACCCAAGGCAAGACCACTAATAGCCGCTACCACTGGTTTTTTAGAGCGATCAATGCTCAAAAATAGCTTTTGGGCTCGTGCGGCAAAGCTAACAATTGTATCAATTTGCTGATTCATCACATGATGATTAAAAAAGCTCAAATCAGCGCCAGCCATAAATGCTCTCTGATGACCCGTGATAATAATGCCTTTGACTGAGGTATCTTCGCTGATTGTAAAAAAAGCCTCTTCAAGCTCTTGGCAGAGCCGCTCATCAAGAGCATTCATACTGTCTGGGCGATTGAACTTGATGATAGCGATGTCATTTTGGTGGCTAACTTCAAGCTTATGAAAACATGGACGATTATTAGCTAACTCAAAAGGCCCTTTAGCCCATAGTAAACCAACACGTGCACCAAGATCAATGTCACTGATACTTGCCACTTTTTCGTCTACAGCGAGCCTAGTAGTAATGTCTTTTACTACTGAAAATAAACGTTGATTAATATAAGTAAACTGATCGTGGTTAATTTCACCATCAAGCGACCAATCAGTTTTTCTCTCTATCTGATCAAGAATTAACGGGCATGGTGCGTAAAAATCACCCAAAGACTTACTGAGTGATAAAGCCGCATGTAGGGTAATGGACATGCCGGTGATATTCATGAGTTCAAAAGGACCCATGCTGATGGCAAAAAAGCTTTTCGCTGCTTGTTCTACTGTTGCAATATTAGTGTGTCCCTCATGGACAATACGCATGGCTTCATTGAGCCATGGCACAAAAAAACGATTGACAATAAAACCAGGTGAGTCTTTGGATTGAATAATAATTTTTTGAATTTTTTCTTGTAGCGTGATCGCTCTCATAAGCGCTTTTGGTGATGTTTTTGCGGTAGCAATGACTTCAACTAAGCGGTTTTTCGCGGGATGATAGAAATAATGTAGACCCAAAAAACGCTCAGGGTTTTTAAAATCTCGTTGCAAATCAGCAATTAAAAAACTGGAAGTATTAGAAGCTATCAAAGCCTGTGGTTCACAAATATTTTCTATATCTTGAAAAAGTTTAGTTTTTAGTGAGTAATCCTCGAATATGGCCTCAATAATTAAGCCAGCATCAGCAATAGTAGCTAAATCAGTCGAAAATTTTATCCGTGACATAATATCAGTCACTTGAGCTTCAGAAAATAAGCCTCGACCGAGCGCCTGATCAAGCATAGCTCTAATCGACTTTTCCGCTTGTTTTAGGTTTTCTTGCTTGAGATCAATAATGCTTACTATAAAGGCGCTCGATGCGTATTTCTGGGCAATGCCAGAACCCATGGTGCCTGCGCCAATAATTGCTATGTGATGCTCATTCATGATTACTAACCTCAAGATATCTTAAGCAGCCACGATAGTACTAAAGAACTTATTTGGTCGCAAGTGTCGGTGAAAGCTCAAGGCGTTTTGCCGCTATTGTTGCTTTGGCATGAGTTAGTTGGGCCAGATATTCTTGATAATAAGAGCCAGATAAGCGCGGCATATCAACAAGCTTTTTACGGAACTGCTTAAGATCAACATATTTTCTTTTTTCACCAGCCATTTGGTAAATACCAAGATGTAGATGAGGACCCGTGCATAAAAAGCCAGTATTGCCGATCGTGCCAATGATTTGCCCACGCTTTACTCGCGAGCCGACCTTAAGTTTTTCTTGTATGCTGTTGGCGTGGAAGTATTCAGAGTGAATACCGTACTTATGTCTGATACGAATCATGTTACCGACGTTACGATCGTAGCGTTTTTCAATGACTTCGCCATCAGCAATGGCCATAAAGTCAGTACCAATCGTTCCCCTAAAATCGATACCGTTATGACGAATTCTTTGTTTGATAACTGGGTGCATGCGCCAACTTCGTTCAGAAGTTGCAACGGTATCGTATACGGCTGACAGCAAAAACTCTTTTTCGAGAGCGTGGCCATTTTCATCAAAAAAGCCATCTATTTTAGCATCACTCGATTTAAAATGGCTGGCAAAGAGCGTGCGTTGTTTTTGTTGGTAATAAACCGCTTCTATACGTCCGTAGCCGATGAAATTATCTTCAGCAAAGCGTTTTTTTACTAAAATTTCGATAATGTCGCCACCTAATACATCATCAGGCATGCGCATACGCCAGTTAAAAACATTGATCAGGCGCTGCATAAGCTCATTACCAAAAGGCATGGTCATAAAACTACGAAAGAGCGTGCCACTTACTCTAACAGTAATTAACGCTAACTCTTCGCTGACTGGTGCGGTAATAGGCTTAATAGTAAAACCGGTTTTTTCTCGTTTTATAAAGTAGCTAATAGGAACTCGATTAGAGTCAAGTTTTTTGATAATTAAGCTGTCAAGCACAGTTTGTGTATTATGGTCTGATGTGGTTTCTAACTGATAAAGATCGCCGGGGGCGAGATCTTTAGGCCGAATAAAAGGCGTTAGTGCTGCACCTAAAGAAAAAATTTCCGGTGATGATATACTGTGAGCAGCAAGAATGCTGTGCAAGGTCTGCCCTTGAGAAACAACCAGGAATTTATTTGAACCCGGGCTCGACTTATTAGCCTGTTCACCTGAAAGATCTGAGCATCCGATCGTAAAATAATCATCATCATTACAGGTACCTTCATAATCAATGCTTACATGAAGTGTGTCGCTCTCGATGTCTGTTACGGTCAGCAAAAGATAGATGCCACCTATAAAAAATAGGATGGCGATTATAAATGTGCTCGGCAATTTTTTCATGTCGATACTCACATGCTTGGCTGGCAAGGTGCTAAATAACTTCTTGCCAACCGGCTTCTTGATCCTAGTAAAGAAAATGGAGTGGGCCAACCAAGAGATTTTATCAGCTCACATGCACACTTAACAAAAAAACTTCTCTTATATGTCTCAGGGTGAGGAATAAAAAAAGATGGCGATTTATATGATAGATTGAAGGACAGCAGTACGTCTAAGTCAATAGTTCGTGGAGCATTTTTATAGCTACGAATTCTACCTAACTTATGTTCAATAACTTTGAGCTCACGATAGAAAGCATGAGGTTCCAAATGAGAGCTAACCGCTAAGGCACAATTATAAAACATCCGATTGATCGGCATACCAAGTGAGCCATTTTTATACATATTACTTGCGCCATATAAAGTCATATAGCGTGATTTATTTATAAGTTTACAAGCAGCTATAAAATATTTATTTGCATTAGGGCAAGAAGAGCCTGCAGAAATGATAAAATATGTCATAGTTTAACTCTGTACCATGCGAGATTGATGAAGGGCAAACCCAGCCTGTTCACGGGCAATTTCATCAACGCGTTCGTTCCATTCATTACCCGCATGTCCACGAACCCATTGCCAGTCTATCTGGTGCTGCTTTGCTGTAGCGTAAAGTTCTTGCCATAAATCTATATTAGCAATGTCTTTTTTGCTAGATCCTTTAAAGTCTGAAATAAGCCATTTTTTTATCCATTCACTCATGCCTTTTATAACATATTGACTATCGCTAAATACTGTTACCTGGCAAGGTTTTTTTAAGGCTTTTAAACCCTCAAGAGCAGCCATTATTTCCATGCGATTATTGGTAGTAGCAAGCTCAAAACCACTGACAACCCGCTCGCTATTAGGATGATGCGGCGACATTAAGAGAGCCGCATATCCACCTGGACCAGGATTTCCTAGGCAAGCTCCATCACAATATATAATAACTTGATAAATACCCATGGTTAAACCGTTTTTAAATGACTTAAAAATAGCGTGGCAGTAAGCATGTAAATAGTGATTCCAGCAATATCATTTAAGGTAGTTACAAAAGGCCCTGAAGCAATCGCTGGATCAATATGTAGTTTTTTCATTACGCTAGGAGCCATGACGCCAAGAAATGCTGCTGTCATCATGCCGCTCGACATGGCAATAAAGACCACTAATCCCAAATAAAAATTATTATCAGTCAAAAAGATAGTCCCCACTAAGCCAGTGAAGAAGCCGTAAATGGCACCCATTAAAAGACCTACACGAATTTCTTTGTACAAAAAACTTGGAACATCTGATAAATCAAATTTACCAGTAGCAAAACCACGAATCAGCAGAGTGGCTGACTGGGTGCCGACGTTACCACCCATGGCGGTGATCACTGGAATAAACGATAAGATGATTACGGCCTTTTCTAGAGTCGGCGAGAAATAATGCAATAAAAGACCGCTGACGAGTGAACAGCACAGCGCAATACCAAGCCACGGTAAGCGAAGTCTAGCTGTAGCAAATACGGCGGCATGATGAACAAGTTCCTCTGAGGTTGTACCTGCCATGTGTAGGGCATCTTCTTCGGCTTCTTCAGATAAAACGTCAACAACGTCATCGATTACGATTCGGCCTAAGACTCGATTCTTATCATCAACTACAGGAACAGTAATAAGGTCATATTTTTTGAAAATAGCAGCTACTTCTTCTTGATCTAAGAGCGGTTTTACGAAAACTACGTTAGTATCCATGATCGTTGCCACTTTGGTAGTCTCTTTGTTGAGCAAGAGGTCAACTAAAGCAAGTGTTCCAACGAGTCGATTGTAATGATCTACTACCATGACTGATAAAACTTCTACTTCATCTTCTACTAGTTGGCGGACAATCTTAATGGCATCAGACACCACAGCATCATTTCGCACGAGTGCTAGCTCAAGCTGCATGATACCGCCGGCTGAGTCTTCAGGATAGCGCAGAAGTTGTTGTACTTGAGTACGTTCTTCGGGGGATAACATACGCAAGGCATCAATGCGCTCTGGCAGCGGAATATCAGCTAATAAATCGGCTGCATCATCGCTTTCTAGTTGCTTAATTACTAATGCAATTTCACTAGCACTGAGTAAGGGCAGGAGATTTTTCCATTCATCCCGATCAAGTCCGGAAACAACTGCTGCTCTTTCGTCATGATCTTCAATCAAGCTCAAAAGCCGAGGCCATTCCTTAATATCGATATGGCGAATAAACTCGATAATATCGGCAGAGTGAACAATAGATGACAAGTATTTTCTTAAATCTTCATCGCTCAGAGCTAAAAAGAGCTGTATTTCTTCTTTGGAAATATTTAGACTGTCGATGTTCATAGAACCTCGCCTGGTATCAGTATTGATAATAGCGTATTAGTGAAGAATTAGATTTTAATTAACCAAAAAGTGGAGATTAAAAGGCCCCGAGTACAAAACATGGGGCCCCAATTAAGCAGAAGTTTTTTTACAGATGTTTTTCATTAATTAGTTCTTTAACCGCTTCAACGCTGCGTTGTCCAAGCTTCCAACCATTAACAAAGAAAGAAGGTGTCCCTCTGACGCTTGCTTTGTTCATACCAAGGTCCATATCGGCTTGGATGATTTTTTCATAGTCGGCATCTTTTTTGGTGTAGTCGCTCCAAAACTTAGTGGTATCGAGCTTAGACACGGTGCCATCTTTTTTCTTGCAACTAGTTTCACTAGCCCAGAGTTTAAAGTTTTCTGGGCTTAGATCGCGCTGACCGGTATAGAGTTTCTTAGTCATTTGCCAAAAACAATCGCTACCTTGTTCACCGGCAGCTAAAGCAGCTTTAGATGCTGGTTTGGCATTTTGGTGAAAGCTTAAAGGAAAATGTTTGAAAACGATTTTAACTTTGTCTTTTAGCTCTGGATCTTCCATAACTTTTTCAACAAAGGTTTGGTGGGCACGTTCACAGAAAGGGCATTGATAATCACTAAACTTGACCAAGGTGATCTTCGCATCAGGATTTCCCCAGACATAGCTGTCTCCTACTGGGATATCAAAGGCTTGGGTTTGTTCTTCAGCTTTGGGAGGTTGTCCTGGTGCGGCGCTTAGGCGTTTTTCTAGCAGCTCAATACGTTGTTCTAGTTTGGCAATTTTGTCTGCTAGCTGGGCGCTGTTTTTTTGGCAGCTAGTGCCTAGAAGCGACAATACCACGAGTGATATGAGTATTTTTTTCATATTTTGCTAAACCCCACCGTTTTTTGGTTTGAAGTAATCCTACAATCGTTGTAGCCAAGCCGAATTATTAACAAAAGCCTGCAAAATATGCAACTTATCTAGGTTTTAAAATAAAAAATATTTTAGATCAACAAAAGATTAAATACTTGTTTTTGGCCTATTCAATCATTATTTAAGCGCACCTGTTTGATTAAAACTATTAACTGAAGAATGGAATGGTGTCTATGAACGATGGAATGCCAAAAAACGGTGCGGGCGATAAACTATTTGATGAAATAATGGAGTTTTTACGGCAGCTTGACTGGCCCAGTGAGCCACTGTCAAAAAAGATTGTCCGTACTTATTATAAGGGCGATTTTGGTGTCAGTGAGGTGATTATTCATATCGGAACTGAAGATGTTTGTATGGTTATTGACCCTGTGGTTGATCGCAATGAGTCTGGCTGGGGAAATGCGGTAATTAACTTGATATCAGCCATGGGTCAAGAAATTCACCATGTTGGTATTGGGCTCGATGACGATGGTGATGTGTTCGTGAAAGTTCATTTGCCTCATGACCATATTAATTTAGAGCGATTTCATTGTTTACTGCTCGGGCTATGCCAGGTGGCTGAGAATATGGTTCTGCCAGTATTACAGGCCAATGCATTTGATCGTCTTAAAGTAGCTTATTAGGTCCCTGAAGCACGCCTGATTCGGTCAATGACAGCGGCCCATTCTGGTTCTTTTGGCGGTCTTAGGATAAGTACGGGGGCACATGGCCGTTCTTCACAGCGGTAGAGAGCCTGATAAAGCTTGGCAGCAAAGCTTTTAGGCTCATCACCGAGGCTTAAGCTTAAGCACTCTTGATTACGTGGACCAAGTTTTTGATAAAGTTTATCAAGATCTTTCTTACGCCCGATAATTGAATTAAAATCTAACCAAAGAGCTTCTAGCTCTACACTATCAACCACTCTTAATTGGCTCACCTGTGGTGCATAGTGAAGATAGGCTTGTCCTGGTGCCTGTGGTTTATCTGCTGGTGCAGGGATGAGAAGATTTTCACCCAAAACAGAGCTAATTTCTTGGGCGCTAATACTACCAAAACGTAAGAGGCAAGCTTGCTCGCCATCAATTCGTACTACACTGGATTCAATACCAAGTGGGCACGTACCCGCATCAAGCACAGCATCAATACGATTATCTAGCGTTTTTAGCACATGCTCGGCGCAAGTTGGACTAGGTCTGGTTGATATATTAGCGCTGGGCATGACCAGGGGAAAGTCGGTCATCTCTAAAATACTCAGGCAGCTCTGAGCTTTTGGTATGCGTACCGCAACGCTACTAAGTCCGCCCCGTGCCGCAAAAGGGACCAAATCTTTGCTGCGAGCAACTAGGCTAAGTGGCCCAGGCCAAAAATATTGAGCCAGTTTGAAAAAACGTCCCTTTGTGTTTTCATCCATGTTTGACCAGTCAAAAAGTTCATAGGCACAGTCTATATTACGAACATGAACGATGAGAGGATTATTATTAGGGCGGTTTTTAGCCTTAAATACACGCTCAATAGCCTCAGTGTTATAGGCATGAGCAGCCAGACCATAAACGGTCTCAGTGGCTAGGGCAACAATGCCACCATTTTTTAAAATCTCGACTGCTATCATCAGATCAGCTGGATTTTGGGCTAATAATAATTTAGTCTTCATGCTCATTGCCGAGTTTTATTATAGGAGCTCTCGTGTCGCAATCAGTAGTGGGGATGATTTTGGCCGCCGGTTTTGGTACCAGGCTCAGGCCTTTGACTGACTATCGCCCTAAAGCGATTATAGAAATAGCAGGAAAGCCGATAATTTATCATCAAATCAAGATGCTAGAGCAAGCAGGTATTGAAAATATCTATATTAATACCCATTATTTGTCAGATAAAATTATCGATACAGTAGAGTCGTTAGAAATAGAATCTAATATTTTTTGGTCAGTTGAAGAGCAAATTCTTGGTACCGCTGGCGGTATGGCCCGTATGCTCACTAAATTTGATATAAAAGCTGCCGAAATGTTAGTTCTTAATGGTGATATGATATGTGATATAGATTTAGCCAGTGTGCTGAATAAGAATCATTTTTGTGCTTTAATTTGTGCTAAAGATAGAAGCCTAAATGGCTATGTGGGTGGCGTGTCGGTTGATAGCGATAATCATATCGTCGAACTAGGTAGGTTTTATAAGAATAATAACCAGGCTGTTGCGAACGGTTTTTTTACCGGCATTCATGTGTTTTCCAGTGATGCTCTCGATTTGATTAAACAAGCTAGCTACTCATGCTTAGTCAGCGAGCTTTATCCTCATTGGTTAAAAAATAACAGCCAAATTGTTGGTTATATGATCGATATGGCTTATGAAGACCTTGGCAGTATTGAGCGCTTGTTTGAAGCTAATATGGCCATCTCTGAAAATCCTTATTCATATAAGCATCTAAATTTCGCACAAAATTTAATAAAACCAGGCCTGATCATGGGAGATGGGGTGATCATAGATCATGGTGCGTTTATTGGTCCGCGTGTTGTTATCGGTGATCACGTGCGTGTAGGTGAGGGGGCCAAAATCAGCAATAGTGTAATCATGTCAGATACGATTATTGAAAAAAACGAATGTCTTGATTGTGTTGTAGCCTTATCTGGAGCTAGGGTTTTAGTTAAGATGTAGGGGGGGTATATGTTGAAATCTCTTTTGTATGCAGGTTTTTTGTTGTTGATCGGGGCTTTTGGTTGTACTTCTTCCTGTAACAAGTCGGCCAATAATGATACAAGCCAATCTAAAGATGGTTCTGCTGCCATTGTTAACGGTAAAATGCTAGATTCACATAAGCTTGAAGAACTTCATAAGAGAGCTGTTGAAAAATTGTCTAAAACAGGGCGTGTGGTATCTGAAGATCTTAGCCGTAAGATGCGTGGCAGCATTTTAAGAAAGATGATTGACGATGAAATTATCGCCCAAAGAGCTGAGACCATGGGTATCAAGGTTGATCGTTTTGATCGGGTAAAAGCCTTGGAACAGTATAAAGGTCGTATAGGCGGTCCTGAGGCTTTTGAGATGTTTCTTTCTCAGCAAGATTTAACAGAAGAACAAGTAGTCGATAACATTCTTAACGAAGCGGTACGTTCGAAAATTGTAGAAAAAACTGCCGGTAAAATAGATGTTAGCAATGAAGAGATTAAATCTCATTATGAGAGCAATGCTAAGCTCTATAGCTTGCCAGAAATGATCCATGCTCGTCATATTTTATTAAAAGTAAGTCCTACTGACCCTCAGGAAAAAATAGATCTTGTCATTAAAAAAGCTCATGGAATTTTAGACGAAGCAAAAGATCCACGAGTTGCTTTTAGTGCTTTAGTGCAAAAGTACAGTGAAGGGCCGAGCGCTGCTCAGGGTGGTGATCTAGGTTTTTTCCCACGTGGCCGTATGGTTAAAGAGTTTGAAGACGCAGCATTTAATGCTCCACTCAAACAAGCTGTTGGCCCGATTAAGACTGAATATGGTTATCATATTATTTACGTAGAAGAAAAATCTGCTGCCCGTACAGCACCACTTGATGAGGTTCGTCCACGCATTGTTGAATTTATTACTCGCAATAAACAGGCACGAAAGACTGAAGACATGCTGTTTTCTTTGCGGAAATCAGCCAATATTAAGATTAATGACCCTTCTTTGACCGAAGAAGAGTTTCGCGACTTATCTAAAGAAGAACAGGTAGCGAGCAAAGAAGGTAATCATTAATAAAACTTAAGGATTATTGAAGAGATTTTGGCGATAAAACCTGAGCTCTTCAATCGAATCCTTGATGTCCTGTAGTGCCGTATGTGAGCTTACTTTTTTACCAGCCCGTCCTTTGGGGCCAAACCAGGCTTGGGCGAGCAGTTTTATTGATGATACGTCAATTTGCTGATAGTGCAGGTATTCTTCAAAACAGGGCATATAGCGTTGCAAGAATCTTCGATCGACATAGATTGAATTACCGGTTAAAACACCTTTTTTATATGAAACATGGGCGCATAAAAGCTTCATAATTTCCATCTGAGCTTGATCGAGTGAGTATTCACTTGAACGCACACGATCAAGCAGGCCATTTTTAGTATGCATGCTGCGCACCAAGGGAATCATCGTGCTTAAGGTTGATTCTGGCTGCCAAATAGGGAGATCAATTTCTGCTAAAACTTTTAGGTTAGGGTCAGTAATCACCATTGCTATTTGTAAAATAACGCAGCTGTACTCATCGAGTCCGGTCATTTCCAGATCTAGCCACACCCAGCGGTCAAAATTTACTTCATCATTGGAGGATTTTTCAGCCATTGCTTATGCCCTTTAAATTAATAACTATCCTAACTAGTCGTAGTATTATTAAACAATTAACGAAAGGGATTATGGCGTGCTTTGCATGATGATGAATATGAAAACAAAACTTTTGGCGTTTTTTGCATTGTTATTTTTAAGCTTGCATAGTCAGGCCGGCCATGATTTTGGCGTACATGCTCAGTCTTTAGGTGGGGCAATACGGGCAAAAGGTAGCTCTAATGATGTGATCTTCTATAATCCCGCAGCTATTATTAAACATCGGCAAATAAGTCCTGAAGCTGATTATCTCTTTGATATGAGTTACAAAAGCCACCGTATTGGGGCCTCAATCGTTGATTCAAAAACTAGCACGTGGGGGCTTGGATTAGCCTATAATGGCTGCTTTATTAATCGCGGCAATGAATCAAGCTCGCATTTATTCTACCTAGCAAGTGCCATGCCACTTGGTATAGATTTATTGTCTTTGGGTGCGGCGCTAAGCTATGACTACAACAAAAACATTGGACCGGATGACTATCGGCACTTTTTTAATCTAGATTTAGGACTTTTAGGCAGCTTGCCGATTGGCCTTAGTTTTGCTCTTGCTGCCGATCATCTTTTTGCTCCTAAGGGTAATGAAAAACCGCTCGGTTTATCATTAGGTTCAGCCTATGATTTAGGAGTGATCATGCCGAATATTCCACTGAGCTTTTCTTTTGATTGGCTGATGGATGATGTCAGTAATGACGATGATCTCAGTCACATATTAGGTGGTGGTATACAGTTTATTGCGGCTCACCTAGTTCCATTACGCGTTGGTTTTAAATCAAACTCTAAAAAGAACCAAAAGCTTTTGAGCATGGGTTCAGGAATTATTTCTGGCCCACTAGCTATTGATGCTCTCTATGCTCAGGATCTTTTAATTGGCAAAAATCGTCATTTTGGTTTGGCTTTGCGGCTTGCTCTTTAAAACCAAGACTAAAAATCATGGTCATTGAGTAAATGACCATGATTTATGAATATTGATGGGTATTAAACACCTGATTGTTTTTTAAGTTCGTCTTCCCACTCTTTTTTTAGTTCAGGGTAATTAGTAAGCAGGTTTAAAATTTTGCCACGCTGTTCGCCTGGGATAGGCTTAATATTGATACCACTAAAATTAATTAGCTGGGACAGCGCTTTTTCAAGCGAAGTATTTTTGGGTAGATCGTTTTGTCGGTCAAGGAGAGCTATCATACCAAAAAGACCACCGTCAATATTTTTGATGTTACTAGGCTGTTTAGACAAAATTTTACTAATAATAATCTGGGCTGCTTCAATATAGTTAAGCCGTGCATATATTTTTTTATCGAGATAAGCATGGGAATAGGTGTTTTTATCGCGCATTAACCAGTTAACCAAAGAGTAATTCTTTTCCTGGTATTTATATTTACCCCATAATCCCTCTTCTTGTCCAACATACTCAAAACGTTGACTTGAGATGAGTAAACTCAATTTGTTAATAGTAGTTAGAGCTTCAATAATTTCTTTAAAGGCTACCATTTGGTTATTTTCAATCATTGCTGTCATCACATTATATTTTTCGCTATGACTTGAGCTACCTAAGTCCAAACAAGAGTAAGCTTTAGGGATGGTGATTTTTTTCATCACTTCGCCCAATGATTTGGCGCGATTTTGTTCGCCCTTAAGTGTATCAATGATCATGCATTGAAATAAATCTTTGCTTTTTTCGGTTTGGTTTGAGTATTCGTTAATGACCCACATGATATCTTGGGGGCTGAAATCGTTTTTATTAAAGCCCAGCGTGATTAAACTTTTCCACATCGCCGACTTATTTTGTTCTGTGATATGGGCAATTAAAGGCCTGGTGGCATCGTTTGATGCCATACCTTTGGCGTCATTGTAAATCTCACTGATACCATCTTTACCTGAAGCGATCACTGATTTGCTGAGATCTGACAGACCTTGCATGGCAAAAACGCCATTGACCATAGTCGTTGCTAGAAAAAATAACCAACTAATATAGGTTTTCGTAAGCATATTTACTCCTTGCTGTGATTTCTCGCAGCTAAAAACCAACAACAAAGATAAAAAATGCCCGAACTAATTATCGTTAAAATTTTTGAGATGTTGCTTTAATTTTTTTCTACTGAGCAGTGTAAGGCTAACAGGTATTATGAGCGAGGCGCCAAATATGCCTTCACGAAAAAGCCACATATTTTCAAAATCTGCTTTAAAGAAAATAGCGATTGTTAGAGTCAGTAGAGCGCTTAAGCCAATCATGCTTTGGTGGCCGAGTTTTTTGGTGCCGAGCAAGTCATAAGAGAGGCTAGTGCCACTAACAAATAAAAATGAATCAAGTGTTGATAGAATGGTAGCTAGAATACCAGTGATAAATAAACCACGTAGACCAGCTGGTAAGAGCTGTAGGCTATAAAATAAATAGGCTTTGGCTGAATCAGCCTCAGGAATCAGTGCTTTTGCATACATGCCACCGAGTGTCGTGCAGCAATCGAAAAAAAACCAGCATAAAATAGCTAGTAAAATACCTCTCACGGCTATCTGGTCTGATTTTGCGGCAAGGCATCGTTGGTAAAATACGGGGTGAACGAGCGTGGTCGAGCAGGCAACAATAAACCAGGTACCAACTGCGATCGGGCTATTATCGCCACGCCAGTTAAAATAGCTCTCAGGCAAATTGCTGCTTAAGAAATCAGCAGCACCAAAATAATAAATCGAAAAAGCTAGAATCATAGAGACTGAACCAAACATAAGCAAGAACTGCGCTGCATCGGTAATAACTACCCCCTTAAAGCCACCCCAGATCGAATAAATAGCTACAATACTAACGCCAAGTACAATAGCCAGAGGCAAGCTCAAACCAAGAACTATTTGTAAGAGTAAACCTACGCTGAGCGCGTAGGTGACCGGTAGCGCATGAAAAAATAATAACACACCGCTCAGTTGGCGAGCTTTTAGTCCAAACCTTAGTCCAATCAATTCGGGAAGCGATAGAACCTTGCTACGACGAATTTTTTTAGCAAGCACTAAAGCAAAGAGCAGATAGGCAGCATACCAGCTTAAGCCTTGGGTGACAAAACTATAAAGCCCATGCTTAAAAGCTATTTGGGTGACCCCAAAAATCCCTCCATACCAAGTAGACGTAAGAGTTGCGACAAATAAAGGCAGATTTAAGCCGCGATCCATCAGTAAATAACTTTGGTCACTCTGTTGGCAAGTTTGTTTGGCTAAGAACTTAGGAGTTAATAAGAAAAAAACTACAAAAAAAGCCATCAGCCCTAAATCAAGTGGCTTAAGTACAGATAAAATATCTACTGAATCTAAAAACTTATTTGGCATTTAAGCTCCCTTCGCTGGCATTATCCAGATCAGGTTCGAAGGGTTTATCTCAGCCTTTTAGGGCACCCCTGCTGTTTATGGGTATTTTTATGTCTAAAGCGTACAACTTCGTCAAGAGCTAGTAAGTCTGATTACGAGCAAGGTTGCTGAACTTGGTATATTTGTTGTCAAAGCGCAATAATACTTGGCCAGTGGGGCCGTTACGGTTTTTTCCGATAATAAGCTCGGCTACGTTCTTTTTATCTTCGGGAGTTTTATCGCGCAGATAGTATTCTTCGCGATACAAAAAACCAATAACGTCAGCATCCTGTTCGATAGCACCTGATTCACGCAAATCACTCATCATTGGCCGTTTGTCGGTTCTTGATTCAACGCCGCGGTTAAGCTGAGATAAGGCGATCACTGGTATAGAAAGCTCGCGAGCGATACTTTTCAGGCCTTTGGAAATCTCACCAACTTCAACCGCTTTGTTTTCATAGCGATAAGAAGAAGACATGAGCTGTAAATAATCGACGACCACCATTTTGACACCATGCTGATGGACTAAACGCCGAGCTTTATTACGTAAATCGCCGATGCTTAACGATGCTGTTTCATCAATATACATAGGTGCTTCAGCAAGGTGACCTGCTGCTTGGGTTAGTCGATTGTAGTCTTCAGCTTTAATAAAGCCAGAACGTAAGCGGCTAAGATCTATTTCAGCATAGGCGCCGATTAAACGATTAAAAAGCTGCTCGGCGCCCATTTCAAGTGAGAAGAAGGCGATCGGATGTTTTTCTTCAATACCCACGTGGGCAGCAATATTTAAGGTAAAAGCAGTTTTACCCATAGATGGTCGTGCGGCAATGACAATTAACTCGCCGGGCTGAAAACCGGCAGTAAGTCTATCGAGTTCAAGAAAACCTGAAGCAATGCCGGTAACAGCATTCTTATTTTCAATCAGTGCCATGTATTTTTCAACGGCGATCTTCGAGAGCTCTTTTAGTGAAATTACGCCTTTCTTAGCGGTCGATTCGCGAATCGACATGATAGTTTGTTCTGCTTCATCCAAAACTTCGTTGACTTCTTGAGTTTGAGCGTAGGCTTTTTCTGTGATAGTTTTGGCAGCTTGAATCAAGCGTCGTAGAGCTGATTTGCCCTTGACAAGTCTAACATAACTTTGAACAGCGGCAGCCGTTGGTAAAAACTCTTCGATAACGCTGAGGGTACTGACGCCAATATTTTCAAGCTGACCATGAATCATCAAGTGATTGGCTACTGTTACAGTATCAATCGGTTCATTCTTTTCATAAAGCGTAAGCATTGCTTCATAAATAGACTGATGGTGAGGATGGTGAAAATCTTTGGCGACTAAAGATTCGCCTCGCACCGCTTCCATGGCATCAGGATCAATTAAAATGCTACACAAGATGCCTTTTTCGGCATCAAAAGATTGTGGAGGTCGGTGTTTGCCTAAAACTTCGTCCATGGTGGCAAAACCAAAGCTGGCTTCGCCTTCTCTTCTACGAGAAAAAATCTCGTCTATGGGGACGTGTTCAGACACAATCACTGCTCCCTTGCCTTTTTTCCTATAAAATCCTAAAAATCACATTCATGCAGCTTAAAAAATTTAGCCAGCCGGCTCAGAAAATACTCATTCACAGCCAAACTTTTGCCAGAAAGAACCATAACTCGTTGGTTGAACCTGAGCACTTAGCGCTCGCTCTTATTAATACTACTGAAGTGAGTCAGCTTCTAAAGAAAAAAAGCTTAGACCACAAGTCGCTCGAAAGCTCTTTGCTGCAATTGATCAGCAACCTGCCGGTTAGTGCAGGTAGTGAAACTTCATTTTCCAGCAGACTAATCCTGGCTTTAAGCTCAGCAGAAGCATTATCGATTGCTAAACATCAAGAAACTATTTCCGTTAATAATATGTTATTAAGTTTATTGGAAAATAAACAACAATATGGATCTCTTGGCTCTGTATTAGCCAAGTATTTTTTAGGTGAAGAAGAAGAGCCAAAAAAAGCTAGTTTTTTTGACTTTGTTGAACAGCTTAATCTGCAGATAAAAAGTCGCGTTATTGATCCGGTATTTGGTCGCTTAGAAGAGTGCGATCGCTTAGTGCAAATTTTATCGCGTAAAACGCGCAATAATCCTTTGTTAATTGGAGAGCCAGGTGTTGGTCGTACGTCTATTGTTTATGCTTTAGTCAAAAAAATTGTCGAACAAAATGTACCATCGCATCTCATTACCAAAGAAATTCTGAGCCTAGATTTGAGTTTGCTTATTGCAGGTACAACCCTGAGAGGCCAATTTGAAGAGCGTTTCCGTAAAATTTTGAGCGAAATTGCTGCGCAACAAGGTCGTTATATTTTGCTGGTGCGTGACTTAAGTATGTTGATGGGAGCTGGCGGTGATGGTGCTTCTGATGCTGCTAACTTAATCAAGCCTTTTCTTGCTCGAGCTGATATACAAATAATAGGATTAGTTAGTCCTGATTTATATAAAAAACGTATTGAACATGACGCATCTTTTGCTCGCTATTTTCAGCCCGTTTGGATTGAGCAGCCAAGTCCCGCTGAAGCTCAAGAAATCTTACTGGGCCTGAAAAACAGTTATGAACGTTTTCATGGTGTTTTTATTGATGACGATGCTATTGCTGCTGCAGTAGATCTTGGCGCTAAGCACTTGTCTGGTCGGGTGCTACCTGAAGTAGCACTTGATGTTTTAGATGAAGCCTGTGCTCGCCATCGTAACCAGCTTGACCAAAAACCTCGCGAAAAGCTAAATCCTGCCGCCCAGAAGAAGTATGAATACGAACGAAGTCTAATCGAAAGTATTAGAGCTATTAAAGCTCAGATTAGTAGTGCAGAGTTAGATAATGATAAACAAGCTTTGGCATTACTAGGCAAAGAACTCAATAAAAAGCATCAAGCACTTAATAAAATCAAAAATCGCCTTATTGACCCACTGGTTAAGCGCAATGATATTGCGAAAATTATCTCGCAGGAAACGGGTATTCCTGTGCAAAAAATGCTGCAGTCAGAAAGAGAAAAACTAGCTAGTATGGAAGAAATCTTGGGCAAAAAAGTTATTGGTCAAGCAGAAGCAATCGCCGCCGTTTCTTCAGCTATTAGGCGTGCACGAGTGGGGCTTAAAGACGCTAAGCGACCGATTGGTAGTTTTTTGTTTTTGGGACCGACCGGTGTTGGTAAAACTGAGCTTGCGCGCACGCTAACTAGTTTTCTTTTCGATGATGAGCGAGCCATGGTGCGTTTTGATATGTCTGAATTTATGGAACGCCATAGTGTGGCTCGTTTAATCGGAGCGCCACCAGGCTATCAGGGTTCTGAAGAAGGAGGACAGCTTACTGAGTTAGTCAGGCGCAAGCCTTTTTCGGTGGTGCTTTTTGATGAGATCGAAAAAGCTCATGTTGATGTTCTAAATGTCTTGTTGCAGGTTTTAGACGATGGACGCCTGACTGACAGCAAAGGTCGGTTAGTGGCTTTTAATAATACGGTAGTGATTATGACCTCTAACGTAGGTTCAGATATTTTGCTGCACGATGATCACGAATCTCGTTCTAAAGCTTTAGTGCGAGAGTTGATCATGGAGCGCTTACTGCAGTACTTAAGGCCAGAGTTGATCAATCGTATTGATGAAATTGTTATTTTTGAAGCTTTAGACAAAAAAGGCATTAAAAATATCTTGGAACTGATGCTTGCCAATCTTAATCATAAAATGGCGGATGAAGGCTATGATTTTAGAGTCAAGGCTGATCTCAAACAAAGGCTTATTGAAGAAGGTTATAATCGAGAGTTTGGCGCACGACCTTTAAAGCGGGCTATTCAGCGTGTCTTAGAGAACCCGCTTGCCAGTTTGCTGGTAGCAAATGCTTTTACTAAGGGTGCTTTTATTGAAGCATGCTTGTCGTCTGATCAGCAGGTAGTAATTGCACAAGTAGATAAACACGTGTAGCAAGTGCTTAAGCATTGCTCACTAATGGTGGTCGCCTATGACGTATTCGACTTGCATGCAGCTCAAAATTGATCGTGAGTTTCCTGAACCGAGAATTATTTCCCACGCGGTGGCAGTACTTGAGCGTGGTGGTGTAGTGGCTTATCCAACCGATACTAACTACGGTATGGGTTGTGCGCTCTATGAAAACGATGCGATTAACAGATTATTGAAGCTCAAAAATTTAAGTACCCATCACTTATTGTCGATTATTTGCCCGGATCTGTCTGATATTGCTCGCTATGCCATTCTAGAAAACAATGCCTACCAAATCATGAAACGCCATCTACCGGGTCCTTATACTTTTATCTTGCGGGCTACCCCTGAAGTGCCACGAATTTTTCGTTCTGAACGTCAAACTGTGGGAATTCGTGTGCCAGATCACCCGGTTACACTGATGATGGCCCGAATTTTTCGTAAACCAATCGTATCAACCTCGACGATTATTAACAATAAAGCCTGTAATAACGGTACAGAAGTTAATCGTGAGTTTGGCCATGGCCTGGATTTAGTTCTTGATGTCGGTGAAATTGAGCCGAAAGATTCGACTATTATCGACTTAAGCGGTCCATACCCAGTAGTAGAGCGCCAGGGAGCTGGTGATATCAGCGGTATCGTAGTATAGCTGGCTCTTATTAGGGTAAAGCATGAAAAGAATAATTTTTCTCTTATTATTTAGTGCCAATCTTTTATCAATAAGTGCTTGTAATGGTTTTAAGGCCTGGTTCGCCCGGGAATTCATTCAAGGAACCGTGGCCGATGGTTTAGCTCGTTTATCAGTGCAGCCGATGGCTATTATCACGAACGAAATTAAGGATCAATTTGATAATCCTTCGGTTATTCCCAAAATCACCCCATCTTTAGAGCCAAAACAATATGGCAAAGGTCATGTAAGTTGGACGATTGGCAATTTTGATATTATTCATGCGCAAGAAAAAGTTGTTTATAGCGATTGTTATGGTGAACAGGGTTTTTGGCGTGGTAAGGTTCATATTATTTCTGCCACTCGTACCATCTATGGCCGCCTCACCGGTAACCATAAGCACCCGGTGATTCCAGATCCAGGCTCGGTGTTTATTGAGGTGCATGTTGAGGTGGAAAATCTTTCCATTAGATTTCCCAGTAAAGAAGGTTATTTAGTCATGGATAGAGGGGTGATGAAGTTTAAAGCCATACCTCGCTTGGCTCAAGGCCAGAATGGGATGAGGATTATTCCTACTTCGAATACCAAGCTAAGCGATATTAAGCTCAGCAAAATAGTCGGTACTTTGAAATCTTCAGCAGTTGATATGCCGATTGAGATTGAAGAAGCTTCTTTAAGTATGCAAGTAGGACCTCAAGATGATGGTCAGGAGAATACTATTGGCGGTACGCTTAAGATTTTTGGCAACACTCATCATGTGCCCAGCGATGGAAAAGGCCTAGATCCTGATTATGATGCTGAAAAATTTTTAAAAAGTTATTCATGCCATAAAGATTTGGCCCACGGCGTGTCTTTTGATCATATTCCTATTGAAGAGAAACTTGCTCCTGGCGTCGCTGGTTTAACTGCACGGGTCATGGGTATAGTTGCTGCCAAGCTAGAAGATCATGATGGCTGTGGTATGGCTAGCGTTGCAGCTCTTAGGCAGGCAAAACTAAAGGGTTTACCTGGTGACGTTGGAACTCTCGAGTCTAAGCTGCCATATAGTTGTAGTATCGAGTTTATCAACGAGCAGACTGAACCTGATTGTTTTGGTAGAGCTCATTTTATTAATGGCTCAGTAACGGTTACTAAAGCTCGTAAGATCATGCATGGTATGGTTATCGCGAGCCAGGAAAATTACCGCACAGCTACCAGTGAATATGCACAGTTGTTGTTAGGTGATAATGATAAGCAAGAAATATTATTAGCTCGTCCTGCGCCGATCATACCCCAAGACTCACGCCCCGTAGAAATGGAAATTGAGGCAGTTTTTGATCAATTATCAGTTAAAGATTTATGCCTTGATAGCAATAATCGCGGGCATAAAAATCATTGTCGTAAGCAATCAGCTGCTGAATACAACAATCAGGTGACTTTTAACATTTTTGCCGGCAAAGTTTCGGCTGAGTTTAAACCGGTATTAGCTAAAGATGTTAATCCCAAAAGTATCACTAATAAGTTTTGTGCCGCCAAGACTCCTATTGCTGAGGCTAAACTGAGCCTCAGCAACATGAAGGTCTCAATTGAGAGAGATGGAATGGATTTTCAGCTCCCTGCTGAAGGCTCTTTCAATATTGTCAGCGGCAAGATTGGCGATCGGGAAAACCAACTAATAGGCGGTCTTGAAATTGGTTCAACTCATGTCCTGTTTAAATCTAACGATAAAAATTTCTTGGTTCTAGACCCAGGCTACGATCGACAGCTTTTTTACGACAGCTTTTTATCCTGCCAACAAGCTATCCTGGTCGATCACCCTAACCAATGCCGCCCTGAAGAAGGCCTCGCCGCCAATATCGGCCGTTTAATTGTGCTGAATGCCGGAAGTTTGCTAAAAATCAGTGCGCATAGAAAAATCCCAGGCAGCCTGGGCTCATTTACGGTGCCAGAACTTGTGAATTTACTTGGAATCCTGCTTGGATCTTCAGATACAAATAATATGAGCCTAGACGCAAATATTAATACTGAGAAGCATATTTCTGGGCCAAATTTAGCCGATCTTGTTACTAGCAGTGACAGTCTCAATAATAAGACCACCATCAAGGGCTATGTCTCTAGTTTGCAAGGTACCATGAAAAGAACAGGCGCTCCCCTAAGTGTTTTGGAACAAGGTCTAGTTTTATTGCCAAATAATATTGAGAACTTACTGGTTAGGCCTATTGATGTTCAATCTACGATTATTACTATTAGTAGTGCGCAAGTTAGAGATTTTTCTACTGAGTTTACTAAAGTAGGCCAGGAGCCCGAGCCGCGACTTGAGTTTAAGAATGGGCAATTTAAAATCATAGCTAAACCTTATCTTGCTCGGCATATTAGAGATACTGAAGTACAGCCGTCATATTCTATTGAAACTCCGATTATTAGTTTCGAAGAAATCAAGCTTGACAATGCTTTTGTGCAGCTAAAAAATCAAAAAATGACCATTCCTATGTATATCAAGCAAGCTAATATCAAAGCTTTTAATGGTAAAATTAATGGCCAAGGTAATGTTATTGAAGGCAATATTAGCTTTGTGATTAACTCTGATCTTAGTCAAGTGCCCCTGCATATGGGGCCGGTTATTATGATTGAGCCACAAGCACTGCAGCCTGATTATCACCAAGCAAGCTTTGATGCTAGTTATCGTAATAAACCAAATCTTCGCAGTGTTTTAGCGGCAGATTAAGTCTTATACAAAGCATGCTTGTTAATATAGTTAAATACGCTGGGTTCGAGTTGGGACTGGCATAGGAGTTTACGCAGATTGGTACTGTTGGTGTCGGGAAAGATAAACTTATCGTGAATCCGGCTCCTTTTTAGTAAGTCGGGTAGTTTAAGTGGGTAATTCTCGCGCATAAAAATCACCCATTGTACCATCGAACTCAGTTCTGATGCTTGATGCCAGCTAGGAAAGTTAGGGGCTAAATCGCTACCGAGAGCAAAACTCAGTGCTAAATCAGGTCTGCTGGCTTTGATGGCTTTGATAGTTTGGATAGTGTAGCTTGGTTTGGGTAGCTTATCTTCAAGATCCAATACCCCCACGTGCTTAAAGTCGGCAAAGCTGAGTTCACACATGTTAAAGCGATGACTAAAATCGCTCACCGTGTTTTTAATAGCATGACTGCCGCAGGGGATAATCCACAACTGATCGAGAGCTTCCTGAGCAAGAAAACTTTCGGCTAGTTGTTGGTGGCCTTTGTGGGGAGGATCAAAAGATCCGCCAATAAGGCCAACACGTGCTGAAGGCTTTAGGTCTGGTAAGATCACAGATTCTCCAGATCGCTTAAATAGACTAAACTAACTCCTGCTTGAGTCATTTCTTCAATGGCATGAGCAACATCAGTGCTATTAATACCACGGCATCCATCAATAATAACATTGGTCTTGAGGCCTAACGCAATAGCATCAAGAGCGCTAAATTTTACGCAGTATTCAGTGGCTAGGCCTAAGATAAAAATTTCGTCGATACCGTATAAATCTAAATAAGAGGCAAGACCGGTGGCATTACGATGGGCGTTATCAAAAAATGCACTATAGCTATCGAGTTTAGGATCTTCGCCTTTGGTAACTACATGCTGAATCTTTTTTTGATCAAGATTCTTGACGATTGCTGCTCCAAAAGTATTTTGCACACAATGAATAGGCCATAATGTTTGTTTAAGACCGCCAAGATCAATGACATCGCCCGGTTTTTTTTCGAGGTGTTCGCTGGCAAAGCTTAAATGATGAGCTGGATGCCAATCTTTAGAGGCAACAATAATACTAAAGTATTTCATAGCTATATTGGCCGCTTCTATACAATGAAATCCATTAGGAACAGCAAGAAAACCGCCAGGCATAAAATCATTTTGTAGATCAATAATTAGCAGTGCTTTCACAGTGTCTCTCTAAGTATTATTTGCTTATTAATTAAACTTTGATCAAACTTGACCGGATAAGAACTAGTTTTTTCTAAACTGCGAATTTCAGTAGGAAACTCGGCCAGATTTATGTGAACTTGTTTTTTTAACTCGAGCAAACTCTTAGGAGTTTGGCTAATATGGCCCTGTTCAAACATGAGCTTTTGTAAATGCTTGGCCTTATGCTCACAACCTAAATCTTGATCAAAGATATGGTCAAAAATTGGCCCTTGGGGTCCGTATACCCTAGCTAGGGCTTGGCGCCCAGGCCAGGTATTTTTTTCAAGCTGATCAGAGATTTTGGCGGTATCACGCCATTTTTCACCATTTTTAATGGCAGCGAGCTTATAGACGCCAGATAAGGCTGGATCATTGTGGGCGCAAATTAGCCTAGTGCCTACACCAAAGATGTCGATAGGAGCCTGGGCCAAATTTAAAGCCTGAATTGAATATTCATCAAGGTCACCGCTGGCAATAATCATGCAGTGCTTGAGGCCCGCGCGATCTAGCTCTGAGCGAGTCTGCCTGCTTAAGGCCAATAAATCGCCTGAATCAAGGCGTACGGCTAAGGTCTGAGCTGAGTAATTATGTAAACGCTTAAAAGCAATAATGGCGTCTTTAATACCTTGGGGTGTGAGATAGGTATCGAGCAATAAAACCCGGTTATTAGTTTTAGCATCTAAAAAGTTATTAAAAGCATCGAGTTGCTTATCATAGCTCATAATAAAACTGTGGCCGATCGTACCGCCCAGAGGAATATCAAAGTGTTTAGCTGCCCACAGGTTAGAGGTAGTATCGATGCCACCAAGGTAAGCAGCTTTGGAGGCAGAAATCGCTCCATCAAAACCTTGGGCGCGCCTAAGGCCAAAGTCACTGAGCTTCTTATCGCCAGCAGCCAGGCGTATACGAGCTGCTTTGGTAGCGATTAGACTTTGGAAGTTAATAATATTTAAGAGAGGCGTTTCTAGGAGCTGACACAGTGCTAAGGGCCCCTCAATGCGTAAAATAGGCTCATGAGGAAAAACTATGGTACCTTCCTCTATGCCATAGATATTAATCTGTGGTTTTAAATTTCTTAAATAATCAATAAAATCTTTGTCAAACATAGGTGACAAATAGCTTAGAGAGTCTTCGTCGAACTTAAAGTTTTCTATATATAGTAAAGCATCATTAATACCTGCTGCCACGACAAAATTTCCGTTAAAAGGAAGTCTACGAAAAAATAAATTAAAAATAGCGGTCTTATCGTGGTGCTGATTGTTAAACCATGCTTGAGCCATGCTGAATTGATAAAAATCAGTCAATAAACAGGAATTAGGTAAGTATTTATGCGTATGAGCCACCGTTAGTCCTGGGACTTTAGAAGTTTCTGCTTTATATGTCATTGCTTAGGCTTCGAAAAGGCCTATAAACTAGGATAAAGGGATAATTTTTAGGACTTAAGTCATGTCTGGGCTAGTTATCACTGAAGTGCTTGAATCAATAATAGAATTAAGAAAAGCTAGAATCTTAGATAATAAAAAACGTTTACACGTATATGATGGATCTATGAAGTTGCTTGCTAATAGCATTCAGTCAGATATTGCTGGTGAGCAGGCTGCTCATGGCCTAAGTGAGCTATTTTTTAACCGTGAGTTGAGCTTTTTGTTATTTAATGAGCGCGTATTAGCTCAAGCGAAAGATATTAAGTGGCCTCTGCTTGAACGCCTCAAGTTCTTGGGTATTTCTTCGACTAATTTGGACGAGTTTTTTGAAACACGGGTTTCCTTACTGAGAAAACAGCGTGCAGCTGGGGTTTTGAGTATTGAGCCCGATAATCGCAGCCCAGCTGAAGTGCTACGCCACATTGCTCATGCCACCAAAGAGTTGGTCAAAACTCAATATGATACCCTCAATGAACTTATTTTACCTGAACTGGCTCGGGAAGGAGTGGTGATTCTAGCGCCACATGAATGGTCTCCTGAACAAGCATTATGGCTTAAACGCTATTTTGAAGCACAAATTTTACCGGTATTAAGTCCGCTTGGTCTTGACCCAGCTCACCCTTTCCCTCGTGTTTCCAATAAGAGCCTGAATTTTATTGTTGAGCTGAGTGGTAAAGGTGCTTTTGGGCGTGATGTCAAAGTTGCCATTGTGCCAGCGCCAAGAGTATTACCGAGAATTATTCCTTTACCCAGTGTTGAGGGCTCTGGTCGGTATTATTTTGTTTTACTGGCTGACTTACTGCGGACCTTTATGGTTGAGCTTTTTTCCAATATTGCAGTCAAGGGTGTGTATCAGTTTAGGGTCACCAGAAACTCCAATCTTTTTGTTGATGAAGAAGAAATCGATGATCTGATGAAAAGCTTAGAGTGGGAGTTACCATCTCGACGCTACGGCGAAGCTGTAAGATTGGAAGTAGAAAAAAATTGCAGTGAGATAATTAAGAATCTTTTACTCAAACAATTTAAGCTAAGTGATGATGAACTGTACTTGGTGGATGGTCCGGTAAATCTTAATCGTTTAGTAGCAATCTATGATTTGGTTGACTTGTCGCAGCTCAAGTTTGATCCAATCATACCGGTGGTGCCAAAAACACTGGCACGCAGTCCAAAGATTTTTGAGACGGTTAAGCAGCATGACTGCTTATTACACCATCCATATGAGTCGTTTTCTCCGGTACAGGAGTTTTTGCGTCAAGCAGCCTTGGACCCAGCTGTATTAGTGATTAAACAAACGCTCTATCGTACCGGTTATGACTCAGTTTTGGTTGAGTACTTAGTTGAAGCAGCTAGGCGTGGTAAAGAAGTGACGGTTATTGTTGAGTTGCGGGCCAAGTTTGATGAAGAGGCCAATATTAATCTGGCTACTCGCCTACAAGAAGCAGGGGCCCACGTGTCGTACGGGGTAGTTGGTTATAAAACTCATGCAAAGATGCTGATGATAGTGAGGAGAGAAGGGGATTCGATCAAACGTTATGCCCACTTAGGCACTGGTAATTACCATGAAAAGACTGCGCGAGCTTACACTGATTTCGGCTTTTTTACGGCTGACGAAGAAATTTGCGAAGATGTGCATCAGATTTTTCTACAAATCACAGGTTTGACTAAACCAAGTAAGCTTAAGCGTTTGCTCATTGCGCCATTTACGATGCGTAAAAAATTTATGGAACATATTGAGGCAGAAATAGTTAATGCCAAAGCAGGAAAGCAGGCTCATATCATGGCCAAAATGAATGCTTTAACTGATCCTGAGATGATTCAGGCCTTTTATCAAGCTTCATCAGCTGGTGTAAAAATAGATCTAATTGTACGAGGTCAGTGTTCGCTTAAGCCAGGCTTAGCAGGGTTGTCAGAAAATATTAGTGTTATTTCAATTATTGGTCGCTTTCTTGAGCATACTCGAGCTTATTATTTCTTGAGTGATGGTGAGCAAAAAGTCTATTTGTCCAGTGCCGATCTTATGCTTAGAAACTTGAGTCAAAGGGTCGAGATAGCTTTTGCGATCGAAAATGACAGACTTAAAAAACGCATTATCAAAGAGATATTTACGCTTGGGCTTGATGATAATGCGACCTCATGGCGTTTATTAAGTAATGGTAGCTACCATAAAAACGATACTATCGGTGAAAAAATAGCCATCCAGACGGTATTACTCAATCGACTGGCAGCCTCTCGATAATTTTAAAATCCAACTATATAAGCGCACAGTAGGCATAAGGAGAGAGGAGTATTGGTGATAAGTTTAGAACTCGAGTATTTAGCCAAAACTAACAATCTCATTAAGAATAAGCTTAGTTTGCTTCACCAACATGCCCATGATGATCCTGAAAATATTAGTAGAGCGATTGCCGCTTATCTATGCGTATCTGATAGCGCTAAGCGAGTACGACCATTAATTTGTCTTTATTACCACTGGCTTTTTCAGGAGGATGCTCCTGATAGCCTACTTAATATTGGTGTTGCGGCAGAGTTTATTCATGCTGCCAGTTTACTGCACGATGATGTTGTTGATGAATCATCAAAGCGCCGTGGTCGCTCTTCAGCCAATGTCATATTTGGCAATGCTCAAGCTGTACTAGGCGGTAATTTTTTATTAACCCAAGCTTTTGATCTATTAAGGTCTTTTCCTCGCGATTTTTTAGATCAGGCAACTATTGTCATACGAGAAATGACTCTTGCAGCAATTCTTGAAATAAGTATGCGCGGTCAACTCGATACCAGTCAAAATGCTTGGCGACAGGTGGCCTCAGGAAAAACAGGGATCTTATTTTCTTGGTGTGGTTTTGCTAGTGCTGTTAATGCTGGTAGGCCAGAACAAGCTATGAAGCTTTGGCAAGTAGGACCTCATATTGGTCAAGTTTTTCAAATGGCCGATGACCTAAAAGATTTTAGCGGTGATCAAAACTTAAAAGATATCTGTCGAGATTTACGCAATCGAGATCCGAGTTTGCCGATTTTATTAGCTGCTGATAGTAACCCAAAAAATTTTAATATATTTAAAACCAAGTTTTCCCAAGCAGAGCTTGATGACCAAGAAGTTAATTACTTAAGAGATTTAATATTCGAATCAGGTGCAATTGATAAAACTTATAAATTAATGCATGATAAATTAGAACTTATTATAAAAATGTTGTATGATTTTGGCGACTCTAGAGGTCGTATTTTTTTAGAAAAATGGGCTCTTGAACTTATTTCTTTGAGATAAATTATATGCCAGAATCATCAGCACATTCTCAAGAAATTTTTCATGTGATATCAAATGTTTTATTGTTTTTAGGTGTTTCTGGCCTTCTTATTCCCGTCTTGCAAAGATTTCGTTTGTCGCCGGTACTGGCTTATCTTTTATGTGGCATGCTTATTGGTCCTTATGGTTTAGCCTTGTTGGTTAGCCAGTACCCTTGGCTCAGTGCTATCAGTATGAGTGACAGCAAAACGGTGAGCTTACTTGGTGAGTTTGGTATTATTACTCTCATGTTCATGATTGGTCTTGAATTGTCGTTTCGTAGGCTTAAAGAGCTAAAAAGTTATGTTTTTGGTCTTGGCAGTGCACAAATTATTGTGACAGCTCTGCTGATCTTTGCGATATCGAGGGTGGTCAATCATTCTATACCTGCCTCTATGCTGATAGGCGCTTCATTTGCTTTATCTTCAACTGCTGTTGTGATGCAGCTTTTAGAGGAGCAGCGCTTAAGTAATCGAGGGGTAGGTATTTTATGCTTTTCAGTTTTATTGATGCAAGATTTGGCCGTGGTGCCCATCTTGGTTTTGGCTTATTCTTTTGCTCCAGACAACGACTACAGCATAGTTTTTTTGTTGGCACGATCGATTCTGTTAGCGGTCTTAACTGTAGTTTTGATCTATCTATTAGGTCGTTGGTTATTACGGCCCGTTCTTAATATTATTAGTGACGCTCGTAATCCAGAATGGCTCAGTTCTTTCATGATGCTGATCGTTATTACCTGTGCCAGTCTCACGCTGATGGCTGGTCTGTCAGCTGCATTGGGGGCTTTTTTGGCGGGCTTATTGATTGCAGAGACAGAGTTTCGTTATGAGATGGAAGTAATTATCAGTCCAATTAAAAGTCTTTTATTGGGTATATTTTTTATGTCTGTCGGTATGCAGATTAATCTTGCCGAAATTGCCAAACACCCTGGTCTTATTTTAAGTTCAGTTCTGGGACTGTATACGCTTAAAAGTATTGCTCTCTTTGTCGTGGCTAAGCTCTTTAAAATTGAATCTAAACAAGCTGCTCAGGCCAGTATTTACTTGGCTCAGTCGGGTGAGTTTGCCTTTATGATTATTAGTTTGGCATCGCTTGCGCAGATAATCAGTGCTGATGATGCCCAGTATTTCATGATGATTACCGCTCTTTCTATGATGCTGACGCCTTTGTTATTTAAGATTGCTCCTTATTTGACCAATCGGCTGGCTCAAAATCACCCAGTCTTTGAGGTTGATAACTTTGATTTTCACGAGAGGCTGGTCATTATTGCCGGTTTTGGTCGTATTGGTAAGCTCTTAGGGGAGATCTTAGAGCAACAACGAGTTCCTTATATTGCTATTGATCGTCATGCTGAAAAAGTTCAGCGTTTAAGAAAACAGGGCTTTCGGGTCTTTTATGGTGATGCCCGAAAAATAGACTTATGGAAATTAGTTCATGCTCAATCAGCAGTGGCTGCTGTTATTACGGTTGATGATCAACATGCAGCCAATGCCATTATAAAGGCTATTCAAGGTAAATGGCCGCTATTGCCAATTATTGTTCGTGCCAAAGACATAGCGGATATCAGTAGCATGCATGACCTGGGGGCCAAATATGTAGTCCCAGAAACTCTTGAGTCAAGCTTGCGCATAGCTAGGATCTTGATGCAGGAACTTGGTATTGATCAAGAAAGCATCGATGGAGCCATTGAGCAGAGTTGGACTCAAAGTTCCACCTTTGGTGTCAATTAGCTGCTTTTTTAAAGACCAATTTAGGAGTTGGCACAGCGCTCATCTTAGAACCTCGATGATTTTGTTAATCGAGAATTTCCTTTATAATCACAGATTTTTCATCGTTATCCAAAAATTCTACCGTTATAAATAGTTCCATTGTGTCATTAATCAGCATAGGATTGGTGTTGAGATTGCTAAAATTTTCACCAGCTAGAGTTAATCTTCCCCCGACAGCTTTTTCTGGGGCTTCAAAAATAATCTCAGTCGGACTGAAAATTCTAGGTATATTATTAGCTTGCTTGATTGAAACAGTGGTCTTAAGTGGAAGATAGAACTTCACTGGTAAAAGTGGACCACAGCAGCGAAGATATCCACCAATGCCGGTATTCTCATTTTCATCACTGCCATTATTTTCTATCTTTTGTCTTCTTAGAAAATAATAAAACGAATAACCTCTAAAGCAGATTTCAGCAGAATAATATCTGGATTGATGGTTTAAGTTAGAGATATTACTGAATAAACATTTTGCAGTAAAACTATTTTTTTTATCAATGCTTTTTCTCGGAATGAACTGTTGTTCACATATCTTGTTTTTGGGGATAAGATGTTTTGCATAAGCAGGATCGACTTCTATGCTTGTTTTAGCAAAGTTGCAAATTTCTTCAAACAATTCTTTATTTTCAGGGTATAAGTTACTCATGCTTGATAATACGTCGAGGATAAAATATCTATCCATTTGTGCGAAACGAATAGGATAAATTAATTCTGTTATTTTATCTTTGTTTTTAGTGTCATTAGCCCAACTGTTAGCTAAATACAACAGACTGTTTTCACTGTCTAGTGCTAAGTCATTATTGCTAAATATTGCTAAGACAGATCTTAAGTTTAAAGAGCTAAAATCTTTTCTTGCGCTCATAATAGATCTTATGTCAGGAAATTTTGCTTTAATGATATTTTCTGCGTTAGTTATCAGTGCCTGACCAGAAAGATAATTTTTTAAAAAGTAAAAATCTTGATCGGCTAATCCTAAAATATAATTAGATTTAATTAGATCGATTTTTTTAGGGTCATTATCAAACGAAGATATGGAAGCACCGATAAATAATTCTAGTTCTTTGTTAGTTTTAGCATTTTCAAAACCTTTTTTAATAAGCTTAAGAATTTTTTTACTCTCTGGGCTGGATAAGTTATTTTGTAAAAAGTTGGCTACTTTAAGCATTTTTTGAAAAGAAATATCTGTAATATCTTCACAATGGAGACATCTAAGAGCGTTAATAAAAATATCAAAATCTTTTTCTTCTATTTCAAGATAAACCTCTTTTTTTGAGCTATCTTTATTGTTTTTTATTGCATTGAAAAAGAATTTTGAGTGAGCAATAAAGAAAAAAGATACCGGAATACGATAAATAGTTTCACCTACTTTAAGTGTAATAATGCCGTCAAGTAAGGGTCTGGCTAAGGTTTTTAAAGCCATGTATTCTTCATAGTTATTAGATCTTTTCATGGCAAAGGAAGGAAAAGAAAGCATAAAAAATACAACAAAAAAACCGACTGTTTTATTCATATGATACCTTTATGTGTTAGTATGTTTGGTGAAGTAGTATTTTAATTAATATTAAAATGAAGATCTTTTGAAAATTCAATGCAATCCTCAGCGGAATCTAAAAAAATAATTTCAACTTTTAAATCAGCCACAGAGAGTTCTCCTAATGATATTGTGGCTCTATCATTATCTTGCTGAAAAATAATCTTTAGAGGGGCAATCATTTTATCTTTGTTATCTAGGGTTTTTATTGAACAACTAATTTGCAGGGGAAGAAAGTATTTTGATAACAGCTTAGATTTAACGCTCAGGTAAATTTTAAAAAAGCTATCTTGATCAGTGCTGTTGGTAAAACAACTAAAATCATAGCCATTACGAAAGCACTGACCCATAGTTGAAAAAACCACTTTATTATCATCTTTAATCTTAGGGCGATCACCTAGTTGACTGTCATAAGTTAACTCAGAGAAATAACCCAATAGTTGCATTCTCTTTAGTCCGCCTATTCTAGTTTTTTGGGCTAGATCGCTCAGTTCAACAAAAGTTCTATTGGCCTCTTTATTTTTTATTAGTTGCGGTAAAATTTTTGCCATCTCGAGTCGATAATAAGGGCTCAGATATAAAAATTTAATATTTAACAATAACTTAGCCAAGTATTTATCTCTGTTTTTAGTGTCATGTAAAACCCATAAAACTACATAATGAAGTAGAGAATTTTCCGAATCTATTTTAAACTCTTTTTTCTGTAAGATATTTAATACTGCAAATTGAGGAAGATTTAAAAATTCAACATATTTATTCTCTATGTCATCGATACTTTGATAAGTGGCAGATAAGATTACAGCAATTGGTTTTAAGAAAGCTTCATTAAGAGTATGATCATTTTCAATTTTACTGATCTTTTCACTAGATATCTGAGCTAAGATAGTCAGCAGTTCATGGGGGGATTTTTCGCTGCTATGTTTTTTTAGTATTTTTAAGGACAGTTTTTCAATTTTGTTATTTTTAAGATAGTCTTTGTTAAATAGAGCCATATCTAATACTTTAGTGGTTTCTAAGTTATTTAACTCTTGTTTATGAAGCACATAAATAGAGTTTATTAAAGCCATTTTATTGTTTTCAGACAAATCAAAATAAAAGTTTTTACCAAGCTTTTTAGTGTCATCGAATGACTTGCTCTTGCTTATGATAAAAGAACTGACTTTAATAACAGCTTTTTCTTGGGTGTCTATGACTAAGTAAAAATCGGAATCTGTATAGGCTTCTGGTGTTGCATAAAAAACTTCCATTGCCCATGAAGTACTGCATAGAAAAAGCCCTGAAAATAGCATAAATTTTTTCATAAATTCCTCAAAAATTCTTTACATTTCGAACACTTGAATATTTATTCCCTAAATTTTTTTAGGCAAGAACCTTCAGTTGGCTCAGCCTACTTTAGAGTATAGTTTCTTAGTTTTTATCAACTTAGCTAGCCAATGACTGACTGACTAGGTTCAAACAGAAGTGAGATTTTTGCAGTAAATCTAGTATGGCATTAAACTTGCGTGCTTAAGCTTTAAGCCTATGCACCAACTTCTCATACGAAGTCGCCTGTACCAGGGTGGCCATTTGGTTTTGGTAGCGTTCAACTAAGTCTTGGCGATTGCGTTCTTTAGCGTCTTTGAGAGCGCTATAGAGGCAGACATAGGCTAGCTCAGCGTTGATAAAAAAGGCCATGGCTTCTTGAACAGCAGCTACGCTTGAATGACTGATTGAAGATGTTGTGCACTCGAATGCATATTCGTAATTCTGCGAGTTTTTTACCCGTAGGCGAGCACTGATTTTGGCATCTGAATTACGAGCATGCAGTGAGCTTACATGAGCGCTGACAGAAAAATCAACGATAGCGATAGCATCAAGCGAACAAAACCTGTCGCCATAGGTTTTGAGCATGGCATCAAAACAGGCATCAACTAAACCTACACCCTCACCATTGATAATTCGTTTTTTAGCTTTGGTTTCAGAGATTTCCACCAGCTTTGCTTCCAACTTAGCTGAGCTTTCTTCAAAGTTTTCGCTAAACTTGATGCCGGTTACTTGCATGAGTACCATGTTTTCGCCCAAAACTTCCCGAGCCATGTTGATAACTTGTTCGGCTCGTTGATCACAGATAAAATTATTCGCCAGCGTCATAGAATCTCCTCCAATCAGCCGGCTATCCCTTGGCAATGTCAGCCGGGCTTTTATAGTCTAATCATCGCTACCTAAAGCTTGATCATAAAGGAAAAGCACCATGACTAGGAAAAAAATCGCATTAATCGGGGCCGGACAGATCGGCGGAACCCTGGCTTTACTCAGCAGCCAGCGTAATTTAGGCGATGTAGTCTTGTTTGATGTCTTTGCTGGTACCGCCAAAGGCAAAGCCCTAGATCTGAACCAAATGTCAAGCTTGATCGGCAGCGACTGTCAACTCAAAGGCTCTGGTGATTACCAAGATATCGCTAATGCTGATGTTTGCATTATTACGGCCGGCTTTCCTCGTAAGCCGGGCATGAGCCGCGATGATCTCTTGACGAAAAATCTTGAGGTTATTCAGCAAGTAGCACTTGGAGTCAAAACTCATGCACCCAACGCTTTTGTGATCATGGTTACCAATCCGCTTGATACCATGGTCTATGCTTTCTATAAGCTCTCCGGACTTAAGCCTCATAAAGTGGTTGGTATGGCCGGTATTCTTGATTCAGCCCGCTTTTGTACTTTTTTAGCCGAAGAACTTAAAGTCAGCCGCCAAGATATCACCGCCATGGTTTTGGGCGGCCATGGTGATGACATGGTACCGATTCCGCGTTTTTCTACAGTAGCAGGTATTCCACTCACCGAATTGGTGTCTATGGGTGTACTTAAACAAGAACGTCTTGATGTCATTATCGATCGTACTCGTAAGGGCGGTGGTGAGATCGTTCAGCTCTTAGGCAATGGCTCAGCTTTTTATGCTCCCGCTTTATCGGCGATTGAGATGGCTGAAAGCTATCTCTTTGACCAAAAACGCGTCTTAGCCTGTGCGAGTTTATTAAGTGGTGCTTATGGCGTTGATGGTCTTTTTGTTGGTGTACCTGTTATCATTGGCCATGGTGGTGTTGAACGCGTGATTGAGCTTAAACTTAGTCCTGAAGAGCACCAAGCATTTATTAAATCTAAAGCTTCAGTTGAAAAAGTCGTTATCGAACTAAAAAATCTGCTCTAGGGAGAACCTCATGTCTGCTTCGGCCTTCGGCTCCACGATTGCCAAAAAGTTGGTGGTAGCTCTTACCGGCTTGTTCATGGTGTTCTTTCTAATCATGCACTTGCTTGGTAATTTGGAAATCTACTCAGGACCAGATGCCACTAATAGTTATGGAGCCTTACTGCGCACTTTCCCCAAAGTACTGTGGGGCTTTCGTATCGCTCTCATCGTGTCGGTTATCAGCCACGTCTGGCTGACCATCAGCCTCACCCGTTATAACCAAAAAGCCAGGCCTCAAGCCTATGCGCTTAAAAAAAGCCGGGCAGCGAGGCTCAACACACGCACCATGATGGTCAGTGGTTTAACTGTGCTGTGCTTTGTACTTTATCACCTGGCTCATTATACACTCGGTATCACCAATCCAGAGTTTGCTTTGTTGCACGATGCTTATGGCCGTCATCATGTTTACAATATGGTGGTTTTAGGTTTTTCTAATCCGCTGATAGCCGGTTTTTATATCCTGGCTCAGGCCTTGCTCGCCTGGCATATCAGCCACGGTATTTCATCAGCAGCGCGAACCTTGGGACTAGCTGACCCCTGTCTGTATAAAATAGTCCGTCGTTTTGGAGTCGGGCTTGCCACTATAATTGCTCTGTTGTTTATTTCGATTCCCCTCTCTGTTCTTCTTGGCTTTTTGCCGCTTGCCAACTAATCGAGGTTGCTCATGCTTGATGCCAAAATCCCCTCCGGTGCTGTAAAAGATCAGTGGCAGAACTATCAAAACTCTTTCAAGCCGATTAATCCGGCTAATAAACGCAAGTTTAAGATCATCGTAGTCGGCTCAGGCTTAGCAGGAGCATCGGCGGCGGCGTCTCTAGGTGAACAGGGTTATCGCGTTGAAGTATTTACCTTTCATGACAGCCCGCGTAGAGCCCACAGTATTGCTGCCCAGGGCGGTATTAATGCTGCTAAAAACTATCAAAACGATGGCGACAGCGTTCATCGCCTCTTTTACGATACCATCAAAGGCGGTGATTTTCGTGCGCGTGAATCAAACGTGCACCGCCTAGCTGAAGTAAGCGTTAATATTATCGACCAATGCGTAGCCCAGGGCGTACCATTTGCCCGCGACTATGGTGGTTTACTAGATAATCGCTCTTTTGGTGGATCCTTGGTATCACGAACTTTTTATGCTCGCGGCCAAACCGGCCAACAGCTTTTATTAGGAGCCTATAGTGCTCTTTCCCGCCAGATCGGTTTAGGCCATGTAAAACTTCATAGTCGAGCTGAAATGCTTGATTTAATCGTCATCGATGGTCACGCTAAGGGCATAGTGGTACGTAACTTAGTTAACGGTGAGCTCTCAGCCCAGATGGCTGATGCCGTAGTGCTTGCTAGTGGAGGTTATGGCGCGATTTTCTATCTTTCCACCAATGCCATTAACTGCAATGTCAGCGCTAGTTTTAGAGCATTTAAACGTGGTGCACTATTTGCTAACCCATGTTATACGCAGATTCATCCAACTTGTATTCCCGTGAGTGGAGAGCATCAGTCCAAGCTCACGCTGATGTCAGAGTCGTTGCGTAATGATGGCCGAGTTTGGGTGCCAAAAGCTCAGGGTGAGAAGCGTAAGCCGTCTGATATCCCTGAAGCTGAACGTGATTATTACTTAGAGCGTAAATATCCAAGCTACGGCAATCTAGCCCCCCGCGATATCTCGTCGCGAGCAGCCAAACAAGTGTGTGATGATGGCCGTGGTGTGGGGGATTCAGGTCTAGGCGTATATTTAGATTTTGCCGATGCCATTAAGCGTCTTGGCCTAGATACCGTGGGTGCCCGCTACAGCAACCTTTTTCAGATGTATCAAAAAATCACCGGCGAAAATCCTTATCAAACGCCCATGAGAATTTATCCGGCCTCGCACTACACTATGGGTGGGCTATGGGTTGATTATGAACTTATGAGCACGGTGCCTGGCTTGTTTGTACTTGGTGAGGCCAATTTTAGCGATCACGGTGCTAACCGTCTTGGCGCTAGTGCTCTCATGCAAGGTCTAGCCGATGGCTATTTTGTGCTGCCCTATACGATCAGCCGTTATCTCAACTCAAGCGGCGCTCATGATGGTGATCGGGCCGCCCCTCAAGCTCGTGAGGCCTTGAGTGCCTGCGCTAACCGCATTGATTACTTATTTAGTATCAAGGGCACTAGTTCACCGGATGTTTTTCACCGACGCTTAGGTAAAATCATTTGGGATTATTGCGGTATGGGTCGAAATCAAGCCGGTCTCAAACAAGCGCTTAGCCTACTCCCTAGGCTGCGTGAAGAGTTTTATCGTGATTTAGCCCTACTCGGTGATAAAAACAGCTTCAACCAAATGCTTGAAAAAGCACTAAGGGTTGCTGATTTCTTAGAATTCGGTGAACTGATGTGCCGTGACGCTTTAGAGCGTGACGAATCCTGCGGTGGCCATTTCCGTGAAGAGCATCAAAGTCCAGATGGAGAGGCTACCCGTAACGATCAAGATTTTTGCCATGTGGCAGCCTGGGCCTATACCGGCGACAACTCTCTACCCTTGCTCTATAAAGAGCCATTACAATTTAGTAGCATTGAGCTTCAAGCCAGGAGCTATAAATGAAAAAGATCGCGGTTAATCTTAAAATTTGGCGCCAAGACAGCCCTAATAATGCCGGTAGCTTTGTTGATATCTCACTCACTGATATTTCAACTGACATGTCGTTTCTAGAAATGCTTGATTACGTAAACGAGGGCTTAATCAAACAGTGCCAAACACCGATTGCTTTTGAATCAGACTGTCGTGAGGGTATTTGCGGCGCCTGCTCGCTGGTAATCAATGGTACCCCTCATGGGCCAGAACGCGGCACCACCGCCTGTCAGCTTCACATGCGTTCGTTCAAAAATGGCGATACCATTACCATCGAGCCCTTTCGAGCTCAGGGCTTTCCCTTAGTTAAAGACTTAGTAGTCGATCGCAGTGCTTTTGATCGCATTATTCAAGCTGGTGGCTATATCAGCGCCAATACCGGTGGCGCCCCTGATGCTAATGCCATCCCCATCAGCAAACTTATGGCTGAAATAGCTTTTGATCGAGCGGCTTGTATTGGCTGCGGTGCCTGCGTCGCTGCCTGCAAAAACGCCTCAGCTATGCTATTTGTCGGTGCCAAAGTTTCTCACCTGGCCCACTTACCGCAGGGTCACCCTGAACGAGCTCTTCGAGTAAGAAATATGGTGCTAACCATGGACCAAGAACAATTTGGTTCTTGCACCAATACACTCGAGTGCGAAGCCGTCTGCCCCAAAGAAATTAGCACCGCTGTAATTGGCCAACTTAATCGGGAGTTTACAGCTTCTTTATTAAGTGAATAAAATCTCAAATATCTTGCTTATTTAAGATGTAAGATAAAGAGCATTTGATGTTGCTAGTATTTAGAAGTATTGATTGAGGCTCATTAGAAAGGTCCGCAGTTATCGGTCTAGCTGTACGCCGATTTGATACCACAAAAAATGGCTCAGAAAAAACTGTAAAACTTTCATATTTATTGTTGTTTAAATACATACCAGTTAGTTGCAGTTTTACTGTAGATGGTTTTTTGCTTTTACATCCATTAACAGCATCAGTTAAGCCCTTACAGTAAAAAGTTACCTCCGCCGTACTATTGCCTATTTGATGACTAATTTTATGCACCTTGATAACTGCAGAATGATCACATTTTTTAATAACAGAACATAAGCCTATTTCATAACCACTATAATCAACTGGAATTATCTCAAGATTATCTAAAATTAAATCTGGTCTTAATTCTAGTAATAAATACAATTTCTGTTGCAATCCTGTGGTGTTTTCTTTTTTGGGAAAATCAATAGATATTTTAAAGTCTTTTTGTTTATCTGTTAACTGTGTTTCTCTTGTACGTTTTTTGCTTGTTATATAAGTTTTTTCATAATGCATAGCTGTGATAGTTGATGAGAATAATAAAGTTAATAAAATGAGCCTAAATAATTTTTGCATAAAGCTTAGTCCTCGATAAATAAATGTTGGCTGCTATACACGTTGCTTCATTTACATACAAGTAAGTAAGCACTTATAGATCAGAGAATCTTCCAGTCGTATATTACCGCACCTGCTAAGAGCAGTTATCGAGCATAAAATCTATCGATCATGACTGGTTTAGGTTCTATCGGCAGGTTAAACTCGCATTTATTAACTTAGATCTTTTACACTCATAAGTCTCTTATCTATCAGGGTTTATTGTTTTAATATTACTTCCACACCAAAATCAGGCTTAGCTTATATATAAATCAGAAAAACTAAAACTTATTTTTAGGAGTTCAACATTGGTCTATTTGATAATCTAATGTATCCAGATAACAAGAACCGAGCCCTACGAACCTCAGAATTGGCACAGGACTGTGGGGATTTGTCTTATAATATATCCAACGATAAAGAAAAAATTGATAGTGCTCTGCAAATCACAGGTACTATTAACCTTGCAGTCAGTAGTGGCAGCTTACGGAGCAATCATAGCCATTCCAGGTGCAAGTTTCACTTGATACTTATTTTTCTGATAATCAACAACGTGAAGTACGAGCTAAAGAATTAGCGCGTGATTGCCAGAATTATTCGTTCAAACTTTTTTCAACGACCAAAGAAATTCAAGATAATCTTCTTGTATTAAACTCTGATATTGCGAAAATTTACTGTGATCCCGCCAAGCTACCCCAAAATGCTCAACCTGAAACAATTAAGTTCAACGATATGGTATTGGTGCTAGCAGCTATCTACTTAGCACGGGAGAGATTGGTGCAGCTGCAGGTATCGCTGCCATTGGTATTTCATTTGGGATTGGAGCAATCTCTGGAGCAGTCAAACGTGATAAACTACGTGATGCCATTCATTCAGGATTTAGTTCACGCGCACGCATGGTAAAAGCATACCTAATAGATACCCAAGTCAGAGATGACTGGCTTGAAGAATCAAGCCGATGCTCTAGATAAAAAGCATGAGCGATATTAATACCCGCGCCCGATTGCCGGGCTTTTTTAATCTAAGTCTGCCTGAGCGAAGAAATTGCTTGGCTGAGCTTAGTGTTCTTAGTCAAGAAGATTTTTTCTTGTTAGATCAGGGTCTTAGCTTGGCTGATGCTGATTTGATGAGTGAAAATGTGATTGGTACTTTTGCCTTGCCGTTATCGATCGCTCCTAATTTTATGGTTGATGGCCAGCCAGTTTTAGTGCCGATGGTCACCGAAGAGCCCAGTATTGTGGCTGGTTCAGCTAAGATGGCTAAAATAGTCGCTGGGTCTGGTGGCTTTATCACTGAGGTTGATGAGTCGATTATGCGCGGTCAGGTGCAAGTTTTTGGCCTGCCGGATCTTGATCAAGCGCTGGCTAATCTTATTGCTTCTAAGCAAGAGTTGATTGAAAGACTGAATCAAAGCTGCCCAAACATGATCAAACGTGGTGGTGGGGTTATTAGACTTGATTTTCGTGTCTTAGCTTCGCGCAGGGGACCATTTTTAGTCGTTGAGCCCCGGATTAACGTGGTGGATGCGATGGGGGCCAATATTATTAATAGCCTGATGGAGCATTTGGCTGAGCTACTTAAACCGGTGCTGGGTGGTCACATCGGTTTACGAATCCTGTCTAATCTCTGCGACGAACGTCTGGTTAAGGCGCGATGCTCGATTCCGGTCAATTTATTAAGCACGGATGATAAGCATGATAATGGCCCAGATATAGCTGATAAGATCTGTTTAGCTCAAGCCTTGGCTGAGGCGGATATTTATCGAGCCTGTACTCATAACAAAGGGATACTAAATGGCATTGACGCACTAGCCTTGGCGACCGGCAATGACACACGGGCTTTATCAGCAGCAGCTCATGCCTATGCGGCGCATACTGGCAGCTATCAGCCGCTCACGAGCATTAATTGCCAATCAGCTTATCTTAAAGCAGACATTTGTTTGCCTTTGGCAGTGGGGGTAGTTGGTGGTCACGGGGCTTTTCACACTGGAGTAAAAAATGCCCGTAAGATTCTTGGGCCTTTTGCAATAAGCAGTAAAAAGCTAGCCTCAGTGATGGCCAGCGTCGGTTTGGCTCAATGCTTGGCTGCCTTATTCGCTTTAAGCAGCGAAGGTATTCAAAAGGGCCATATGAAACTACATGACAAGAAACTAAAGGCTCGTGTGTGATTTATGTTTGAGCAGTTTAATCAGGCCGATATATCTTTTAGCTATGCGCCCGGCAAAGTTATTTTGGTGGGTGAGCATGCGGTAGTTTATGGGGCTAAGGCTATTGCTATGCCGATTGATTGTGGCGTGCGAGTGGCCATTATGCATCTACCCGCTAATACGCCTAAGCCAGGGCCAATGATCCGCGGAGTTGGGCCGTATTTTATGGGTGATACCTATTTATATCAATCATCGCCCGGACCCCAAGTTTTAAAGAGTGCTTTAGCTTATTTGGTGGAAGCATTTGGACATAAGGCCCATAGCTTAGCCATTGTGGTTGATGGCTCCTTGCCGCCAGGGCGAGGTTTGGGCTCTTCAGCATCGCTCAGTGTGGCCTTGATTCGGGGGATTTATCGCTTTTTAGCACTTAATCTTGATGCCACTAAGCTCTTAGAACATGCGATGGCACTTGAGACTATTTTTCACGGTCAGCCATCAGGGATTGATCATTCGGTGGTGATCGGTGGCCAGGTGATTGCTTTTAAAAGACAGGGTGACCAGGTTGAGCTTAAGCCGTTGATGCTTAAAAGTGATTTAAGTTTTGTCTTAGGTATTGTTGGGCCGCATGACGGCACTAAGAATGCTGTTCAAGAGCTCGCTGTACGAAAAAAACGCCAGGAGAAAGCTTATGCGAGCATTTTTTCAGGTCTCGATGAAATAGCCTGTGATATGGAGCAAGCACTAGTCTCAGGCCAGCTGGCATCAGTCGGTGAGCTAATGAACATTGCCCAAGGTTATTTAAATGCCATGTTAATCTCAAACCCTGAAATAGAAAAACTGTGCGCCATTGCCCGTGAGCGGGGGGCACTGGGCGCTAAACTTACTGGAGCCGGAGGCGGAGGTGCTGTTATTGCCCTTAGTGATGGCAATGACAAAGAAGTGCTGGCCGCATTTAAAGCAGCGGGTTATCAAAGTCTGATAGCCCAAGTTGCTAGGGTTTAACGACTATAAAAAAGCAACATACCCACTGACTGACTGACCAGGTTCAAACAGAAGTGAGATTTCTGCGATAAATAGAAAGGGGCTCTATTTTAGAATTGTAGAACTAAAAAAGGAGCCCCTATGCAGCAAGAATATCTGCTTGAGTCTGCCAACGTGGTTGGAGTTCCTCGCTCCACGCTCTACCGGTGGCGAGCGAGAAAAACTCAGAGGCTTGATAGCCTTATCTCTAAAAGTAGACGTCCCAAAAGTCTGCGCAAGGCTAAAAATCGCAGCCGTGAAGCTATTCAAATAGATCATATGAGTGTGCCAATAGCATCAGGGTGCATCTTGAAACACTTTAATGCCGTTTGTACTGTCAGCAGATGGAATACCGCCGAAGTATATTCTAAAGCTACGGCTAAAACTACCAGTGATTTTATTGACAAAGTAGTAAAACGATCACCATTTCCAATACAGAGAATTCAAGTAGATGGTGGCAGTGAATTCATGGCAGAGTTTGAGCAGGCCTGTAAAAGACACCATCTTGATTTAGCTGTCCTGGCCCCTAAATCACCAAAACTCAACGGCCATGTGGAGAGGATTAACGGCACCTGGCGTACCGACTTTTATGAGCTTTATGATTTACCCACGCAACTTGCTGAATTAAGGCCTCTTTTACATGATTATATGGATACCTATAACTGGGATCGGCCACATGAAGCCTTGGATTTACAAACTCCACAGGAGTATTTAGAATCCAAGGGTTTTAAAGTAAGTCCCTTGCAGTCTCATATGTCATGATCCTAGACACTCAGTTGACATTTTAGACTAAAAGCTGATAGTTAGGCCATGGAACCACAAACTATATCCAGACGTTCGAGTGCATATTGTACGTCTGCGAGCTTCAACCTGGCGCGCCTGCTTAATTACGTGCAAGAACTCGGTGAGAGCCCGGTATTTTTAAAAAATGGCAACGTGATTCATCGAGCTTATGGCCAACATGGCGGCGATGTTTTTTATTTTACCTACGGTACGATTGTCATGTGGGGTCTTAGTAAAGCAGAAGAAAAGTCTCTTATTATTGAAGCACGTTTTTTTGAAGATGGACCCATTGAGCAAATTGAATCAGAGGAATCAAGCTTTAGTATTGGCGAAAGTGCCAAAATTCTTAAAGACGATATCACTCTACCATCGGCTAACATGCTGACAAAACTGGCTTTTTCCCACGGCTTAGCTCAGTCAGTAAAGCTTTCGGTCTTTGAGAAGCTGGTTGAGCGCCGTATTGAAAATTCGCGCTATGCCCCAGAAAGTCTAGCTAAACATGGTCGAATCCCGCTCTCGCGTAAAAAACTCGCCAAAATGATGGGTGAAATCGTTATTGACCGTAACTCCATTAATTTTCATACTGATATTCTCGACACCCCAGAATTTTTTTGGGAGCATTCAGACCTAGAACCGCTCTACCGCCTCATTGCCCAGGATCTTGATATCGGATCGCGCGTAAGCGTGTTAAATCGCCGTTTGGATATTTTAAAAGAGCTCTTTGAGATGCTCAGTAACGAATTAGAAAACCGCCACTCATCAACGCTCGAGTGGATTGTGATTATCTTGATTTCTATCGAAGTAATCGTGACCTTTGCCCGCGATATTTTTGATATTATTTAGGCTAGGATTGAAGCACTAACCATAAGGAGCTATCATGAGCCCGAATTTTAGTGATCTTTGTGTGCCCGCTCAGGGCCAGGCTATCACCATGAACCATGGACACTTACAGGTGCCTCACCAGCCGGTGATCCCTTTTATTGAAGGTGATGGTACGGGGCCAGATATTTGGCGAGCCAGTCAAGTGGTTTTTGATCAGGCGGTTAAAAAAGCTTATAGCGGCCAGCGCAAAATCTCTTGGTTAGAGGTTTTTGCCGGTGAGAAATCATTTCGTCGTTTTAATAACTGGTTGCCAGACGATACGCTCACTGCTTTTAGGCATTATTTAGTGGGCATTAAAGGACCGCTAACTACGCCGATTGGTGGCGGTATCAGGTCGTTGAACGTAGCGCTCAGACAAATGCTCGACCTCTATGTCTGCCTGCGGCCCGTGCGTTGGTTTGAGGGAGTACCATCACCGGTAAAATCACCAGGCTCGGTTGACATGGTAATCTTTCGTGAAAATAGCGAAGATATTTATGCTGGCATTGAATATAAAGCTCAAAGCCCTGAAGCTAATAAACTTATTAATTATTTAACAGAAATGGGCGTCAATAAAATTAGATTTCCTAAAACCAGTGGCATTGGCATTAAAGTTATCTCACAAGATGGCAGCGAGCGATTAATGAAATCAGCCATCGAATATGCTCTGCGAGAACAGCGTAAAAGCATTACCATTGTCCATAAGGGCAATATTATGAAATATACTGAAGGAGCGTTTAGGGATTGGTGTTATAATATAGCAATTAAGCAATTTCGTGATGCTGTTATTACTGAGCGAGAATCATGGATACTCGCTAATCTAGATAGTAATCCTAAACTTTCATACACTGACAATGCTAAAGCAATTGAGCCAGGCTTTGATCTGATGACCGAAGCTCAACAGCAACAAATTATCGCTGAGGTAAAACATACGCTTGATGCTATTTATCAAAGTCACGGTGATGGCCGTTGGCAACAAAAACTGATGATTAAAGACGCTATTGCTGACATTGCCCTACAGCAAGTGCTCACCCGCCCGCGTGATTTTGATGTGATTGCTACTATGAATCTCAACGGTGATTATATCAGCGATGCCTTGGCCGCCCAAGTTGGTGGCATTGGTATCGCTCCGGGCGGCAATATCAACTACCAGACTGGCCATGCTATTTTTGAAGCCACCCACGGCACCGCGCCCAAATATGCCAACCTTGATAAAGTTAACCCCGGCTCAGTAATTTTATCCGGCGAGATGCTGCTGCGCTATATTGGCTGGCATGAAGCTGCCGATTTAATTATCAAAGGCATGAATAAAACTATCGCTCAAAAACAAGTTACCTATGACTTTCATCGCATGATGGAAGGTGCAAGTTTGCTTAAGTGCTCACAGTTTGCTGAAGCGCTGTGTAAGAACATGTGATGCTTGCTATTAGCTCTGCCGCTAGCTTGGCCGTTTGATAGTCACGATCAAGCGGCGGTGAGAGCTCGGCGATATCGATGCTGATAACTTTATTGCTCCTAATAATCGTCTCTAGTAGGTGCCATACTTGCCAAGGGCTTAAACCCAAAGCTTGAGGTGCGCTTACGCCGGGGGCGTAACTGGCAGCAAAAACATCGAGACAAATACTTAGATAAATTTGTTTTTTATCAGCAATCAGTGCTTCAATATTCTTATTTACTGTGACTAAATCTCTATGAATTTGATCAGCTTTAATAGTGTTCACACCAAGCTCCTTAGCGCTTGATATTAAAGACTTAGTATTAGCACTCGGCTGAATACCAATTACCGTGTAGTCAAAAGCCAGATTATTGCGTTTTCTATGCTCAGCAATTTGCCGAAAAGGCGTACCAGAGCTTTCTGGGATAAGATGCGTGCTGGGGCGTAAATCATAATGAGCGTCGAAATTAATGATCGCTATCTCTGGCTCAGCCAAACCAAGATAATGACCAAAGGCCATTTCATGACCACCACCGATTAACAACGGCCTTAAGTTTTGTGTCCTAAGTTTATGAACGGCCTGGCCCAGCTCTTGTTGTGCGAGAGCAAGATTTTGATCATCACAGACAATATCGCCGGCATCGTAAAATAAGCAATCAATCGGCAGATGGCAGGCCAGTTTGCCCAGTTCTTTGCGTAATATTTGCGGGCCTTGTGCTGCCCCCACACGCCCCAGATTACGCCTGATTCCTTCGTCACAGGCAAAACCTAGCACAGCAAAAGATTGTTTTTCTGTAAAAAGCTGTGTAACACGTAAATCAAGGGCTTTAACCCGCTGAAAATAACGTTCATGAGCTAAACTATCAGCTCGGCCTTGCCAGTTATCGAGATTAGCGGGAAGATAACTCATATTTTCTGCCTGATTTTTAGGTGCTAGCCATGTCAGCTTATCTCTGGGACAGCCTCTGGTTAAATGCCAACCTTGCCTGCATGAGCAATAGTGGTTTGGGCATTATCCACAATGGCGCTCTTGCCACTAAAAACGGAATTATCAGTTGGATCGGCTCAGAACAAGATTTACCAGGCCAGCCTGAACAATTAGCTCAAGAGCTGGTTAATGCCAATAATAACTGGTTATTGCCCGGCTTTATTGATTGCCACACTCACCTGGTATACGCCGGCAACCGCTCGCATGAGTTTGAAGCGCGTGTAGCAGGTGTAAGCTATGAAGAAATCGCTCATCGAGGTGGAGGAATTCTTTCAACTGTAGTCGCCACCAGAGCAGCTTCTGATGACGAAATCTTTGATCAAAGTGCAGTGCGCCTAGAAGCGATGATAGCCGAAGGAGTGACTACTATCGAGATTAAGTCTGGTTACGGCCTGGATTTAGACACTGAGCTGCGCATGCTCAGCATTGCTCGACGTCTTGCTCAAAAATACCCCCTTAGTGTGTACACAACCTTATTGGCGGCTCATAGCCTACCTAAAGAATTTATGGGACGGGCCGATGATTATATTGATATGGTATGCGAAAAAATACTGCCTGAAGCTTACCGCCAGAACTTAGTTGATGCCGTTGATGCATTTTGTGAACGAATAGCTTTTTCAAGAGCCCAGGTTGAACGGATTTTTATCAAAGCTCGTGAGTTGGGTTTAGCGCTAAAGATTCATGCTGAGCAGCTCTCTGACCAACAAGGCGCCATGCTTGCTGCCAAATATCAAGCACTGTCGGCTGACCACTTAGAATACCTCTCAGAGGCGGGAGTAAAGGCTTTGGCGCAATCTGGCACTGTAGCGGTCTTATTACCTGGAGCCGCTTATTATTTGCAAAGCGCTAAAATACCTCCTATCGAAAGCTTAAGAAAATATGATGTTCCTATAGCTATTGCGACTGACGCTAATCCGGGCAGTTCGCCGATTTTTTCACCTTTGTTAATTCTCAATATGGCTTGCATTGTCTACCGCCTAAGCCCAGTAGAGGCTCTTTTGGGCTTAAGTTATAACGCAGCTCGTGCTTTGGGGTGTGCTGATATAATCGGCAGTTTAGAGCTTGGTAAGCAGGCTGATTTTGTCGAATGGCAGATCAATCAGCCCATTGAGCTTTGCTATCAAATCGGACTAAATCGCCGCCGACGTATGGTTAAAGCTGGTATCGTAGTGAGGACTTAAATGAGAGAAGCTATTTCTGCCCCTCGTGGTAATAAACTTCGCGCCTTATCGTGGCAAACTGAGGCTCCGCTACGTATGCTCATGAACAATCTTGATCCTGAGGTTGCTGAAAAGCCTGAAGATCTGATTGTCTATGGTGGCATTGGTAAAGCTGCTCGTAACTGGCATTGTTATGAGCAGATTATTAAGGCGCTTAGCACGCTCACCAATCAACAAACTTTGTTAATTCAGTCGGGCAAAGCGGTCGGCGTATTTAATACTCACGAGTATGCCCCGCGGGTTTTAATCGCTAACTCAAATTTAGTACCCCACTGGGCGACCTGGGATCATTTTAATGAGTTGGATAAAAAAGGCCTGATGATGTACGGCCAAATGACGGCTGGTAGCTGGATTTATATTGGCAGCCAAGGAATTATTCAGGGCACTTATGAAACTTTTATGGAAGCTGCCCGTCAACACTATCAAGGCTCATGGCAGGGGCGCTGGATCTTAACCGCGGGTCTTGGTGGCATGGGCGGAGCCCAGCCCTTAGCTGCCACTATGGCTGGCGCATCAATGCTGGCTATTGAATGTGATCCGGTCAAAATCAAACGTCGCCTTAATCAGGGCTTTGTCGATCATTCATGCGAGGATCTCGATCATGCTCTTGAAATAATTTATGGGACCAAGCACCCCACATCAGTAGCTCTCTTAGGCAATGCTGCGGAAATTTTCCCTGAGCTTATTAAACTTAAAGTCAAACCTGATTTGGTGACCGACCAAACCAGCGCTCATGATCCGCTCACTGGCTATTTACCTGCTGGCTGGAGCTTAGATCAAGCAGCACTAAGCCGACTACATGATCCACAAAAAATAGTGCTTGCGGCTAAAAAGTCGATGGCAACCCAGGTGGCTGCAATGCTGGCTTTTCGCGAACAGGGTATTCCTACCTTTGATTATGGTAATAATATTCGCCACATGGCTCGTGAGATGGGAGTTACTCGTGCTTTTGATATTCCGGGTTTTGTGCCCCAATATATTCGTCCTTTATTTTGTCGAGGTATAGGGCCGTTTCGTTGGGTAGCCTTATCTGGCGACCCTGAAGATATTTATAAGACTGACGCCATGGTCAAAAAACTCATGCCTGCTCATCAACACCTGCATACCTGGCTCGATATGGCTAGTAAGCGCATACCATTTCAAGGTCTACCTGCCAGGATTTGCTGGCTTGGTCTTGGTGAGCGCGCCCGGGTTGGTTTAGCCTTCAACGATATGGTTAAAAGCGGTGAGCTTAAGGCTCCCTTGGTTATTGGTCGTGATCATCTTGATTCAGGCTCAGTAGCGAGTCCCAACCGTGAGACCGAAAATATGCTTGATGGCTCTGATGCCGTATCCGATTGGCCCTTATTAAACGCTCTATTAAACTGTGCAAGCGGTGCTACCTGGGTCAGCATCCATCATGGCGGAGGTGTTGGAATGGGTTTTTCCCAACATGCTGGTATGGTGATTGTCGCTGATGGCACCAAAGAAGCCGCTCAACGCCTAAGAAACGTACTCACCAATGATCCGGCTTTAGGGGTAATTCGCCATGCTGATGCTGGCTATCAACTTGCAATCGATTGTGCACGTGATCATAATTTAGTTGATTTCTGCTAAATATTTGTTAAATACGCCAGTAGTCTTAGTGGTTTTATTTATTTACTGGAGATATTGTGACTAAATATATGTATTTAAAGCTAATCTTTTTGTTAATTTTCACTAATTTAGTCGCTTGTGGTGGTAATGAAAGCGATGATTTTAGCAGGCGCCGACCGAAAAAGGGTGTTGAGGTAGAATCAGTTTTGCCGGCTAAGGGTGCAAAAATAGCTTTAGTTTTTATGCCTGGTGCTGGGGCTTATGAGGCAAGCGCCAGAGTACTTGCCAAAATGGAAAACGATCTTGCTAAGCCAATCAAACAAGTAGTAGATGCCATGGTTGGAGCTTCTAGTGGCGCTTTATTGAGTGGAGCTCTTGATGCCAATCTTAGTGCTCAAGATATTGCTGATGACACTGGAGCTATGATCACACGCATATTTCCCGATATCCAGCCCATCGTAACTGAAGCTCGTGCTGCCGGTCTAAGCGATGCAGAGCTTAATAAATTTGCTGGAGATATTGTGACTGGTAAAATCAGTTTTTCTAGTGATTTAGCGAAAACTTTCAGCAGCATTTCTGGACCTGTTAGAGCTAAGCTATCATCAAAAGCGGCAAGTCTGACGCCAATCATTACTAATATTATCAGTAATAAAGCAGCCTCAACTAATAATCTTAAAACAGAAATAAATAACTATCTAGGTTCAGCTGGAAAAACTATCGATAACTCAAAGCTTCTTATTATTGCTTCTGATAAAACAACGCCCATAATATTTAGCAGCGAAGATTGGGGCAAGAAATCAGGCTTAGCTTATGGTGCCAAGACGACCTTATTGGGGATGCTTTGCTGGCCTCAGCTTGTATCCCTGCGGTATTTGATTCACCATCCAATATTAGTATCGATGGCCCGGGTGGCTCAAGAATATCCAGTGACTTGAGAGACGGTAGCTTTTCTCTTAAGGGCAATTTCGATCCGAGTTCGATAGCCTTTGAGATAGTTCCAAAGATTTTTGATGGGCAAGATATATTAATTATTCTTGTTAGCAACGGTGGCCCTACAGATAAGAGTTTTAGAAAAATGCATCGTCTAGATAAAAAGGATTCTTTTCAAACTAAGACTGCTCAAGGCAAAGTTATTACCTATATCGCGATTGATCTAAAAATACTAAAAGATAAAGACGATATGTTCTATGTTGCTGGTTTTGACGGCAGCTCTCAAATGTCAACGCTTATGAAAGAAGCAGCCAAAGAGTCGGTTGCTTCTGAGGCTTATAAGTTTGCTGTCGATTCTATTAAAGCAGCTCAAGGGCTGTGAATAAACTAACGTCAACCAAAGGCCTTGCTGTCTACTGAATACCGGCCAGGCCCCATCGCAAATATAACAATACTGATGGCAAAATATACCGCAGCAAGCTCAGATGCAGGCCCTCCTGACATTGATACGAAGGGGTGACCTTTCATAAAGGTATGAGTTGCAAAAGCTGTCGCCATCGTGCAGGCGATACCAAACGATGCGAGCGGGTAAGTAAACCAAGGTGTGAAACGGTTTGAAACATTTTTTTAATACTCATATTTCCTCATGGTTTAGCCTAGTTTTGGCGTATTCGTAGATATTCTATGACATTTTGATGATTTTTACCGAGAAAAATTCTATTCACAAAAATGCCTGGCAGATGGATGTCATCTGGATCAAGTTGTCCCAAGGGCACAATTTTTTCAGCTTCGACAATAGTAATTTTTCCTGCCATGGCCATGCTCGGACAGAAATTCTGTGAGCTTCGGTAAAAACGTAGATTACCATAGGTATCTGCTACGTGAGCGCGCAAAATAGCGAAATCAGCAGTGAGAGCACTTTCAAAGATCATTTCTCGGTTTTGTAGTAATCGGTGCTCTTTATGTTTAGCAATCAGTGTACCAACTCCGGTAGGGGTAAAAAAGCCACCGATTCCAGCGCCACCTGCACGTATTCGTTCTGCAAGTGTACCTTGAGGATTGAGTTCAACATCGATGGCATTATTCAACATCAGTTCTTCTAAATCAGGATTGCCACCGACAAAAGAACAGATAACTTTGCTAATTTGACGGCTCTTAAGTAATACGGCTAAGCCTTGACCCTGATTGCCGCAATTATTAGAAATAATGGTCAAGTTTTTTTTGCCAGATTTTAAAATAGCTGAAATACAGTTTTCTGCACTACCCGATAAACCAAAACCACCGCTCATAATTATTGCGCCATCAAATAAATCCGCCATGGCATGATCAGCATCGATTAAGACTTTATTAAGTTTATCAGTCATATTTTTTCTCCATGTGAGATTAAGCATAAAAGCAGAGGAATTATTTTGCCAGTTCGGTTGTTGCTAGAATATGCCTGAGCCTTGTTTGGGAGTTACTCATGTATGAGCTTCTTTCTGATCCACAGACCTACTTAAGTTTCATTGCACTCACTGCACTAGAAGTAGTCTTAGGTATCGATAACTTGCTCTTTATTAGTATTGTCACAAGCCGCCTACCCAAACATCAGCAAGAGAAAGCCCGTAAGCTAGGTATTGGTTTAGCCCTTTTTGGCAGGCTAGCTTTGTTGTTTTCATTGGGCTGGGTTTTATCGCTTACCAAGCCACTATTTGCTTTTTGGGGTTTTAGTTTTGCTGGCCGTGACTTAGTTTTAGGTCTAGGGGGCATATTTTTAATATATAAATCTACTCAAGAAATATTTATTCATTTAGAGCAGGCAAGCCCTCATGCTCAGTCAATAAAAAAGCATATAACAATGGCATCTGCTATTGGGCAAATTTTATTGCTTGATTTAGTTTTTTCTCTTGATTCGATTATCACTGCTATTGGTCTAGTTAAGCATATTAGTATCATGGCAGTAGCAATCGTGATAGCGGTTATTGCTATGTTGTTATTCTCAGGAACTATTAATGGATTTTTAGACCGCCATCCCTCGATGAAAGTACTGGCTTTGTCATTTTTATTATTGATTGCGGTTTTATTGGTCGCTGAAGCTTTTGGTAACCATATGCCAAGAGCTTACGTCTATTTTGCCTTAGGATTTTCAGTGATGGTGGAGATGATTAACATCGCCCACCGTAACCGCGTTGACAAGGAAAAAAAGCATTAGAGAGTAAACTTAACATCATTGACAATAATACCAGGTAGAAGTGAGCATGAGGTTGAACGCTCTTCATAGCTGCCATTATCGATAATAAGCTCTCGTTCTTTAGTGATAGACGCTAAGTTTTCGCCAAAGATGCGATAGATAGAGTCATCAAAGCGCATGACTGAAAACGGCGCCAATGGTTGACCATTTTTTACTACATAGCTAAAAAATCTTGTCATGCCTGTCAAACAGCCGTGCTGACGATCTGAGAAGTTTAAATACCAGAGGTTATTAATATAAAGACCATCGCCTAAAGTAGCCATAATGTCTGCTCTAGCTAGATTACCAGCCGCCATTTCTATGGCGGTCATCTGCTCGCTGTCATCTGCGCCGTTATGATCAAGTCTATATTCTTTGGCCGTTTTGGGTGAGATGAGGGTATTTTTCAGTTGTCCATGTTTGATGATCTCAATCACATCTTTTTTGATAAAACCTTGGCCTTGAAAATGAGGACCTACACCATTTTTAGTGTTTTCACTCAAGGAAAAAGTTTTAGCCAAAGATTTTTTTGCTTCCCATAAAGGCATAAGTGGTGAGCTTTTTACTTCGAGAGATTTTCTAGAGAAACCACCCCAGTTAATCATACCAAGTATTTCATTAACGGCAGTAGGGGAGAAATATACACGATAGGCACCAGGCTTAATCGTATGAGAGGGCTGATTAAAAAGCTCTAAGCCTGCTCGAGCTTCGGCTACTTTTTGCTTAAAGATGTCTTTATTAAAGCTCGTGTCGCAATAACTTTGTTTAATTGCTTTATCACCTGAGTGATAAATACTGGTATCAATGACAAAGCTTGATTTATGAAACCAATTAACCTGACCAGAGGAGCTGGCAAAGCCTTTGTAAATCGGTCCGCCTATGTAGCTGCCGACTAAATCAAGACCTTGAGAGTTAATAAGAATATTTTCGACAATATTAAACTTGTCGATTTGATTATTATCTTCAAAGTGGCTTGAGTTATTAGCTTCGTTGACCATTAAGTAGGGATCATCATCACTTGCTTTAATTTGCTGCCTCAGCATATTCAAAACGTTCGTAATTTTTTCACTATCAGCCCCTAGCTGGCCACTTAAACCTAAATAAGAATTGGCATGTCTGGCCCCGTCAATTAAATCAATCTCAATAAATTGCTGATGAACACTACCGGCTTGGCGAACGTTAGCATGGTTAAAGCGAGTATAATCGAGATTTTCACCTGAAAACCAGGTGCTAAATTTCTCGTTTTTGCTTAATTTGTTAGCAATTAAGTCGACGATATTTTGAAAGTAAGTCTTCATGATTATTCTCCACCAAATACATCAACCTTGTTAAATAAGCATACGGGTGAGGCATGGCCAACCCTGATACATTGATTAGGCTCGCCTTTGCCACAATATGGTGTACCCATAACCATGTTCGTGGTGGCGTCGCCAACCATGCTTAAATTGCGCCAGAAGCTCGCTGAAATACCTCGGTAATTAGGATTTCTGACAACGGTAGTTAGCTGACCATTTTCTATGAGCTGGCCCCATTCACAGCCAAACTGAAACTTATTGCGTGAATCGTCGATCGACCACGATGAGTTTGACTTAAGATAGATGCCCTTTTTGATTGAAGACAGCATGTCTTTGAAGCTAGAAGATCCAGGCTCTATATTAAGATTAGCCATGCGATCAATTGGTGGTCTATTCCAAGACGATGAACGAGCATTAGCAACACCGGCAATACCTGCGCGTTTTTGGGCAACAGCCGCACCAAGTGGTCTTACTAAAATACCATCTTTGATGAGGTATTCTTTGCTGGCTTTACTGCCCTCATCATCGTAACCATAGGAAGCAAACTCTTGGCTAATAGTTGGATCAAAACTAACATTAAGTAAGCTTGAGCCGTATTGATAGCTCCCAAACATATCCAGAGTGACAAAGCTGGTGCCAGCATAGTTTCTTTCGTCCCCTAAGATTCGATCGAGCTCAATGGGGTGGCCGATTGACTCATGAATCTGCAGCATCATTTGGTCGGGGTCAATCAATACGTCCATAGTGCCAGTTGGACAGTTAGGAGCGTTGACCAAATCAACCGCGTCTTTAACTAGTAAACCGGCTTTTTCGACCATATTTATTTGTAAAACCGTCTCAAAGCCGGCCTGTTGGCAGTAAGCACGCATGCCACCCAGGGTGCGAATTTGACTAATGCCCTGATGATTAGCTGTGACGCTTAGAGAAGGCACCATACGATAGATTTCTTGATTAATATTAGCGCCAAGCGAGTTTTTATAGCTACTTATCGATTCAATGCCCCACAAAGAAGCAGATGAATCAACAACTAAGGCGTGTGCTCGTAGTTTATTATCAGCTTCGCGTAGAAGTTCCAATTTATCTTTAAGAGCGATACGTGACAAAACTGTTTCACGGTTGACTTTATAAGAACCTTTTTCTGAACCAAAAGCCTGGGGCAAATTTTTTAAAAGAGAGTAGGGGGCAAGCTTTTTGGCCCATTCACTAGCGATAAGAAAAGCTTTGTCTAAGCCTGCAGAACTTAGATCTTGTGTTGAGGCATAGCCAATACCACCATTTTTGATAACCGTTACCAGCGCCCCCTCATCACAAGAATTGCTGATGGGCTCTTGTATGCCTTGGCGGTAGGCAAGCTCTTCATGCTGTTCTTTTAAAATATAAATCGACCAAAAGTCGGCTTGGTTTTGGCTTTTAAACATAATGTTTTCCTAGGCTTAATCTCTTATATGATTGTGCAGAAAAAGCTTAGGCAGCACAAGTGCTAACAAAAAACTTCCTAAGTCTATAAATTTGGACTTTTTTAGCATAGAGCATGGTTTAACTTTATGTTGACTAATAATTTAGGGAGATTTGATGACCGTTTGTAAAAAAACTATTGGTGTTGTGTCGTTGACCGCAATTGTCAGTTTAGGGCTGGGTGGACTTATTGGGGCTAACCTAAAAAATAGCCAAGCTTTTACTCTAACTAATACTGCTTGGAGTAATAAGTCACTGGATGAGCTCAGTGCTAGTCTCAGCGATGTTATGTTGCCCGAAGATGAATATAACAAACTGGGAGATGCTATTTTCCAATCAGCTATGGGACTTTTTATGGCTCAGGCTCAATCAGCCGGCATTGCGGTAAACGAAACAGCTGAGGGTGAACTCAAAAAGAGCATAGATGCTAAATATAGCCGCAAGTTTTTCACTGACATGAACGCAAGCTCTATGAAAGAGCTTTCTCAGGAAGATTTGGTAGCTATTCTTGGGTTTTATCATACTGAATCCGGCCAGAAGTTCTTAAAACTCTCACCGAAGATCATTGAAAACACCATGACCTCGATACAGGCTGACCTGTCAAAATGGCTACCTACAGCGGTAGATACCGTTGTAGCTAAGCTAAAAGCTGGAGCAGGTGAACCAGATAAAGCAGAACCCGCTCAACCGAGCGATAAAGCTGACGAAAAATCCTAAACAAAAAACTTGATAGGATAAAATTTATGAAGTTCAAATATCGGTTAATTTCTATGGTTGTCTTTGGACTTCTTGCTTGCCAGACCGTTACGTATAATGGCGAGACCTCATTAAAAGATAACTCCTACATTAATTTGGAGATTAATGGTAACGCTACCTTACATAATATCGATGTAAAAGAATTGGCCAAGTTTTCGTCATCGATAAAAGCCTATAAAAGTAGTTTTAATTCTATAGAATCTGTCGCAAGTGTTGAGTGTTATGAATGCAATGCTATAAAGGTTAAAGCAGTCAGTTTAGCAATTCATGAAAATTCTCGCGTTGATCAGGCTGAAGTAAAAAACAATGTTTCAATAGAGAATTCAGATGTAAGCAATATATCTTTTTCTGGTTTAGAAGGGCTATTTAAAAACGCCAAAATTAAATCTATAAAAAATACCGGCTTTATTAATAAACGTGTAATAATACTGATTGATAGCCAAGTACTGGGCGATATCTCGTTTGAGAGCACCGAAGAGTGCAAAGTACTACTCAAAGGTAACTCAAAAGTCCATGGCAGTGTTATTAATGGTATTATTGAAAATTAATTACAAAACGTAGAGCCCCTTACTTGCCGACATCCAGCTTAAAAACGGAGGCTGCGGCCACATAGTTGCCTAATATTTGTTTAATTTGGTGGCTAATAGCACAAGAGCTGAAAAAATCCCGGCTATTACGTCATCGATCATGATGCCCCAGGCGCCGGGTAAGTTCTCGCCATGCTTGATGGGCCATGGCTTAATAATATCAAATAAACGAAAGAGCAAAAATGCGCTGGCTACTTCGAGCCAATTTGGGCTGATTACTAAAAATGCAATGCCAACACCAACCACTTCATCGATAACAACTTGTTTGGGGTCTTTTTGCTGATAATATTCAATGCCGTAGGCACTTGCCCACATACCAACGCCAAATAAAACAACTATTAGGCCCAGAATCAACCATCGGGGCCAGGCTAAGTAAAGCATGGGCACCCAAATTATCATGGCACCAAGGGACCCTGCGGTACCTGGCGCCACCGGAAAACGGCCGCAGTAAAAAAACTCGGCTACGAGCAGGGCAAGACTTTGTTTAAGCGACTTGGGAATCATTGTTTCTTCGTAAAAAAGCCGGAATATCATACTCATCGATTTTCTTGCTTTGGTCATTCGTCAGTATTGTATCAGCATTGTTATGCTCATCAATAGGTGCCAGCACCGGCACTCGTGCTGCAGGATTATGGCTTGGTGGAGTCTTAGTGCCTAGATTAGGATAGCTCGATACCCCTGGAGCAATCGTTTCTTTGTTGGAAAGACTTTTACGAATAAAAGTCGGAATATCTCTCGATATGTTTGAAATAGCTGGTTGTGAATAGTTTGGTACGATAGTTTGCTGAAAGCTTGGTTCAGGTCTTTTTTGGGTGCGACCATGTTCAAAGCCAGTGGCAATGACCGTAATCGATACTTCTTCATCACGTTCAGTATCAACAACATAACCAAAAATAATATTGGCATCTTCGTGTGCAGCATCGGTTATCAGCTCAATCGCTGCATTTACTTCATGCAAAGTAAGTGATGGTCCACCGGTGACATTAACCAAAATACCCATCGCGCCGTCAACTGAAACATCTTCTAAGAGTGGGCTTGAGATAGCTTTTTGGGCGGCTTTGATTGCACGACCTTCGCCGGTAGCAGTACCAATACCCATGAGTGCCATACCTTGATCACTCATTACTGAAATAGCATCAGCAAAGTCGACATTAACAATGCCTTGCTGGGTAATAATATCGCTGATGCCTTTAACAGCGTTAAATAAGACCTGATCAGCCATCCTAAACGCATCAAGCATCGAGGTTTGCTCATCTGCTAGCTGTAACAGGCGATTATTTGGCACTACGATCAGTGTATCAACTGCTTGCTTAAGTGTCTCTACGCCTTTTTCAGCGAGTTTACGCCTGCGGTTACCTTCAAATAAAAATGGCTTAGTAACTACACCAACGGTCAAAGCACCCAAACGACGAGCAACATCAGCAATAATCGGAGCCGCTCCCGTACCAGTACCACCACCCATGCCTGCGGCAATAAAAACCATATCAGCACCGAGCAATAACTCTTCAATACGGTCGATGCTTTCTTTGGCCGCACTTGCACCTACTTCTGGCTTGGCTCCGGCGCCTAGGCCCTTAGTGCAACCATGACCTAGTTGCAGCTTGATTTCAGCGCGGCTGGCATCAAGAGCTTGGCAATCAGTGTTGCCGACAATAAATTCAACGCTAGCAATGCCTCGCTCAATCATATTATTGATAGCATTTCCACCGCCGCCACCGACGCCAATTACTTTTATTCTTGGACCGCGTTCTTGAATCTCATCAAATTCTATCATATAACTCCTCCCCATTTATCTAATATGTGGTATAATAAAAACTTTTTCAACTAAACTAAATCATATCATGAAGCCACGTGCTCATACGGCGTCTTACTTTGGTGTAGATATTCTCATCTCTAGCTTTAAAATACTTATGGTCGCTATTTTTAGCACCGTACAAAACTAAGCCAACAGCTGTAGCATAAATCGGGCTTTTGACAACGTCCATGAGCCCACCTACACCGCGTGGAATGCCTAAGCGCACTGGTAAACCTAAAACTTCTTCGGCAATATCAATCATGCCGGGTAGCAACGAAGAGCCACCGGTGATGACGATGCCGGAAGCTAAGAGCTCGGTTAAACGGACGTGTTCAATCTCCCGACCAATCATTTCAAAAGTTTCCCGTACGCGGGGCTCAAGAATTTCGGCTAAGATTTGGCGCTTAATTAATCGATCTGGCCGATTGCCAATACTAGGAACTTCTATCGTTTCATCGAGATATTCTGACTTAGTGCTGGCTGTGCCGTAGCGTTTTTTAATCTGCTCAGCGCTTTCCTGAGGGGTTCTTAAACCAATAGCAATATCATTGGTTAAATGTTGGCCACCGATAGCTATAACCGATGTGTGTTGAATACTGCCGTTATAAAAAATCGCTATATCAGTAGTGCCACCACCAATATCAATTAAAGCCACTCCTAAATCTTTTTCATCTTCACTTAAAACAGAATAACTTGATGCCAGTTGCTCAAGTACAATATCACTCACTGAAATATCACATCGCTGAGCGCATTTAACGATATTTTGGGCTGATGTAACCGCACCAGTTACAATATGAACTTTACATTCAAGCCGTACACCAGACATACCAAGAGGCTCCTTGATGCCATCTTGATCATCAACGAGATATTCTTGGGGCAAAACATGGATGATTTCTCGGTCAATAGGAATAGCGACTGCTCTGGCCGCATCGATTACTCGATCAATATCACCAGCTTTAACTTCACCTTCTTTTACGGCAACGATTCCGTGACTGTTAATCCCTTTGATATGACCACCAGCAATACCAGCATAGACAGAAGTTATCGGCCGATTAGCCATTGCTTGGGCTTCTAGTACCGCTTTTTTAATCGATTGCACGGTGCTTTCTATGTTAACGACCACACCCTTACGAAGCCCCCTCGATGGGCTGGTGCCGATGCCACAGATGCTAATCGAGCCATCATCTTTAAGCTCGCCAACCAGAGCACAAATCTTGGTGGTGCCAATATCTAGGCCAACGAGCATCGAATCTTTTTTAGCACGCGCCATTTAGTGCTTCCACGCTGTTTTGGGTACATTTATCATTACATGCCATTAATTTTGTCAATGCAAACAATACTCTATTATCTAAAAAGCTAAAAAATCCAACTGGCTGAATGACATTATTGTTGGTAAATATCAATTCTTGGTGATTATGTTGATGGCTCAAGCAAGCGTTCGACTGATATGCTGGGGTTTCCAGTAAAATTTCCTGCCATACGAATTTCTGGTTGTAGTACGACGCCAAAGCGTTCAAATACGTTTTTCTGGGCAATGGAAGCAATATAAAGAATATCATGAGCGGTGGCGCCTCCATTGTTTACTATGAAATTCGCATGCAGCGATGATATCTGTGCGCCTTTATACTCTAGTCCTTTTAGCTTACACTTTTCAATTAGTTGAGCAGCAAAGTGTGGATATGGATTTTTAAAAAATGATCCCAACGAGCTTATTGTAGGTTGAGTCAACTTTCTTTTCAGTCGGTATTCTTTTACTTTTTCTAAAAGTTCATCACATGATTTTAAGAGGTTTTTATCAATCGCTAAATCTGCGCCGCTAATAATTATATTAGCCGGCAAGTTGCTAGCACGATAAAAAAACTGTAAATCTGAACGTTCATAACAAACTATTTTACCTTCTTGCACTCCATGTATGCGTAAAACTACATCACTGATTTCACCCATACGCGTACCGGCATTCATACGTAAAGCGCCACCAACTAAACCAGGAGTTCCGGTCCAACCGACGGCACTAGGCCAACCCAGCGATACGGCAAGTTTGGTGAGCCTGGCGTATGAGGTGGCGGCAGAAACGCTGATATTGGTAGGGTTGATAAGATTAATCTCATCAAAACGAGAGCCAAGCTTCATCACTACGCCATCAAAGCCAGAATCACTAAAGAGAGTATTTGATCCCCCACTGATAATATGTAGGTCGATGCCATATTCAAAGCAAGCTCGTTCTATGGTGACTATTTCTGGTAAAGATTGGGGTCGTACGACATAACGCGCGGGCCCCCCGACTTTTATTGTGGAAAATGCTTTTAATGGCGCTGACTGTTCATGATCAAAGCTTTCAATGATTTTGATAAAAGTTGCCGGCCACTTCATGGCGAAAGACCATATTTTTGTTCCAACAAGCGTGCGATGTTGGGACTGGCATGAGTGATTGATCCGGCTCCTAAGGTTAAAATTAGATCGCCGGGCTTGCTTAGCTCCCTTATTTTTAGAGCTCCATCTTCAATAGAAGGAGCATAATGAGCAGATTGCTTGGTTGAGAGTGTGATCTTGTTGATTAAAGCAGGGCTATCAATGCCTTCAATAGCTTGCTCTTGAGCTGAATAAATATCGGTGATAATGAGCGTGTCGCAATCCTTAAAACATTGAGAAAATTCATGCATGAGGTCTTTAGTGCGGCTAAAACGATGAGGCTGAAATAAAACTCTGATTTTTTTGTCGGGAAAAGCCGCTCGAGCAGCACTCAATACCGAACGAATTTCAGTGGGATGGTGGGCGTAATCATCGATAATCATGAAGTTAGCTGAGCTGGCTACTAAACTAAAGCGTCTTTTAACGCCACTAAAATCTTTAAGAGCAGCTAAAAGCTCCGGTAGTGAAGCACCCAGTTCATCGAGTACTGCAATGGCTGCGAGACTATTAAGAACGTTGTGATGGCCAACCATATTGATGGTGCATCGTGATTGAAGATGACCGCGAATAACTAAATCAAAGCTAGTCATAAAGCCATCGCTGGCAATATTACGGGCGCAGTAATTAGCGGTATGATCAAAGCCATAGCTGCTGATTCGGCGATTAACATGCTTGAGGATATTTCTAATATTGGGATCATCAATGCAGGCTACGACTAGTCCGTAGAAAGGGATCTTGGCTAAAAACTGACTAAAATGCTCGCAAATTTCACTGAGGCCACCTTGGTAATAATCAAGATGTTCCGCATCAATATTGGTGACAACTGCAATCGTAGGCGCAAGATGCAAAAAAGTGCCATCAGATTCATCTGCCTCAGCCACCAAAAATTGGCCCTTACCAATGATGGCATTGCTAGCAAAATGATTGATAATCCCACCAATAATCACGGTTGGATCAAAACCTAAGTGGTTCATTAAGCTGCCGATTAAACTTGTCGTAGTAGTCTTACCGTGAGCTCCAGAGATGGCAATGCCACAGCGTAAGCGCATTAGTTCGGCCAGCATCAGTGCACGGGGAATACTTGGAATTTGCCGAGATTTAGCCTTTTCTAGCTCTGGATTGCTTGGTTTAATCGCCGATGAATAAACCACCATATCAGCATCACCAACATGGCTTTCATGATGACCAAGAAAAATCAGTGCACCCATCTTCATCAAATTATCAGTTTCAAGGCTTTGGTCTAAGTCTGAACCCGATACGCTAAAACCGTTTGAAATAAGTACCTGGGCAATGCCGCTCATGCCAATACCACCGATACCAACCATGTGGATCCTCTTAATACGCCCTTTAAAAACTGAGTTAATCATAAGGATTCCTTTTTATGCCAGGTCGCTGATGACTGATTTGGCAATAGCAGACGCCGCTTTTGGGGTGGCAAGTTTTTTAGCAGCCAGACCCATAGCGCATAGTTTTTCTCGGTGAAGATAAAACTCTTTAATCACCCCAGAGAGTTTTTCTGAAAAATCACTGTTTTCTTCGATCATAACGGCACTACCATGCTGAGCTAAAGCCAAGGCATTATCTTTTTGATGGCCATTGGCAAAGCGGTAAGGTACTAGAATAGCCGGCATACCAGCAGCCATGATTTCAGCCGCTACCGTGGCGCCGGCCCGAGAGACTAAGAGGTCGTGGCTACGAAAAGCTTCTGGCATATTGTCGATAAAAGCTACCACTTTGGCTTCAATATGGGCATTTTTATAGGTCTCTTGGGCTTCACTAAGTTTAGCTGAGCCGGTTTGATGAGTAACACTGATTTTCTCACATACTTCTTTAATTAAAGCGATCGCTTTAGGTACTTCATGATTTAAAAAACTAGCTCCCATACTGCCACCAGCCACTAAAATATTCAGCGTATGGTTGTGTTCTATATGATTGATAGAGAAAAATTGCTTACGAATAGGATTGCCAGTAAATACGGTGTTATGAGAAGAAAAGTATTGCTTGCTTTTAGCAAAGCTAATAAAAACTTTATTACTAATTTGTGCAAGCCATTTATTAGCAAGACCTGGTACCACATTTTGTTCACAGATATAACGATTAATACGCAATAAAAAACTGGCGACAATCATGGGCGCCGATACATAACCTCCTACACCAATGACGGCATCAGGACGGTTTTTTATTAAGAACCATAGAGCCTCAACCAAGGCTAGTGCTAGATAGAACAGGGCGGTGACTTTTTTTACAAAACTTTGGCCTAAAATAGGCCTTACCCTAAGTCCAATAAAACTAAACCCAGCATGCTGGGCCATGCGTTCTTCAAGGCCACCTTGATTACCTACGTAGCTAATTTTGGTGCGTGAATTCAGCTCACGAAACTCTTTAGCAATTTCAAGAGCAGGGAAAATATGGCCGCCAGTGCCGCCACCGGTAATAACGATATGCATAGTGAGATTCACCTGACAAACTGTGTAAGCCTTAGTGTTATAGATCAGATACGAGCTTAGCAAATAGCTGACCACGTTCAGTATAATCAGTAAATTGGTCATAGCTGGCACAGCCTGGGCTCAATAAGACACAATCACCCGGCTGAGCTTGTGTCAGCGCTTGCTGAAAAGCTGCGCGTAAATCTTGGCCCAGATAGGCAGTTCTAGGCTTAAGATCTTGAATAATTTGAGCTTTTGCTTGTCCAAAAACATAAAAACCAACTACTTGGCTAAAATTTCTCAGTGAGCTGAAGCTTTCACCTTTAGCGACACCTCCTAACAGCAAGTGCACACGTCTGTTTTTAATTCCTGACAGGGCTTTTTCTACTGCTACTACCGTGGTGCCTTTAGAGTCATTGATAAAGCCTATGTCATGCTTGATGGCTAGCAATTGGCAACGATGCGGTAGCGGTTTAAAGCTATTTAAGCCAGCGATAATATGCTGATCACTGATATGAAGCATACGGGCAGCCATAGCTGCTGCGAGGGCGTTTTCTTGGTTGTGTTCACCACTGATAGCAACTTGAGCCAAGCAGGCCCATGTTCCATGAGCCCAATCGCGAGCATTAAACTCTGATCTATTCTTTAAGTCCTGGTATGAGCTTAAGCTTGGAGTGAGAGTTGCATTGTGAACTATTCCACCTCCGGTTTTGAGCAGATCAATAATCCTGAGCTTGGCTTGTAGATAAGCATCCATCGAGTCATAGCGATCGAGATGGTCTGGCGTAAGATTAAGGATAATCGCTACACTGAGTTTCTTGGCTGATAAGCTTTCTAGCTGAAAAGATGAGAGCTCAAGCACCAGATAATCAGCAGTCTCACCCCGGTTTAATAACTCACAAAGAGGTGTGCCCAGATTGCCGCCGGCAAAAACTTTTTTTCCGGCTAGCCGCAAAATATTTTCCAGCATGACTGTTGCTGTCGATTTACCATTGGTGCCAGTGATACCGATTACTATGACATCGGGCATGAGGCTTAAGGCAAGATCAATCTCGTTAGCAATTAGTGCGTCTTTAAGGCGGGTGTCAGTTAACAGACGGTGACTTTTGGCGACCCCAGGAGACAAGACCACCAGCGAAATATTTTCGTTGAGCTTAAAATCGGGTTGAGCAAAGACGAGAGCCAGTTGATTGCTTACATGAAGCTTGTCTTGTTTAAAATATTTGAGTTGAGATTCTGGTTGATCATCAAATAAAATAACTCGCTGGCCTAAGCTTAATAAAAGCTTGGTAGCAGCAATACCAGAGCGCCCTGCGCCAATAACGAGATTGCTTAGCATACGACACTAAAGCTCATGGCGGCTAGTAAGCCACAGAGTCCTGCTAAAATCCAAAATCTGATAACTACCTTAGTTTCAGGCCAGCCACTAAGCTCAAAGTGATGGTGCAAAGGCGCCATTTTAAAAATACGCTTTTTTCTGAGCTTAAAAGAGCCAACTTGCAGCATGACACTGAGTGCTTCGGCTAAAAAAAGCCCGTGCAAAATTGCACTGATCAGTTCTAAACGCAGTAAGATAGCCAGCATTGCGAGAGCCCCGCCTAAAGGTAGCGAGCCGGTGTCACCCATAAAAATTTGTGCAGGATGGCAGTTGAACCATAAAAAGCTCACACTAGCACCGATCATAGCCCCACACAGCACAGCAAGATCAGTAAAACCAAGCCCTATCGCTGCCGTCATTAAGACGGTGGCGCTGATGATAACTGGTCCAATCGCTAAACCATCTAAGCCATCGCTGAGATTTACGCCATTTGATGTGCCTAAAATTATGATTAAGCCTAAAATAAAGTACACAGGCATAGACAAGTTTAGACTCAAACTATCTGGCGCAATGAAGGGCAGGCTTAGGCTGGAAGAATAGGGCATCGATGGCCAGTTGGCTTGGTATAAAAGCAAGGCACTGCCGGCAATCAATAACTGGCCGATCAATTTTTGTTTTGCTGATAAGCCCGTGCTATTATTTTTAGTTATTTTTTTTAAGTCATCAGTAAAGCCGATCGCTCCTAAGCCGCATAAAACATAGAGCACTAGCCACACGCCGATCTTAGTTAAATCGCACCATAATAAGCTTGAAATCAGTATGGCTAAGAGTAGGAGTAAACCGCCCATCGTGGGGGTGCCTTGTTTGGTGAGGTGACTTAGTGGCCCATCATCACGCACATTTTGGCCTAAACTCAGCTTTTTAAGCTGGGCAATGTAAAAGGGATAGACTAACCAAGCGAGCAAGGCTGAGCTTAAGCCGGCACAGGCAATCCTTATGGTCGTGGGCATAAAAAGTGAGTAAAACATTCGTATAACCTGTATTAGCTTAGTTGGGCTAAGGCATCAGCTACTGCTGCCATATTAGCTGACTGTGAACCCTTAATAAAAACCACATCCCCCATTCCAAGAGTCTTGCTCAGGGGCTCGATCAGTTCAAGCGAACTTGGTTTAAAAATAAGATGCTCAGCTCTAAAACCAGCTTTTAGGGCAGCTTCTACCGTAGGTATGGCATGATGGCCACAGATAAAAAGTCGGTCAAAGTGTTGGGCTAGAATAGTACCTAAGTTAGCATGGTGCCAGGCGCTGCTTGGGCCCAGCTCCCCCATCGCCCCAATGACCGCGATGCGACGATCAGCTTTAAGCTCTAAACTAGCCATAATACCTGCTGTCATTGAAGCAGGGTTGGCATTATAGCCATCGTTGATGAATAAAAAACCACGCGGGCTTTTAATAATATTCATGCGCCCTTTAGTTATGCTCATATTTTTAATGCCATTTATTGCTGGCTCTAGAGGCAGTTCTAAAGCCAAAATCACGGCTAAGACAGCGGCGGCATTGAGGGCATGATGTTGTCCTGGTAGAGGTATATCAAGCGCTAGTTCTTTTGTGCTACGAATTTTAACAACTACCCTCTGGCACGAAGTTTTAAGATCAAAACTTGATGCGCTAACTATGCTGACATCAGCTGCTTTATTCCAGCCAAAGCTGCTACTGCATTTAAATTTCCTCAGGCCTGCTTCTTGCTTTATGCGAGCATCATCGAGGTTGATAACGGCTAGGCCATCTTTTAGGGCTGAAAATAGCTCGGCTTTGGCTTTTTGTACTCCATCGATACCATCAGCAAAATTGCCCTCGTGAGCATGGCTAATATTGGTGATTAAACCAAGTTGGGGTTCAACAATCTGGCATAAATGAGCGATTTCATAAGCATGATTCATGCCCATTTCAAAAATAGCATAGCGATGTTCAGGTTTAAGTAAGAAGATCGACATAGGCAGGCCAATATGATTATTTTTATTGCCTGGATTAGCGAATACATGGCTTTCACCAACCACACCTGCCAATGCTGCTCTTAGCATCTCTTTGCTAGTAGTTTTACCGTTGCTACCGGTGATGGCGATTGTAAAGGGATTAATACTTAGCAGGTAGCTGTGAGCAAGCCGAGAAAAAAGTGCCAATGGATCGTCTACTTCAATAATTGCTGGTGACTTTAAGCCTGTTAAGGCCGGGTGATAAGTTTGAACTACAGCCGCTAAAGCCCCTTGTTCTAGAGCCTGTGCTATAAAATCATGGCCATCATGAAGCTCGCCTTTCAGCGCAAAAAATATACAGTTTTTATTGGTAGTTCGGGAGTCAATACTCAGAGAAAGCTGTTCAGGCAGGCCCGCGATAATACCGTCAAACTCGCTGAAGCCCTGCAGGAGACTTTTATTGATCATCATATTCATGAGTTTGGTATGCGGGGGAAAATTCCACCAGTAAATGCCTATCAATAATCAGATGGCATTTGGTAGAGTAGCCGCCAGCCGATACTGTTCACGGTATTATTCAGGTTTTCATGCCAATATTTTATCTGTGCTTGATGAATATCCGTTAAGTGCAAGATAGCTTCTGCTAGACCTACTGGGTTGAAATTATTACACTCTGGGCACGATGATTCGTAATAATCTTGATTAAAGAAACTTCTTAAGTAAGTCCATGATTTTACGGGTTTTATTTTATTAATTTTGTATTTATTAAGGTAATCTATCATTGAATTATTACTGAAATATTCAGCGGCATTTTTGGCGATATTAAAGTCAAAATTTTCTGGCAAACTTTGTGTGGAAATATAATAAGATATTAGCCGAGCTTCTTCCGGATTGCGGTCGATAAAAATACGATTTTTTGAGTCTTTTATTTTCTTAAATTTATTTCCAATAATTATGTTTAAATAATCACCACCAAATATTTTTATTGTTGAGGCGTAAGTGTCCCAATGATAGCCGCCGATATTAAAATAAATTATATTATCTTTATCTGATTTGTTTTCCATTGATCTCAAATAACCAGAGAAGATTATTACCATGATGGCTAAGACTAAATAATTTTTCATACGCAGCCCCACTGTTATCTGATCCAATAACCAGCAGAGATAATAATTACTTTCCAAAGAATTTTTTTATTTCTTCTTCATCGCTAAAATAAGTTTTTTCTTGACCATAAATCTGATAGTTTTCATGACCTTTGCCGGCGACTAAAACTATATCTTTAGGTTTAGCTAAATCTAAGGCTTGTTTTATTGCTTCATGGCGGTTAGCGATCTCATAAGCTTTGGGGTGATGTTTGAGTTCGGCAAGAATAGCATGTCGTATAAGATGAGCTGGCTCAGAACGAGGATTATCATCAGTAATAATAACTATATCTGCTAGTTTAGCCGATATATTACCCATCAGCGGTCGTTTTAGAGCGTCACGATCGCCGCCGCAGCCAAAGACTAAGATGATATTGTGAGGCTGGAGTTTTCTTAGATTATTAAGCACAGACTGTAAAGCGTCGGGCGTATGAGCGAAATCAACAAAAACTGGGCACGGCTCGTTAATAATTTGCTGCAAACGGCCAGGAATAGGCTGGCATAAAGTTAGCCCGTGTTTAATCGTCTGATCGTCAATGCGAAATATTTTAGCGATTGCGATAGCTAGGCTTGCGTTATGGCGATGAAAATCTCCTAAGAGATTTAGATTATCAGCTAGTGAATATTCACCATAAAAACTAAGCTTAGTGAGCGAGCTGGCCTCAGGCCAAGGATTAGCTGTGGGCAAGATTTTATAGCTATGTGTGTTGGCAACATCGAAGAATAGCCTTCGTTTCGCTCGGTAGTAGTTCTCCAGTGTTTTATGGAAGTCGAGGTGATCATGAGTGATATTGGTGAGCCCCACTGCGGCAAAATTGAGTGCTGCTACTCGATCAAGCATGAGGGCATGGGAAGAAACCTCTAAGATAAGATGGCTAATGCCTGACCTTACTAGTTGAGCTAAGCTGGCGCTAATAAACTCTGCTTCCATCGTCGTGTGAGTTAGCGGTATGAGATTTCCCGGCTCACCTAGGCCGAGTGTGCCCATGATGTGGGGCTTAAAGCCAGCATGTTTGAGCAAAGCATGCAGGATAAAGCTTGTAGAAGTTTTGCCGTTGGTGCCAGTGAGACCAATCAAAGAAAGTTTTTTACTGGGATAATCAAAAAAAGCTTCGCATAAGTAGGCATAAGCTCGTTGGCTATCGTCAGCCCTAATGATTGGCACTGGATAATAATTAGTTTGAGGGTGATTTTTATCAACGACTACGACACTGGCACCATGTTTAATCGCGTCGTTAATAAAATCATGACCGTCTTTAGAGTTTTTACAGGCTCCTTTTTTGGCTACAAAGAGAAAATCGGGCTTGATGTGTTTGGAGTCTGCACTGATGCCTGAGATCTTTAAATCAGCAAGTTGATTGGGTATTTGCACGTGCTTTGATAAATAGCTGTCGTTAACAACGAGGGATCTTATGAAACAGTTCATAGTATTTCTCGTCTAATGGCTCTTAGCTTAGCGCTTCGCGAACGTCGGTTAGCATCTATTTCGTCTTCGCTTGCTGTTGCTGGTTTTTTGCTGAGCAGGCTAAAGCTGGGCGGGTAGCTCAGGCGAGTAAGTTCGCGAAAGCGATTTTTAATTAAACGGTCCTCTACACTGTGAAAGGATAAAAATACGGCGATACCACCAGGAGCAAGGATCTTGGGCACATCGTTAAGTAGGCTTTCTAGTTCACTTAATTCGGCGTTAACTGCCATACGAAGAGCTTGAAAAGTTCTAGTTGCCGGGTGAATCTTTGACCACTGTTTTTGGCGAACTGCTGATAATACCAGTTTGGCCAAGGCCAAAGTAGAGTTCTCGATTGGCCATGACTGCTTGATTTTAGCCGCAATTTGGCGACTTTTACGTTCGCCGGCCAAGTTAAACAAGGTGTCGGCAAGATCACTTTCTCGTGTGTACTCGAGCCACTCATAGGCGCTCATACCTTGGGAAGTATTCATACGCATATCGATCGGCCCATCGTGCATAAAAGAAAAACCGCGGCTGGCATCATCTAATTGATGTGAAGAGACACCGAGGTCACATAAGAGTCCATCAACATGGTTGATACCTAGATCAGCAAGAGTGGTAACGACTTGAGAAAATGGCCGGTGGAATAATTGGATATAAGGATATAATTTAGCCACCCCTAAAGCAGCGTCGTCTTGGTGGGCTCTAGGGTCTTGATCAAAAGCAATTACGCGCCCATGCGCACCAACTTGTTCGGCGAGAAGTCTGAGGTGCCCACCGCCACCGGCAGTAGCATCGATTATAGTTTTTCCTGATGCCGATGAAAAATAAGCCATAATTTCTTTAGGCATTACTGAGATGTGCTGAAATATACTGTTCATGCTGTGCTAGATAGACAAAAAAAAGCGCTAGCGCTAGGACGGTAGGGCAGAGCCGAGGGAGCAAAAATATGGTGAATACTCTAAAAACCTGGTGGGGGCGTCTATCTCATCTACCTGGTGGTAAGTGGTTGTTTAGTAAGATGATTGCTTGGTTTATCCCTTATACCGGCACTATTGGCGCTAGAGTTATCGATGTTGGTCCAGCCTATGCCCAAGTGTGCATGTATGACCGGCGATGTACGAGAAATCATTTGCGATGTTTGCATGCCTTGGCTTTGACTAACTTAGGTGAGTTAACTACTGGACTTGCGGTTCATTTTGCTTTGTCTCCTCATCAGCAAGCAATTTTGACCCACATTGAAAGCGATTTTTTAAAGAAAGCTCGTGGCACCATAGTCGCTACTGCCCACTATCAAGAACATATAGGGCCTGGTCTTAAGGTTGTTGAGGCCCAACTATCTGATAGTGCAGGAGAAGTGGTGACTAGAGTAAGAGCGAGCTGGTTAATTGGTGAACGTAAATAGGGCTAAGCCGCTGAAAGTCAGCGAGTATCGCGTAAAATTGCATTTGAGTTTATTTAGCGGGATGCTTAGATCATCGGCTTTAGCTTAAACAAGCGAGGAAGTTGTGACTAAAAGCAAAAAACACTGTCCTGAATCAAATGCCGGTCTTCCTGACTTAGAGAAAGTAGTTGCTAACGATATCGAGTTGCCACGAAAAACTAATGATCCGCTACTCAGAGCTCGGCTCGAACAGCTAGAGCAGGAAATTATTAAACGAGCTAAACTTAACGGGGTAATTTGATTGGCAATTTTAAGTTATGTCGAGCGTGGTCATTATGGACGCCATCAGGTAGCAGTTTTTATTCATGGTATTATGGGCAACAAAAAAAACTGGCTGATTTTTATTAATAATTGGCTTGCTAGCTTTCCCGGGTGGACCGCTTTAGTTTTTGATTTACCTAATCACGGCGATAGCCCAAAGCATATGAGCCCCTACACGGTGGGAAGCTGTGCTCAAGAATTAGTAAGCTCGCTCAAGCAGTTGGGCATTGAGCCGCAGGTGGTGATAGGTCACTCTTTTGGTGCCAAAGTAGCTTTGTTAACAGCTGATCAGCTCACATCTGTTGAGCAGATTTGGCTACTTGATAGTTCACCCGGTGCTGTGGTGGCTAAACCCTTAGATCATCAAGAGCTGAGCGCTCTAGAGCTGATCGATTTACTGGCCAGCTTAGCCTGGCCGCAGCCGAGCCGTAAGGCTTTAGTGGCTGCTCTGCTAAATTATGGAGTATCCAATAATATTGCCTTGTGGATGACGACTAACTTAAGCGACTCGCCTAGCGGGTTAATACTTACTTTTATACCAGCTGAGCTTAAGGCGATGCTGATCGATTTTTTTAAGCTCGATTTATGGCCTTTAATTACAAAATTAGCGCCTCACAAGAAAATCCATCTTGTAGCTGCTGAATATGGTCAACGTTTAAATCAGGCTGACCAAGATATGTTGGCTGATAAAACTGATAAGCGGGGCTTCTTTCATACACTTAAGCATGCGGGTCATTTTCTTCATGCTGATAAGCCTGCGGATTTAATCAAGCTTATGGCTGATCACTGGTGAGATCTAGCCAGAGCTGCAGCTAAAAAGGCTTTTTGCTAGATAACGATCGATTGTCTATTTAATAAGATTAATAATCGCAAGTTATGGCTTGCCTTTTTTGAGTATTTCCTGATAAAGGTATCCGCGCTTGTGGGGCTTTAATCGCTTTATTGAGTATATTGGTAGGGAGAATAGCAAACATGGCATCTCGTTCAGCTGAAAAAGCTTTAACTGCAGCTCAAGAAAAAGAGCTGATTAAACTATTAGAATCTAAACGTTCAGAGTTAGTAGGCAGACTAAAAACCCGCCGTCCTAGTGCCGCATCTGAGCAAGTACCAGGCGATGAAGCCGATCAAGCTGCTGATGATGCAGAGGTTTCACTAGAAACCCGCCTGATGGATCGTGATGCCAAGCTCTTACGTGAAGTTGATCGCGCCTTGGAAAAAATTAACGATCAAAGCTTTGGCCTGTGCGAAGGCACCGACGAACCTATCGGTTATGCCAGATTGAAACTAAGACCATGGACTCGTTATAGCGTAACCTATAAAGAAGAACTCGAGCGGGAAGAGAAGCGCTCCGGGCGGGAATAAGTGATCTTACCCCACCTTTCCGGACACATGTTTCCAAGAAACAATGATCTAGAAAGGAAAATTAAAGATGACAAGAAAAACAAGACCCGTATTTGAAAACATTTTAGCTCGTGACCTTTCGGCCAATGACATCAATCAAAAATGGGCAGGCAAGATCAGTTTAATTAAATCACAAAATCAAGCCAGCAAGTTCAAGTTTGGCCGAAAATTAAACAGATCTGCACTATCAGCCCACTTCGCCCAAAAATAGGCCACAGCTTACGCATTCGCCTTGGTTGAGAGCTGCTTGATGCCCACAGGCTGGACACTGAATTTCAGTATCTTCTAAGTTAATAGTATCAGCGATAAATCTGCCCTTGCCTTCACGAGCAATCTGCTCGGTAAAGCTTCCGTGTAAGGCCTCCTGACAAGCCTGTACATCATCAACTCGCACCAGCAGCATATATTTTAGCGAACAAGAAGCCCCTAAGGTAGCCGCATTATCATCACAACTAAGTGTTTTAGGGTAAACGGCCGACGAAATTTTGGCTTTGGTGAGAGTTTTTTCAAGCTCCCGACAACTATCAAGACTACCTTCTAAAAGCGCGACGGTTTCATGACTTAAGAGCTCTTCTTTAGACAGCAAACCGGTTTTAGCGCTGATATGAACATCTTGTTCGCGAACTAACTCCTCTTGGCACGGCGAACAGCTGATGATCGTATCTAAATACTCTTCGCGGCAACGTGGACAGATTTTCATATTAACTCTTTAGGTACGAGGGCAGCATTGCTCAGAAATGAGCGGTACTTGCTTAATTTGCTGCAAAATCTCTAATTTAATATCGCTGTTATCAAGGCTGAGCATAGCATCAAAAAGCCTTGCTTCTGACAGCACGCTAACCAAAAAAGTTCTTTTGAGGCGCAGCAGATCAAGCAAGCGCGAATTGTCATTTAGCTTAAAACTATAACAATCCGGCCGACTGCTCGTTTTAAGCACCACATAGCAACGCACAGCATCATCGCCCATGCTGGTTTGAATAAGCACCGGCCCATAGCCAGCTAGCTTTAACAGCTGCTGTTCACTCGCGTGAGAAACTAAGTTCATAGCCTAACTCCCTTCTAATAAACGCTTATCATTAGCGTAGTAAATCTTCCAGCCTAATTTTTTGCTCAGTCTTAGCATCACGATACTTAATAATTATTGGCGCTGACACCGACAAGCCATGAGCTTGAGCAAACTCTCCACCCAACGCACGTGCACCAGGAATAACTACTGCCAGTGGGGGGATCTTCAAGCTATTTTCATTACCAGCACTAATAATTTTTTCGTTAACTAGATCAAAAACTTTAGTGCTGCTAGTAAGAATAAGGCCAGCTCCAAGCACAGCCCCTTCGCCAACTTGACTGCCCTCATAGATACCGCAATTTCCACCAATCAGACAATTATCTTCAATAATGACGGGAACTGCACCGATCGGCTCAAGCACTCCACCGATTTGCACGCCGGCTGAAACATGCACTTGCTCACCAACCTGAGCACAAGAACCCACTAAAGCGTGTGAATCGATCATCGAGCCCGCACCAACAAAGGCGCCAATATTGACATAAGAAGGCGACATGAGCGTAACTTGCGGGCCAATATAAGCCCCACGACGTACGGTTGAACTGCCTGGTACTATGCGAACTTTATCTTCAAGATTAAAGCTTCGTGGCCATAAATTAGCTTTATCGATAAAACTGAGTGAGCCACAGTCAATCTTTTCTGTTTGCCCCCATCGAAAAGCCAGTAAAATAGCTTTTTTTACGCGGCCATCGACTTGCCAGATTTTAGCAATTTTTTGAGCAGTTCTAATCTCACCTGATTCAAGGGCGTTAAGAAAATGCTCAAGCATTTCTAAAGCGTAGTTGGAAACAGAGTTTTGCTCATCAAACTCACGAGCAAGATTATCAAGGAGCTGGTTAAAAAAACTCATAAATCTTCCTGTTCTTCAGCTCGTGCCCACATAGCAATTTTTTGATAGGCCGCCACTCCTGCCACAAGCTCGTTTATATTAATGTGCTCATGAGCTTGATGAGCAAGCTTTAACGAGCCTGGTCCCAATAAAATCGGTTGTCCAAGCTGAGACAAATAAGGCGCATCTGAACCAAAACCAGCTAAAAAACTATCAAAGCCAGGAGGGACTACATATAAAAAAGGGTCACTAAAAGACAGAATATTAAACTCTATGTTAGTTGGTATAATATTTTTAATAATATTTATGATATTATCTGCAGGCTCGCTTAATCTCATCACACAATGAGCCTCAGCTGATTTAGCGAGAATATTGCGCATACTACCACCCTTAATCAGCCCTGCGTTAAATAAAGTTTCTCCATAACTTTGATTAGCCGGCCATGCCTGATGGCTAAGCGTGTACAAACTATCAACTAGATGGCTAATCGCAGAATTGCCCAGCTCAGGCATAGCACTATGAGCCTCAATACCTTTTGCTAAGAGGTCAAAAACCAGACTGCCTTTTTGGGCATAGGCGGCTTTGAGTTCAGTAGGCTCACCAACTACTAAATATTGTGCACGACCGGCCAATCGTGGACAGCAAGCCTTGGCACCATCACTGGCTTCTTCCTCACCAACAGTTAACAACAAAGCGAGATCAGTAAAACCAGCTTTTTTTTGCTCAAACAAAGCCATAATCATGCTGGCAGCGATACCCTTAGCATCACAGGCACCACGACCCCGTAAAATATCATCTTGCCAACGAGGAGCTATATAAGGAGCTACTGTATCTAGATGGGTACAATATATAACAGAATAACAATCTTGTTGTTTATAATAGGCAAAAATATTTGAACGGTGAGCATCACCAATTAACTCAACCATCATGCCGGCTTTTTTCAGCCAAGCAGCAGCATAGGAGATAACTTCTGACTCATCAAAACTTATTGAATTTATGGCACAAAGATCATATGCCAAGCCACCTAATATTTCTTTCATTGCTATATTATTATCCAATTAAATCACTAGAACCAAATATATCAAATTGTTCCTGGTGAAAAGACCCTCTCGGTCGTACTGTAATATGTTTCTTGATTTGCTCTTCTATGATAGCCAAATTATCATGTTCTTCACCATATACTAAATCTACCACTTCAGGGTGAGCATGAACCATGATATTGGCTTCCAGCAGGTTTTTGCCACGTATTAAAAGCTCGCGAAAGATTTCATAGACAACGGTCTGTTTAGATTTAAGAGTACCTTTGCCATCGCAATAAAAACACGACTCACACATACGGCGCTCTAGACTCTCACGCGTACGCTGGCGAGTCATTTCTACCAGGCCAAGTTCGCTAATTTTTACCACGTTACAGCGGGCCCGGTCTTTTTTCAGTGCATCGATCAAAGCACTTAAGACTTTGTCACGATCACCTTGGGTCTCCATATCGATAAAATCAACAATCACCATACCGCCAATGTTACGTAAGCGAAGCTGATAGGCGACCTCGCGTACTGCCTCTAAATTAGCTCGTAAAATCGTATCTTCTAAGTTTCTCTTACCGACAAAACGGCCGGTATTCACATCGATGACCGTAAGAGCCTCTGCTTGATCAATGATTAAATAACCACCAGATCGAAGCCAAACTTTACGGCTCATAGCGCGAGCTATCTCTGACTCAACCCCAAAACTCTCAAAAATTGGTTCTTTGCGTTCATAAAACTCGACTTTCTCGCACATGGGTTGATAGAAGATTTCTAAAAAATTCTGCGCTCTACGATAAGCCTCTTCATTGTCGATGACAATTTTGCTTAGTGATTCATGAGTCATATCACGGGCACATTTGAGCAAAATATCAAGTTCAGGCTGAACCAAAGCAGGAGCAGCAAGCTTTTTAATCCGCTTTTGCACATTTTGCCATAATGACACCAAGTATTCACAATCGAGCAGGATCTTCTCGTCTGATACCCCTTGAGAAACAGTACGAGCAACGAAACCACCTTCAGGAGGCTTTTTTTGTCCTAATAATAAACGTAAACGTTCACGCTCTTCTTCCTCGCCAATTTTTCGGCTGATACCAATATGGTCATAGTTAGGCATAAAAACAACATGACGGCCTGGTACCGAGATATTGCAACTAATACGCGGGCCCTTCGTGCCAATGGGATCTTTGGTAACCTGAACTAAGAGTTCTTGGCCGGGTTTAAGCAAATCTTCGATTTTATAGCGTTCTTTAGGGCGTTTGCGATACTTAACAGCAAGGTCGTCAGTCTCAAGCTTATCCTCGCCATCAAGATCACCGGGTTCTTCTACAGAGGATCGCACGATATCTTCCAGGGCATCACCAGGATCTAGACTCGGCTGAGAGCGCACAACGTCGCCCACAAATAAAAAAGCCGCCTTACCAATACCAAGCTCAACAAAAGCCGCCTGCATTCCAGGCAAAACACGCTGGACCTTCCCCAAATAAATATTGCCAACCAGACCACGATCAGTATTACGCTCAATCATGAGCTCGGTTACCACCCCTCCCTCCAAAAACGCAATTCTAGTCTCGAAAGGAGCAACATTAACAATCAGCTGATCGCTCACCGTAGTACCCGCACTAATAGTTAAAAAAATAACACCAATTTAGCCTAGCTCTTTCGTCGCCCCCGTTCCATAATTGTGCGCCCAACACTGGTTCGTTTAAGGCTAGCAATACTTTCAATCCTACGCTCTGCCATGCTAACTGCCGCACTCAGTGTGGATATGCTCTCGTTCTCAGCAATAGCCAAAAGTTGTCCAACAATATCGTAAATACCAGCTGCTTGAGCCAAGGCATGTTTGCGGTTATAGCCCTCAAATTCGTTGGATACATTGATCAAACCACCAGCACTTATAACAAAATCCGGCACATAAAGAATCTTTTTGGCTTCCAAGAGATGAATATCACTATCTTCGTTGGCTAAAACATTATTGGCGCAACCGGCCACGATTTTCGCCTTTAAACGCGGTACTGTTTGGCTATTAATCGTTCCACCTAAAGCACATGGTGCAAATATATCGCACGTAGCGTCATAGATCTCGCTCGGCGGCATAAAGCTGATACTTTCATAGTGATGCTTGGCGCGTTTGATGCGTTCTTCATCAATATCTGAGGCAATAACTTTGGCTCCAGCTGACAGTAAATGGTTAATTAAATAAAAACCAACTTGGCCTACACCCTGCAAAGCTATAGTTCTGCCTTGCAGGCTATCACTACCAAAGCTCTTTTTCATCGCGGCCCGCATGCCATGATAGACACCAATGGCAGTAACCGGACTTGGGTCGCCTGAGCCACCTAAAGCCCGAGAAATACCCGTGACATAGTCAGTTTCCATACGAACCCATTCCATGTCTTTGACGGTAGTACCAACATCTTCAGCGGTGATATAACGGCCTGATAAACTCTGCACAAAACGACCAAAAGCTCGAAAAAGTGACTCAGATTTCATGGTTTTGGCATCACCAATAATAACTGCTTTACCGCCACCTAAGTTGAGACCTGCCACTGCTGATTTATAGGTCATGCCACGCGACAAGCGCAAAGCATCTTTGAGAGCCTCTGCTTCGCTCTGATAGTTCCACATACGACAACCGCCAAGAGCCGGGCCTAGAATCGTATTATGGATAGCAATAATCGCTTTTAAGCCTGAGGCTCGATCGAAGCAATAAACTACTTGTTCGTGGTCTTTGGCTTCAATTTGATCGAATACATTCATAGAGTCATCCTAAGAAAAGCTAAATCTTTATCTGGCCGCGGTATACTTCATAGGCACTTCCAGTTTGAACAGCCGAGAATCTAGCCTTGCCAGCACAACTTGCAAGGGCTTCTAAACTCACCATAACATCACCACCCGGCTGACAGATGGTTATCGACTGTTTGGCCTGATCAATACTTGATATTACAGCTGCTGCAGCAACAGCACCACTACCACAGCTATTGGTAAAACCCACCCCACGCTCATAAACTAATGAACGATAGTTTTGGCCATCATAAAATACTAAGCCAATATTTAACTCATCGTATTCTGGTGTCAGTATTTGCTCGATTATATGAGCTGATTCTGTGATGGGTTCAGCAAAAAATAACACCAAATGGCGATTAGCCAGCTCAACTAAAAACTGCTCAGCCTGAAAAACTACCGAATCTTTTAGTGTGATTGATCGAGGTTCAAGCTTTTCTAGCCGCACTTCGCCCATATTTACACTGATAGCTTCTAGCTTTTTTTTACAATAGTAGCTTTTAGCAGCCAAATTAATCTTTAATAAATCCACGCCACGCTGAGTAAAATAATAAGCAGCCACACATCGTAGACCATTGCCACAGTTAGCTGCCAGCGAGCCATCAGCGTTAATAACACTTAAGTTAACCTGATCGCCATCAGGCTCAATCAATAGTATGCCATCAGCACCAATACCAAAATGCCGATCACACCATGCGGGTGCTATTTTGAGCAGATAATCAATACTGAGCCCAGGCTGACTGCCAACGATAATAAAATCGTTGCCATTGCCCTGATATTTAACAAAGCTTAGTTTAGACATGGGTCTGACATTACAAGTTCTACAAGAGCATCACAAGGGCGGTGTTTTTTGCCAATTCCTGAACTTTTACTCTTTTGGAAATGCGCGTTTGCCCCGGCTGATATAATTAACTACGGTTTTATACCTGAGTTTGTTGGTCGTTTGCCGACAGTGCTTGAGCATGCCATGCTCGAAATAACGTACGCCGTGCCATTTATCGATGGTGTACAAAGCTGCACAATCACTAAAGAAGTTATTCTTGGCACCGATGATGCGCTTATTAGCTATAAACAGCAAAAGCAACGGGCTTAAATACCCTATTTACAAAAATTTTCTCAGCCTCACTCTTGGGTAAGTCACTGATTTATCGTGGATTTTTTATTGATAAATCATGATCGATATTAATATTTGATCGATAGAGGAGATTATTATGTATAAGAATGTGGTGTTTTATTTGTTTGATTATTTAGCCTTATTACTTAAAGGCTCGGTTTTTGTCTTTTCTTTAAGTTTTACTGGTTTGGCGATGGAAGAGTCTACGGAAAGAGATTTTCTAAGCGGCGAGCAAGATGAGAAAAATGAAGAAGAAAATAGTGCTGAAGCTAATCTAATATACGCTATAGAAAAGAAAGAGAAGCAAGAAGAAAAAACTAAGGTTTTTAAACTTGATTATGGTCAATTTTTATCGCAAACAGATTTTTCGACTTGCTATCCAAAATTTTATCAACGTAGAGCAATTAAAAATTTGTTTAACGCTTATTCTTTATTTAAGTCAAGTGAGAAAGAAAGTATTTTTAAAACAATTGATATCTTGGTGTTAAATAAATCCATTTTGGGTAGACATGCCAATGCTGTTAAAAGCTATATTGATGATTTAGTTTATGTTGAGCCTAATTTTACACCTGTAAATAGAGGTGAAAGTGGTTATGAATCTATGTGTTCAAACTACCGATTGATCAGTGAACAGAATAATGAATTAATCAAAGATAGCTCAAACTGGCAGTGGCTTAAGTTCGATACTCTAAATTCACAAAAATATCTATTTGCTGATTTACCCCATTCCGATAGAGGGTATAAAAGTACTGTAATCGAATTGAGAGATCAAGACAGTGTTGATGCTGCCAGAGAAATGTCTAACCTAGGCTACAAGACTGCACTTGTCAATTTTGCTAATAGGCATATCCCAGGCGGCGGCTATCGAAAGGGTCGTCTTGCACAAGAAGAAGGTATCTGTCGCCGAACGACTCTTTTCCCTGCTTTGAATAAAAAACTTTATCCTATTCAACACAATGAATTAATTTACTCTGACAACGTAGTGGTATTCCGGGATTCTTGGGAAAAGCAGTTTCAAGTTAAAACTGAAGGCTCCACGATTAGTGTTATTACTGTGCCTGCTTATAATTTGAATCCAAATATGCGGGCTAATGATCTAAGTTTATCTGAACAGTATCTTGATGGCACAAAAGATAAAATCAGAGCACAGTTTAGAGTAGCTGCAGCTAAAGGAGTAGATGCAATAGTCTTGGGTGCTTTTGGGTGTGGCGCTTTTAAAGGTGATCCCAATATTGTAGCGCAAATTTATAAAGAAGTACTTAATGAGCTGGAGTTTATTGGTATCTTTGAGCTTATTATTTTTGCTATACTAGACAAAGAATCGGATAATTATAAAGCTTTTGAACAAAAAATGCACGCCAAGCCGTTTATCTATGGCGTGCAACTGTAGAAACACTAATAGATTATTCTTGAGGTAGGCTGCCAATGCTGAGAGATAACTGAATGCGCTTGCCTTGATTTTGATCAGGTGTTCGGTGGGACATGCCGCCGGGCAAAAGAAAGATGCGGTTTTTATCAATATATATTTCTTCATTGTTGTGTTTGATCATGGTGGTTAATTTATCATTGCTAGTTAAGGCAAAGAGGTAGCGGTCATCATCGCCTTGGTCTTGACCATGATTATGCCAATCACTGGTAGTCTTACGTTGTTGATCACGTTTCATCTTCGAACAATCTGGGTCAACTCTAAGCGCAATGTGTAGGATCTCTTTTCCTTCTTGATGGTCCTTCTTGATGGGCTTTATCTTTAGTAATTTTTATAATTTCTTTAAAAAGAGGGATAAAAGCACCTAAGTTAAGTTTTTCAATATCATTCAATGCAT
>Ga0075152_10000035_pt1 | contig 113107 bp, 94 predicted proteins | sample JI61114C2DNA_FD_70964 | JGI IMG/M metagenome (GOLD analysis project Ga0075152, IMG submission 70964) | Wastewater effluent complex algal communities from Wisconsin, to seasonally profile nutrient transformation and Carbon sequestration -... | ecosystem: Engineered > WWTP > Effluent > Algae...
TAAACCTGCTGATTTTATTAGGTTTTCAAGAAGATAAAGGATAGGTTAAGTTATCACTTATACACCTTCAACAAAACCGGATAAATCAAAGACCTAGACCCCTGACCCGCACCACAAACAACTCAATCTTGAGGCTTCTATCTAGCCTTTAGATCGTTGCCGACCTCTTCCCCCGAGGAGTTGTGCGAGTTAACCTAGTGTCTTAATCCAGATAGGAGCCATTATGGGAATCTTGTTAAAGTGCCTGTGGCGGCTCGTCTTTACGTGGCGCATGCCCGAACGACAAGCACCACAGACATCTACCAGCACTGCAAAAAGCAATCCAGCTGCTGCACACCACGCTTCCACTCCTAACTTCGAAGTCGAACGCAAGTTTCGTCTTCAGGATAGCGAGCTTGGTGCCGTGAGCGAACGACTCGTGCAAATGGGTTTTTCGCAAGGGCGTTTGATTGCTATGACCGACCAGTTTTTGCCCGTCAAAGTCAAAGGTGAAATGCTCCGTATTCGCGACGAAGTCGTGGGTAGTGAGAGTGTGACGCTTTTGACAATCAAAGAGTGGGTGAACATTGCTGGTGGCCGAGAGCGTCGTGAGACAGAAGGGCAACTTTCTGCCTTCACTCGGCGTTTTCTCCTGGCACTGGGTGGTCTGCTCAACGGCGGCAAGCTAATGTCATTTTCCAAGCAACGTCAGGAGCATCACAGTGCTCTGTTGCCTGGGGTAGTGATTACGCTCGACGACGTTTCTGGCCTGGGTAAGCACTCGGGTCGCTATGCCGAAATTGAGGTCCTCGTTCCTCAAGACGGCGATGTTGAGTCTGCTCGCGCACAGATAGCGCAGCTTGCTCGAACTTTGTTTGACGAGGAACGCGCACCTGTCGAAATGTCGTATCAGCTCATGCTGGAAGACTCACTTCGCTAGGCGTTGCTGTAACAGGGTTGAGTTCGTAACCCAACCCAAAAGGGGAAGGCATGTTGCCTTCCCCTCTTTTTCTTAACCACTCCATCCGGTGCAACCGTAAATGGCCTCGAGGTCTTTGACTCGTGGCTCTTTGCGTTTGCATGCGGTTTGGACTCAAAACCGTTCTCGGCTTCACGGCCGAGCACAAGGAGACTTGTTATGAATACGCAAATGAAACCAGCTGTCAAGACCAAGACTGGTCGCAGGCTTGACCTGACCAGCCCAACCCGTTCCGAAATCGACATGACCGACTTCCTCGGTCAGCGTCTGATCGGACAGAGCGACGCCATCTCGGCGGCCGTTCGCATCCGCTCGCGTGCTTTGAGCCCTCTTCGCGATGGCAACAAGTGCGCTGGCTTCTACTACTTCATCGGTGAACCCGGCGTCGGCAAGACCGAGCTGATGAAGCTCTTGGCGCTCTACGTTCACGGCAACCCCAACGCCTACGTCAAGCTCGACGGCGGCTCGCTGGCTGAGAAGCATCAGGCCGCTCGGCTGATTGGCGCTCCCACCGGCTACAAGGGTTATCAGGAACCGGAAGACCAGGAGAAGGACAAGGCCGCCTTCGAGAAGAAGCTGGAAGAGCTTCAGAAGACCGACCCGGAGAAGGCCGCCAAGACTTTCCGCCGCGATCCTCGCAAGCTGCTTTCCCGGGTCAACCTGGAAGCCTCGCGTCGTGGTTCGAAGGTGCCGGTGATCTTCCTCTTCATCGACGAGGCCGACAAGCTGCATCAGTCCATCGACGACCTGCTGCTCAACGCCATCGAAGACGGCATCCTCAACCTGGCCGACAACGAAGAAGTGCAGTTCTCTGACGTCGTCATCGTCATGGCCGGCAACACTGGCTCTGCTGACGTGGTCGACCGCAAGGAGAAGATCGGCTTCGTTCGCGAGACGGCGGTGCAGAAGCAGGATGCCTCGAAAGAGATCATTCTGTCGGCGATGAAGAGCCGTCACCGTCCGGAGTTCCTGGATCGTCTCGACGAGGTGATTTTCTTCCGCGCCCTGGGCAAGGAAGACCTCCGTTCGATCACGACTCTTCGCCTCAAGGAAGTGGTGGACCGCTTCTTGAGCGTGATGGAGCGCGGTAAGGCTTTCACCGTCGAGGTGGAAGATTCTGCTCGCGACTTCATTCTCGATGAGGCGATGAAGGGTGCGGGCAACGCTCGTAAGATCAAGCGCATGGTGAAGAAGTACTTCACTGACTCGCTGGATCGTCTCTGCACCAAGATCGCTGAAGGCGAAGAAGGCTTCGAAGACGTTCGCGCCGGCGACCTGGTTAAGGTCACGCACTCTTCCGGCAACGTGCTCGACTTCGACGTGTTCGATGACGAAGGCGACCTTTCGGCCGCCGACAGCTTCACCACGCACAAGCCTGACTCCACGGTGGCACAGCGTCACCTGGGAGATGTTCGCAAGATCGAAGCCGCTGCAAAGCGTGCTAAGACTGCGGACAAGAAGGTCTACTCGGTTACCATCGAGGCTGCCAGCGCAGCTCAGATGGGCGTCGAGCGCAGTGATGCGGTGCTGGTTCTGACTCAGCATTTGGGTCTGGAGCTGGTCTTCGTCGGTGGCACTTTCAGGGCTCCCTGGAAGCTGGTGCTGCATGTCGAAGCCACTGACGAGCAGCTCGTCTTCATCAAGGATCGCTTCAGCACGACCGGCGTTGTTGCCCTCGTGTCTGACGGCGAGTAATTGGTTGGAGGCGTCCAGCTTGATTGAGCAACTATGAATGAGCCATACGGTTGGTGGTGTAGACAGAGCAATCTGTTCTACACCACTGCCTGTGGCTCATTCTTTTTCTGCTGAATTATTATAGTCTATAATATGAATGCAAGTAGTAAAAGCTTGAACTGGTTGCTGAGTCGTTTTGCTTAGGTTTTTAGAAACAGCTATCGCGCTTGAAGAAATGGATAATGCACAGTAACATCCGGTTCAGTAGTTAGAAAATTAGGATCTTCAATGTGGAAATCAGCCTTTTCAAATTGTTTTCTGAGGTTGGGACGAATTAAGTGCACTTCGCCATTCATCTGAACACGCTTCGTCCATGGGTCATAGCGCAAATTTTCTGCCACACAAAAAGCTTTTTGACCTTCCACTTCTAACACAACGTTTCCTGTGGCAATTATGTTGCCATCAGTATCAAGCTCAATTTTGTCTGCAAAGATAATACAGTTGTGATCCGCGCTCTTATGGAGAGCCGGCAATGGTGCTAAGAGCCTGAATGGAGAGGTATAGTCAAATCGCAGCGATGCTTGTCTCAACCTTAGGTTGCAGCCGGAGTACCGAAATAGAGTTTCAGGGAAGTCTGGCAAAAGCTCTTTAGACTCTAGTCGGCCAATAGCCTCGACGTGATCGCCTGATTTGAAGCAGTCAATGTGCTTGAAATAGCGATTTAGATCGATCTGAACAAAGTTGGTTTTGTCTTCATGTTGGAAGTCATCCAGATTGGCATACACGCGATAATTTGGCGCGACAGGCTTGCCATCGCAACCTGTGGTTTTTTCGCTTACCCACAAATAACCGACAAATGTGATTGATCGATCATTGAACTTTTCGGGATTGGCTAACACTGCATAATTTGACGGATGAATCGTTTTTATTGGTTTAAAGTCTGTTTCCGACCATTGCCTGGCCGGTTGATGCATTGTTAGATCTCTCAGTTGGCCAAGATTTAATTCATATGGTGCCCTTATCGTGAGGCCATTGTGAACTGAAGTCTTTTCTTCAGCTGCCTTGCATTCCGCTACCGCCACAAGAGTGGAGAAAATAGACAGAAGACCAAACGTTACCAAATACGGCAACACCAAAATTTGAATAATGTCTACTGTTGGCCATGTTCTGCGCATAATAATTTCTACCCGATGGCTCAAGATACTCAAGCTTTTGCTCATGCCATTTAGCGATTGTGTCTGCAAAACGACTTCTTGGAAACCATAGCTCGCGCACTTGTGAGAACCTTGAACCTGCCATATTCAGGCCACTTGGCTTTGCTATAACAAAAAGTAATGAAGAACTGTTGCGCGAACAAGGCTGGATGGATAGGTTCATTATCATCACCCCCAACTTGCAAAACAGATTTTAAAAGTCAATATCTGCTCTCTGTTCAGAACATCTTGAACTTTCATTTGCTGCCTCCGCAGTTCTTGATACACCGGATTTTTGAAGTAGCAGACGGGGATTAAGGAACAAAAAAATTCAATGGAGACCCCTATGTTTGCCAAAGTAAAACTCATTGCCAGTGCGCTTCGCCGCCGGCTTTTTCTTATGCATCGCGGAGACAGCAGCCTTTTGCCCAGCGATTTCAATTGCTTGCCCTTCGCCTCACTCTCTAGGCAAGAACAATTTGTGGTTTCTCAGTATTTGATCAGTGTCGCTGAAGTGGTGGGCCTGTTGAACGGCATTCAGTCGCGTGTTCGTGCTGTCGATCATGATTTGGTGCTGGCAAATTTCGCGAAAGGCGAAGCGGCTTATGTAGCTGCTGGATTTATGCCCTTCATGCCCGGTGCCCTTAAAGCTTCTGGACTTACTTCGCTTGAGCCCCAAGCAATTGACCGCAGCGGTTTGGTTCGTCGCAGCACCGGGGACAACCATGCTTGCTTTGCTGCAGTGATGCGCCAGCAGGTCGAACGGCTTCTGCGCAGCGGCAAAGTGATCAAGTTAGATTCGCGGGTCGCTGAGCAGCGTCTGAAAGAATTGTGTGACTCTTCTCGCGGCTATCGGTCTGACCTGCCTGACCAGCCCTAAGCTGGCCATCGAGGCAACTCTAGTTAGCTGTGTATCAACTGCGTATTAGAGTGCCTAGTCTAATTTGCTGCCGGGGTAAGTAAGTGACGTGTCTACGACCGTGTTCTTGCTTGCCCCGGATAGCAACACCACACTTTTCGCACGTTAAAAAAAAGCCGCCGTTATACTATCGCATGTCACATGGTTCGGTATGCGCGTTTGCTGTGCCTTGGAGGCTAGGTTTGCGAGCATGATCACTCATCGTAAAGGCCCAGTAACATTCGCTCTTAGGTTACAGAACATTGCCAAATGTATGTAAATATCACTTCAGGAAGGGCCTGGTTAGCGCCGCTTTCTAATTATTTTGTTGAGATCTTTCGTAGTGTTAACTGAAATGACCTGCCAGGTTTGCTTTTGCGCTCTTCGATATTGAAAGGTAATGGTGCAATTCAATTATTCCTCCTCAGGCATCCATACCTTTACCAAGCCAAATCCAGACAGTCTCATTACTATCAGCCCCAACATGCAGTACACCAGTGCCGTAGTTGGTCGCTCGTTCTGTCAAAAGCTGACACTGTGACTCTTTGCCAAAAGCATTGAGGCTGATTTGATGAGATTAGGCCAGGTTAAGGGCTGTCAAAAGCAGCAATTGAGGTTACCTAAAGCGTGCTGTCACGAGCATTATCGCTTTCAGATAGCGCCTGCAGTTGGGCGTTCGGAATGGTTGAATTGCACCAACTAACCAACTAACTATCCCGCAGCTATAGCAGCGCACCAGAGCCAGTGTCTTGATTGCGGCCCTGTAAGCACTGCAGTTACACACGAAAGAGGAAATATGCACAGCGCCAACACTTTGACTCTCGTTCTCTCCAGCTATGCCGCAGCATGCCAGAGGGCTGACGCCAGCATGACTGCCACCCGCGAGCGTCTTGAAGCACCGCTGATCGCCGCCCGTGAAGCTCTGCGACACGCCAAAGCGACCACTCTTCAAGAACTCGGGATCGTCTGCGAGCGAGCCTATTTGGCTGCTCACAAGACTTACGAGAAAGAGTATCGCCAGGCTGGCACCAATCATGGTCTTGCCATTACTCGAGCCCTTGCTGGCCTTGACCAGCGTAAGCTCACTATCGAAGTCGAACGCCTCACCAGGATTTCTCAAGCACAAGCTTGTTACCAGCAGGCTTGCGCTGAAGCCGGTTCGCCCGATCACATTTCGTGCCTGCCGGCCTTCGACGCCCTCAAGCTGGCGGAGGTGGAAGCTGACGAGATTAGCGGCGAGCAGTTGCGTGCTAGTAATGAAATCTATCAGGCCGAAAAGTGCGCGCAAGACATCATCTATGCCGATCGTCTGGTCGAAATCGAGCGCCAAAAGCGCGAGAGTCTCGACCAGAGCAAGCAAGCTTACGACCTTGCCGTCAGTCAGTTGATTCCCCCTCTTGAGGCTGCTTTTGGCACTGCCCAGGCCATTTTTGACGAGGAGCTTCGCGCTCTTGCTGCTCGCTATAACCAGGCCAGGCAGCAGCGTCTCTCTATCTATGATGGCTTCGTCAATGGCAATAGCACTTCGTCTCAGGCTATTCGCTGGCTTGATCAGATCGACTGACTCTGATCTAGTTTTGAATTCGAGCTAGTGCATGTTCGTAGCTCACTGATGTGAGTTATGATCTAATCGAATGAACTTTTTTGCGGCGACATACTCACGCTTGAGTGTGTCGCCGTTTTTTTCTTCAAACCACCCCAAAAAACTTTTTCTTTTTTTTCTACTACATTCTATAATGCGGATTCAGATAGTAAGAATTTAAGGCCGAGAATTCAGTATGGCCTGATTTCATTTTTGGTAATTAGCTCCATTTTTAAGCCGTCTAGGTTGCTAGCTCTTCGTGCCGTGTCTAGTGGTTGCCCGAAGAACTTGGATGCCATTTCAAAGACTAGGCGTCCGCCAATTTGGTCAATTCTTCCTTCGAAATGAAATCCGCTAACCTCTTGCGTGAAAACTCTTTCTCCATTGACCATTTTTGACTTGGCAAAAATCGGTTGCTCTTCTGGTTGTAGCTCGCCAAAGTCTGCCGTTACTCCGCTGTCTAGTGAGCCTGCCAGGTGCCTAGTTAGTGAGCCGTTTTCATAATAGGCATAGCCGAAAACATTGTTGCCACTATGTAGGGTAAACATTAGAAGTCTGCCAGTGGGATAGATAGCAAGCACTTTTTGGAAGAAAGAGTGCTGTTCGAGATTATCCATGCATTCAAAAATTATCTCTTGGTCAGCAATAAAAATCGCCTTATCATAAGCGCCTAGCAAAAGGGTTTGTTCCTCTGGATACACATCTAGGGTTGCTTCTGCTCTTGATGCATAGCCAACAAAACCCAGTTTCTCCAAGATCTCATCGACTTTATCTGGATGGTGCTTAGGCAGTTCACCAAGGTAACCATTGGCGCAATCGCCAGTAATAATGCAAGCCGCTTTCCAACCCATTTAGGAACTCCAAATGCCTATAACTTTTAGAGTATAGAATCATTCCCTCCCAGTAATGCATGTCGGCTAATTTGTAGAGTTACCAAGCGATAGTCATAATATGTACCACTGGATGGTAAATTTGCCTGCTCTATCCTCGAAATACCAGGTCTGACCTCCTTCAGTCTATTCAGCACAGTCCCGTTGTGCTTATTGTTGGGGCGCACCAGGTGGGCAAGAGCACTTTGGCCAAAGGTCTTTTTCCTGAGACTGAGCGTCCGTCTTACCCTACTCTCGACGACACCTCAGCCCTAAGTTTGGCGAGAAGTGCCGCCAAAACTTTCCAGCAAGGCCTTGATGACGGTGTCATTATTGATGAAGTGCAGCCTGCTCCAGAATTGTTCCTGGCAAATAGCGTTTCATTTACCTTGCTTGGATTGCTCGTTGACCTTTGTTGGTGTATCAATGTTAGTCGATGGTTGATTATTTAGCCCACTGATAAACCCAGCCAGATTTGAGATAGCGAGCACGAGCAGATAGCCACCGATAAACCAGGCTATGGTGGCGAGAAATTTGCGGGCAGATTTGCCGGCAGAAGCTGTTGCTGTCAACGGTGTTGTCGGTTGATCTAAGGTTCGCAGCGGACTGTATATTTCACCGTTGACTGTGATTGTTTTTTCGCTTACGGGCTCAGCAATCTCAGCTATCATCTCGTAGGTTTTCATAATTGCAGTTTTGTCATCCTTGAGTGCGAGAATGACATCAAGTGTAAGCATTTGGCTGGTTTCTAAACCTAGTTGTCCTGTTTTGCTGCGGCTGTGCATGCCAATAATTTCACCGTTCTGGAGAATGGGAAAGCCAGCAGCAGACAGGGGCAGATGAATATTGTGATTTTTGTAGGTGGTGGCTGCGCCCGGGTCAGCTACGATTGCACCGACCTTCTTCAATAGGCGCATTGATTGTGGTTCGATGCTGACGCTTGTAATTGGGCAATTTTCGTCTAGTTCTTTCTCCGAAAGAACGAAATCAATTATGTCTTCATCAGATTCAAGATTGGCAGAGTCCGCTGCTGCACTGCTCATTTCCGCGCTACCCACCGCGATAATTTGACCGCTGCGACTGAGCTCAAAGAGTGTGCGATAGACAGTGTAGTCATCACAGCCCAGTACCATCCAGAGGTGATCGGCTGGTGTTACCTCATCCAATGCCTCAAATAGCGCTGCTGCGAAGGGTTTTGCTTCGTCTGCTAAATCGCTAGTATTGCAGCTCTCTGTCTTTCGGGCGAAAGTACTGATGCCAGCGGCAAGGCCAGAGCGTATTCGCTGTAGCTCGTCGAGCCTTCGGTAGGCTTCCAGTAACAAGGTATCCGACGAACGATTGAGCAAGGCATGAGGCCAGGTACCTTGAGTTGTGCTGGGGTGAAAAGCAAACTTAGTGGCAACATCTTTTTCGACAATCTGATAGATAGCCATTTCGTTCCATAGATTTTTGTACTGAGCAGTTACTACCTTGCCCTTTAAGCAAAAAATCTGAGCTATTGGTCGCATCATATCGTCGCAGAGATAGAGGATTCCATCTCGCTGCGCGCTGTTTAGCGTCTGTAGAACAAGGGGTAAATCGATGTCGCAAAAATTGCCGCGAAAGCCCTCGTTGTTTAGGTCTAGAGGAAAGCGTAGGGCCTCGCTGACGCTTTCAATTTGACTTGGAGACAATGTTTGAAACTGATTGTCTAAGTGGAGAAAAGAGCAGTCATATACTCTAGTTTTGGGCGGAGGGGGTGAGCCACTTTGCCAGCTTCGATTGGCCTCGGGCGAGGTGAAGTACTGGTGCAGGGTGATGGCTTTGACTGCGTATTCAACCTTTGAATTTAATAGAACAATTTTTAGAGCCTGGGGATTGCACTTATATGGTGCTAGCGACGAGGCCACTGATACTACCAGCCCGTCATCTATGACAAAACACCCAGCCAGTGGTTGCTGTTCTGGTGAATAGCGATCATATATGAGGCCAATGGCACTAGAGCCGCCGGCTTCAAGTTTTGGGATTGTTACTGCCAAGAAATCACCCAGATGGCCAAGTTCCAATACATTCTACCCACTAAGGGGGCGAAAAATAGGCAGCTATGGCGGTGTTTGTAGAGCTGGAGCGCTTGGGTTTGGAGCCTCGATAGCAGGCTGAGGAGCTGGAGCGCTTGAGTTTGGAGTCTCGCTGGTAGGCTGAGCTGCCGGAGCGCTTGAGTTTGGAGCCTCGCTGGTAGGCTGAGGTGCCGGAGCGCTTGAGTTTGGAGCCTCGCTGGTAGGCTGAGGAGTTGCAGTATTTGGGGATGAGGTTGCGCTTGCTGGTTGCAATTGGGGAGCAGTGCTGTTGGCGCCACTAGAATCGGTCGCCGATGTTGTTGTGATAGTGTTGCTTGTCGCTGCGTTATCACTTGTTGGCTGTAGCGCTGTGTCGCTTGTCGCCGAGTTACTAGGAACGAGGCTCTGACTGCCGGAACTAGTTGAACTTGCTGGCGCTGTTTCTATCTCTGAAGATTTAGGGAGATTCTGCGCTAGTTCTGATTCTACTTCTGCGGCTTCCTGTGTTTTATTTTGTGCCTTGTATACTTTGCCAAGCACGACTAGCGTCGTGGTGCGCTCTTTGGCCATCACTGGTTCTTGCTTAGCTAAGGCAATTGATTGGCGCAAAACACTTTCAGCCTTTGGATAGTCTTTGTCTTTGATCAACAAGTTGGAAAGAGAGAGTGACTCTTGAACAACGGCTGCTCTGGCTGGAACTTTTGCTGCTTTAGTTACCTTGAGCACGTTTGTTTGATAGTAAATTGCTTGCTTCACTTTATGCTGAGCGTCGCTTGCTGTCACTAAATGCTTGAGCGGCGCAATGCTCTTCGGGCTATCCACTCCATCTCGCATATTGATTATCTGTAGCACATAGGCAAAAGTTCTTTCGGCATTCTCCCACTGTTTTTTGAGCTCATATTGGTTTCCCAGTTTTGAGTATTGCTCTATGGCCCGGTTCTGCATGATGAAGTACTGTTGTGCTTGTGCTGGATTGGCATAATTATTACGCTGCGGTTTGGATTGCGTCATTGCCGCGGCTCCCGCTCCTACCCCGAATAGACCCGCATTGAGTCCGCCAAATTCACCAAGTCCTTGTGCGCTTGCGGCAGGATGCGCTAGAGCAAGAGTAGATATGACAGCCAAGGCTTTTAGTGTGATTTTTTTCTGCGACATAGCCACTGGTGAGAGTCTGAAACTTCTAAATTCACGTTACCATATCCCCGTTACAGCCATAATTAAAACCAGAGCCAACTCACTTTCTGTCAATCTGAAATAGACAATCTAAATAGTAAAGTTCGTTTTTCCTTAACAATCTATTGAAGTATTTTCTGGTTCCGGCATAATGAACTGATGAACAGAAATTGCTACATGCTTCCCACCAAACAAATTGTCGCCGAAGGCGCCAAGCAGAGGAGCACGTCGCAAAGTATGTACTGATACAAACAGCATTCAGCATTCAGTTCAGCTTATTTGACGGCTCCCACTCAAAAGGGGGCTTTTTTTTTGCCGAATTTTTTGTCGAAGCATTGTTTGTTCTAGCCCGAAAATTGACCCGTATATTTCACCCTTATGGAGATAGAAAGTGCACTAATGAAGCCTTTAAAGAACGCAGTAGAAACCGACAATTTGAGAAAAGTATTTGAAATAAAACAGGGCCTCTTGCGCAGAAATGCTAAGAGCGTTGTGGCTGTTGAAGGAATTTCGCTTACTGTTCCCGCTGGTCAGTCGGTGGCGTTCATCGGGCCAAATGGTGCTGGTAAATCGACCACAATTAAGATGCTCACTGGCATTCTTAAGCCTAGTTCTGGCACGGCTTCAGTGTTGGGTTTAGATCCCTGGAAACAACGCTCAAAGCTAGTTAGACAAATAGGCGCGGTGTTTGGTCAGCGCTCACAGCTATGGCTGCACTTGCCGCCATCAGACAGCTTTGACTTGCTGGCTGAGATCTATGGCATTCCCAAAAATGACTATAGAAAGAGAAAAGCGCTACTGGTAGAACGCTTTGATCTTGGTCGCTTCCTCTCTACTCCTGTGCGTAAACTCTCTCTGGGTGAGCGTATGCGAGCTGAGATAGCTGCTAGTTTGTTGCACCGGCCGCAGTTGCTTTTGCTTGATGAGCCGACTATTGGTGTTGATGTTATCGCGCGGCAAAACTTGCGCGATCTCGTCTGTGAGTGGAATAGAGAAGAAGGAGTAACTGTCTTCCTCACTAGCCACGACACTGGTGATATCGAATCAGTTGCCGATCGAGTTATTGTCATCAACCATGGTCGAGTAGTTTTAGACGACTCTCTATCTAGTGTTAGCGAGAATACCTTGATTGAAGGAAAGACAGCTGGGCTGGAAGAAATAATCGCTCACTTGTTCAATAGTGCTGCTAGTTTGCCTATGCAGAACTGCATTTCGCCAGGTTAGCCTTAAAAATCAGGAAATTGCATAATGAAAAATTCAATACGCCAGATCTGGGCCGTTGCAAGAGTTGCGGCCCGGTCGAACCTGGCTTACTTAGGTGAAGTAGCCAGTCGTACTTTCTTCTTGGCCGTTATTCTCTTCATCTTTTTGAAGCTCTGGCAAGCCACTTATCGAGAGTCAGCTAGTGCCGTTATTGGTGGCTTATCGCTCAATCAAATGCTCTGGTATTTGACTGTGACTGAAGCTATCTATATGTCGGCTCCGCGCTTGGCTCAACAGATAGATGAAGATGTGCGTTCGGGCGCTCTGGCTGTGCGTTTGCTTAAGCCAATAAGTTATCCGCTTTATTGCTTAAGTAGCGCACTGGGAGAGCGAATCGTTAGATTTTTAGCTAACTTCGCTACCGGGGCGGCCGTTACGTTTTGTCTAGTGGGGCCGTTCAATTGCAGTCCAGCAGCACCAATTATGCTGCTAGTTGCAGTTCTTCTAGCCTTTGTTTTGGATGGCCTAGGTCACCTGATCATAGGGCTCTGGGCATTTTGGCTAGAAGATACATCCGGCTTGTTGCTTATCTACACAAGGTTAAGCATGATTCTTGGAGGTATGCTCATTCCCATGGAGCTTTTCCCCGATTGGCTGAAGAGCTTTGTCTTCTTCCTGCCTTTCCCTTATTTGGTCTGGGGACCAGCTCATCTGTTTGTTCATTCCGATTGGCTGCAATTTGCTCAGCTAGTGGGTTTGCAGAGTCTGTATATTTTGCTTTTGCTCGCTGTGGTTAATCTGATTTACGGTTGGGCATTAGAGCGCATTTCTGCGCATGGAGGTTAACTATGTGGTTTTCAAAAATTCTGAGCTACCTCAGGCTGGCTCGGGCTTATATCAAGCTCAACTGGTCGATGCAGATGGAATATCGCGGGGCCTTTGTTTCGCAGGCCCTAGCGATGTTTCTCAACAACGGTACCTGGCTTGCCTTTTGGATGCTCTTTTTTAGTCGATTCCCGGTTGTTAAAGGCTGGGAGCAGTCAGATGTGGTTACGCTCTGGGCTATTAGTGCTGCTGGGTTTGGCTTGGGCAATGCTTTTTGCTGGAACTTACATAATTTGGCCGCCATGGTATCTCGTGGTGAGCTTGATGTGTGGATGTTATATCCGAGAGCTTTAATTCCCCATCTTGCTCTCGGTAAGATGAGTGCCACCGCTATTGGTGATTTAGCTTTTGGCTATTTTATTTATATCGTTGTGGTTCGGCCAGACTTGCAGCACTTCTTGCTCTTTAATTTGTTGGTTGTTGCTGTTGCTCTTGTCTTTATCGGCTTCAATTTGTGGCGCGGTAGTTTGGCTTTTTACTTTGGTCAGGCAGAAGTATTGTCTGAACAGTGGTTTTTCGCCATGATTACTTTCTCTACTTATCCTAATTGTCTCTTCGACGGTTGGATGAAAGTAGTGCTCTACACCTTGATTCCAGCTGGCTTTATCAGCGGTTTGCCGGTTGAAGCCCTGCGCGATTTCGATTTTAGTGCTGCTGCTTTTACCTGGCTTGGTGCCCTTGGCGTTCTCGCTTCTGGTGCTGCATCATTCGAGCTAGGTTTGCGTCGCTATCAATCAGGTAACTTGCTGGGCATGAGATCTTGAGTGTTTCAGTGGGTATCATACGATTAAATCATCTCAGAATGCGAGTTTCGCCCTTGCATAGTTTCTCGCCAGAAGAGAAGATGTAGTAATCGTTGAAATTGAGGGTGGCTATGACTAAGCGAAGTATCAATCTAGATGAAGTCAGCATAGCCGCTCCCTGTCCGGTTGCGTGGGCCGAAATGGACGGTGATAAGCGCAAGCGTTTTTGCTCTTTGTGCTCCCTGCATGTCTACAATATTTCTGAGATGAAGCGCAAGGAGGCTGAAGAGCTTCTCTCTGAAAATACTGATGGCGTCTGCCTTCGTCTGTTTCGCCGGGCCGACGGTACTCTGATCACCAAAGATTGTCCTGTCGGTCGCCGCCTTGCCGATGCTGTAAAACGCAGAGTGCGTGCTGCTGCTGTGGCCATGGTGGCGATGCTCAATGCATCTGCTGTCTTTGGCCAAGATACTAAATTGAAGGTGCCGGATAGCCTCTTGAATGTTGAAAGAGCGAGGGCGGGTGGTCCGTTCTGGACTACTAATACATGGTCGAAGAGTGCTGTGCCCGCTAAACCTGGTAGGCCAAACGCCAAATCTGGAGCGTATGAAGGAGGCGGTGTCCCTATGGTAACGGGTCCGCCCAGTCTTGAGAAAAACAGAGAGCTCAATCAAAAGGCTGACACTGTTGCGATGGATGCATTTCGAGCTGCTCAGGCTAATCAATCTGCCAAGCGCATTACTGAGGCCTCTCAGTCATACGAAGTTGCTATCAAAGCTTTTCGTGCGGATAAAGGCAAGTATGACCACAAATTTGAAATGACGGTAGCGAAAGAATATGCCAAACTATTGCGCCAACAGAAGCATTCGGCTAAAGCCAAGTTGATTGAGAAAGAATTCGGCGCTGCAAAATAGTTTAGTTCGTTGAAGTCTACTAGCGATCGTGTTTTTATTTGGGTTGCCTTCTCGTAACTTCTATTTGCGCGGGAGCGAATGTATTTGCGGTCCTGGATCAATTATTTGACCAATTGAGTGGCGCTCCATTGGGGTGTTGAAGGTGAATCTCGGATTGGTATGACTTGTGGCTTTCACCATTTTGCGAATTGCAGCTGCTTCTGATTCGCGCTTCTGAGTTTCCAGAAAATCAGCTAACTCCGTCCACACTAAGTTTGCAAAAACAGGATCGTGAGGTACCTTTGACAGCGCGATTGAAGCTTTCATAAAATTCTCTTCTGCTTCGGCGCTTTGCTTCGCAGCTACATTGGCTCTGGCTGCCTGTAAGTACTTATAGGCAGTTGCATCGACAGGCTGATCCATGATGGACAGTGGAGGTTTTTGATGATTATGCCATTGGGCTGAACTCAAATTTTCAGGCCAATGATTTAAGTGTTTCGTGTTGCTTTTCGCTATTGCGCCAGTCATAGAAAACGTCAGAGCCCAGATAGAAGCTGCCACTTGCGCTAGCCTCTTGGTCATTCTTTTGGCGGCATTTCGCACCCGGCGCAGTCCGATTGGACAGTCATCTGTCATCATTGTGCCATCGGCGCGACGATAGATGCGTAAGCAGCTCGATTTGTCGTTGGCCATCAGAGCCATTATTTCGTTGTTGGTCATCTGGCTTGTATTGTAGACATTGAGTTGGCAGGCCTTGCAGAAGCGCACGCGCTCATCACCTTCCATGTTTTCCCAGCCAATGCTGCATGGTGAGGCAATCATAATTTTGTTGAGAGCGAATTCTTCTTGTCTCATCAATTCGAAGGAGGTCTAGGTTTGTCTTCAAATTGATTCATGCGGTCTTCTAGCTTAACGATGCGTTTTTCTAGACGGCCAACATTGCGTTCAGACGACAACATCAATGAAGAAATACCGTTGAGTTTGGTGTTTACTTCAGAGCGAAACTCATGTAATTCGTCAATTGTCTGGTCAAGCTTGGCGTTCGTTTGTTTTAGGCTAGCATTTGTTTGGTCAAGCCTGCTGTTGGTTTGACCAATACCTTCTGCAAGCAGGGCAAATCCCGCCCGCATTTCTAACTGCAGCATCTCAATTAATTGCTTGTCTTGGCTCATTTCGTTCACCTCGCTAGTCTCACAATAGAGATAACGTTTAGAGCCTGTCAATAGTTCAATGGTATCTGCGAACTAACTATCTGAATAGCGATTTCGACGTAAAGCTTTGGGGTACTAAGACTATGAGACATTCTCTTTTTCACTCAACTCCACTCCACTTCGACGTTGAAAGGTTTAATTCCGCATTTGAATGGTTATGTAGCTGATTTTTCGATTGGCGAGATACTCGTTAAAGTTGGTGTCGTTTCGCAGCAGCAGGTAGATGAGGCTGTTAAAGAGTCTGGTACCCGGCAAAGGTTGATTGGCAAAACCTTGGTGGCCCGTGGCTGGCTGACCATGGAGCAGCTGAGAGCTGGTCTTCAAGCACAGTCTTTGTTGAGAGACGGGGTTGTCGATACTTTTATTGCCATGAAGGCCCTTGCCTGTGCTTGTAGTTCAGACAAGTCATTTGAAGAAGCACTGCAAGAAGTACTTCCAAGTTTCCCTCAGCGTCATAGCGCGCCGACTTGCAAGCTCGGTGAGCTACTGGTTGAAGCTGGAGTGCTTGATGCTGTGACACTTGAGAGTGCTCATGCTAAGAGTCTAGCTCGACAAGAACAACTGGGAAATGTCTTAGTTGCCGATGGTTTGCTGACCAATTCGTATCTTGATGCCGCTCTTGAGCTGCAGGTGAGAGTTAGAGATGGCCTTTTTACTCGAGAGCAAGTGGTTGAAGCCCTTAAGCAAGATCCTGTGCGCTTTCTTGCTATGTTGACTCCGAGCACAACGAACCCTGACACAGTAGCATTGCAGCTCAGTGAGAGCATTCGGCTTGGTGACTTGCTGATCGGGGCGAGTGTTGTTAATGAGGCTGATGTGCTCCACGCTCTGGAGTTTTCTCGTATGCACGGCCATCCTATTGGTGAAATGCTTTTGGCCCGAGGCTTTATGACCAGATCTTTGTTGGATGCTGCCCTTTCTTTGCAGCAAATGGTCAGTGCCGGGCAGCTCACGATTGAGAATGCTACAGCCTGCCTCGTGCAAGTCTTTCACACTGATAGACCGGTGTCTGAGTGTCTGCTTTCGCTTAACCTTTTGGGTCAGCCTGCTCCGATTACTTCATTTGCTCCCAACTTGGCAGCGAAAATTAGAGGGCGGCGTTACGGCAGGCAAAAGAAACAGCAATCAGTGAAGTGGTCGAGCGTCAACTTTGATTTCTTACGCTCAGAAGTTGATCAAGGCGTTGCCGCTACAGAACCTCCATATGCGGAGCAATCGGGCGATAAAGATTTGATTGTTGCCTCTCCTTTGCCAGAAGAAGAGCAAGTAGTTGATTTGAAATCGCAGGATGCAGTAGATGACCTGCCTTTACCTCAGGGTGGGGTTGTAGTTAACTACGTCTATGTTAAGGCCGATAGAACCCTGCTCTATAAGACTCAGCGAGCAGCCTATTCGCGCCTGGGTCGCGCTTTGCTCAAGCAGCAGGCCTTGAAGAGTTCCGAAGAACTTCTGCTTCAAGCAATAGAAATTTCCTCTCAAGAATTTTTGTCAGAAAAGCAAGCTGAAGATCTCATGTTCTTAGCTTGTCTCTATCTGAGACAGGGCAAAACTTGGCAGTCTGAGCGACTAATCACCCTGTGCTTAGAATCAAGTCCACATTTATCCGAGCCTTTGCTTGGTCTCTGTCATCATCGCCTTGGCCTTGTTTATTGTCGAATGGGCTTGTTTGCCCAGGCAGAGAAGCAATTCTTGAGGGCTTGCGAGCTCATGCTAGCGAGTGATGAGAATGCCAATGATCAGCTCATTCAGCGCAGACTGGCTGCTATTTTTAAAGATTACGCTGTGCTTTTGAATAGCATAAAAAGAGAGATGGAAGCGGCCAAGTATTATGCTCACGCCCGCGACATTCTTACCAACCTAGTCGCCACTCATTGAGTGGTGCCTGGATACTATGGTCGGTAATACTGCGTAAAGTAGTAAGCAAAAAGTAAGAAAAAAATGGTTGATCCAAGAAGTTAAAGTGATAGTAGAAGAAATTGGAGAGGGTGTTCGAATAGCTCGAACACCCCCTCCATTTCAGTTTTGACTTGTGACGTTCTTAGTTAGCCTGACCGATTGCTTGCGCTTGGCCCTCTTAGAAAATTTTCCAGTAGCTGGGGTCGGACGGATAGTCGTGGCCAGCTTCGGTGGCAGCAGTGAACGACAGCTCCAGCGAGAGGTCGCAGATGGCCCGGGCCTGCACCATGAAGGTCTGATGCTGGTCCAGTTCGGCGCTGTGGCAGGCGATGCCGGCGCGAGCTTTGAGGTGCTTGGTGTCGGTCGGTACCAGAGGCACTTCGCTGGCGTTTTCACCCTGGTTGAGCGTATGCCCAAGGGTTTCGGCCAGGCGCTTGTCGGCGTCGGCTTGAGCGTGGGCGCAGGCCTCTTCTGTGCGTGCGACCACTGAGTTGGCCAGAGCTTGTAGCGCCTGCAGCTTGCTCAGCACGTCGGCGGCGCTCAACGACTTGGCCTGGTCGACGATGGTGCGGGCGTTGGCGGCCACATCTTTCACGGCTTGCACCGTGAGGTAGATCTCGGGGTTGCGGCCCAGATCAATGCCGTCGAAGTGCTCGGTCCCGAGGTAGTAAATCGCCTGTGCCTGGGCATCCAGGGCAAGCAGCTGCGAACGCAAGACAGTCTTGCGAATTTGTTGCAGGTCAACTTTGTCTGTAAACATGGCAGGTTTCCTTTTGTCAGATTAGTCGGAGGGATGATCACGCACCTCGCGTGATCATCCTTAGGTATAGTTCGAGGAATTCAGCCGGGGCTCAGGCTCCGGCTGAGGTTCTGGCCTAGACCAGTTTGGGGATGTGGCACTCGTTGCAGAGCGTGTGATCCACGGCGACGCCCTGTTCCAGGTGCTGTTTGGCTTGCGGCGCGCAGAGCAGACGCACTTCCTTGAGCTCGTTGATGGTGCCGCTCTTGGCCTTCTGGTCCACCAGGCAGCGCAAGACGGCGCCCGTTCCGCGCAGGTTGAGCACCGCTCCCGAACTGCGCTGAGGGAAGACGGGAATGAGGATGGAGCGGGCCTTGTATTCGCTGGCCAGGGCCATGGAATAGTTGAACAAGGCACACATGCGCCGGCGGCTGATGTCATCGGCCTTGCCGAGACCGACCACGACAATGTGCCGGGGGCGGCCGCCGGGCTCGATGGCCGGTACTTCGACGGCCAGGTGCTCACCGACAGTGCCCTGGAAGTCGTGAGCGGCCATGGCCTTGCTGATGGCACCGTTGTGGCGGGCATCAAAAGCCATGGGGCCGGCTCCCAAGTCGCTGCCGAGCACCTTGGTGAGAATCACCAGGTCGGCGGTGTCGTATTCCACGCCGTGCTGGTGGCGCGGATTGATGCCGCCGATGACAGTGATGACCGGAGAGGGATGCTCAGCTTCATGATTGCTGTAGCCTGTACATCCGGTGCAGCCCTCACAGCGTTGGCTTGAGGGGCCGGGGCAGACAGGGGCAATTGCCAGAGATTTCTTACCAGTAGTCATAGTTTTCTCCTAAGAGTTTGGGTTATTCGCTCTTATTTCTGCGAGCGAGTTGAGGAAGGAAGGTTGACGATTGCTGTGCGCGGATGGCTACAGCTACTACAGAGCGGGCCGGCAATCTCGACTCCACGACAAATTGCTGGCACCTGGTCGCTTTCGACTACGAGAGTGAGGCGCGAAAGCACGAGAGCGGCCTTTTCTTCCACCAGGGCGACGGCCAGACGGCAGCGAGTCAGGGCAGCGATATGCTGTCCACTGCTGGGGTCAGAGTTGTAGTCAGAGACGGCAATCACGAGGTGGTTGTGCAGGCCGCTCACTGCTCCGTCGAGGGCGCTGCCAACAACGGCGCACAGGCCCTTGTTTTCGCTAGCGCTGCGCGGGCCGAGGCCGACGAGAAGCACATGTGCCGTTGGTTCGTTGACTGCGGTGACGCTGCCATCGCTGACCGAAGTGCTTGCCGGCAGGTCGATCAGGTGAGTTTGAGCGCTGGCGCCTTCAAAGTCAGCAATGTTCAACTTGCCATCTTTGAGAAGCTCAGGTGCTCGGGCGGCCAGCAGAGCGCTGCCGTAACTGCCCAGGCCGGTGTCCGAGAAGACAGGTAAGACCACAAGAATGCTGTGGGTGCCTGCTTCGACTGGGGTGCTGCCGAGCAAGTGTGCCTTGCCCTGATCGAGAGCCGAGGTCGAAAAGTCGCTCAGGGCTTGAGGCAGAGTAGTCATGTCGACTTCGACGCGAAAACCAGCGGCACAGAGGTTGTGGTGGGACGAACTGCAATGGGGACAAAGCATAGGATTAGCTCCTTTTTTTTGTTTTTCGATTGAAGGCTTAGATGCCTTGATGCCAGGAAAACTGTCTTACATTGGCCAAAGCAAAGAGGTGCCGCTAACGCTCCAGCAAATCTGGAAGGGAAAGAGCAGAATCCGTGCAGTGGTTAGGTAAAGGGTGGAGAGACCTGGGTTGATTGGAAGAAATAAAAGAATGTATCCACACCATAGAGATATGGGGTGGCTGAATTAAATCTCTAAAGAATCGATGTTAAGAAGAGCTATGCAAGCTATGAGAGCATAATCAATCGTAAGAATTAGACATAAGTATATGTTTCAAGATGCTCTAAGACTTTCCCTTTGGTAAGAGTCGAGCGGCGACAGCGCTGCCAGACTCGCTATAGTTCTCGTTTTACTTCGCTAGCTGCGCAATCAACCGATTGAATGATTTCGTTCATAAATGGTGCTTCGTTTACAAAGCTCCGCAACTAGCTTTCATCAGAATCTTCAGCGATTCTCTTGATCAACTCTTGATAGGGCAGGCCGCTTTTCTTGAAAAGGAGATTGCGAGCAAATTCTAAATCGATAGTTGCTGAGCGCGCCAGAGTTTCAGCTTTTTCGATTGTTTCTCTTAATTGTTGTCTGTTTAGTTCGCTGTCACTTTGATTGTTGTCTTTGGCTGCCAGAACTTTACGATACATATTTGCTGCAGCCTGATGGTACTTATCTGCCGCATCCAGTCTGCGATTAGCTAGATGGTCTTGTGTAGCTCTGTTTGTCACCAGCCGTTGCAGCACTAAAATTTGCGTTTTGAATTGACTTATGCGGTTGTCAATCTCATCGCTTAGTCTTTCGCCTAGTTGTTCATTGGTTTGGCCGTTGCCTGGGCTGATGTTGTCTTGGGTTGGAGAGCTTTGAAAGGCTTCGGCGGCCAATTTTGTCTGTAGCACGCTAGTGGAAATTAGCTCATCTACGCGGTCATCGTTTGCCTTTGAGTAGGCATCAATGGCCCTGTGTAGTTTTTCTGTGACATCATCAAGGCGACTCAATACCTTTGGTGTTGCTTGGCTAGGGCAATTAGAGCATGCGGTTTTAAGATTGTAGCTGGCCTCGATGGCTTGTCTGATTGATTGTGATTCTCTGGTTGAGTTTTTCCAAATCTCACTTAAGTCTACGATTGATTCGTGATTTTCAATTTCAATCTCTCTTTTGGCTATGTAGAGCAGCAGTAGGCCGGCTTCAATTAGGCGTCTCGATTTGTCTTGCTGGTTCGATTTTAAGAGTTCAATGGCTTGATTGAACATTTTGACAATGCCAACCAGTTGCAATTTACTGCTTTCACTGACTACGCAGTTGTTGAATTCAATCGCCATTTTTGTCTTTATGATTGCCCCAGAAAGCTCTAAGGCTCGATACTCTATTGTGCCCTTGTCGAAATTGGGCAGGCAGCTTTCTTTCTGTTCGCTATTTAACTGCTGCTTTGCTAACTCTAGTCGGAATAGTCCAAATTCGATGCGTCGAAGGCATTCGTTATTGTTCTGTTTGTTATCGAATTTGCTATTGACCAGTGCGGCATTGCAATCTTCTTCGGCCATGAAGATGTGTTTTCTAACGAGAGCACTAAGGGCGTCTTCTCGGCCTTGAATTAGTTCATTCACTTGGCCAATTGTGCTTACTAGCTGATCTATTTTTGCCTCTGGGGTCCTTTGTTTGAGCCATTCCAATAGTTTCTTCGGCAATTTGAAAGGCATGGCTATTGCTTGCTCTCGTCTGTGGCCAATTTCTTTATGTCAGCGCGAAGAAGGAGAATTTTTTGTTCAAGTTGATAGAGGAGATCTGCGGCTGTATCTTCCCAGGGAAGGGAAATTTCACTTAGCTCCAGGTAGTCGCTTTCGCCCAGTATGTGCTCGACTGCTTCTGCCTCTAAAATCTGGCGACCAAAGTCAGCATAGAGCCAGGCTGTGCCAGCCCGGTCAAAACTTTCTCGTGTTTTGCCGTTAAATAAGCTGTCTAAGGCTGATTGCAGCTCATTTCTAGCATTCTCGATGCAGCTGGAGATTAGCTCATTTTGGCGATAGGTTGTGCTATTGAATTTGTCAGTAAGTTGCGCTAGGGCTAGTTCGACGGTGGCTAATCGTTCCTTGACTTGATTCTTACTTGGCTGCTGTTTTGTCGCCACCAATTACACCGCTTTGTTCGGCTCAGAAAGAGTGTAGGTCAAAACCAAGTCATTTTCTATTTGTGAGTAGGCCAGGTACTTGCCAGCTCCGTTGCCGCCGCTAATAACAATCAGGTCGCTGGCTGGGTCCGATTCGAGAATCTCAAACTTACTTGCTTCAAACTTGCCGCGATTGGCTTTGTACATAGATTCTTTTGCTGTCCAGATTCTTGTTATTTCGGCATTGAGAGCTGCGCTAGGGTACGAAGCAAGATGTCTAAGCTCTGAGGGTTGCATAAATGACGAGGCGAAATCAGTATCTCTTGGGCTGATTGTTTCAGCGTCTATGCCAGGATTGCCCGGGTGATTTGGGTCGACAAATGTAGCCAGGGCGATACCTTTGCCGTTTGTGTGTGTGATCGAAATGGCAACGGCCGGAATTGCTTTGTCTTTGATTATGGCGTAGGGCGAGCGATCAGTGTGGCTGTGAATTTCTACGTCATGAGGTCCGAGGTTGCGGCCGAGGCCATTTTTTACTAGCATTCTTACGGCGTCTTTGGCCGCAATACGACCTAATAGCCAGTCGATTTTACGCTTCTTCGATTGACCGATTCGCCATTGGCTCAGTTCGTTTTTGCTCAGTAAATAGTCTAGGCACCACTCTAAAATTACATCGTCGTCGTTTAGTACATCTTGCGAAACTTGCACTATGGCGCAGCGTTCTCGTAACTGCTTGTTTAAAAGTTCAGTGGTTAAAATGCTTGAGCCGAGAAATGATGTAGATGGGCGGGCGACAAAGTTCTGCCAGGTATCACTTAAGACCACGCGCCGACTATTAATACTGTTGATTCGCAGTGCTACTTGTCCAGCGCTCACTACTTCGACTTCGGCTTCGGTGGCCCTTTCTGAGAGCGCTGGTAAGGTGGCCGCTACTTCTACTTCGGCAGCCAGGTCTGCTGGGTTTAAGTAAAAGTCGATAGACTCAATGAAGAACGGCAGCAGCGCTGTGGCTGAGAGATTCTTCTCGTAGAGATAGAAGAGCACAAATTGGCTAGAGTTGTCTAACAGCAAAGGGTTCAGTAGAAAATTGGCATGGGCTAAATTGGGCATCCAGTCTGCCGCTGGGCTAGCAGTGGCCTTGCCAGCGATGGCTTTATTGCCCACTTTATCTAGTGATTTGACTGCTTGCATACTAGGGCCATGGAACATTGCTTTAGGCCCGTAGAGCAGAGTTTGTTCTTTGAGATTACTGGCTGGCGGGCCGGAAACCACTAGAGGCGCTTTTGCGCTTTGACTAGAGTATTGCGGGGCATAGTCGGGGGCAAAGATGTAGTCGGCCATCATCAGTACGGTGTCGGCCGTCCCTGCCTCGGTCATTTCTACATGAACTCGACCGTCCGAGCCAGTTACGGTCATTTTTAGTGATAGATCGTTTTGATCTACCACCAGTCGCCTAAAGGCTTTGACCTGTTCTAGTCTGACAATTACGTCGGTGTTGCCGCCATAATTGCTATAGCTATGGTGCGCCATCGCCGCTTCTGCCATGATTTCTAGTGAAACCATGAGCGGTACTAAGTGCACCCTGGTATTTTCTACAGTGCTTACGGTGCCGCCAATGGCATGATCAAGTAAATAAAGGTCGGTGTTGAGGTTCAGGCTGAGGAAGAACTCGCTACTATCACCATTGGGAAAAACTAGACAGCGCTTGAGAAAAGGCAGCTCTTCAGTTGGTTCTTCAGTAGGCTCTTCAGTAAATTCCGTTTGCCCGTCTATATTTTCAATATAGCTGCGCATTACTTGTTCTGAGACCGCGCTGATACGGCTATAAAATTCGGCATTAGTATTGAGGAAGCTCTGCACTACCAGATCTTGCTCAGACGATTCCTCTTCTTCACTTTGTTCTTGTTCAGCAAACTCTAGCGACGCTTCTTCGAGAGCCGCAGGCCTTGTCTCTTCTGGCCTTATATGCCGAGCTTTTCCAGGCGAGTGCTCTTGTTGTCCTGGAGCTAAATGCACTTCTGGTAATTTGCTACTGTCAATCTTCAATCCGGCATAGGCTAAAAGAAGTGGCGTACCACGGCTTACGGTCTTGCTCGCTGGCGTCTGCCAGTCGACTATTAGTGGTTCTCGGCGCTGGTAGAGATAGTCGAGCTTGGCTGGTACTTCTTGCACAAATAGGGCAGCCAGAAGATGGTGAATTTGGGTCAAGCCTGACTTGGAGACAAGATTGGTAGCCACAGCCAGATGATCTTGTTTGGGTAAGATGCCTGGAATTAGTGAGCTTAAGATACCGCTGGGGCCAACTTCGATAAATTTGCGTAGGCCGTGAGCGTACATAGATTGAATAGTCTGCCGCATGGCCACTGGCTTCGTAAATAGTTCAGTGAAAAAGCTGCGAATGCTTTCCACATCATCAGGATAACGCTCAGCAGTTGAACATGACCAACCGGGGATGGCCAAGGGGCTAATGTCGACGGCACTGACCGCTGCTTCTTTGCCGACCATCACTTCTTTCACTAGTGGTGTGTGATACGGGATGGCCACTGGTAAAAGATGGCAGGGCAGTCGCTGATCGCGCAAAGCATTGTTGAGATTGTCAATTGCTTTGGCGCTACCGGTGACAATTGTATGTTCATCGCCAAGGTCAGCACTGAGGTGAACTTGATTGCGATCGGCTGCACTAACCAGGCTCATTACTGTGGCCGCGGGCGCTAAAATACGAAGCGAGCGTAGGTCAGCTAAGCTTTCGGCTGGAAGAGTACGAGCCACTTCTGTGCTGATTTCATAGAATGTTTGGGCGACGGAGAGTACGTCTACTGAGCCACCAGTGGTGATGGCGGCAAATTCGCCTGTGCTGCAACCCATTATGGCGTCAGGCTTAATTTCTAGATGAGAAAGAAACTGATAAAGGGCATATTCAGCCAATAAAACAGCGACTACGGCAAAATCAGCGGCGGCAAGAGAAGGCGAACCGGTTCTTTCTCCAGCTGTAAATGGTGGTGGAAAAATAGTCTTGCTGGGTAGTTCGCTGGCGCCGGCTGCTAGAGCAATGTTATCGACAATTTCGAATACTTCTCTGATCTCAGGGAAGAGCACACAGAGGTCGGCTAGCATGTTGGTATAAGCTGAGCCCAAGCCGGGGTAGAGAAATGCTGTCTGGCCGCCCAGCAGCGCCTCAGGGGCAGTAAAGTAAATGCCTTTTTTAGTCTCGCTGATTTTCTTGGTGGCGCTATCGCTAATTTGCTCTGCGGCAGCGATGAGAGCTGCTGCTAGGTCCTCGTTAGATGCTGCTACTAAGGCCAGTCTGTAGCCGTTCTGTGGCGCTTTGCCCGATTGGCAGTTGAGAGTGTAAGCCAAGTCTTTTAAGACTATCTTGTCGTGCTTTAGTCTATCGGCGAGGGTGTTGATTGCCTTGAGCAGGCCTTCTCGACTGGTGCTAGAAAGAAAAAATACTTCGTTTTCCCACTCTTTCATTGGGGCAACATTATGGCCACTGGGAGCATTGCTCTCTTCTAAAATTATGTGGGCATTGATACCACCAAAGCCAAAAGCGCTAACTGCGCCGCGCCGAGGATGTTTGCGATCGTCGGTCTTGAGCCAGGGACGAGTCTGGGAATTGACGTAGCAAGGATGTTTGGCCCAATTGATTTTGCTGTTGGGAGTGGTTACGTTCAAGGTTGGCGGCAAAATCTTGTGGTGCAGAGCCAGGGTGGTTTTGATAATTCCAGCAATGGCACTCGCTGATTGAAGGTGGCCGATCATCGATTTTACTGAGCCAATGGCGCACCAGGGCTCTTTTTCTGCATGTGCGGCGACTAGTTCACTCTCTGGCTGACTCTCTGGCTGGCCAAGTCTAGTATCGCTAAATACTTTTTCTACAGCTTGCAGCTCGACGACATCTCCGGCGGGAGTGCCTGTTCCATGGGCTTCTAATAGTTCGACAGTTGAGGGTGAAATACCGGCCATGGCATAGGCATTGCGCATTGCCAGAGCTTCGCCATCAGCCGATGGGGCAATGACACTGCCGCCGTGACCATCGCTTGATGAGGCGACGCCACAGATTGTTGCATAGATCTTGTCACCATCTGCCTCAGCATCCTCTAGGCGCTTGAGACAAATCATGCCAACACCTTCGCCCAACATGGTGCCATCGGCACTTTGGTCAAATGGTTTGATGCTGTCAGTGTGTGAAAGAGCGCCAAGGCCGCAGAACATCTGGAAAAATACGGCCGATGAGTTAATATGCACTCCACCAGCCAGGGCAAAATCACAGCGCTTCTCAATTAAGTCGTTTACTGCTGTCTCTACGGCGATCATCGATGAGGCGCAGGCCGCATCTATCAATAGATTGCGGCCGCGGAAGCCTAATTTGGCTGCCAATCTTCCAGCGGTCACGCTGGGCATGGTGCCGGGAATAGTATCTGAGTTGACAGGCTGGAGATTGCCTTGAATTTGCGCTGCTGCTTGCTTTAACAGCTCTTCATTGTGTTCTGGTAGAAGCTCTCGCAAGATCGCTGCTATTTCGTTGACTGTTTTGCACTGCTGCACCAAGTTTAAGCAACCGGCTCCTGGTGCCCCAATGCGTCCGATGATAATTTCAGCCCGATCGCGGTCGAATGATTTTGTTAGATAGCCAGCATCAGCCATGGCATCCTGCGCTACCTTGAGGGTAAGCATTTGATCGGGGTCACTGCCCACTACCGAGCTCGGCATGACCCCATATTTCAGGGGGTCAAACTGGGCAAACTCAGTGATGAAGCCGCCTCGTTTGGCATAACTGAGGCCAAATTTTGTGGCGTCTTTGTCGTAGTAGTCAGCTAGACTCCACTCTTTGTCAGTGACTTCACGGGTGGCATCAAAACCGCGAACTATATTTGACCAGTAAGTGGCCAGATCCGGAGCACCAGGAAAGAGACAGGCCATGCCAATTATGGCAATTTTAGCCTTGCTTGTTTCTGCTTCTGGCTTCTCGCTTATCGACGCCTTCATCGTGCCAATTCTTGTACCGGCGGTGAGGAGGCGAATCTATTGAACATCTTACTGGCGATTCCACCCAAGCCCTCTACGACTACTGCTAGCTCGCCGTTCTCGTTGTATATGGCAAGATCGCAAAGCAGGTCTGTAGCAGAGGAAGTACCTAAGAACACCCTAGCTTTGACGGTGCCAAGGCTGATTGGGCGCAGTAGATACATATTGCGGAAGCCGTTTGGAAGCACGGTGACATCTTGATGATGCCTGGCCCAGACTCCAGCTAATTGCATGGCGCTATCGAGTAGCAGTGGATCCATTAACCAGGCACTGGAGTCAGCGCTAGTGACAAAGTCGAGCGGTGCTGAACCAGTTATTTCGCCAGCAATATCGTTATCGGCTAAGCAAATGATTGATGCCAAGCCTTGGAAGGCTGGACCGTGGAAGAGCCAGGTACCATAGAGATCTTTGGGTTGTGGTAGCTCAGCAGTTGAAGCTGGCAAATCACGCAAATTGAACTTAGACTGAATAGGAGCCGCTAGCTCGGTATTCCAGATCTCAGGACAGAGTGCGGGCTGTTGGGCGAATTTGGCTTTACAGCGGAAGTGAACTTTCTTTGGATTGGCCGAGAATAGTTGCACGGCAACGGTGTTTTCGTTGTCGCCATCAATTCCTACCTCGATGACAAAGTCTTTTTCGGCAGTATGGAAGACGATTCCAGAGGGAATATCCAGATCTGAAACTTGCACAAGATGAAGCTCAGGATAGACAGTACGAGCAGCTTCAAGCATGAGTTCAAGGGCTACTGCCATTGGCATAACTGGTAGGCCGTCAAACTTATGATCTTGCAAATAAACATGTTTTTGCGTGTCTATCTTCAGCAAGAAGGAGGCATTGCCTGGACCAACTTCGCCGCGGTTGAGGAGTATCCCTGCCGGTACTAGAGGGTTTGTCGGTGCAAGCAACGTTAGTGGCAAGTTCTTTGCCGCCATCTGGGCTCTCACTATAGGCGCTACTGCCGCTGGCGTCTGTGTTTGTTTTGGCACAGTTACTTTGCTTGCTAGTTTACCGACAAGCATAACTTCTACTTGCTCAGGGCAGTTTTTGCTTATTTCTTCTAAGAAGCAGAGGCTGCCGTCTTCAGGTTGAATCATTGACCAACCGTGGCTGGCGAATACTTCTTCTAGCTCTGGTGGTGCCATTCCGGCTTGCCAGGGGCCCCACATGAGGGAGGCTACACGGGCTGCTGTTCTTGTCTTCAGGTTCAAGGCCAGTTTGTTTAATGCTTCGTTGGCCGAGACGTAGTCGGCTTGACCAGAGTTTCCTGTTCTTCCGACAACCGACGAGAAGAAATACATGAATTGAAGTGTGTCGAAGCGGACCTTCTCAGAAAGAGTGATGGCCCCTTTGATTTTGGTGTCGTAGACACGCTCGAATGATTCTAGACTCTTATCTTTGATAAGAGCGTCTTCGATTATTCCCGCACCGTGGATGACACCATCGATATTGGATGTCTCGTAGATTGAGTCAATCAATGCACCGAAAGCCACAGCATCCGAAATGTCTACTGAGTAATACCTGGCAGTGGCTCCCGTTGCTTTTAAGGCTTCTAGAGAAGAGCGTACTTCGCGCTCACGCAAGAGCTGCTGATAGGTCTGTTCAATTTCTCTGACATTGATTGCTTGACCAAGTTTTTGGCGCTCTTCTATTAGAGCGGCTTTGATATCTTTGGCTGAAGTCAGACCAGCTGTGCTAACCGATTCTGAGTCTTTAGGACGGGGTAGTCTGCCGACCACGATAAAGGTCGGCTTGTACTTTTTCGCCAGTTCTAGAGTAATTTTGGCTGTGATGCCCCGGGCTCCGCCGGTCACCAAAACTACTGAAGAAGAACTCAAAGCGGGTTTTGTACTGGTTGGAACTGATTGGAATGGTGCTTCTTGCACGACTAGGCCGAGGCGTTTGCCGAGGATGAATCCTACTTCAACGATATCGTCGTCAGCAAAGAGCTCAGACAAAATAGACTTGGCTGCTTCTTCGGCCGTTGTGTCTAAGTTCAAGTCGACTACTTTGACATGCACTTCTGCCATTTCTTTGGCAATTGTTTTGGTCAGGCCAACTACTCCACCCTGGTAGGCGAGCTGCGGCAGATTAAGGCTGGCCTGCCCTGGGGTGCTGCCGTTGAAGTTTCCACCTAAATAAGTGACGTTGACGAAAGAGGCATGTCGGCCTGCCGCTGCATGACCTTTGAGATCGCTTTCAACGGCCTTAGCGAGCAGGAAAGTGCTCGACAGTTGTGAAAGCTGTGCCGGAGGTGATTGCGAAGCTTGATTGGCAGTAACATTGCAGATGTTGATAACGGCGCCAATTGGTCCGAAATTATCTCTAATTTGTGCGATTACTTGCTTGACCGCTGCTTCATCTACGAGGCTCTTGCGGTTTATCAAGATATTGTTTTTGGCGCCCAGACTTTTATCTAGTCCATCGAGCAGGGCGGCAATTTGCTTTGCTGGTTCTTGCTGGTCGGCAATGATTAGAGTCACTGGTGCTAGGGCTTTTGTGGTTGCCTTAGCTGCAGGTAGCTCGACCGGTACGACCACGCCTCTGGCAACTTTATCAATGTTACCTGTTTTGTTAGTGCTATCTATTTTTTCTATTGTTGTTGGCTGCCCGACGGGCGCGACGTTATTTGCACCAACTTCGTTAACTATAGATGGCTCTTCCCCATCGAGATCATTGAGGGTATTGATCCAGTCAACAATGCCTTGCAGAGTTTTGGTTCCAGCTAGTTTCTCAATGCCACTTTCAAGTTTGGTCTGAGTAGACTCTGGCAACAATTTTCTGAAGTTGTTGAGGATTTCTACGCGCTTGATTGAGTCGATACCCAGATCAGCTTCCAAATCTAAGGTAGGGTCAAGCATCGAGCGCGGATAGCCAGTGCGTTCGCTGACGATTTCGAAAAGACTTTCTGCCAGCGCTTCGGGATCGATCAAGTTTGACTGAGCGGCTGGCGGTTCTGCGTGTATGTTAGAAGCCACGACTTGGGGAGCAATTTCGTAGGTAGCGGAACTATTACTAGTGCCGTTGTTGCCATTGCCGTTGCTGCCATTACCATTGTTGTCATACGAGCTGCTGCCATAGGAGCCGTTGCCATTGCTACCAGCATCATAAGTGGCGACTGGTGCTTGCTCTGTGTATGGCAAGCTAGAGTTTTGCACGGTCGGTTGAACTACTACTGCAGGAATTGTCTGCTGCAATGGTTGCTGCATTGGCTGCGCTGGCAACTGCTGACCAGGTTGATTGAACTGTGTTAATTGCGGTTGATAACCACCACGGCCATTAGCTTGCAGGTAGGCCAGCATGACATTCTGTTGCGTCTCGAGGAAGCGATTGGTCATTTCCAGCATGCTTTGCTGGAACTCAAGCATTACCTTGTCGACATTTTGATCGGGGCGACCGACTGGTTGGTTCCCGTTCTTTCTGTTATTTGTGTCCATTGCTAGCTGTCCGTTTGTTTGTCTGGCTTCTATTGTCTGGCCTGTTGCTATCATCGGCTGCGGAGACGCAGTGGGAGAGGCCGTCGCTGGGGTGGTCTTGAGAGCATTTGTGAGCTGTGGGGCAGGAGAAACTTTTGTTCCAGCCTGCTGCCCTAGGGCCGTAGCCTGGGGCTGAAGTTGAGCTGAAGCTTTGACTGGAGGCTGTTTGGCTGCATTTTGTGTTTTTACAGAAGCCATTGCCTTAGCATAAGAATTGAGATTCGATTCACCATCTACTATGCGTGCGATGCCAACACTATTGACTCGATATAAAAGTTGTTTGCCACTGGCGGCAAAATGAGTGCGAATTCTGGCTTTGCTGTTAACCAGTCGGTTCCAGAACAATTTGCCGAGGTCAATATCAGCATCGTTGACAGCTATGCGGCCCAGAGTCGAGAGGAAATGCTCTAAGCTGTTTTTACCGGGACGCTCACAATTAACCGCCACAAATTGACGGTCAGCTAGGGATGCTTCCACTAGACCGGTTAGCACTGAACCTGGTCCTACTTCAACGAATAAGCGGGCTCCAGCATCATGCATGGCTTTGAGCTGGTCTACAAACAACACTGGTTTGAGAGCGTGCTGGCTTAGTTGACTAACTATTTCGGCGCTATTGCTGCTATATGGCAGGCTAGTGCTATTTGAAAATACCGGTATCGTAGGGCTTTGGCACTGCACTGACTGCAAGACTTCGGCAAGTTGCTTATCGGAGCCAGTCATAAGTGGGCTATGGAAAGCCGCAGAAACAGCAATGCGTTTGGCTGCAATTTGCTTCGATTTAAACACTGTCAGGGCGGCTTCTATTGCTTCTTGCGAGCCGGAAATAATTGATTGGCTTGGGGTATTGATATTGGCTAGATAGACGCCCGGCATTTGCTTTAAGGCTGCTATCACCAATTCTGGCGCAGCCGAAATTGCAGCCATGGCACCAGGATTTTCTGCGGCACAATGGCCGAGAATGCGACCGCGTTCAATTGATAGGAGGAGCAGATCTTCGGCGCTAATGACACCGCCGGCGTGCAAGGCGACGTATTCACCATAGCTGTGACCGGCTACCATGTCGGCTTTCAGACCAAAACTGGTTAGCAGTTTTAGCATGGCCAGGTCGCAAACACCGAGAGCCGGTTGAGCCACATCTGTGCTGGTTAGCTCTTCTTGCTGCTCAGCTTTGCGGGCATCAGAAAGAGTTGGTGCTGGGAAAATGTACTGAGATAGTTTGTTTTTGCCTGCAAATTTAGCAAAACCAGGCTTGCTGGCATTTTTAGCAATATAGCGGTCTGACTCTTCTAGGGTATTGAGAATTTCAGGGAAGTAAATTGACAGCTCTTTGAGCATATTCACTTTCTGTGAACCTTGGCCCGGGAAGAGGAATGCCACTTTGTTTGGTTGCTGAGCCGTTGTGCTTGTTTCTGTATTGGCAGAGGAATCTACTTTAGATGTAGAACGGAAATGAACACCGGTTGGCAGGCTAAACTGAATGGTCCGAATACTCTCAACGGTCTGACCCTGAGCTGAGCCTGAAGCATGCTTCAGGTTTTCTGGTTGAGCTGTTGCGAGCTTCTCTTTCACCAGGGCTATTTTCTGCTCAAGATCATCAATGCTCGAAGCGACGATGGCCAGGCTGGCAGATGAGTCACTAGCTTTGCCGCTGTTTTTGCTACTGCGTTTTTGATTGTTCTTCTGATTTAGATTGCTTGCTAAATCGAATAGTCTGCGTCGTTTTTGACTGGTATCGCTACTTTCGATGGCGAAGTCTAGGCGCATTTTCTTCACAGCGGCTTCGGTTTGAGCCACTGCTTTCAGTAAGTCATCGCTTGTCGCTGCTCTCCAGACAAATAGTTCGGCGGGCCATGCTTCTAGAGCTGGCGCCGCTTCGCTTGAGCATGGCGGTACATATTCTTCAAGAACGGCATGGAAATTCGTGCCACCAAAGCCAAAGGCACTGACTCCACCGCGTCGTGGTGTATCTGCTTGAGAGTGTACCCAGGGGCGGCATTCGGTGTTGACGTAGAAGGGGCCTTCGGAGAACTTGCAAGCTGGGCTGGGCTCAGAGACGTTGATAGTTGGTGGCAGCACTTTGTGATGCAGCGCTTTAGCAATTTTGATCACAGAAGCTAGGCCGGCAGCGGCTTTGCTGTGACCAATGTTGGTTTTTACAGAGCCGATGGCGCAACTTTCTATCTCTGCGCCAGAGCTTCTAAAGACATTGGTTAGAGCTTCTACTTCTGCTTTGTCACCAGCCACGGTGCCGGTGCCGTGGGCTTCAACTATTTGAACCGATGCCGGTGAAACGCCTGCATCAGAGTAGGCTCTATGTAGAGCAAGCATCTGCCCTGCTGGACGTGGTGCTGTCAAACTTAAATCGCGACCATCGCTGGAGCCGGCTATACCTTTAATTACGGCATATATGCGGTCACCATCTCGCTCGGCATCGCTGAGACGCTTCAGTACAAGAATGGCAATGCCTTCGCTGATAGCAATGCCATCGGCCTTGGCGTCAAAAGTTTTGCAGCGGCCGCTTGGTGAGAGTGCATGGGTTTTGCTAAAGCTCAGGTAGTCGCCTGGCTGGTTGTGGGTGTCGGTGGCGCCCAGTAAAACAACGTCGCTAGCATGGGAGCGCAGATCGCTCACCCCTACATATAATGCCGCAAGCGAGCTGGCGCAGGCGGCATCGATGGAGAAGTTGATGCCCTTCAGGTCGAAGCGATTGGCCACACGACCAGCAGCAACGTTTCCGAGATAGCCAGCGAATGAGTCTTCAGTCCATTCTGGCAAAACAGCTTTGATTTGATCGGTGGTTTCTTCGTCTAAGCCATCGAGCTTCCAACCTAGCATTGAGCGCAGTGAATACAATGCTGTGATTGGACCATGGCCAGCATTAGCAAGAATGACAGAGGTTTTGTCGCGCGGGAATTTACGCTCATTGTAGCCAGCGTCGAGCAAAGCGCTGCGAGCGGCTTCAAGAATGAGCACCTGCATTGGATCGATCGAATCTAAGCTGCTCGGTGGGATACCGTATGGTGCTGGATCGAAGACCACTTCGCTAAGGAAGCCGCCCCATTTTGAAATGATTTTGTCCCGGGCAAGAGGATTAGCGTCGAAGTAGTTTTGCCAATCGAAGTGAGATTTGGGAATTTCGGTAATTGAGTCGACTTTATTGAGGATGTTGTTCCAGTAGGTTTCGACATCATTGCTTTGCGGAAATTGGCAGGACATGCCAACGATAGCAATAGGCTCTTGCTTGTGAGTGACGTTAGCCAAATCCGAAGCATCAAGCATTTGCTCTTGTATTTGTTTTTCAGCGCGCTTGGTCAGTAGGTTATGTCCATCAGCCGAGATGTTGTGATGCAACTCAGCAATGGACAGCACTTTGTCGTGCAAGGCTGCCACTTGGCCAATCATATACATGCCTTCTTGCCACTGCTGCTCGTCAGGAATGGTAGCAAGCTGGCTCGAATTTCCTCGGCTTAGACCTTTGCTTGCTATGCGCAGGCGGCCTAAGTTCATCAATTCTAGTTCTTCGCGAATTTCATCGCGACTTTTGTTCTGGCCTTGCAATTCAATGCGGCGGCTATCGAAAATTTCTTTGTATGGCGAGTTAATACATCGAATCGAATGTCCTGGACCGGTTTCTAACAATACCGTTTGATCGCATTGCAGGGCGGCCTGTTGGAACTTATTGACTATGGCACCAGTGCTCACGGCTTCTTCAGTGAAGAGGTAAGCCGTACCCACCAAGAATCCAACTTTGATGCCACGAGCACTCAGGGGTGCCGTTAGTGTCGCTACCATCGCCGCCGATAGGCCATCATGGATGCCGCCAGCAAACAATACATGGAAGGCCGAAGCGTTATCGCGAGGACCAATGCTGTCTAGCATCACTTCGATCATCGACTGCCATAAAACAAAGCTTGAACGCGGCCCAACGTGACCACCGCACTCTTTTCCTTCAAAAATAAAGCGACGGGAGCCCATTTCGATAAATGATTTGAGCAGAAGTGGTGAGGGCACGTGTAAGTAGGTTTTTGTACCTGCTTCTTCCATGGCCTTGGCTTGATCTGGTCTGCCCCCAGCAATGAGCGCAAATGGTGGCTTGAATTTGTCGACCACGGCCATTTGCTCTTGGCGCAAGGCTGGCGGTACAAAGCCTAGCAGACCAACTCCCCAAGGCATGGTGCCAAGCTTCTCACTGGTCTCTTGTAAGAGCTGCTCGATCTCGGCAGCACGCATCAAAGAAAGAGCTAAGAATGGTAAACCGCCTGCTTTGGCTACTTCAAAGGCGAAATCACTGTTATCGCTAACCCGGGTCATGGCACCCTGAACGATTGGGTAACGAGTGGCGTGGGATTTTGCTAATTCTGAATTTTCAGCTAGGACTGATGACTTACTGGCAATGGCAACTTGCTGGCTTACCTGCTGTCTTATGGCATCAATTACGCCGGCTACCGTACCACCTACCCGAGCAAAATGCCCAGCGAAACAGGCGTCTTGGCCAATCACCCAGAGTTGATCATCTTCATCAGCGGCGGCCACGGTTGTGCCTTGCAGGGCGTGCACAAGGGCATAGCTGTTTTGGCTGAGGAGGGCAGTTTGCAGTTGTGCTAAACGATTTGAGCCATTTTCGGCAAACAATCTGAACAATCCATCTGGACCGTTCAAGACTGTGGTTTCGCTACCGTCAAGCTTTTCTAGACGTTGCCGCGCTTGCGGAGTAATTAGTGAATCGCGACAGAGATAGAGCTGGGCGTCGAGTACGATGCCGCTGGCACCGGCGGTCACGACCGCCGCGGCCGAATGCAAGCCTATGCCACCCTGGGCCCAAACTGGCAGTGAAAGATTGGCGACAAACTGTTGAACTAAGACAAAAGTCGTGCCATCGCCGATGCGACCTGCGCCTTCGTGGCCCTTGGCAATTACTGCGTCAGCACCACACTGTTGAGCGAGGAGGGCTTCTTTAAGTTCAATTGCTTCGACCACAGCCATGAAGCCAGCCTGCTTGGCTGCCGCTATATCGCTCTTTAATGTGGTCAGCTCGAAGCGACCGGCCGAAGCCGTAAGTATCAAAACTGGTTTGGCCGCATCTTTTTGCCCGTTTTGAGCCAGCAGGGCAAGATTGCCAACTTGTCCAGAGCGGCAGCGAATGCCAATCTGGCCATTCTTTGCGTGTCTTGCCAACTTTTCAAAGGCCGGGGCCCAGGCTTCAACTGCGACGTATTCAAGGTCTAAAACGCCGACAGCTCCAGCTCTAGCCGCAGCTATGGCCAGGGACGGCTCTCGGAAAGCTTCGCGAGGAGCGGCGGGGGAGATAGCGATGATTGAAAGTGCCGGCACAGTTAGTTTGTTCTCATAGAGCCAGAACTTTTGTCTCGCATACTTGATAAGAGTTTACGCGTGATGCCAGAAAAGCATGCGCTCTCGCTGGGAAATATTGTCTTTGATATCAAAAGTATATGACCTCTTACTTGATTTTCCACTTGAAAGGTTTTAAATAACTGCCAGTTCCGCCAGTGCTGAGCTTCAACGCTACATTAAGATGAGATTATTGAAGTTTCGGTGGGGCTCACAAGCTCATAGGTGACCCCGCGCCATTGAATTCGGTTGGTTAGAAGCGAATAGAGGGTCATCCATGGCAAAACAAGATGGGCTAAAGGAATTGCTGCACAGGAAGTGAGAAAGGACTCTTCGATATATTGGTGGTTGTCAGTTAGAACCCGTTTCCATAGGGTTCTTGCTTTGACGAGGAAAAACAATTCTAAGGGGAAAATTGTCAGACCGGCAACCAGTGCCATTGCCATTGATTGATCAGCCCAGAGGCTATAGCTGACTGCGGCGCTGAGCATGGCTATGAGCCAAAGCGCCATAACTGCTGCCCTGGCTATCGCTCGCACCCAGAGCCCGGGATAGTAGACCTTGGTGAGAATTAGTTGGCGATTGGTCCATTCAAGAATTTCGCTAATCGAGGCGTCGCCATCGCTCGCTACCAGGCATTGGGGCACGAAGTGAACCGATTGACCAATGGCTTTGACTGCGGTGGTTAGCGAGAGGTCGTCATCAGCTGCGCGGTCCCAAGCTTCTGCCACTTTAGCTTGTTCGAAGACGGAACGCTTTGTCGCCATTGCTCCACCCCAGGCAAAGGCATAGGCTGGATGGGCCAGCTCCCAAGCGGAAATGCGGTTCCAGAGGGAGCGAAGTTGTGAGGGCCAATTGGAGATTGAGGCGATGTAGAAACGATAGCCCGTTGTCACTCCCACGCCACTCTCCTGTAAAGGTTCGACAAGATGGCGCAGGAAGTCTCCCCTGGCAATTACATCCGAATCGACAAAAACCAAGACCTGGCTTTCAGGCGAAAGTTCCGTCAGGGCCTTCAGTTGATTGTTAATTTTTTGAGCCCGGCTCTGGTTAATTCCCGCTACCACTATCTTTGTGGGTATCTGTGCTGACTTCGATAGTTCCACTAATGTCTGGTAGGCCGGGTCTTCAGTGCTTGCTACGGCAAAGATAACTTCAAAATTTGGATAGTCTTGGCTGAGGAGCTTTTCTATATTGCTCCTAAAGCCTGGGTCTAGGCCTTTGCAAGGCAAAATTACTGTGGCGAAAGGGTGATAGGGGCTGCGAGGATGGTCCATTTCTTGATTGACATAGCGCATGAGCCGGTTAAAGGCCACAGCTTGCACGGCGCAGGTTAGTACTGTGATGGTCAATAAGAAGGCGGTAACAAGCATTTATATACTCGCATTACCAACAAAAGGGTTAGCCAATATATCTTTATTGGATTTATCTTTGTTTGTTGGTCGAAAAATCGTCGACAAGCTACAGAGTATAATGCCTAAGCTACTTTCCTGTTCATGATATGCCTCGGGGGCGTTTCTCTTTATGATTCGGCGCGCTATGTACCGAGCTTTTGTTTTGCTTGCGGAAGGAAAGATTCGTGCGCTTAACGCCGCTAGTGAGAGCCCCAGGGAAACGCAGCAAGCTAAACTTTCTAAATTGATTGCCAAAAATGCTGAGACCCAATTTGGTCGCGAGCATAATTTTGCTGCCATTAAGTCTGTGGCCGATTTTCAGCGGGCTGTTCCGATTCGCGATTATGAAGCATTTCGACCATATATTGATAAAGCTACAGCTGGTGAGCAAGGAGTTCTTACAGCTGAGAATCCTTTGATGTTTGCCACAACCAGTGGAACCACGGCTCAACCAAAATATATTCCGATTACGCCAGGCTATATGGAAGAGTTTCGCATGGCGTCGGTGGCTTCGGGATACAACATCTATAAGTCGTTTCCGCAAGTCGAACGTGGTGTAGCGCTTTCGGTGGTTTCTCCAGCAATTGAGGGCCACACCGCGGCGGGAATTCCCTACGGGGCTATATCTGGTCAGCTTTTTCAAAAAGAACCTTATTGGGTGAAGAAGTATATTTCGCCCATTCCTTATGAAGTTTTTTTGATTCGTGATTATGAGATTCGTTATTACACATTGTTGCGTTTGGCTCTTGTTCTGCCCATTTCATGTTTCTATACGCTTAATCCCAGCACCATTAGTTTGCTGCTAAGAAGGCTCAAGCATTACGCCCCATCATTGATTGAAGATGTGCGTAAAGGCACGATTACTCCTCCCGGACCGCTGCCGCAAGAGGCTGTTCATGGCGTTTCTAAGTTCTTGGCGGCTGACCCCGAGAGGGCGGCATTCTTGGCGAGTTTGCTGAACGAAAATCAGTTTGTCGCCCACAAGATTTGGCCCACTCTTGGTCTTGTTACTTGCTGGACTAAGGCCGCGGCAGCCTTCTACCTGGCTGACTTTCCTGAACAGTTCGGTAATATCCCGGTTTGTGATATTACCTATGGTGCTAGCGAAGGGCGCGGAACTGTATTCATGGGCCCGGGCCAGCAAATGTTAGCTTTGCAATCGCACTTCTTTGAGTTTGTTCCTGAAGCTGAAATGGCCAGTGAGAACCCCACGGTGTTGCTGGCGGATCAGCTAGAGGTGGGCCAGAATTACTATATTTTGTTCAGCACATCTGGTGGTCTCTATCGCTACAACATTAACGATGTAGTGGTTGTCACTGGGTTTTATAACCGCACACCGATGCTTGAATTTCAATATAAGGGTGGCAACGTTTCTTCTTTCACAGGCGAAAAAATTACGGAACTACAGGTTACGGCCTCCGTCGTTAGAGCAGCGAAGAGCCTAGGTCGTAATTTGAGATTTTTCACCGTAGTACCGCAGTTTAGACCAGAGCCCCACTATGAAGTTTGGCTTGAGCCCGATTTTGGTCATGAATTTGACTGTGCTGACCCGGCTAGAGCCAGGCAGCAATTGGACGAATTGGCCAGCGCCGTCGATGCTGAGCTAGCCGTCGAAAATGTTGAATACAAGACCAAGCGCGATTCATTGCGCTTAGATAAGGTCGAGGCTCGTTTGCTTTCTCCTGGTTCGTATGAAAATTTCCGCAAATACCTCACAAGCACTGGTGTGGGCGACGCCCAAATAAAGGTTAGTCATCTTAATCCGAAGGCCGAGGCGCGCCAGTATTTCGAGTCTAGGTTAATTAAGCAAAGCTCCAATGCTGATTGCACTGGTCTACAGACTGCCAGTGGAGCTTGCAATGAAGCCTGAGATGAAGCCACAAATGAATGCCCAGACGCAGCCTGAGATGAAGCCACAAATGAATGCTCAGACGCAGCCTGAGATGAAGCCACAAATGAATGCCCAGATGCAGCCTGAGATGAAGCCACGAATGAGGCCGAATGCGGAGATGCCGACGCTGCCTGCAAGTGAGCAAAGGCCCCTCAAGTTAGCCCTTGTCAGTACAGGTCTGGGTCACATCAATCGCGGTTTTGAAATTTCTACCGCCCGCTGGTTCGAGGCCCTTCAGCGCCATTCTAGCCTTGATGTGCGCTTATATAGTGGTGGCAAGCATTGCGGCGCTAAAGCACTTTGGAATTTCCCTCGTTCCAGTATCTGGACAAAGCCAATTCAGTACATTCCCTTTATGTCTGAGCAACACCGCTGGGAGTTTACCTACGGCGTGGAGCAAGTTAGCTTCTGGTCTGCTCTTAATTTCGAACTGATTGCTTGGAAGCCTGATGCCATCTGGGTAAAAGATGTGCCTTTAGCGCACATGCTTTTAGCTTCGCGGGTTGCTTTCAATCTTAAGTTCAAAATTATTCTGGCTAATGGCGGCATGTTCAGACCAAAAACCTATGAGTGCTTTGATTTGATTCAACAGCTCCAGCATCAGGCTTTTGACGAAGCCGTTGAATTTGGAATTGCGCCAGAAAAGATGGAAATATTGGGTAATTGTGTGCCAGCTCCTGCTGCTTTCCTGCCTGGTGATAGAGCACAGGTTCGCCAATCGCTAGGTCTTAAAGATACTGACTATGTAATAGTCTGCGTCGCTGCATGGAATAAATATCATAAGCGTATTGATTATTTATTGAACGAAGTGGCGCGGCTGCAAGATTCTAATATCAAGCTTCTTCTCTGCGGTGCCACTGAGGTTGATACAAAAGAGCTGCAAGATCAAGGTAAGGAATTGCTTGGTGATCGGGTGCAGTGGCTCACTGTAGAGCCGGAAAAAGTTGCATCTATTTTGCAAGCTTCTGATGTTTTTGTTCTTCCTAGTTTGCGTGAGTCATTTGGTAATGTGCTTCTTGAGGCGGCGCTGTGTGGCTTGCCTGTGGTCACTCACCCCCATGATGGTGCTCAATTTGTCATTGCTGATGATTTCTGGATGACCGATATGAGCGAAGAAGGAAACCTTTCGAAGCGTCTCATTTGGCTCAAGGATAATGCCGCAGACATTGCTGGACACGTGCAGCAACTTAAAGACGATGTGAACAAACGTTTTAGTGAAGAGGCATTGGTGCGTCAATTTCAGCAAATGGTTCGACGCACTGTCTACAGCAATCCCTCGCGTATTGCTATTGGAGCTTCGCAGCTGGACTGAAAATTCAGCCTTTCGCCTGTTTTTGTCTGTTTGGTGTTTTTGAGTCGATAGCTTTGCTGCTGATCTGTCGGCTGCTTTGCTGCTGATTTGTCGGCTGCTTTGTTGCTGATTTACCGGCTGCTTTGCCCGCTTCTTTGTCCGTGCTAGCATAAGCAGCTATTACTAATGTCGGAGCAAAAATGGTTAAGGATTTCGTTGCTTTTCTCACTAAGACCAATGCTCTGGCCTTGGCTATCGGTGTCATCATTGGTGCGGCAACGCAAAAAGTTGTATCTGCTATTGTCGATGATCTTCTCATGCCAGTTGTGGGCTTAATTATGCCTGCCGGTGATTGGCGGGATGCCCAGATAGTTTTATCGCAATCGGCTCCAGATGCCGCTGGCAAAGTTACTATTAATGCTCTGAAATATGGTCATATTGTTGGCTCCTTAATCGACTTTGTCATCATTGCTTTTGTGGTCTATCTGATTACCAAAATGCTTATGCCAAAAGAGCCCCCAGCGCCGGCCACGAAGGAGTGTCCCCAGTGCTTGGAGACGGTTCCTGCTGCTGCAAAGAAATGCAAAGCTTGTGCTTCAGTTTTTTAGTTAGTTTTTGTTTTAGTGCGTTCTTTGGCAAGCGAATGAGTCTGTCAACAAGTCAGTTAGCCAGTTTCTAACTGAGTCTTGGGGCGGAATCTGCAGCGGTTTCTCTCGCAGATCTGGCAGTCTTAATGCTCTTTTTAGTGGTGCTGTGTAGATAGCTGAGGCCGCTAGCGCCGGTGGGAAATATGATTCAACCCGAATTCGTTTTTGCGCTGCTGGTTTGCGGGCTGAATATCTGCGCCAAATAGTTATATGGCTTGCTCTTAGTTGATCTCTCAACCATGACGGAATTACAGCCGCCTGGTTCATAATGATGGCGTAGTCGTTGTTATCTAGTTCTTTTATTGCTCTATTTATGGCTTTGTTGTCAAGCTTTTCTGCCTTTTGCGACCAGAGTGCCCTGATAGCTTTACCAGCATTGTCATCACCCAGTTTAGTTTTAGTGCCGCTGGCGCTGCGCAAATAGATGTAGTGGTTGCCTCGGCGAAACCTCGTGGAGCAGCCGGTGGTGAGGAATATTTGAGAATTTTCAAGAGTTTCTTGGCTGTAGCTATCTGTTCCTTTTCTTGCTTCTGATATTGGTTCTGATATTGGGTCTGATTCCTTTATAAATCCAGATTCCTTTATAGTTCGTGATTCCTTATTGTCTTTTGCAATTCTTGGAAATTTTCTCCCTGGGCCTAATCCCAGCTCTTCAGCACACTCTTGACCTGTTAGTACAATTTGATTGCCAAAACCTTTGGTTTTAGCTACTGCGATTTCGTAGTCAGAGTAGTCTAGTTTACGAGTTCTAGTGCTGACGAATAGCCCTCTTGCCAGTCGCTCAATTTCCTTCGACTTGACCATGCGCCAGAGCGTCTGATCAATGGCATTGCGCATTCCGCATTGCAGTACATCTTTGGTCCTGAATATTGCTCCTTCCGGCAAGCCCGCTATGTGGCGGCGGATTTCAGCTCGGCAACTAATTTGAGACGTCCTCATAGCTCCATCCTCCGCTTGGCTCTTAGATGTAATACGTAATTTTTTGGAAAAAAGTTCAACGGCAAAAAAAATTGCAGTTTTTCATTCAAACTAGCCCCAATCCAAGCCGTAAGAAATTCCGCCTGAATTTCTTACGGCTTTTTCGCTTACATCTTGAGAAATAAAAAAGGAATTTAAGATTTTGCAGAAATTGAACTTTTTTGAGACAGGTAGCTAATTTATGCCGGACTTTGCAACGGTTCGCTACCGTGCATCAACGCTTTGGCTCGCGACCGGGTATTCTAGGTAGATGAATTCCTCGGTTTCAGCCACTACATCAAGAAAAGACTATGTAGCGATTTTGATAGGTTTGCAGATTGCCATTTTCCTTTCGGCACTAGATCAGACCGTACTCAATGTTGCTATTCCAAAAATGGCACAGGCCCTGCATGGCTTTGATAAGTCAGCTTGGATAATCACTGCTTATTTATTATTTTCAACTATTGCCACTCCGCTCTCTGGCAAACTAGCTGATATCTACGGCGCCAAGTCTGTTTTGCTGGTGGCGACCTTCCTTTTTGGTTTGGCGTCAGTATTTTGCGGCAGTGCTGGGCTAATCGATCCACTGTTTGGTTGTGATGCAATTGATCAGTTGATTCTTGCCCGCGCTTTTCAAGGTATCGCTGGTGGTGCCATGATTGGTCTCTGTTTCATTTCCATCGGTGATTTATTTCCTGTGGCTGAGCGTGGCAAGTATCAGGGTTTTCTTGCTGCTGCCTTTATAGTAGCTGCCTTAGTTGGACCGGCTCTTGGTGGTTGGCTTACTGATAAAAACAGTTGGCGAATCATATTTTATTTGAATGTTCCACTTAGCTTAGTTGGCTGTTTGTTGTTTGCTTTGTCCTTCCCTGTCTCGCTAAGACCAAGAGCTAAGGCTGTTATTGACTATTCCGGAATATTGTTTTTTGTGCTTTTCATTGCCCCCATGATTCTGGCCGTTTCGGAAATTGGCAAGATGGGAGCCGTTGGCACAATTCCTCTAGTTGAACTTTGTTTTTCTGGGCTGATGTTTATAGCTTTTCTCTGGCGTGAGAGCTGTGCCCCAGAGCCGCTCATACCCCTGTCGCTTTTCTCTGACAGGTTAATTGCTATATCACTGTTGACCGTGTTTATTACAGGTATTGGCTTATTTGGCTCGATGCTTTTGCTGGCTATGATTTTGCAGCAAATGGTGGAAATGTCAGGAACTGCCTCGGGGCTGACTCTTACGCCTTTGATGGTAGTTGTTGCTCTAGCTAGTATTGTCGGTGGCTTTATTGTTGCCAAAACTAAGCGTTACAAGCTTCTGTGTATTCTTTCTCTTGTCCTCCTTGCGCTGGGAACCTCACTCCTTGCTTGGCACGTGCAAATTGGCAATTTGAAAATTGGCGCTTTGCTCCTTGACGCTGCCATTGGAGGCATTGGTCTAGGCCTGCTTTTGCCTGTACATACAATCTTGATTCAGAATGTTGCTCCCCCTGAAACCATGGGTGTAGCAACTTCGATGACTCAATTTTTCCGTTCTCTTGGTGGAACTATCGGTACTGGTTTGATGAGTGCTGTTATGCTAAGTCTAGTTCGGCAGGGAACACTGCAACAGGCTGTTGTTCAGGCTCTTGTTTTGTATGCCGTCACGGTTGTCATGGCTGTTGTGATCAATTGCTTTTTGCCCCAAGTGTCGTTGGATAAAAGTAGCAAAAGTAGCAAAAAATAGTGAATAGCTGGTCTAAGAAATAAAATGGGTAGGAAACAAATAGGCCCATAACAGTAGAATCGTGAAGCGACTTTGGTAAGGCCAATTAGGAATAGTCAAGAGTGAAGGCTTGGTGCGGTAGGCGAATAATTTCTTTGGCAGCTGTATTGCAGCTGGGATTATTTGCTGTTGATTTGCCTTCGGCGTCGGCCGCCTCTGAATATGTCAATCAGTGTGACGTTGGTCAGAAGCTAATGCTGCCAGTGCATTCTTGGACTAATCCTGATATGCCTGTTAAGGGCGTGATTGTGGCCCTTCAGGGTTTGATTTTTAGTGGAAAAATGTTTGGTAATTTGGCCACTCACTTTACAGAGAAAGGCTATATCGTCTATGCCAATGATATGAGAGGGTTTGGTGATTGGCGTACACCCAATCATGGTTTTGCTGGAGATAGCGGAGTTCATTTCGGGCAGAGCAAGGACGATATCACCAGTATTCTCAAGTTATTGCGCAAGAAGTACCCTGACAAGCCAATTTTTTGTGTAGGCGAGAGCTTCGGTGCCAATATGGCTATTTGGGAAGCTTCCACTGAGCCATCTTTGATGGATGGTTTCATTGCTTCTGGGGCGGTCTTTAGAACTCGCGTTCATCCGCGCCCTTTGTGGGTTAAGACTTTCTTTCAAGGACTTCACAACCCTGACAACAGCATTGATATCAAGCCATACATGCAGCCTATTCTTTCTGAAGACAAAGAGGTGGCTCTTGAATTGATGAATAACACTGAAACATCCAAAGAGATGAGCATTACTAACCTCATCAAGGCGGCTGTAACCAATAAAATTTCAGTCAAAGAAATTGCCAATATTCCAGAATCTATGCCAATTTTGCTAATCGCTGGTGAGAAGGATCGCATTCAGAAAACTGATACTCTCGAGGTTATGTTGCCTAAAATGGGCTCCAGGCAGACCTCGCTGGTTGTCTTTCCTGACAAAGGCCACATGCTTTTGGAGTGCAAGAAAATTGATGAAGAGGTCGGTAAAGTAATTGACAAGTGGCTGGATAGCCAGCAAGAGCAATTTGAGTTGAAGATAGCCTCACGAAACTGCACTCCGAGTTCTTCTGGAGTGACCAAAGCTGAAGAAACGGCTTCAAGTACTTCTGCGCTTTTGGCTAACCCTTCATCGACAGCTTCATCCAGTATAGAATCATCGTTGCCGGATTCATCTCCGGTAGACATGCCCGCTGACGCCTTTTCTCGGAACGAAGACGCGGTATCGTCTAACTAATCTGCTATCTGCTATTGTCTTGACGTCACTTCTGTCGACCTTGTTCGATATATTTGTGACGTTAGAATGGGGGAAGAATGACTGTGACCTTAGGTTTGAGTCTTGCACTAACAGTTTTGACTGTGCTTATTTCGATTGCGGGATTGCTTATTTTTCGTCGGCTTGACGGTCACGATGAGTTAAAAGCGCAGCATGAAGTCACTGACCCGTATTCGCAGTTTGTCGGTATGCTCTTTGCCGTACTGCTGGGATTTATGGTGGCAGATGCCATGCAAAGATTTTCACTCGCTCGCCAAACGGTTGAGCAAGAGGCTTCTTCTTTGGGAAACATTTTTCGCCTTGCCGATGCTTTGCCTGAGCCCAGTCGGAAGAAAGTTCAAGGAACATGTTTGCACTATGCAGAAGAAGTGATCAAGGCCTGGCCCCTGTTAGCGCAGAAAAAAACCAGCCCAGAGGCATGGACCACCTATCGTGAGCTCTGGAAAGAGTGCACTACCTACGAGCCAGTGACAGCGCGTGAAACCAATGCCCAGGCGGCAATGTTGCCCTGTATGGCAAGTCTTGGCGATAGCCGTCGTTTAAGAGTAGATGCCTTGCACAATGGTATGTCACCAATTCTCTGGGTCATCCTTGGTGTGGGCGGTTTGGCCACGATCATATTTACATACTTTTTTAGTTGCAATAATCTCTATGTCCAAATGGTCATGGTGGCTATTGTTAGCTTGGTGATTTGTTTAAATATCTTCCTGCTGGCTTGCTATGACGATCCCTTCTCGGGCGACATAATGGTTCAGCCCACAGCATTTGAAACCCAGGTGAAGCTATTTAAGTTAGAGCTTGAGCCCGGCGCCAAAGTAGAATTCAACTAGGTTTGCGAGATCTGGTTTGTTGCTAACTTAAAGCTTGAAAGGGCCCCGATCGGGGCCCTTTCGTTGTTTAGGTCTGTTACTGGGACTTATCCCTTCTCGCAGCAGCTAGCGCATTCTAAGCAAGACTTGATGCAATCAGCCAGTTTGGGATCGTTCATGTCTTTGCACATTTGGGCGCATTGTTTGCAAATTTCACTGCAAACCGCCATGATTTTTGAGCTGTTGGCTGACTTGCGTGATTGAAACTCTGCTGAGGTTTTGCAAGATGAAATGCAGTCTTCCAGAATTTGTATGTTCTTCGCTTCGGCGTATTTGCCACCTTTTTTCTTGAAGTAAGAGAGGGTTTTCTCGCATTCTTTTTGGCACTTGCTGCATTCCATTGAGGTGGTACAGCAGGCTGCTTTGCTGGCGGCGGCCTTGTCACCGGCTAGGGCTGGTGAAAATAAACCGGGAGCAAAGGCGAAAACGAAGGCGGCAGCAAATAGCATCATAAATAGTTTTTTCATGACTAAGATCCTTATTTTGAAATGTAAAAGCACTGACGATGCAGTTCGTGGTAGATACTGCTATCGAGTTTGTTTGCGCTGAATAAAAATATCCAGCCGGCTTTTTAGATCAAAAGTGATCTCTTCAAGATGTAGAGGGGCTGTGGAGTGGCCAGTAATTGATTTGACAGCAATCTAGGGCTGAAGTCTTGTAGAGCCGCTGGACTGCAAGTGAGCCAATCAGTGACAACAGGCTTGGCTGTACCTCTGATGGCGATGAATTTGGCGCTTTGATTAGATTGAACGCCGCTTTCTAGATTACCGGGCTCGACAGGAGCGGGGCTGCAGCAGCAGGTCTTTTCGACCTTGCAACAGTCCATTGTGCTATGGCTTTCGGCCATGCTGCAAATTGCTGAAATTTCAGCTGACGGCAGTGCCAGTGCCCGCAGAGGAGCAATCGCCGTGAGCACGAAGGCTAGGCAGAGAAGGAAGAAATTCTTACGTAGAAGCGATTTTTTCACTGCACTCTCTATCTCAACTATTTGATTGTACCCTTACTCAAAATAATTAGCTGAAAATTGTTTGGGTAATGAAATTGATACCTATTGCAATTTATGTCTATTGCAATTTACGCCAGCTGTGAAATTTATCGGCACTGCTTGGAAAATTCCTCTCAACAAGAGTTACTCCAGGCTGTAAAGGCTCCATTTGCTATTTTTCGTTTTAGCTATTAGCTGCGGCTCTGTTTTAAACCACTTCAGGCTTTCCATAACTTCTCGCGGCACAAGCAGCCAATGGGGTTTTTTGCCACTGGCTAAGTATTTATTCGCCTCTGCTGGGTCGCGTAAAGCTTCCACTCGGCGATGCAAAAAATATGATAGAGAAGGTGCTTCCACCACGACTGTGGCAATATCGGCGTGTGCTGCTTTGATGCGCCAAATAAGCTCTTCAAAAGGCTGCTGGCGCTCTTTGTAGAAGGCGATATTGGCTTTTGGTACAAGTAGTGCTGTTAGGGCAATCGTCAGGCCTGTGAGAACCGCCAGGGCCTGTTTCCTTTGGTTGCGTACCGCTAGATACAAATAGTAGATCGCGGCGACAAAGGCACCGGCAAGTGTGGCTCGGCTGTCAATGAGGAATACTTGGACCCAACCGTGGGCCGAGCTGCCGGCGAAGAAAGCACCAATTGTGGTGGCGATAATTAGCAAGGCGCTGGCAATAATAATTTTGCTGGTTTTTTTGTTGTGCTCACGACTTTCGCCCTCAAGTTTGGCCAGGGCTGCTGCAATGAGTACCGCAATGGGCGTTAGTCCGGGCAATATGTAGGTGGGAAGTTTGGTCTTAATGGCACTGAAGAGTACTAAAACAAAGACAGCCCAGATAGCCATGAAAAACAGATAAGCTGTGCGATCGCTCAGATGTTCGCGATTTTTAAAGAGCTTTTTGCACTGTTCTATTTGTTCTTGCCGCGCTGATTTCTGTACCAGGGTTTTTACCAAAGCAGTCAGGGGCGCGATCGCCATCAAAATTAGCACTAGGCTCCAGGGAAAAAGACCGCCTAAGACCACGGGAATGTAAAACCAGAAAGGCTGTTGGTGGTTGACCGTACCGACCATTCGACCGAAGTTTTGAGTAATGAAGAAGTCTTGGAAGAAAGCACCATTGGTACCGATGGTGGCCATTGTGTACCAGGGGATATTCACAATGGCAATTATTGCCAAGCCTAGAAACGGGCGAGCATCAAGAATCTTCCGCAATAGACCTGAGAGCTTAGTTGTTAGCAGTAAGTAGAGTCCATAAATTGCGCCGACAATAATAACGGCAATGGGGCCTTTGCAGAGAAAGGCTAGGGCAAGGGCCAGGTAAGCAATCAAGCAGGCAGAGAAACGGCGGGATTTTTCGAAGTGAAAGAGAGCAAAAAGTGCTGTGGCCATCAGGGCCGCTAGAGGCATGTCGGTCAGTGATACGTGGCCAATAGCGCTGGCCAGGGGGAAGGCCATAAAAATCAAGCCGGCAATGATTGACTGTTTGCGGCTGAGGTAGGGCAAAGAAAAGAAATAAGTGGAAAGCCCTAAGAAGACGCCGCTGAGCGCGCTTACGAGCCTTCCGGCGAAGGGATTTACCCCTAGTAGATGGTAAGTGCCTGCCACCGACCAGAAGTAAAGAATAGGCTTGTCTAGCCATGGTTTGTAGTTTTGCAGTGGTAGCAAGTACTGATTGGTTTCAAATAGCTCTCTGCCAGATTCAATAAAGAAGCTGTCGGTGGGGTCAAGAGGCCCGTAGCTGCCGAGCCAAGGTAAGTAAAGCAATAGTCCAACGGTTAGCAGTACTACTGGCGTAGTCAGGTCGGTGCTAATGGCAGTGCCGTTGGCATTGCTGCGGCTGCTTACTTCTGAATTAGCGGGAGTGGCTTCGGCACTCTCGGTTTCGGCGCTTTCGTCCATGGCTTTTGCTAGGGCTTCCTTGTATGTCGCTCTTAAGAGTGATCGTCTGCATAGATTACTATTTTGCTTGCATTGCTGCTCTGCTCACATAGATTATCAGCTTGGCAAATCTTGCCAAGTAAAACTATAGCGATTTGCCGTGGCAGCGCTTTCTCCGTCCTCAAAAGTGTCTACTGAATGCTAGACAAAAGATCCGCTAAGTGACGGATGTGCCGATCACTCTAGTAAGGCTATGTTGGTAATGGAGAGTGTTAAACGGAGGGGCTGCAAATGAAATTGGCAAAAGTATCTGACTTCTTTTTGGTTTACTGGCATAGCCTCATCGGTGTAATTGAGGCAGCAGGCGAGCGTGCCGAGCGCCGTAGGAGCGCAAGGGTGACTGGCAACAGAATCAAGGCTCTTACGAGAGGGGCCTACGAACATGTTGTTTCTACTTTCGATTATCTGCCTACAGAAGAGTTTCTTCCTGCTGGCGAGCACTACCTTGGTGAGAGCGAGACAGCCCTGGCTGCTGTTCCTGCCTTGCATCGCTTTCGTGAAGTGCTAGGAGTTGACCCTGTGGTTCCTGTCAGAGCCAATAGCGAAAAACCACTCTCACATATCAGTCAATATCGCTTGGCTGCTTATGTTGCTGGACTTCCAGTGCAGCAACGAGCCGCTGTATATGGTGGCGCTCTCAGCTATCAGTAGAAGTATCTAGAGTTTCTGTCCTTTAGTTTTTAGTGATTTTCAATGAGGAATGCTCATGAATGCTTGCAACGTCTGCGATTGGTTTTTGATTGGCTGGTTCAGTGTAAAAAGAGTATTTGCTTTGCAGAGTGAGAGGGGTGACCGCTTTGAGAGCGCCAAAATCACGCATACTCGCCTCAAAGCTATTACAAGCAAGAAGTTCGTGCCAGTAGTGTTTGAGTCAATACCAGAAGGAACATCTCTACAGAATAGTGGTGTAAAGAACAATGGTATTCCTCACCTGCACGAGTTCAAAGAAGTACTTGGGGTAGATCCGATTGTACCTATGACTACCGACCGCGAAAAACCGTTGTCACATATCAGTCAGTATCGCTTAGCTGTTTATGTCTCTGGTTTGTCAGAGCGTCAAAAAGCCCTTGTCTATGAAGATTTAACTAGTTCGGCCCAGTGTGCCTGAGAATGGCTGAGAGGTTTTCGTTTATTTACTGCTAACAGAACCTGTAGATGTTGCCCTGAGAAAATTTTGTTGAGAGCCTGCACTCGTGCTGCAGGCTTTCCTTTTTGGACTTCTAACTTGGAATTGGTAATATACTGCTGCTGTGATCGCAGTAGTTATCAACCATCTAGTTGGGCCTTCTCTTGACCAAGAAAATTAGTGTTCTCATCGTCGAAGATAATGAACTGATGCGCCAGGGGCTGTCAGCAGTGCTGGAGCGCGATGGCGAGTTTGAAGTTTTGGGCGAGGCCGAAGACGGTGTTTCTGCCGTAGAAATGGCCAAGAACCTCAAGCCCGATGTGGTGATTATGGATATTGGCTTACCGCTGATGAACGGTATCGATGCTACGCGGCTAGTTAAACAGGCCCTACCACAGGTCCACATTGTCATGCTTACTTCGCACGACAATGACAACGAAATTTTTGCCGCACTTTCAGCGGGAGCCGCTGGATATTGCTTGAAAGATTGTGCTTCAGAGCGAATTAGGACAGCTGTGACATCTGTTTCTCACGGCGCCGCCTGGATAGATCCACGAATTGCTCATAAAGTTTTGCAGGCATTTGAAAATCCAGCGCCACGAAAGCCCGTAGCTGGTCAGGTGCCCCTGCCTCCAAGCGAACTGCTGTCGCAAAGAGAACGTGAAGTGCTCAAGTTAATGGTTGATGGCGCCACCAATAAGGAAATTAGCGAGAAGTTGATTATTAGCGTTTCTACGGTGAGAACTCATGTGGAGCATATTCTAGAAAAGCTTGCTGTAACTGGAAGAACAGCCGCAGCTATCAAGGCGATGAAAGAAGGCTTAATATAGACGGCTTGACTAGTTCTAGAAGCTCTAGCGCGCAGCTGGCTCCAAGCGCTGTCTTCGGCCTACTCTTCAGGTTTTGGCAGGCTCTCAACATAGGCCTGTAACTGTGTGCTTGTTACCCGGGCGCGAGATGGGATGGCTTTGATAATTCCGGGGATTTTTGAACCACTTTGAGTCAATTGTTGATTTGCACCTGAAGCCGTTCTTTTATCTGTGCTTGTTCCAGCTGAGTGTTCGGCTGATGCCGGTAGTCGTGTATTAGATGTGGTACCAGGTTTAGTTCCTGATTTCGGTGCTGTTACTGCTGGCCAATCACTAGCCGAATCGTCCTCTCTGCCAAACCAGTATTCGCGGTTGCTTTCAGCTGGCTCGCTGTCGCTAGCTACCTGTCGTATTTTTTCCATGTAGCACTGCCTATAGCCAGTGCCGTCAAGTGCTTGCAGGCGATTTTCCGACATCCTTGCGCCGTCAAACTTTTTGTCTTTCGTCGCAGCCGATGGTCCGTTTTTAACCGCCTCGGGGTTTGAGCCCGGCTGAAGATTGGGCTCTGGTTCATTGTTGCAGACTGGTTTTCTGGTCAGTTTAGCAACCAGATTGCAAATTAGATTTTTGAGAGTAGTCCACATGCCCGTGCATCATCTCTTGGGTTTCTGCTGATCATTTCATACCCTATTTTTATGCCTATTAGGATATATTTTTTGCTGTATTGCTGTCTATTTTTTATCGTTCGTACTTGTGTTTGTTGGCACAGGAAGTAAAAAGCTGAAGGTCGTTCCACCATTGGGGCGGGCGATGCAATCAACCACGCCACCGTGTGCCTCGATTATGCGGCGACAAAGATAAAGCCCAAGACCAGTACCTGGAGCATGTCTTGTTGATTTTGCGCGGGCGAAGCGTTCAAAAAGTAGTTTTGCTTCTTCTTTTTTTATGCCCTGACCGCTATCTTGAATTTGCACAATAACCTTGCTGGCAGCTAGTTCTACTGAAATGCGAATCTCGCCTTTGGCCGGTGTAAATTTAATGGCATTGTCGAGTAAGTTGAGAATTATTCTCTTTAGATCTTGCCGGTTTATCGCTAAGTCAATTTCAGGCACATTGCTATTGAGATTTACTCGTAGTTCTTTGCGCGCATAAATTGGATTTAGCTCAGTCATGCACTCACGGCAAAGCTTTACCAGCGAAGTTTTGTCGCTGCTTGTTGTAGCTACTTTGCCACTTTCATAACGAGCAACGCTGAGTAAATTGTCGACCATGCCTAGAAGGTCTTTGAGCGATCGTCTAGTGGTATCAAGAATCTTACGGTAACTATTTGGTAATTCTCCATAGATGCCCTCAGAAGCTTGCTTGGCCGTCATTTCCATGGCGATAAGCGGAGTGCGCAGGTCGTGGGTGACTGTGTAGACAAATTCTTCTAGCATCATGTTGCGCTCTAGTAGCTGCCTCTGCAGGGTTACCATACGCACCCCCGACTTTACTCTCGCTTTGAGTTCTTCTGCATAGAAGGGTTTGACCATATAGTCATCGGCACCGCTATTAATACCGGCAATGATGTTTTCTCTTAGCCCGCGAGCAGTGAGGAACATGATGTAGATATGTCGACCGCGCGGGTCTGACCTGAGCTTACGGCAAAGGTCGACGCCGCTTATTTCGGGCAGCACCCAGTCGACGATGATAATGGCTGGTTCGTATCGTTCGAAGCATTCCCAGGCTTTATTGCCGTCATTGCAGACAAATGTCTCAAAGCCCTCTTGCTTCAAGATCAAATCAAGTAAATTGACTGATTTTTGATCTGAATCAGCAATCAGAATGCGTGGTTTGGGGCCTTTCATGATGCGATTGTAGCTCAATTTAGCTTCCTTTTGTGGCTAGTAGCAGACCGGTCTACTGCTCGCTGGCCAAAAAAGCAAGGAACAGAGACGGTCGCAGACTTGAGACTTTGTCGCGGCCCTTAGTTCCGTAAAGCTTAACGAAAAGTTCGGTAGCGCTGATTGGCTCGCTGGTCACTAGTCGATTAGTCAAGTAAGATTGGTCCACCTTTAAGCTCAGCCTGGTGGCACGCTGGTCAGTACTCACAAGGAGCAAGAGTCTGAAAATAGGAATATTGATAATCGGCTCTTTGTTTTGGGATGACGGCCAAGACGATATCCGCAAGAATTGGAGAGAAGACCGCCTTTTCGTCAAAGAAGCAATGGATGTTGCCGCTCCAATTCGTTATGGACGAAAATCTAGTAGTCGTGGTGACACTTATACAATGGTGCTGTCGATGAAGGCGCAGCTTGGTCGCGCCAAGCTGGTTCCGTGTGCTAGGGCAATCAATGACAGCAATGATTTGATCAATGAAGCTGTGCATTTATGGCGGGCTGAATCACAAAGGATGAGTGATTCAGCGGTTTCTGATACTTGGGGCTGTGCTGCTCTAAAGATTAGAGACGGTGTGGTTTGTCCTGATGAAATTAAGGCGAAATGGGCTCAGGTCGCCCAAGATAAAGCAAAGCATTTCAATATTAGGCACGCCCATGATGAATTGCCGCTGTTAGATAATTCCGGAATATTGCAGATGGCTTGGCCGACAAAAGCTGATGGCAAGCCAGTGTTAGAAGTTGACGCCCTTTTAGTTTCGACCAATCAACCAACTCTCACGGCAAGAAATGAGTATGCAGACCCATACGACATTGCTAGAGCGTGGCTTAGATGTCCGGAGCACGACCATTACTTTTACAAGAACAAAGAGCACGGCATCAAAACATTTGAGGATGACACTATTTTAGAAGAAATATGGGCGGCCCATCACGGTGGCTGCGGTGGGCCAATTGTTTGTTAGAGAGTGAATAATAGACCGGTCTACTATTGCATAAGCAAAAAAAAGAGGAGGCGAACAGTAGCACCCAGACTGTTGTCTGAAATGCACTGTTCGCCTCCTCTCTGCAACTAAAACAAAATGATTTTGGCTATTTCATTTTGGGCTTTGAGCTACCGGCTTAGACTTTCAGCTACTTGCTGAAGGCATCGCGCACTGAAACAGTGTCCAGGGCGGCGATACGTTCGCGCAAAAAGGCTGACGCTTCGTCGTCGGTTCGCTTACTTCCGTCTGCTTTGGTGAAAAGTTCGGTAGTGCTGATCGGCTTGCCGGTCACAACTACAGCTTTTCTCCTGAACAAAGGGAAAGCCAAAAGAACTAGGCCGAACTGCACAGGTCGATCGAATTTCGATAGCCAGGGCCCCGGGTAACGGCCATAGCGAATGTAGTTGGGCACTACGTAGACTTCTGTGCCTAAACGCTCAGCGGCGCTGCGGGCGATGATGGCTACGCCGTTTTTGAACGGGCCCATTGTCGGGGAAAAGTTGGTAAGACCTTCCGGTAGAACGACCAGTGTTTCTTTGTTGACGACCATCTCAATAGCAGCTGCACGTGTGCGTGCACCACCATCTCTGATTTTGTCGGTGGCAGTGAAAATGCCACCACGTGAGAGCCAAACTCCGAGCAGCCCCCCAAAAGCTGTCATCACACGGTCAGTAGCCATGTAACGCGCAGGGCCCAGGATGAGCTGGGGCATGATGACGGCGTCAGCCCAGTGTGGGTGATTAGCCGTGATGATGCGGGGTCCGATGAGATTGTCGAGGTTCTCTCGGTCAAGAAATTTAATTGCACCTACCTGGATGTTGGTCAGAGCCCGCGCCACTTTCAGCAAACGTGCCGTAGCGACGGGGCCGGCCGGTGGAGCTACATAGCCGCAGGTTGTCACATTTGCGATTTCGTCTTTATGGCGCTTGCGCAGGGAAGCCATGTAGGTCTTGTAGATCGTCAGCAGCGCGGCTATCGCCATCAGTGCTAACAAAGCTGTGTAAACCATGTGTGTGTCCGTGAATTGAAATACCTGGTTAGAGAAGAGGAAGGATGCCGCTGTAGCAGACAGCCAAACAGACTGGCTGCGATAAAGAGCGGACCTCAATTGAGATCCGCTCTTTGTTGGCAGGTAGAAACTGAGCTAACGCCGGGCGTTAGTTACGAAAACCACCGATGCGCGTCAGCAGGGCGCTGGTCTCGGCCAGAGCGCGCTTGGTGTTGTGGTAATTGCGGGCGGCCACCGCTTCTTGCGCGTCGGTCAGCAGAGTGCGCAACTGCGCCACTTCTGCCTGATTGCCATAGACGCCTTCGGTGCTGGCCGTCAGCTCAGCAGCGTAACGCACGGCATTGTCTGCGTAGAACAGCGCGGCTTCCCAGTCGGTGAGGAAGCGCAGGGCGCGGCAGAGAACATGGGAGTTGGCATTTCCGGCCAGGTGGTTGAGGGTGACCAGGCGCTGCAGGGTGGTGCGTTCGCTGCAGGTGTCGCTCGGCGCCAGGGTGGCCGCTTCTTTGCGAATCACCACCAGGGTCTCGACGAACAGCCTGATTTCCTTCACCGGCGTGGGCAGGTTCACTGCCTCGTAGCTGTGGGTGACGAAACGACGGTGCAGAGTGTCGAGGTGCCCGGAGACGAAAGCGACGGTGTCGATGGCCGCCGAATTGTCCTTGCTGCTGCCAGGCGCAGGTGCCCCAGTCAAACGAGCAAGCAACGCCGCCGTCGCTTCACGCATCTGGCTGAGCCACTGGCCGTGCATCTTGGTGAAGTTGCCGCACTTGAGGGCGAGGTCTTCACTGTAGGTGGCAGCATCGAAAATGATGCCGAGCAGGCGAGAGTTGACTGCTGATGCGATGTCGCGCTTCTGTTCGGCCGAATCGAGCTGGGAGGCTGTGTTGATCCAGACGAGGGCGACGTCGAGTTCACGGTGAGAGCGGGCCTGGTCGGCTTGCTCTATCAGTTTCGACGTGGGCTGGGGAGCCGAAGTCGATGGGTGAGAAGTAGTCATAATTTACCTATCGAGAACATGTTGTCCGCCTGACTTGGTCGAGGAAAGACAACTGGTTGATGGTTTACATGCACAACTTTCGCGTTAACGAAGAGCGGCGCATGTGCTGGGGAGAAAGCTTGCACCTCTGACTATTAGCCAAAAAACGCTAACCTCGAACATAACAAACAAACTAGGTATCGGCCTTTCCTCCGCGGTGAGGCGCAGGGTGAGCGAATTACTAGCTGTGAGTGTGTGTTTAGGTCAGGTGTTTATTGGTTCTTAAGTCGAGAAGAAAGTTGAAGGTACGCGCAGAATCTATCCTAGCCAGTACTTGAAAATCACCGTTTAGAAGTAAAGATGTGTCTAATGCAGATAAGAAGCGCTAAACAAGTGACTTTGAGTTGGTGGATGTCAAGATGGCGCAGCTGCGAGGGGGCGTTTTGTAAGCATGCTCAGTCAGTTGCGCTAACCGCCAAAAATGGCAGTTTTTACTCTCTTTTAAACAGTGATAATCAAGAGCTTATTAGAGTTTAGCCATAGTTTTCAAGAACGCTGTATTTACGCTCTCTATTTTCTATAGGCTCATGAAGTCATATCTCACTCTTTCTTTCATCACAGAAATCCCGAACTCATAATCTAATCCTCCAGCGCGAACTTATTCTCTGAAGTTATCACTTCAGGGTTGAGCCATGCTTTTGGAGACTGAGGGCGGAATTAAGTGCTGATCTGATTTGGTGTGCTGATACGAACAAGTAATCTCACGCGGACATTGCTATGGACGGCTCTGTCCAACGAAAACTTCTTCTAGGAGCCCATATGTTTACCAGATTCAAGACAAGCCTCCGCACGGTGGCTATCATCGTTGCGTTTGTATGTCTTGGCCTGCTTTCCCAAGGTGGAGGTTTGGCCACTGAACTGCTGACGCGCTTCCAGGCCTCCGATCTCGCTGGCCTCAAAGACAAACTCATGCCCATCGGCGTCAACTTGCTGATCGGCCTGCTCTTTCTCTCTATCTCGTATTTGTTCTATCGCCCTTTGCGTCTTGCTCTGCAGAGCGCTCTTGAGCGTGCTGGTGCAAGCCCGCGTGGCAAGACTATGTTGCTGCGCACCATGCAACTGGGCTACTGGCTCGTGGTTGTCTTTGTGGTGGCCAGCGTGGTGGCACCCGACATCCTCAGCAAGCTCTTTCTCGGCGCCAGCATTCTCTCTGCGGCCATCGTCTTGTCGCTGCAAGGTGCTGCTGGCGACCTGCTCAGCGGCATCTTCCTCAATGTCACCAAGCGCTTCCAGCCTGGGGACAACATTGAGGTGATCGGCATGGACAAAATCAAAGGCAAGGTTGTCGATATTGGATACCTCTCCACCATCGTCAAGCTGGCTGATGGCGAGGTCACCATCCCCAACAAAGATTTGTGGAGCAAACCCGTCAAGGTTGTTGCAGAAACAAAACCGGTTTCGCAAATCATTCTTCCGCCTGGCTACGACCCCAAGCGTGAAGGCACTACCAGCCGCTTCAAGTAGCGGCCTAACCTCTGGCGTGAGCCAGAAATAAATTCAAACACGGAGATCAAAATGAAACTCAAAGTTATCAACGTCGACAGCCTTGTCGCCGTCAAGGCTGATGTACTCCTGGTTGGCTGCTTCGAAGGCGAAGTCGCCAACTCTCTTTCCGGCAATGATGCCTCCCTGACCCAGTTGGCTGTCGCCACTGGCAACGGTCCTGCCAATCAGGCTGAAGCCGAGGGCTTCAAGGGTGCCGTTGGCGAGACCGTGGTGCACTTCGCCGGCACCCAGCTCGGTGCCAACAAGGTGGTCCTCTTCGGTCTTGGCGCTCGTGGCAAAGCCACCATCGCCAGCTTCCGCAAGGCCATCACTGCTGCGCTGAAGAAGGCCAAGGGCCTTGGCGCCGAGCATGTCGCCTTCGCTGCCCTCGACCCTGCGGCCGTGGCTGGCAGCGATGCCTTCACCGTCGGTCAGGCCCTGGCATCCTATGCCGGCATGGTCGACTATGTCATCAACCACCAGAAGACTGCGCTGGCCGGCCACAAGCCCGAGAAGCGCTTCAAGAAGCTGCATCTGGTGGCCGCCCTCGACTCGTTCACCGAGTTGGCCCGCGGTCTCAAGGCCGGCTTCCAGGTGGCGTCGGCTGTCAACCTCGCTCGTGACCTCTCGAACGAGCCGGCCGGCACTCTCACCCCCACCAAGCTGGCCGCTGTGGCCAAGTCGGTGGTGGCTGGCAATGACTGCCTCTCCATCAAGGTGTTCGACCACAAGCAGCTGAAGAAGATGGGCGCCCATGCCCTGCTCGCAGTGGCCCAGGGCTCCGACGAGAAGCCGCGGCTGATCGACATCGTCTACAGCCCGGCCGGCAGCAAGGAGAGCGACCCTGTCGCCCTTACCCTGATCGGCAAGTCGGTCACCTTCGACAGCGGCGGTCTCGACATCAAGGCTGCCGATGGCATGCGCCACATGAAGCGCGACATGTCTGGCGGTGCCGTCACGCTGGCCGCCATCCAGGCCATTGCTGCCCTCGGTCTCAACATCAAGGTGCGCTGCGTCATGGCTGCCACCGAGAACATGATCAACGGCAGTTCCTACAAGCCTGGCGACGTTCTGCAGACCATGAAGGGTCTCACCGTCGAAGTCGACAACACCGATGCTGAAGGCCGGCTCACCCTGGCCGATGCCATCGAATACGCCAAGCGTCAGGGCGACACCACCATCATCGACCTGGCCACCCTCACCGGTGCCGTCAAGATGATGACCGGCGACGTCGGTGCCTGCGTCTTCGGCAACAACGACGACTTCACCAACCTCGTCTTCGGCAGCGCCACGGCCCAGAACGAGCGCGTGCTGCCTGTGCCCATGTGGGAAGAGTTCAAGGACGCCAACCGTTCGGACATGGCCGACCTGAAGAACTCGGGCGGCGCTCCTGGTTCGACCACGGCGGCCTACTTCCTGCGCGCCTTTGCTGGCGAGGAGATCAAGTGGTGCCACATGGACATCGCCGGCGTCGCTTTCCGTGACCGCGAGCTGGGTGCAGACCCGCGCGGTGCCACGGGCTACGGCGTGCGCACTCTGGTGGAGCTGGCAACGCGCCTGGCTGCTCAGAATAAGGCCCGTTCGCTGGACGCCTGAGTTCAAGAACTCAGGTTCAGGCGGATAACTGGTGGAGCCGCGAGATTAGCTCATTGACGACAGCCTTAATCAGTTGGTCCACTGGGCCAACTGTGGTTCCCTCAATGCCGCGACTCTTGCGCTCCACCAGCCAATCGAGGAAGAGCACCCGGCTAAGCGCTTCGGCGTAAGGTAAGGTGGCGACAACGTCTTTTTCTTGGCGGCCTGACTCGAAGCAGTAAGACTCAATCAGCTCGTTGCGGTAACGCTCGAAGCCACCGTTTTTGTGATGAGCCATGGTCAACGTGGCGATATCCATCAGCGGTACGCCCAGGGCTGTAAACCATGACCAGTCGATGATAAACAAGCGTTGTCCGCGAAGGATGATGTTTTCTGCGTAGAGATCGCCGTGAACAAGCGATATCGTCTCTCCTGCTAGGGGCTTGGCTAAGACATTAGCCAGCTTGAGCAGGAGGGTTTTTTCTTCGTCGCTGATGAGCTGCCAGTTGGCTAGTTTTTCAGCAAAAGTGGAGACAAAGGTTTCATAGTCGATTGGTGAGAGGCAGCGCAAGATTCCAAGTTGCATCAGCTCGTCTGTGCGATAGGAATATGAGCGGTGTGTCTTTGCCAACTCTTCGCCAATGCGGCGGGCAATCTCCGGAGAGCCTCCGCTGCGGTCTAGGGCTTCTCGACCCAAATCTTCCATGAACATGGCAGTCACCTGACCCTGGTGAGCGGCCATGAAAAGTTGTGGAGAATTGGAAATCGATGGTATCAAGATGCGCTCGTGCAAATCTTGCTCTACATCCCAGGGCGGCAATACCAGTTTGTAAATCAGAGACTGCGGCAGAGCATCCTCGAGCTCAATGCGCTCGACATAAGAGAGGTCTCGGTGGCGAAGCAATTCGCGACTTTTGACAGTTACTGCTTTGCCGTAGAACTCCTGTAGCCAGCTTGTCAGCCTTTCTTCACCCACCGGCGTCAGTAGATCGAGAGAGCCATCTTCGCCCAGTGCTAACTGGCCTTGATTGCTGTCAAGATTCGGCTCTGCTGCCGACTTAGGTGTTGAGTCTGGTGTTGATTCTGGCATTGGTTTTGCTGTTGGTTCTGGCATCGAATTAGTGATTCCCCTGGCTCCATTTTACTCTCGTGACAAGGTCTTGCTCAGGCGCTCGACCTCTAACTTCTCATTTCTGCACTAAAAACATAGGTCAAATTTTCTTGCCCATCCAGGGCATTAACCTCAACCACGGAGATATCTTATGGACGGACATGATGGCGGACACGGCGCAGACCTTGGCGTAGGCCATGGTCACGGCGTCGATCTTGGCTTTGGTAGCCACGATCATGGAGTTTCACACGGCTTTGACCACGACGGCAATCACGCCGGTCATGTCACTGCCGAAGCAATGATGGTGGCCCATAGCCACTGTCACAGTCACGATGGCATGGTCGGCCACTTCGGCAATGACATCAGTATGGCCGACCTCAGCCACGGTCACATCGGCGGCTGGAGTCACGGCGAAGGCATTGACCCGGCCAAGGCGCAGCGCATCAAGCGTATGCTCGCGGCGGTGGAAAAGGCCAAGGCCGACCCCCAGCGCCGTTACTACGGCGCACACATCGTTGGTCACGGCTACATCGATGTGGCTGAAATCTTCAGGCGCGCGGCCCTGCAATCGGGCATGATGCGAATCTGCAACACGGTGGCCAACTTCAACCCCGTTGATCTGACCGACACCGTGATCAGCGATTGGAGCCGCTTCACGCCGCCTTACTCGCGCAGCAGCACGCCGGCTGGGTATTACCCCAACGCCGCCGGTCTGACGCGGGTCTTCAAGCAGTACTGGCAGGTGGCTGACCCGAGCCCCTGGTGGAATCCTTGGGCTGGCAAGGCCAAGTTCGATCGCACCAAGTCGACTTATGTCGAAATCAGCATCGTTACCTGGTTCTTCGCTGACATCGGCGACTACGAGACTCGTATCGACATCACTGTGGTGTCGTTGCCGGTGCTCGACCAGACCGACAAGGTCTGGGGGCGTCGTCGCACGCCGCTGGTGCAGCACCAGGAGGCGGCCGAGAAGGTTTGCCACCGGCTGTTCGAGGCCCTCAAGGCCGCTCCTCCGAGCGCCTATGTGCTGGCCAAGCGCAGCAAGATCGTCGCCCAGAAGGCTGAAGAGATTCGGCAGGCCGAAGCGCGCCAGCAGGCGAGCCAGCCCCGTGCCCCCAAAGCTGGTCAGTCGGGCGCTGATCTCGACTCGCTCTTCGGGGTCACCGACCCGCTGGAGAGTGCACCTGCTCCGGTGACCCCAGCCAAGGCCGACGCTGGTGCTGCTTCTAGCAGCCCGGTTGTGGCTCAGCCTGTCGCGGACGAAAAGATGGTGCCCGTCCAGGTCACCATTCCGCCGCCGCGCATGCGCAAGCCTGATCAGGAAGCCTGATCGTGTTAATGGGAAGGTGGCGGAGCTTCTGCTCTGCTGCCTTCCCGTTTTTTTTCAACATCAAAGCGCTATCACTTCTCTCTGGGCTTAGCGCTCTGACAATAGGACAAATAGATGAGCCCGCATAAATTCATGCGGTTTCTCGTGCTGCTGTTGCTTCTTGCTGTAACTGCCGGTGGTATTACCTACGAGCAGTTCTATCGACAAGACTGGTTTGGATTTGCCCCCCAGACCGCTGAATCTGCAGCACAAGGAGGCGCTAACAACGCATTGAAAAATCGCGTATCGAAAACCAATATATTCCCTTTTCTGCAAGGCATGCTCAACCAGCTGCCTTCGCCTACCAACCTTGATGCCAATCGTTTCGACCAGGTTCTCGGCATTGACGCCGGCAACTATCTGCGCACAGCACATGTGAGCAGGATTGAGGTCAAGGGCGATTTGTTCAGCCTCGCTCTCAGCCAATCTGTGACGACCAATCTCAATGGTCAAGCCGATTTGAGAGTGGCGCAAAAGGTGACATTTAACTACCAGAAGGTCGTAAGCCCAGCGGGAAGCCGCATCGTCTTGAGCAATATTGACGGTGTTGAAGTCAAGGCAACCTGGCTCCTGGGCTGGATGACAGTCAGTCAAGTAGAGCTTTCGCTTGACGCCGCCGGTAATACCGTGCTGGTCGTCACAGTGAATACCTTCTTTGGCAAGACTGAGCGCACTTTCACCATTGGTCCTGATGGAAAACCTCGCAAATAGGAGTGCAATTCATGGATCCCAACATTTTCAAGCCGGGCTATCGCATCGAAATCAAAAACGAAGCCCAGGCCCGCATCTACCGGCGTGTTTTGATCGCCAAAATTGTCGTTCAGCTCATTCTGCTCGGCGGCCTCTTGGCGCTGAGCGGCTGGGACTGGAAGATGTTCTTGGGCGTCGCTGCCATCGCTACGGTCTGGCAGTTTGGCCCGGCGCTCTGGCGTAAGTTCAAGCATCGTCAGGCGCAAGCCTGATGGCGGCCGCAAGTTCAACGTCAACGGCCAGAAAAGTTCTCTTGATTGAGGACGACCTCTCGCTGGGCGAATTGCTTGTTCTCTGTTTGACCCGACACAGCCAAGTGACTGTGTCGTGGTTTGTGCGTGCGCGCTTAGCGGCAGAGAGTCAAGACCTGGTCTTGATGGACGCTGATGGCAAGGAAGTGGTCTTCAATGCCCAGTCACTTGTCAGCGATTTTGACCTTGCCTTTGTTGACTATCGCCTGAAGATGAGCACCCTGTCTGGTATACAAGTGACGCGCAAGGTCGCTTCTGCCAAGCTCAAGGTGATCGCCTCTAGCGGCCTGTTCTCTCTCAACGATGAGTTGATTGCGGCTGGTGCTAGTTGTGCCATAGACAAAGACAAAATCATGGCGCGCGCTCTGAAAGAACCCGACTTCATCGAGAAGCTTTGCTCGACTGAGTAAGGCTTTTCTCGATCGTCATCTCACTCTGCATCTGCATCTAAATCTGTATCACAACCTGCCGCCAACGACGGCAGGTTCTAACGCCGTTGAGGATAAAACTATGACAAATCTCACGCTATCACCGGGCTGCCACCACGCACAGTGCTGTGCTAAGGGTGCTCACTCTAAGGCCCTCACCAAGGCCGAGGCTGCCGCTCCGGAAAACAATGTCTTTCGCCTGCCTCGCACCGTGGTGCCGTCGCACTACGACCTGACCATCACCCCTGGCCCCGAATCGCGCATCTTTCATGGCGACGTGGCTATCAATGTCGACGTGCTCAAGCCAACCAGTGTCGTCAAAATCAACGCCAAGAACCTGGTAATCACCTCGGCTCTGGCTCGGCATGAGAGTGGCACAGTGTTCAATGGCACAGTGACAATCGATGCCGATAAGGAGATGGCTGAGATTGCCTTCGCCGGCACTCTGGCTGCTTCTGCCTGGGTACTCGAACTTGAGTTCGCTGGTCAGCACGGCAACAACGGTCAGGGCTTCTTCGCCAACACCTGGGAAGATGCCGAGAAGAAGGTTCACACCGTTCTCTGCACCCAGTTCGAATCGGCCGATGCTCGCTCGGCTTTCCCCTGCTTTGATGAGCCCGAATTCAAGGCCACCTTCAAGGTGCGTCTGGTTGTGGCCAACGAGCTGGTAGCTCTCTCCAACGGTGACATCGTCGGCGTCACCCCCAGCCTCGACTATGCCACCAAGAAAGTGGTCGAGTTCGAAGAGACGCTGAAGATCAGCACCTACGTGGTCTGCTTCGTCGTCGGCGAATTCGTCAGCAGCGCTCCTTTCTACGTCAAAGGCAAGCGCATGCAGATCTGGTCCGTTCCGGGCACCGAGCACAAGCATGCTTTTGCCCAGCAGTCTGCTGCCTTTGGTTTGGATTACTTCGAGAGCTATTTCGAAGTGCCCTATCCCTTCGGCAACAAGATTGACCTGGTGGCCATCCCTGACTTCGCCTGGGGCGGCATGGAGAACGTCGGCTTGATTGTCTTCCAGCCGCGCCTCTTGCTGGTCGACGAAAATTCGGGAGAAGAGAACAAGAAGCATGTTTGCCAGATCATCATGCATGAGATCGCCCATCAGTGGTTCGGTGACCTGGTCACCATGCGCTGGTGGAACGGCCTGTGGCTGAACGAGAGTTTCGCCACATTCATGCAGTACAAGGCTGCCGATGCTTTCAACAGCAAATGGGCCTGCTGGGACAGCTTCTGCTACAGTCGCGACAAGGCCTACTGGACTGATTCGGTGCGCAGTTCTCATCCTATCGAAGAGACTGTGGAACGCCCCGGCGATGCCATTCTCTTGGTGGATGCCATTTCGTACGAGAAGGGTTGTTCGGTGCTCTACCAGACCGAGAACCTCATTGGTGCCGAGGTGCTGCGTCAGGGTATTGCTCTCTACCTGAAGCAGCATGCTTTCGGCAATACCGAATCCTTCGACCTGTGGGACAGTCTGGAAGCGGCTTGCAAAGCCAACCAGATTGAGCTTCCCATTCGCTCGATCATGGAAGCCTGGATTTTCCAGGTCGGTCACCCCGAGGTGATGGTCACCGTCGGCAAGAAGCCCGGCGAACTGGTGCTGACTCAGCGCCCCTTCCTCCTCTTGGAGAAAGGCCGCAAGGCCCACAAGCGCTGGCCGGTTCCGATTACCATGGCAGTAACCGCTGCTGATGGCACGGTGAGCGAGAGCAAGTTCGTGCTCTTCGAGCGCACCAAGCGCATCGATGTTGGTATTGGCTACAAGCTGGTCAAGGTCAATTCAGGCGGCTTCGGCTTTTACCGCGTGCACTACGCACCGGAGTTGCTGGCCCTGCTCAGCGCCAACATCAAGGACCTCCACGGCATTGAGCTGGCTAACCTGGTGGCTGACGCCAAGGCCTTCTTCACTGCTTGCTTGATGGATGCGGGCGAGTATGTTCGCTTTCTCTTCAAGATTGCCGCTCGCAACGACGAGTACAGCTGGCATCACGTCATCGAAGGGCTCGATTTGGTCAGTCGTCTTTGCGACGACAAAGACCGCCAGGCTCTGAACAAGGTTGTGGTGGGAATGCTGCAGGAGTTGGCTGACAGTCAAGGTTGGAACCTCTCGCCCACCAGCGAAGAGTTGCTGCCTGTCTTCAGTGGCTTCAAGCCCTATCACCTCAACTTGAACCCGCTGGTGCGCAAGCTCAGCGGTGTGCTCTACCGCGATTGGCGCAAGAACTCCGAAGCTGTTGAACCCCTCAAGGCGGCTCAGGCAGCCATGGTGCTTCACTTCGCCCGGGCCAAGGTGGTGCCAGAGTTTTCGGCGCTGCAGTTGCAGGCCAAGCATGCCACGCCGCTCAACATTCAGCAGTACTTGCTGCAGTTGGACGTGCGTCACAGTCAGGGTGCCAAAGCGGGAATGGGTGGTAAGGCTGACATCTTCACGGTGTTGGCCAATATCATTCTCAGCCCGGGGCGTTCGGCGGAAGGCTCTGTGCAGCGCTTCTTGGAGGAATGGCCCGAAACCATTTCCCCTGAGACGCCGCCCATCCAGGTGGTGTACAAGGTGTTGTACAGCGGCATCGTTGATTCTGACACGGCCGACCTTGAAGCTAAGCTGAAGCGCTGCTTCCGCCGCTACAAGTCGCACATTGCTCAGTCTGCCATCAACCGTACCATGGAGCGCATTCGTGCCAACGTGGTGATGCGCGAGAAGCAGAGTGCGGCAATCAAAGTGCTGTGCAAGGTGCTGTTGAAAGAGCTGAAGGCTAAGCCCAGCAGGGCCAAGCTCAAGCTCTTCAAAGTCGAGCAGTAGTTGCTCAGAAGCAAGGTTCTGTAGTCACTTCGGTGATTGCAGTTCCTTGCTTTTTTCGCATTTGCTACTATAACGAGTAATTGAAAAGGTAAAATCTGTAATTGGACTTCATTTGGCTGGGTTTTAAGTAATTGTTGATAGGTTATAGCTGCTATGTTAATTATAGTTTGAGCTGGTTTGGCCGTTCAGTTATTCCGGGTATAATTGGTTATAACCGTTCGATAGGTTGAGACATGGTTAAGTTAACAACTAGGCTTCGACGTCGACAGCTAGATCAGTCATTAGCTCCCTTCAAGGCAGTTGGCAGGCCGCCCCGGGGTTATGTTAGGGAGATTCGCGATGCTCTGGAAATGAGTAGCCGACAATTGGCTGAACGCATGGGTGTCAGCCAGTCTACCGTTATGGACATGGAGGCGAGCGAGCGCCGTGGGACTGTAACGATCAAAACGTTAGAGAAGGCTGCCGCTGCAATGGGATGCAGGGTTGTTTATGCTCTTGTGCCTCAAACATCGCTAGAAGCAGCAGTGTCTGAGCAGGCCCACCGCAGGGCTCAGGAATTATCGGCATCAGTTTTCCGTACAATGGCATTGGAAAAACAACAGGTCTCTAGCAAGGACAATGATGAGCTAATTGAAGAATTAGCTGCTGATATTTTGCGAAAAGGGAGCCGCGAGCTTTGGAAGCATGATAAGCAATAGTGCCGATCAGCCTGAAGGTTCTACGGCTTTAGATCCGGATGAAGCAGCCGGTTTGAAACCTGGGCTTGCGACCTGGGCAGAGTTAAACGCATTTGAACAAGCGAACATTGCTCAAGCCTTGATTTGGGCTACAAAGAGTCGCACTCTTAAAAGAAGTTTGCTGACGGTGAATTCACTGAGGCTACTCCACAGGCGTATGTTCGATGATACTTGGAGTTGGGCGGGAACCTTTAGAGTAACTGGAAAGAATATTGGTGCCGAACCGCGCATGATTCAGATTTTGCTAGGACAATTATGCGGCGATGGAGCATATTGGTTGGAGAATGAAACCTATCCGATTAGTGAGAGCGCCATTCGCTTTCATCATCGACTAGTGAGCATTCATCCTTTTCCTAATGGCAATGGCCGTCATTCACGTCTGACGGCAGATCTCTTGATGATGTTTGCTGGACACTCTCCGTTTTCTTGGGGTGGCCAGTCTATAGATGTTGAGGGGCACACGCGGAACAGATATTTAGAGGCACTCAGAGCAGCTGACCGAGGCAGCTACTCGCTACTCTTGGAGTTCGCGAATCAATCTTGATTCGGCGAATCTTGGGTGTCCTAACTTTGACCTCGACGCACTGCCATGCAGTATCCTTTAGCAGGAGGGAATCTATGCCGCTTCATCGAAAACGAACCAAACTGCTATCACTTTCACTGCTTCTGACATTTGCCTCGTCTTTTGCTAACGCTCCAGCTTTGGCTGCTCCGCTGTCTAGCAAAGGCCAGAAAAAGCCAATACCAGCAAGCTCAGTACAGCCTTATTCAAGCAAGCGTTTTGAGCGCTTTAGAAACGAAAGTGATAGATGGATCGTGCTGCAAGACCCTGAGGTTAAGGCTAGTGTTCATGCCTTGATGGGCAATCTTGATGAACAATATTGGGGCCGTACCCAACTTCTAGATGACAGTTGTTCTCATGGCGATGACTTACTGATTGCCGGAGATGTGCGCGGCTTAGCTGGTTCGATGGTGTCACTATTTTATCTAAATTACTCTACAGGTAAGCTCTGTGTCGGCTATGTTGATGACAGTAAGATTCACCTCTTCGGTGTCAAAGATAAAGCTGAGCTGCCACCAGTAGTGAATGAATATGTCAATAAATCGCTGCCAGGAAAAACTATTGTTTTCGATCTGGCTGACTGGAAGCCAGCAAAAAACACTGGTTCCAGAAAAGCCCCGCCACTAAACTTAGCCAAGCTGACGGGAACTTATGAGCGAAAGGGCAATAGATTTATCCAGGCGACTATGCTTATTGAGCAATTGCCAGGAAACAAAATCAAATTTCAACTATATGCCAACAATGGCGGAAACAGCGGTCAAGCTGCTGGTACCATAAAACTTGTCGATGGCTGCGGCCGCTTCAAAGAAGCCGATAGTGAGATAGTGCTGAAGTTTAGTGGTGGCAAAGTCGTAGTGTCAGGAAGCGACTCATACTTTTGCGGTAACGCCGTCACCTTGCTTGGTACTTACGCCAAGACTAGCGATCATTCCCCGAGGTTCGACAATGAATAAAAATGTCACTGAATTGATTGCAGCGCTTGATCTCAAACCCCACCCAGAAGGTGGTTATTACCGCGAGACTTACCGCTCTGATAAGGTGGCAGGAGAGCCGCTGCGTGCTCTTTCTACTGCTATTTATTATTTGCTTGTGGCCGATACTTTTTCTGAATTGCATCGGCTGACAGCTGATGAAATATTCCACTTCTATCTTGGCGATACTGTGGAAATGTTGCAGCTCTTTGAAGATGGTCAGGCAAAATTAGTAAAATTAGGGCAGAACCTGGCTGCTGGTGAACACTTGCAAGTGGTCTTGCCTGCTGGTGTTTGGTTTGGCTCGCGCTTAGTTACTGGAGGCACTTACGCCTTGATGGGCACCACTGTGGCTCCCGGCTTTGATTTCGCCGATTTTGAGCGGGGCAGCAGGGCCGCACTGCTGTCGAAGTACAGTAAGACGGCGGCGTTACCAGGCATAACCGAGATGATCACAGAGTTGACCAGGGGATAGAAAATTGAACGATAAAATTGCACAATTCGTGCAAGAGCGCCTGTCAAGCTTAGCTGACCCTGCAAAGGCTGTGGAAATGGCTGCTTACATGAAAACAGACATGCCTTTTTATGGTGTGCAAAAGCCTGATCGCTTGCCAATCATTCAAGATTTAAAACGCGATTTTAAACCAACATCATTGGCTGAATATCACGAAAACATTCTCAGTTTATGGCAGCAACCAAAGCGCGAAGAGAAATATTTGGCTATAAATTATGCCGAATTATTCCCTCGATTCATTACCATTGATTCCCTTCCACTTTATGAGCAAATGGTGCGAGAAGGCGCCTGGTGGGATTATACAGATTCAATTGCTAGCCACTTAACTGGACCAGTTTTGTTAGCAAATGAGAGTGAAGTCAGGCCGATTGTCGATCGCTATGTTGATGACGCCGATTTTTGGATTCGCAGAACGGCTCTGCTAAGCCATCTTGGTCATAAGAAGAATACTTCCTTCAAGCATCTCTTTATTTACTGTCGTAAACTAGCTCCAGAAAAAGAGTTTTTTATTCGTAAGGCCATTGGCTGGGCCTTGCGCGAATACAGCAAGAGTGAGCCCAATCGAGTGAAACAATTTTTGGCTGAGAACAAAGGCAAACTGTCGGCTTTGAGCTATAACGAAGGGGCAAAACACTTGATTAAAGTTGGGGCAATGAAGGGCTGACACCTGATGAACAAGTTGCGCAGAGCAAGGACATTTCTTCGGCTACCTTCGCTAGTGCCAGCGGTTTGTTTCCTTGTGCCTGTAGGTCTCGCTCTTCTGATTCTGGAACCTTCGACTGCTGTCTTTTCTAGTGTGATCCCGCCTGCTGCGGCTCGCTCAAAGGCAAAGCCCGAAATCGTTGATCGTGTCGATGAAAAAGATCAAGCTAAGATCAATGCTAAATTAAAGAACACTAGTGCTGTAGCTCATTACAAGAAGCCAGATGATTATGTCTCTAGTCGCATTTTAATTAAGGCGCCGGTGGAAATTGTTTGGAAAATGGTGCATGAAGAAAGAGAAACTGCACCAAATTTGGTGTATAGCAAGCTGCACAAAGAAGATGCCAATTTGTTAGTGTTTGAGCAGAAGTGGACAATTGTGCCCTTTCTAGCCACTACTACCTGTGTTATTAGTGAGAATGAAATCCCTTACAAGCGTATCGACTATAAAGTTATAAAGTCGAATCAGTTCAAAGTTATGGAAGGTGCCTGGATTTTTACCACAGTAGATAATGGCTCTGCTACTGAGCTTGAGCTCACTACTCATCTAGAGTTGCGCCGCTTGGCCCCGATGAAATTAGTAAATGCCATGGCCAAAAAGAAGATTGCTCAGCGTTTGGCTCACATCAAAGAATTGGCCGAAAAGCCCCATGCCAACTTGGATGTAGATGGTCATGTCTTAGCGCCTTAGAGCTAAGAGTCTATGGAGTTTCAGAATTCTCTTTATTCGAATTCGCCAATTGGTCCAAGACGCATAGTCAAAAGCTCTACATCTGTTAAAGCGAGATGGGGCCCTTGTCTCACTGCACCAGGAGTGTAGACGATACTACCCTGTTCGTAGATTTTTTGATTGTCGCCTTCGCCTGATTGCAATGTTCCTGAAATGACAAAGGCACTTTCTTCAAGCACATGAGTATGGGCTGAAATCAACGCGCCTGCTTTCATGGAAATTTTAGCGAGATTTCCGCCGGCAAAGAGTTCGGTGAGGTGGGTAATAGTTACTTCTTCAAATTCTTTGAGGGGCTGGGCTTTAGGTTCGCCCGGCGAAAGTCGACGTTGGCGCAAGTTTAGTTCGGCCAAATTTTGTTCGAGGTCTTGCTTGGCGCAGCCGAAGAGCAAAGTGTCTCGCCATTGGCCTTTCATGTTGATGTGCTTGCGCAAATAGCCTTCAAGCTTCATGCCGGCTTTTTGTAAAACCTTTGCCGAACCAAAATTGAATGGATCACAAGTGGCTCCGACTTTTTGCAAGCCAAGATGGTCAAAGCCAAAGCGGATAACTGCTTCGGCTGCTTCCGAGGCATAGCCTTTGCCCCAAGCCTGACGGCTGTAGCAGTAGCCGATATCACCAATTAGTGAATCTTTTTTTGTTATACGTAAGGTAACCGAGCCTATAAAGTCGGCAGAGTCTGCTAACACTACGGCAAAGTCATAAGTAAGTCGCGGCTCTGCTTTTTGATTGTTAAAGCAGGTTTCCATAAATTGACGGGTTTGTTCTTCAGTGTTGGGACCCCACTGCATGAACTTGACGACTTCCGGATCGCTTGAATAAGCGTGAACAAACTCAAAATCGGATGGCAAAAACGGCCGCATAATCAGCCTTGGCGAGCGGATTGGTGGCAATGTTTCAGTCGACTTGGCGGGGGTACTCGGCATGCCTAATTTTCTATCTCTATGCAATGACCTATTACTTTATCACCTGCAACGGCTTACTGCGGTTCAAGATTGCGGAAAGAACAGATAATCGCTGCCGTCTGGTGAGGGACGAATGACGACGACTTTGCCCTCAGTGCGTTTCGGGCGTCCGTTTTTATAAAGTTCGTGATACATGTTGGTGACAATATCTTCTTCTACGGCACGCTCGCGATTGCGGTTTCGTTCCAGGCAGGTGGCGAGCGGTACATCTAATAACCAGAGCTGCACGTCATCGTAGGCAAAAGTTGAGGCTCGATCGAGTATCTGTTTGCGATGTTTGGGGTTGAGGTTAGTGTTGTCAATGATAATGCTGAGTTTTTCTGCCATGGCTTTTTCGAGTCGTTCAAAGAAAATTTCAAAAACTGCTGCTGGGTCGCCTTGGGTTTTCTCGTCACCATATAATTCAAGGCGAATTGAATCAGCGTTCATATAGTGAAAGCCTTTCGCGACAATTCTTTTAGACAGGGTGGTTTTGCCAGAACCAGGCACGCCCACGAGCATTATCAGCTTGGCCATCTTAAGCTCCCTTTTCTTCCTTGATCCACTTTAGCCAGATAGAGACAATTGCTAATGTGATGAGAATGTAGACAGCGATGAAAATATTTTTCCAGAGTTCCTTGTCGGCAGTTTGCATAGACATACGGCTGTCTAGCCACGGATTGGTGTAAAAGGTCATACCGACAGTGCTGAAAAACAAGCCGGTGGAAAGGTAGCTAATTCTGGCCCATTTGGTAAAGGTACGCCATGACCAGATTGTTTGCAGCAGGTAGCCTAGTCCAAAGATGCTAATGGTGATGCCGTAATGTTGATAGCGGCCCATGGTGAAAAATTTTTGCAGCGGTGTTAAATAGGCACCAGTTGCAATTGCGCTAAAGAGTCCAATCATGCAATAGCGCTGGGCTTTGCGCCAGAGAATGGCAACCGCGCTTGGTTTGTCATTGCTTGAGAGTTGGCTAGAAGTCTTCTCTGAGCCTGTCATTTTAGTGCCAAACCTTCGATGGCAAGCCAGCGGCTGGTGGCTGTTTCGAATTGGTAGGCTACTTTGCCGTCGCACAAGGTGAGAATAATTCGTCCCTTGATTTCGCGACCATCAAAAGGCGAGTTATTGCTCTTTGAAGTGGCTTTACTGACTTCATAGGTCCAGGTCATTTCTGGGTCGAACAGGCAAAGATCGGCTGTTGCTCCAACTGCGATTTTGGGCTCTGGTAGACCTAAAATACGAGCGGGATCGCTTGTGAATTTGTGTACTACTTCGGCTACGGTCATGCGCGATGAAGCTGGGAGGCTCTCCGCGCTAAGCCGCTCGAGGCAGAGAGCAAAGGCAGTCTCCAGGCCGATTATGCCGCAGGGAGCGGCGATGAAGCCCATCTCTTTTTCTGTGTTTGTATGGGGGGCGTGGTCGGTTGCTATGGCATCAAGGGTGCCGTTCTTAAGCGCTTCTACAAGAAGGTCTTGGTCTTTCTTTGAGCGCAGCGGCGGATTCATCTTGTAGTTAGCGTTGTAACCCGGAACTTCGCTATCGGTCAAGGTGAGGTGATGAGGAGTGGTGTCTGCGGTCACAGGCAGGCCATCTGCTTTGGCCCGTTCAATTAGTTTGACACTGGCAGCAGCCGATACGTGGGCGAAGTGCAGAGCTGCACCGGTCATTCTTACTACTTCGATTTCGCGCGCGATGCAAGCTGCTTCTGAAGCGGTCGGTACGCCAGGAAGGCCTTTGGCTGTGGCATAAGCTGATTCGTTCATGGCACCAGTGCCAGAAAGATCTTTATCTTCAGGGTGACTGACAATGAAAGAGCCAAGTGCTTTCGCCTGTTCAAGAGCGCGACGCATCACGGCTAAATTGGTAACCGGCAAGCCGTCGTCCGAAAAACCAACAGCACCAAGTTCGCTGAGAATGGCCATTTCGGTCAGTTCGCTGCCAGCCATACCTTTGGTGACGCAGGCAATTGGTAATACTTTGACTACAGCTTTTTCTTTGATTATTTGCAAGAGCTGCGAAAAGATTCTGGCATTGTCTATTGGCGGGACAGTGTTGGCCATAGCCACAACTGTGGTGTAGCCACCAGAGGCCGCTGACTTGGTGCCTGATGCCACGTCTTCTTTGGCGCTTTGACCGAGATCGCGCAAATGAGTATGGAGATCGATAAAGCCTGGAAGAAGCCAGAGACCAGCAGCGTCGAAGACTGTTTCGTCGTTGAGCGCCTTTAGTTCTTTGCCGGCGCTGCCAATTTCGACAATTTTGCCGTTGTCTATTCTTATGTCAGTGTTAGTTTTGCTTTCACTATCGAATAATTGACAATTTTTGATCAGCATAAATTAGGCCTGAGGTTTCGCAATTGGTGTGGAAAAGAGCAGAGTTAGAATGGCCATGCGGCAGAGTAAACCATTTTCTACTTGGGTGAGAACGCAAGAAATGATGGCATCTTCAGCTAATTCATTGGTGATTTCTACGCCGCGATTAATTGGTCCAGGATGCAGCACTCGCACGTTAGCTTTGGCCAGGCGAATGCGATCGTGGTCAAGGCGGTACTGCTTGCGATACTCATCAATACTGGCTATAAGCCCCTGGGCTTGGCGCTCCAACTGCAAGCGCAAGCAGATGATGAAGTCAGCGTCTTTAATTGCGGGTTCTAGTCTGTGGTGCACAATAGCGCCAAATTCTTCATCGGCAAAGGTTGTCGGTAGTAGTGCCGGTGGGCCAGCCAAATGTACTTCAGCGCCTAGTTTTTTCAGAAGCCAAAGGTTTGAGCGTGCCACTCTTGAGTGAATGATATCGCCGACAATTGCTACTTTCTTGCCTGCTAAAGTTGTCTCGCTCAGTCGCTTTTCTAGTTTGCCATTGGCGCCAAAAGTGGGCAGATGGCCGATGCTTTCGAGAATTGTATATAAGTCGAGCAGCCCTTGTGAGGGATGAGCATGCCAGCCGTCTCCGGCATTGACGATGTGGAGCTTGTCGCCGACATTGCGTACTAAATCATCGGGGGCTCCCGATTGGCTGTGACGCATGATGATGCCGTTAACACCAAGGGCCCATAGATTCAGGGCTGTGTCTTCAAGGGTTTCGCCTTTGGCGGCGGAGGATGTATTGACATCAAGGTTGACTACAGTAGCGCCAAGTTTGCGGGCGGCTAAGTCAAAACTAGTCTTTGTGCGGGTGGAGTTTTCATAAAATACGGTGGCTATTGTATTTGCTGCTAGTATCGCCAGCGGTGGCTTTTTGTGCACTTGGTTGTGCTTGTAATAGTGAGCCAGCGCCAGGCAAAGACTAATTTCGTCAATAGTTAATTGGCGCGTGTCTAGTAGATGGCGGCGCTCGCGCCAGGCTTGAGCTTCGGCGACGCCGTCGAGGGCTTCCACCAGCTTGGAAACAGGGGAATTTATTTTTGTCAGCATGGAAGAATTATGGAAGGCTGGCGAGCCCCTGTCAAATACATGGCAATGCTATATTTAAATGCGTTTAATAGGCGACCCGGAGAATAGACCGAAATCATTGGCAGCAGTCTACTCAGCTGAAGAAATAATTGAACTTACTGGGGCCCGGGTGGCCGTCGGCATGGTTCCAGACGAAGTTGGCGAGATTGCCACAGACACCCGCAGCGATTTAACCGGGTCTTGGTTTGTCGCTCTTGTGGGCAAGACCTTTGACGGTCACGACTTCATTGGTGATGCATTTTCGGCTGGCGCTCTTGGCTGCATTGTCGCTGACCGTCCCAGCTATCCGATTGCGGCTACTTCTTTTCCTCTTCTCGCCGTGGACGACACTGAGGAGGCGCTGGCAGTGCTGGCTCGCAATTGGCGTCGCCGTACTCGCAAGAAACTGATTGTGGTGGCCGCCACCGACTTAAATCAAGTTTCACCCCTGGCACAGTCTATGTACGATGTTCTCGACAGCGCCTTGGCGCAGACTGTCGCTACGGTCACAGCATCTAATGACTTCTCTGCTCCAACTTCGACAGAGGCACCGGCCCGGGGGCCGCATTTCTCCACCCAGTTTTCTCTTGATCCTGCTGCCGCTTTTCCACCGACCGATCCTTTGTTCTGCGGCGAAGAGCCGGCGCAGTCGGTGCTCTCTAATTGGAAGCTCAATGTTTCCGATATTCTTGGCCGCTTTCTCAATCTTCCTGACGAGGTTGAGTATCTGGTAGCCGATTTTTCGCCCCTACCATTAGACCGTGCGGTCTGGCTATTGGAGGCTCTTTCGCCCAATGCACTATTAGTGGCAGACGATAGTTTTGCCTATGCTCGTATGTCGAAGGGCGCGCCGGAACCACATTTGCTACAAGAACAATTGGTTGAAGCCATGGGCCGCAGCAAAGGCAAAACTTTTACTGATAGTCCGGCTTTAGCAGAGCGCCTGCAAATCAAGTTGATCGCGTCAGATGTGAAAGACCACAATAGTTATCAGCCGGTGCTGGAGCTGTTGGGGCTTTAGGGCAATTTGCTTTAATACTTTAAGTCCAATACGATTCGTTGGCGCCCTTAATTATCAAGTGCTGCTTCTTTGGTCACTGAATGCCAACCTCAAAACAGAAATTCCTCGTTCTAGTCATGCTTTCGGTTGCAATTACACTTGCGGCTTGTTGGCTGATCCATTGGCAAGCTTACACCCAGTCTCTCGTGGCACAACCGGCGACCGTTGAGGAAGTTTTTCCGCATTTTGACAGAAACTTGATCCCCGGCGAGCGTGATCGCTTCAAGAACTGCAAAGAAGACGATCTGTGCATGTTTGGCGGTTCTGCCTTGGTCGATGCTTTGCACTTTAAACCAGGTTTCGACGTTGATTTGTCCAGGCTGTATAAACGTTTTGATGAACTGGGAATTGCTGACTATCGAAGAAAGCGCGCCATTCTGCATAAGTCATATTGGCTTTATCTGAATAACAAGCCCATCGATTTCGATACGCAGATAAAGGAAGAACTTACCTATATCGACAATCACCCTCTGCCTTTTGTTGAGATGGACAAAACTGTGTCTCCTGAAATTCTGAACTATGAGTTTCAGGGCAAAGATGGTGTGAAATACACGATTAGATCGCTGCCTCACAAACTCAAGCTCATTTATTTTGTCGACGACTCGCAGCTCAGCAGCACTGTTTTGATAGCGGCCTTAACCGGCTTTAAGAAACGCTATTCCCTTCAAGATGTCGCAATACTGATTTTTGTTTTTCCGGCAAAGAATTTGGTGGATAACAATGGGTTGCAGCTAGAGACGAAGCTATTGAGTCCCGAGGCAAGGCCGTTTGATGCGGTTGACGTGTCTGCTCACGGAATTGATAACATTTACGTCGCGCCCGCTACGCTTTCGCTTGCCCAGTCGCTGCTGCGCTTTGATTTGGGACCGAACGGAACGATACTGCGCCTGCCAGTTGCTTACCTGGTCTCAAATGGTGTAGTCAAATTACGGGTGACCGCAGCTAATTTAGACGGAGTAAACACTTTCTTGGGTCATTCATCAATATTGAATTCCGTGATGAGAAAATGAAATCAGCAAATTCAGATTTGCTGATTTCAATTGCCTCCTGCTCAATCGCGCTGTCAGTACTGAATAGTTTTGTTGTTCTGCCGCCAGTGGCCGCAGAACAACCAGTCAGTCCTAAAAACAAGCTCCGTCAATTTAGTAAGTTTTATAATCAGCTGCTGAAATGATCGAGCGGGCCGTTAGTCTTTATGAGACCAACGCCAAAAGCACTGACAGCGCTCAAATGTATAACTGCTTCTACGATTTGTCACGACGTTTCAGTGCCTGTAATCAGCATGAGTACATTAAAACAATTGCCGTGCGACTGGTGAAAGCGCCTATGGTCAATGGCTTCAGCGATCCAGTCACTGGAATGCATGGTACCAATCGTGGTGGTACCACATGGGCTTTTGATGATCTTTGCGGTTGGAGCAGAGATGAGAAAACAATGGCTGAGATTCTCGCGCTGGCTAGGGCGTCGCATAATAGATTGAATGTTATCTACGTTCTCAACAGATTATTATTGAACCAATTGGGCGAGAAAGGAGCAGAAATTTTGGAGGAGTTGGAGGCGCTGAGAGCTTCCGATCCAGATGAAAACGTGCTTATTGCCAGTATGTTTTAAACAGCGGACACAGGTGCCTATCTTAGGCATTGGGACAAAGCTTTAGCCAAATGCAAATCAGCTCTGGCAATTGGTGAAAACGTGGTCATGCCTAAGAGAGGGTAGCGTCTTCACTATTCGGGTAATTTTTACAATATCGGCAGTCAGTTTGAATCAGGCCAACAGCTTGCTGGAGCTGCTGAACTCGATCAGTTCTTCTAAGGCTTTAGGGACGGATAACACTTTTGCCCGAGATTGGCTAATAAGGCTATCGACTTTTTATTTTCAGAACGGTGACAACGCTAAGGGTAAGCAAATCTAAGACCAACTTGCCATCTCGCTATTCAAACCCGGCATGACAGTCAGCAAAGAGAATCAGTCTAGCCTTATCCCATACTCTAACTCTTGAATGCGAGCGGAATGTTTTGTGAGGCGAGCAAAATCGAGGATAAGCTGAAATTGTTAGACCAGCAGCATTGTGTGGCGCATTGATGCCTCTGCCTTCCCAGCAATTTTAACTTATTAAATTGGACGGGGTGTGGTAGTGCCTAAACAGCGCTGCTCCCCCTATTCTTTAGGCTGCGGCAGCGCGCAGCTGGAGTGTCCCAAAACCCGCATGCCGTCTACCATTTCTGACGGTGTTGGTGTCCAGCCGTCAGCGAGGCGATATTCGAGTAATTCGTCTGCTGTTGGTCTATGCTGCCAGACGGCGACCGCCGTTAATTTCCCTAGTCAGGTGATGAACAGCGCGAGAAAATTCTGCTGGTCAGGAAAAGGCAGAATCATATCGTGGCTAAATTCGTCTTGTTGCACCAGTTCCATCATGTTTAATGGAAAGTTCTGGCTCTCAAGGAAACGCAGCGCTTTCTCTAAGTACTTGGTTTGGCGAACGGCAGTTACTAGCTCTGCAAATTCTGGGGAAATATCAGCCATACGATTAGCTCCAGCATTCTTTAAGCTCAAGGTTGTCCATAGAGCGATTCTTGAGTATGCCCAGAATCGAAAACCTGGTCTAAGCTGTTTGACTAGAAATTATCAGACGAGTGCGCGAAATTAGCTGATAAAGTTGGCGGGTCAGCCACATCGTCCCTGGCAAAATGTATAAAACCGCAGCGAATCGGCCAAAACGAAGGTTTTTCATGATCATCGGAATAGCTTCTGGGCCATACCAACGCTCGTTGTTGTCGTCAATGAGAAAGAGACTCCAGGGCGATTGATCAAGGTCTTGAATTAGTTGGCGAGCAGTCTCACTGACTGATTCGCGATCGACGAAAGTAAACAGGTGCGAGCGATCCCAGAGTTTGAGCAGGGCCGCCAGTCGATTAACGACAAAGCAACGCTCGTCACAGACAATGGTGAAAGATAAGGGTTCCCGGCAATGTATGGCTTTTGGATCCATTGCACGCACCTGAGGGAGTTAAGTTTTTGACAGTGAGCAAAGTTTAGCAGAAATTCAGCTTCGCTACATCCTTCCAGGTGCCAAATTTTTCCTGCTTTTTCATTAGAAATTTAGCGGCTAACTCCCCCTTGTCAAGCCGGGTTTGGCAGCTTAGGTTCAGTGGGTAAAATCACTATGGTGTCCCGCTCGAAATCTGGCAGTTAGAATATCTGCCAATTGAACAACTGAAACTTGGATTTTGCTCAATAGATGCGAGGTCACTAAAATGTTCTTGGATGAATATCAGTTTCTCACCGATGTGATTATGCCTTTTCTCCGCAAGAATTGGGAAGAGATTGATTTAGCCGAGTCTGCTTCTGGTGAGCCCGATGGTCGTCTAACTAAAGATGAGCTGGCCTCAGCTCGTGATCGTGCCATTGCCCGTGGTGACTTTGAAGCGGCCAATATTTTGGCTGAATTAGCTTTTCGCTACGATGCCATCTGTGAGGCTCACGAAGACTCAGGAGGCTCGGAGCGCGAGGCCCAAGCTGGAATCAGTCAGGCTGACATTTCTGTCTATGCCCAACTTTGGAACCCAGAGTATCGAGCCCGCGAAGGAAAACCGGTGCCAGAAAAATGGATGGATGCAGTCTGAACCAGCGGAGTTATCTGCTTTTTTGTCTTGTTTTGACGATAACAGGATGTTCCTCAACGCCCCCTGCTGCCGATAATGCCTCTTCTTCTAAGGCTTCACAGCAAACAGTACAAAAAGTACAACCAGCTCAGCCTGCCAAAGCGCAAAAAAAGCCATCGAAGAGGCAACAAATTAGCTTTGACCACGAAAAAGTTGATCTCGGCAAAGTTGAAGCTGCTGCCGAAGTGCCTTGCGCCTTTACCATTACAAACACTGGTTTGGCTCCTCTTAATATCACTGAAGCTAAGTCTGAGTGCGGCTGCACTGCCACCAACTTTAAGGGCGCTTTGCTCAAGCCTGGTGCTTCAGTAAAGCTCGACATCATCGTTGATACAACTATGAAACAAGGCCCTGTTACCAAAGATATGGTTGTCTATTCTGATGACCCAGAGCGACCAATTAGCAGAATTTTCATTGCCATGGACGTCAAAAATGCCCACGGCACAATGTCATTGAAAGACCGTACTAAAATATTCACGGCCGAGCGCTGCAAGCGCTGCCACGTTGATGAGGGCGTGGGCCAATTTGGCAAAGAATTATTTGAGGCCGATTGTGCCATGTGCCATCGTAAGCAAGAGAGCGGAATTCTTTCTGGTCCGTTAATTGAGTCAGTCGATTATTCTGACCCCATGTTGAGTGCCCATGCTGAGGAAGTAATTGCTCACGGCAGTAAAACCAGCCCTTCTATGCCTGGTTTTCTCGATGTAGATGGCGGTCCCCTTTCTCGCGAGCAAGTTGATTCGTTGGTAACCTACTTGAAAAAGAATGCAGGTAAGCCCGCTGGGGAGCCGCGAAAAGAATGATTAAGCATAATATCTGTTTGTTCTTGGCTCTGTGTCTAAACCCCTGGCTCATGGTCGTGCATGCGACTCCCAGCAAAGACAGTGGCTCAAGAGGGCAACTTTTGCAAATAACTGAGTCGATTTCAGAAGCTCAAGAGCTGGCCAATCAGAAGAATCCAATTTATAAGGCGGCTCCCTCCACTGCGGCTAACAAAACATTGCCTTTGCGAGAGCTTGATGCCGCTATGCCGACGCGCAACTACCGGCGAATTGATGCACTTTTGTCTAAGGTGAAAGAGACTCCAAGTAACGCCAACGCTCTCAATCTCTGGCGCGGTCTTTCTTTCTGGTGTCAGCAACGCTATGAAGAAGCGGCTGAGAATTTTGATCGCTGTACGAATTTTGACGATGCTTCGCTAGTACACCTGTACACCATAGGTTTGTGTTATTTCAAGGTCGAGGAATGCCACAAGGCGGTCAAGGTCCTAACCGCTGTTATTGCCAAGTTCCCTGATCGCGATAGTTATTCCTGTCGTGCCAATTGCCACATGGCTCTAAAAATGTACGATCAGGCCATCAGTGATTTTCTCATGGCTGCCAAATTCAGTTATTCCTATCGCTCACTTTATATTGGCAAGGCTGCCAATGTCTTGCGAGTGCAGAAAAAGTACAAAGAAGCCATTACCTTCTACGCTGCTAGCTTGAAAAACTCGCCTAATGATTTCATTCCAACTTTACTCTTAGGAAGAGCCCTGTGCTTTCAGGAGTTGAAACGCTGGAATGAGGCCGTCCAAGATTACACTGAAGCAATCAAAGTTTTGAGTGCACCGACTTACAAAGGCGAAACGAAAATGCTTAATCTGGCTGATAGCTATTTTCAAAGGGCCAAGTGCTATGACAATCTTGGGAAGGCCTCATTGGCAGCGGCAGACCGTCGCTCTCACGCTAAGTTGAGCTCATCTTTTGCTAACGACTTTTTGAGCAAGTAGCAGTGGCTCTAGTTTAATTGATTCGTGCCTGCGGGCTTCAACTTTTATTGGCTGAAGCTTGGTTTTACTTGGTCTTGTTATTAACCAGACAGCGCACAGAATTACTGCCGATGCCAGGATCGTTTGTGAGGTGACCGCTTCTCCTGCTAATGCCCAGCCGAGAAACACTGCCACCACCGGGTTAACGTAGGCATAGGTAGAAACGCGAGTGGGGCTGGCCGCTTTCAGCATATAAACGTAAGCAGTAAAGCCAACAATTGAGCCGAAGACAATCAGGTAGAGCAGTGAGAGCCACGATTTGGTTGAGACTTCAGCTATATTGAAGCCATTGGTTTCACCGATGCCAGCCGATATCAGCATCATGATTGCCCCAGCCGTTACCGTTTGCATGCCGGCTGATTGCAACTGTGATTGAGGCAAATCGGCATGGCGGGCGTAGAGCGAGCCCACAGCCCAAGCTAGAGACGCAAGCATGGCCCATACTATGCCGACCGGGTCAACGCTAGTGGCACCGCCGATTTTGCTAGGGCCGAGCAAGAGAACCATACCCAGAACACCGACAATAAGGCCGGCACTGGTGAAGTGGCTAGGGGCTTTGCCAGCTTTCCACCAATCTAGTAAGACTACATAAATTGGTACTGTTGCCACCATAAGTGATACTAAGCCTGAGGGAATAGTTTGAGCGGCCAAGACAATGCCACCATTGCCCATGACAAAGAGCAGCAGCCCTATGATTGTAGCTCTCAGCCATTGACCGCCAGTAGGATGACCAGCACCATTTTTCCAGGCATATAAATAGATGAGGGCGCCAGCAATTAGATAGCGTGAGCCAGACATGAGAAAGGGCGGCAAGCTTTCCAGGCCAAAGCGAATGGCTAGATAGGTTGAACCCCAGATCAAATAAACCGCTAGAAAAGCAGCGATTAGCTTAGAACTGTCTGACTTAAGATCTATATTGAACATTTTGCACCTCGGTTTCCACGGCATTGTCTTGCTCTGATTGCTTATGGGGCGTTTCTGAGCAGCAATTCATTGGTCTTTGGCAGCCTAATCAAATTTGGCATTTGATGAAGTTGCCCTAACTAGGTACAATGATAATGTCTAAACGACTAATTCAATAAGAGTCTGAATAGAATTAGTTACTATTGGTCAAAAGGTTAGTTGCATGGATGACATTGACGAAAAACTATTAGGTTTGCTGAAAAAAGATGCAAAGAAAAAGTATTCTGATTTGGCCGAAATACTAAATCTCTCTCCTCCATCGGTGCACGCCCGAGTAAAGAAACTCGAGCAAATTGGTGTCATCCGCGGTTACACCATTGATATTGACCCCCAGCTGTTGGGTCTTAAGCTGTGTGCTTTTGTGCGTGTCACCATTGAGGCAATTTCAGCCAGCGGCTTGGCTCAGAGCTTGATGGCCTTTCCTGAGGTTGAGGAATACTATATTGTTGCCGGTGAAGAGTGTGTTCTACTTAAGGTTCGTACCGCTGATACGGCCGCACTATCGGCTTTTCTTGATAACATTCGTGGTGTTAAAGGTGTGAAAAAGACTATAACGAGCGTGGTTCTAACTACGCCCTTTGAGCGCGGTGTTACCCCAAGACAAGATGATTTTTGATAGCGGAGAATGACAAAATTGAGGCATCATGACTGAACTTCCTGTTTTCGCTTATCTAGCACAGCACAATATCGCTCACCGGCGCTTGCAGTTTTCGCCTGAAACAGAGAAGGGTGCAGCCAATGTCGCTCGGGCCTTGGGCTTTTCTGAGCGGGCCATGGTCAAGACTTTGATTTTTGAAACCGATAAAGGCGAGTGTGCCTTGATTATGGTCGGGGGTGATCAAAACGCTATTTCTGGGCACCTGAAAAAAGCCCTTGGGTCGCGCAATATAAAAATGGCCAGTCCTGAAAAAGTGGTTGAGGTAACTGGCTATGTTATTGGCTCAATACCACCATTTTCATGGCAACCCCAGGGTTTTCGTACAATCATCGATAGTGCCCTGATGAATGAGCCTGAGCTTGGTGTTGGCACCGGCCAGTGGGGCGAAGAGATCATCATCACTCCGGCCAATTTGCAACTGGCCAGTGGCGCTGAGGTCGTTAATTTAACCGTGCGTGATCAGCCACAATAGCTATTCTACATTCATAATTCGCGCTGAACCAGAAATGCGAATAGAGCTCCCTGGTACGCTGCTAAGTTCGGCACGCAGGCGTGATCGCATCTTCATGTCTTCGCCTTGAATGAAATCAATGGCGCCACCGGTCGTTTTCAAAGACGGCCAGTTGATATCGCGCAAATATCCGGCAAAAGCCGCTGTAGAAGCGCCGGTTGCTGGATCTTCATAGACTCCACCCGAGGCAAAGGGATTGCGTGTGTGGAAGAGGGTTGCTGTTTCGCTATAGGCCAGAATAATTGTCACCAAGCCAGCCTCGGTCATTAGTTTTCGTCCTGTATTCAAATCATATTTCATGGCTGCTAGTGTGGCTCGATCACAGAGAGCCAGGGCCAGGTGATCGGCGCCAGCATGAATTAAGGCAGGTGGAATACGCTTATCTAAATCGTTTTCGCTGTAGCCGAAAAGCTTTAGGGTGGCAGAGACGAGGTCGGCTGGCGCAGGCTGGCTTCTGGTTTGCGGTGATTGCAGTGCAGCCCAGATAGCACCGTCAGCGTTTGAACGACCCTCAACTGTGATGTTCGCCTGGTTTAGAATCAGTGAAAAAATACCATCACCCGATTGCAGTGCTAGTGCTGCTCCTAGAGCAATAGTGGCGTGGCCGCAAAAAGGTACCTCAGATTCCGGTGAGAAATAACGTACTCTCCAGCTTTCACCAGCTGGTTCGGCAAATACTGTCTCAGAGAAGCCAACTTCAGCTGCCACTCTTTGCATTTCTTCAGCCCTAGGTAGGTTCTGAACAATCACTACACCTGCAGGATTGCCACCGCTGGAACCATCTGAAAAAGCCGCTATTTTTTGCACTCTTAGAGTCGTTGAATTCAGTTCGTCCATAATAATCGCCTCTTTTGAACTGTTGCTAATAATAGGTCACTGTCGATATTTCAGTTTGTAGTAGACTGGTCTACTTAATAAAGCTTAAAAAGAAAGAGAAGCGGTGCTGACTAGGCACTGATTCTCTTTCTTAAAATGCCGATCAGGCGATGTGAATCGAGACTTTCTTCAGCGGCGTCCTGGTTCAGGCCGGGATGAAGACCTCCACCGACTGGTCCAATTCCAGGGTGGCGGTGCCGGCTTTTTTGTTGACGGTCACTTGCCTGGCGATTGGCAGGTAGATGTCTTGTCCGTGGCCGTCGCCGGGGATGCGGATGTAGAAGGCCGAGCGTTCTGCCGGCAAGTAGTATTGGCCTTCGCCGCGACCACAGCTTTGGTCGAATTCCAGCGCGTCGACGTTGCAGGCGATCAGGGCCTCGTTGGTGGCGTATTGCGGCAAGCCTTTGTCGATGCGCAGCTCGGCATTGACCCAGATCGATTGGCTCAGGTCGCCGATGGGGCGGACGAAGACCGCACTTTTGACGCTCAGCTCGATGGTGCGGCCAGACGGAGTGAAACCCCAGGGTTGGCCGCTGTACGACTGAGCGTAGGGGTGCTCCACGGCCACGTCGATGCCAGCGAAGGCCCGGCGGAACATGGGGTAGAGTTCGGTCCAGGGAATGTAGTTACTGATGCTCTGGCACCAGCGCTTGCCGGTGTTGTCTTCCATTTCGCAGGTCCACATCAGCCACATGGCGACCTGGTATTGGAACTGGGTGGGAATGTTGATTCCTACCACGCGGGAGGGCCCGGCGCCGCAGCTGCCACAACTGCAACTCCAGGCGTGCGCGGTCTTGTTGATCAGGCGCGCCTCCAGTTGCTGCTTGAGTTTTTCGGCAACGACCATGGCGCTGGCGAAGGCTTCGGGAGTGATTTGGTTTCTCATTGGGGATCTTTGCAGTTGAGTTGCTAAAGCTGCAGAGAAAAGCCCGCAAGAGCTTTTCTCCACGCTGGTGCGGAGGTTCTGCGACTTAGTCGAAGAACTCGGTCGCAGAGCCTAATCGAAGAACCTAGTCGAAGAATTCCACACGCACCGGGTACTCGCCGATGGCGCTGGGGACTTTGGCTTGCCACAGGGCCACGGGGACGCCGCCCTTGAGGGTGGCCGGCTGGCCAGCGGCGTCCCGCGTCTCCACCTGGGTTCTCACCACCAGCCATTCGCTGCGTTTGCCCGAGCTGTCAGCGCTCTCGTTGCGCTGGCCGGTGGAGTAGTTGCTCAGACCTGCCGCGTTCAGCGTTTCGCCGAGCTGACAGAAGGCATCGAAGAACGGGTTGTTCTGACGCATCGAAGCTTCGGTCTGGCGGCGGCTGGCGTAGTAGAACGCTTCAGCGCGGGCGATGTCGATGTGGAACTTCCAGGCCAGGCCCAGAAGCGCCACCGCCATTGCTGCTAGCAGCAGAAGCAACCAGCCGCTGGCAAAGAAGGCGCCCACGCCGAAGACGACGCCGAAGAAAAGGCAGATGTATTTGGCAAATCCGATGAACAGACCACCCATGTCGCTTCCAGTCATTTCGATTTCCTTTGTTGCGTTGAGATACGGTTTTGCGGGGTGCAGGCCTCTGCTTGGTTCTTGCTTGAGGCTTGCTGTGACAGTTTTCTGATTTCGCGATGATTAGTCGCTTTCTGCGGTTGCCTTTTGACGGGCCTGGTCGTAGGCGTCGACGCAGCTGTTGAACAGTGCGGCATAGGCCTGATAGACGGCGACGTTCTGAGCATCGCTGGCAGCAGAAGTCGCAGCTGCAGCAGCGGCTTCTGCCATTTGCCGTTGACTGGCGATGTGACTGGCCCATTGCTTGAGCGCCTTGCGCTGCACGGTGTCGGCGCTTTCCTTGGCCACAGCCCGAAGGGCCGCGAGGAAGTCGCTCACCGAAGGCAAGTAGCTCTGCACCGCTGGCAGTACTGCCGACGGCACCTGATTGGGGTTGTCTACCAGCCGACGAACGGGCTTGGCCTCGACCCGCATGCGACGGTAGGTCTGGCGCAACAGCTCCTCGGGGGATGGTGCAGCCCTGAGCATGTCATCGTGAATGTCCATCAGCACTGTGAGGAAGTCGTATCGATAGCTGTTGCTGTAGTACAGCGGGGCCCTCAGTGCCCTGAAGTCCACTTCGTAGCCCTCCTCGAATCCCTCCCAGCCGTCCCGTTGGAGCACACGTCGCAGCCAGCTGATGTATTCTTCGAAGCTGCGCAACTGTTCAATCCTTTCGACCCATCCCTGCCACTGGGCGCTCTCGCGGCTGGCGTCGTTGTCGGCTCGTGCGGCCTCGCGCCGGTTCTCTTCCACCTGGTAACTGTGGTCGGCGCCGCCTTTGCCGGTGTCGCAGACATTCAGCCGTGGCCGGCGTGTCAATGCTTGTCGCGCGCGTTGCTGGAAATCGCTGATGACGAGCCGTTTTGCTTCTTCAAATGAAGTCATGACAGTTCCAATTCTTTAATGTGGAGCGGTTGAAATTGCCTTTGTTAGAGGCCTTTGTCTTTGTCGAGCGCAGCAGACAGCCATGCAGCTTCGCTGCCTGCTGCGCTTACTGTCAGTTCTCGAGGAAGCCTTCGAGGCGGGCTGCCACGTCTGCCCACATTGCCTTGGAGGCGGCCTGGCCGAAGGCGCTGGGGCTGATCTGCTTGACGCTGACCTTGGGGCGGTTGCCGTCCATGGTGGCCGAGCGGATGGAGACGAAGATGGCAGCACCTTCTTCGAGAGTGTTGATGTCGAAGATCTGCGACTTGTGCAGCAGGGCCGACATGCCGTTCTCGAGCTGGACGAAGGCGCCGATCAGGTGAGTTTCGCCGTCGTCGTTGGCCTTGGTGGCGAAGCGGGTGACCGTGGCGCGCAGGCAGGCTCCCTCCTTGAGGGCGGCGACTTCAGCGCGCAGGCGGGCCGCTGCTTCTTGCCGGGCGGCGATGATCTTGCCGTGGGTGATCTTGTCTTCGTTGAGGATGATGCGGGGACGGGGCTTGCTCGTCTTGGCCGGCTTGTCCTCGTCGACCTTGGCCTTGGCCATGCCGGCTTCTTCGACGAAGACTTCCAGGAGCATGCCGGGGTTGGCAATCAGAAGCTTGCGCCGTTCGTTCTTGGCGTTGTTGTTCTTGCCAGCCAAGAGACGATTGGGGATGAAGCCGTTGGGGTTGCCCTCGATGGCGACGATCACGCCGCTATCGGGGTGATGGGCGATGGCGGCGACGGAGCAGCTGATGGTGGCGCCAGCGGTGATGGAGATGGTCGGGGTCTGGGCGGAGCGGGAGGCGGAGTTCAATTTAGATCCTTTCAGATCAGGGTGTGTTGGCAGAGATGGGCGGGGGAATGGCGAGGTGTGGTTTATGTCTGCTTGATTGAATGGAGTTAAAAAGAGATCTTGAGCTTAGGTTTAGTTGGCAATTAAAGACAATCAAAGAGCTCCTTTCTTTGATTGTGAGGTTCTCTCTAGGACCAGTTAAGTGGGGATTTTACGCCGCTTTTCCCCCGTTTGGAATTAGCTTGGTTAGCGATAGCATCAGCTAAATGAGACGCATAGTTTTCATTACATACAAAATCAAATGGAGAAATTGCGCTGTTAGCTCAGCTTGCGCAAGCATTGGCATAATGCTCGCGCAAGATTACCTAAACAGAAGCTTTCTAGCTATTGCCGAAGAAATAACTGTTTGCTTTGTTTTAGATTAAATCAAAGTATCAAATATAAAAATGCAAGTGAGCTAGGTGTCACCACAGGCGATACCTAGCAAAAATCTATCTGTTCTCTCTTGAGAGATTGCCCAACGAATTTCGGCTGCAACACTAGCTCTACTGGCTGAGGTTTCTCCGCACGGCTCAGATTGATGAAAGTATAGTTCTCCATTTTTGGCGTTTTATGGGCTTTTGACCGAGCAGTTGATCATCTATCTGGGATTATTTTTTCTCTGACTAAATTTTCTATGATTGCTTATAGTTGGAAGGGCCTTTTTGAAAAGTTCTTCTTCAATGTTATTCAAAAAAAATCCAAGCAGCGCGGTGTGGGGTTGTATTCCATTCACCGGCGCTACTTGGATAAACCAGAGAGTAAGGAATGCTCCCGAGACCCTTTTCAGTGAGAATCGGGAGCATTGCAATTGTTAGTTGTGACTGACAGTTATTTGCTACTGTCGCTGACGAGGCGAAGCCCGGTCACGCCCCAGCGACCCGAAGTAAACTGCGGGTTCTTCATATCGGCTTTGGGGCCGATGGTGATAACGTCGCAGTTGTGCGGGTTGCGCAGCATGTCGAACTGTTCCACAGTCAGATGGAAGAAGCGCATGACGAAGATGCGGATGGTCAGACCGTGGGAGACGATCAGTGCCTTGTCCTTCTTCTTGCGTTCCATCTGCCGCATGAAGCTTTCGAGAAAGCCAGAGATCCGATCATAGGCCTGGACAGGGCTTTCTCCCCGTTCCATCTGATACCAGAAGTAGCCGATTTTGTCGCGCAGAGGCTTCTGTGCATCCATGCCGGCCTGGCCTTCGTAGCCATGTTCGACCTCACGCAGGCGTGGATCTTCGTACGTCCGCACCGGCAGCTTCTCGTCAGCATTGCTGATCAGGCCAGCGCCGACAAAAGCTTCGACCATGGTCTGCCGCGTCCGTTTATAGGGCGAGAGAAAGACCATGGCTTCGAGCAGATAGTCAGCTCCAAGCTTGAGACCGGCAGCATTGGCTTGCTTGATGCCCTTGGGCACAAGGCTGATACGGTGGTCAGGAGTGTCTTTCGTGTCTTGCTCACCGGTGTTTGCCCCAGAGAGCCCGTGGCGCATGAGTTTGATAATCATAGTTTTGGCACTTTCAGTTGATGATCGTGCGCTAGAGCACGGGATTTATTCGTCGTTCACACGGCGGCCGTTGCGAAACAGCCGATTGAGAGCGGCGGTGCGCTGCTTCTTGATGTCGTCCATGGTCGGGCAGCTAGCACCGGCCATGGCTTCCAGCTCCTTGATGCGGGTGGGGATGGGCGGGTGATTCTCGCCGATTTCCCTCCACCAGCGACCAATCTTGCCACTGACGGTTTTGGGGTCATGGTCTTCGTCTTCGTGCAGACCGAAGAACAGCATGGGAGCAAGGCCACCCATCATGATCTTGAGCTGCAGCAGCAGGCGATTGCGATTGACCCAGTCGTTGATCTTCTGCAAGGCTGTGGCCAGAGCACACGGGTTACCCGTCCACTGAGCGGCCAGAGCATCAGCGGCGCTTTCGCGGCTGCGGCTGACGAAGAAGGTAACGAACTTGGTGAAGAAGCTGACCACTGCAAAGACCAGGAGCGTGAAGAAGAAACCAGCGAAACCTACAGCCGGAGCTGCGAAGTTCTTCTTGCCTTTCTTCACCTTGTCCGAGAGCTTGTCGACGAGCAGGCCGTCTTTGTTGCTGACGAAGGCCGCGCTGAAAATCCAGGGCATGCCGCCGGCCAGGAGAATGGCAAAGAGCGAACCCATGGTGGCGGTAAGCGAAGTGATGGCGACGTCGCGGCTCTTCACGTGGGCAAGCTCGTGGGCCAGAACGGCTTTCAGTTCTTCGTCGCTGAGGTCGACAGCGAACAGACCCTCGGTGCAGGCGATGAACGAGTTGCTGGGTGAGCGGCCGGTGGCGAAGGCGTTGGGCATCGGCACAGGCGAGACCATCACATCGGGCATCTTGCTCAGGCCGGTCTTGGGATAGATTTCCTTGACCAAGCGCACCAGGCGCCGGTGGTCAGGGTTGAGGCTGTTGGGGGCTTCGCATTTCATCAGTCGCTTCACCAGCTTGGCGCTGTTGTACCAACTGAAGAGTGGGAGCACGACAGTGAACAGCCCCAAGATTACCGAAGCAATCGTGATGTTGAGGCCGAGCAGAGCAAAGGTGGCCGCTCCCAGGGCAGCCAGTGATACCAGACCGAGTATGGTGCGAAACCAGTTGGCGCGCAGCTGGCTGTCGATTGCCTTCTGGTCCACATTGGGAAAGTTGTTGTTTTTCATGGTGTGTCCAAGTTCTTCATCCGCAGATGATTTTTAGAGTGATTAGAAAGACTGTTGGCACCCTGAGCTGATACCACTTGCGCGGGCAAGTTAGTTCAAGGTGCGTAATGCAGTAATTGTTTCTAGATGGAAGAAGGTAGTGTTTGTTTCTGTAGAAGCTAAGAAAAGGGAGAAGTAACGTTAGCTAAAATTCGCGCGTTATTTCCAGTGCCTGCGGTAAGTTTCAGATGAGATAAGAGTTCTTCTTGTAAACCGCGTTTACCCTTGGCGCGAACTGCGCTTTCTTGGCAACGGGAAGCCAAGTGCATGGGCCGGTGGCATTAACAGACGATAACTGGAAGGTACAAGATGCAGCCAGCTGCTAGTATGCGGGCTATCATGGCAATAGAGTTTAGGGAAAATTGATAGTTGCAAAGTAATAGCTGTAATTCGATTCTCGTCTCAATTTTTCTAGCGGTCACTGTGGCCTTTGCCACTGCTCGTCCTGCTTTGTCTGCCGAGAAATACATAAAGCTGACGCAGCAGAGCTGCACTAGGGGCAAAATGATTGTTTATCTCTCCCCGAAGGCCGTCTTTGTTGACTGCGTGGCCCGTGGTTATTGCGTGGTGTGCAAGGCACCGGACTGGAAAGTGACGATGTATTCGCCTAAGTCGAAACGCTTTTACGAAGAGACTGCCGCTACCTGGAAAAACCGCAGTCAGGTTAATGTCATGGATTTGCTCGCCGCGCGCATGTCAGGTATGAAAGTGCAAAAGGTGCAACAAGACACATTCTTGCGGCACAAAGTCACCCTCTTGCGCATGAAACAAGATTTTGAATCGCACCTGCGTAATTCATCCGTACTGCATGAAAATGAGTATGGCTCTTACTATATCTGCAATGATTTCGATCTTCCCAGACAATGTAGTGAATTTATGGTTTGGTTTTTCAAGTTGCCTCCAGTGGCTCCAGCTCAGGGTATTCCTCTGAAATTTATTCACGTTGATAATTCTCAAGGCACTTACAATCGCCTTAATACCCTGACGATTGAGCCCGCTGAAGTCGATAGCAAAAAACTCACTGTTCCACCTGGCTATGAACGCACCGGTTCTGAAACCTTGATGCTGCTCGATAAATCAAATGAAGGCGCTTTGGAAGAGTTGTGGGATGTGCGCACCCCGTCGCTGCGATCAAGTGATGGAGCCAAAAAGAAACCTTAGTTTAGCCTTGCACAAGTACTAGTGACGAGGAAGTAGCTGAATGATGTCGTCGCTTTTACCTTCGTTTAGCAAATCTTCTTGGCTTTTTACCGGCTTGTATTGATTGGGAATGGCGAAGCTTTTACTGCTCACAGCTTGGGTTTTGACGCTCAGCAGTTGGAGTTCTTTTACTATTTTGTTTTTATTGTTCACTGTGGTCAGTTGCAGAGGTAGGCCTTCGGCCGTAGGCAGTACATACATTTCTTGAATATGTCGCACCACCTTTGGTGGAATTATGGTGGTCGGTTCTATCCAGTATTCGGCTGAATGAAGCAGCATCTTTTGCCAATAGCGATAGCCTGCTTTTAGCGCTGGTTCACCAGTCATTGAAATTTTCTTGACTGGGCGCCCGTTCAGGACCGTTTTTTCAGTTTTACCTGGTTTCAGTATGCTGGTATCACAGGTGCGATAGAGGCTTACAGTCATCATCGAGCAAGCGCGAAATTGTCCTGGCGCTGCCATGAAATATTTCTGCTCTGCCGGGTTGAGCATAACCATACGCCATTCTGGTGGGTGTGAAATTAGAGCAATATCTTTGCTTTTCCAGTTCAGTCTTACGCCAGCCTTTGACACGATTAGTTGGCAGGGGCCTAGAATTTGGCTGTTTTGCTCGTAAACAGTAGCCATGGTTGTTGGCTCTGTGGCTTTGCCACTGGCAGCGCCCTGACTGCCCAATACGGTGGCCAGAAGAACTACTATGAGCAAATTATGTCGCAGTTGCCGGGTCATATCTTCCTCTGCTTTGCTGCTAGAGACTATTTACCCGTTCTAGAGTCAGTGGTCTTTTCTCTTAATACTATATAGATGCATAGATGAGGAGCCAAAAATATTGGATCTGGGCTGCAGTAAATTTCAAAACAGCAGGGAACAGGCATCTTGCCTGTCCCCCGCTGCATGAAATCGAACGTTACTGCTTGCGATTGCAAGCAATAATTTCAAAATAGTTGTAGTAAACCGTCTCGCCTTCGTGAGTCTGTTCCAGGCTCAGTTCTTCCAGGTGAATCACTTCCATCCCGGCGAGCATGGCTTCAACTTCACTGCGAGTGCGGCGCACGATGTGGTTCATGCCCTTGTAGTGGTTGGGGCCGAAGAGCTGACCGACGAAGTATCCGCCAGGCAGCAGTGACGCCCGTATGGCCTGCCAGCCAGCATCGAAGCTCTCCGCCGGGCCATAGGGCAAAGAAAGCAGAGCCGCAACCAGAGTGGCATCGCTCCAGCTTGTGTCGCTGAATGACGCCACCCTGGTCTCAAGGTTGTCTTTGTACTGCGTCGCCTCGGGGCGCTGCAGCAGGGCGTCGACACCAGCTTGGCTGTAGTCGATGGCCAAGACTTTCCAATCGCGGCGCAGCAGCTCGACTGTGTCTTTGCCCGTGCCGCAGCCCAGGTCTACAGCCAAACGTGTGCTCGTATCACCCTCTGCTCTGTCGGCCTCGATAAACGTCAAGGTCTTGAGCAAGAGGGCTGCTGGGCCTGCTTTGGCAGCTTCCAGCATTTGGTAATAGGGAAGAAAGTCTTCCGGCTTGAGCACAGTGTTTGTGTCCATAGCGGTATCTCCTCTTGAAGTTTCTTTGGCGCTTGCCTTTCAGTGGGCGCCGAATTCGTCGCAAGCGGCGATGAGCGCGCTGCGGATGCCCGGTTCCGACATCGAGTGACCAGCATCACCGACGACCACGAACTTGGCCTCAGGGAAGGCCTGATGCAGCTCATAGGCCGTGGTGATCGGGCAGACCATGTCGTAGCGACCCTGGACGATGGTGGTAGGAATGTGGCGGATGCGGCCGATGTCATCGAGCAGCTGAGAGTCGGAGCGCAGGAAGCAGCCGTTGATGAAGTAGTGGCATTCGATACGGGCGAAGGCCGTGGCGAAGGTCTCGTCGCCGTTGCGCGCGATCAGTTCATGATCGATGTGCAACTTGGAAGAGCAACCCTCCCACTTGCTCCATGCCTGGGCAGCAGCTGTACGAACGGCGATGTCCTTGCTGGTCAGGCGCTTGTAGTAAGCCTTGACCATGTTGCGCCGCTCCTTGACCGGAATCTGCTCCAGATACTGCTGCCAGTAATCGGGAAAGATTTCACTGGCGCCGAACTGGTAGAGCCAGTCAAGCTCTTTCTTGCGGCCGAGGAAGATGCCACGCAGCACAAGCTCGCTGACGCGCTCGGGATGGGTCTCGGCATAGGTGATGGCCAGGGTGCTGCCCCAGGAGCCGCCAAAGACCGTCCAGCGGTCGATGCCGAAGTGTTGACGCAGGGCCTCGATGTCGTTCACCAGGTCCCAGGTGGTGTTGTTCTCCAGCGAGGCAAAAGGCAAGCTCTTGCCGCAGCCGCGCTGGTCGAACATGATGATGCGGTAGACATCGGGGTTGAAGAGCCGGCGGTAGCTCGGTTGCGTACCGCCGCCGGGGCCGCCGTGCAACAGCACCACCGGCTTGCCGGCGGGGTTTCCCGACTCTTCGAAGTAGATCTTGTGGCCACCCGAAACAGCGAGCATTCCCGTGCAGAACGGCTCGATTTCGGGATAGTAATCACTGGCAGCGCGAGGGGCTGCGGGAATATTCTTACTCATGATGGTTTCCTTTTGTACTTGCGTACTTTTTGATTTTCTGGTTATTGAAACTGTCTGGCGACGGTCTCGGTGAAACGACGCTGTCTGACCACGCGCCCGTTCTGGCTGAACATGGTGCGGGTGACACTGATGTAGAAGTTGTGCTCGTCTGATTGCACGAGAATGCGGGTGCGCAAACGCAGATGCTTCCCTTGAGAAATCATCGTGGTCTGCGCTATGCCCAAGTACTTTGAGCAGGCAGGATTGGCCGGGTTGGTGCTCCAGGTGTTGTTGGTCTCCACGAGGAAGGTGCGCTTTACCCGGTTAGCACCTTTCTTGGCACGCCCTTTGCTCTTGTCGATGACATAGGCGCTGCGAGCTTTGATGGTGTGCGACTGTTCTCCTGTGCGCTTGTTGACGCGGTTGAAAGTCTCGCTGTCGGGCTTACCGTCTTGCTTAGAAGCCGGGAAGTCGATACTCCAGCTGTCTGGAGAGCCCTGCTTCCTTGCCAGCTTCGGCAGCTCACGCACTTTGTGAACATCCACTGGCACCGTTGGCAGTGTCAGTGTGGCGCTTCCGTCAGCGATCACAGTCGAGACCATGCTGTCTGCCGAGGGCCAAGCCATCGGAAACTGAGCATTGGAAATGGCCAGACGAATTTTGTGACCCTTGGCGAAAGTCCAAGTGGTGAAGTGCAAGTCAAGCTCGAGTTCGTAGACTTCATCTGCACCCGGCAGACTGGGAGCCAGTCGGCTGACGCGATGAGCGGGATTGGCGAGAGCACCTGTGATCAGGGCAACGCTGCCATCGGGGGCAACGTCTTCCAGTCTGAAAGTCCACTTGGCCTTGGGCGAAGTAGAGCTGACCGACAGTTTGACCCTGGGATTGCCGATGATTTGCAGTGCTTCCTTGGCCGGCTCACTATCGAACACCAACGATTGGGCATCGTCGGCCGCCATGTCGCCGGTCTTGTTGCCCCACCAGGTGCCAGCCGCCGTGCCTGCGAAAGGCTGATAGGCGAGCGTAACGTGACTGGTGAGCTTGTCTTGGCCTGTTGCTGTCGTCTCAGTCGTCGCCGTGGTCTCAACATGAGTCTTGACACGACTGCGCCGCAGCTTGCCGCTTGCAGTGAGGAAGAGCTTGAGGTCCTTCCCTCCTTGGGCTGGCAGCGTGTCTTTGCGCCAGTAGCCATGCACAGTCTCAATGTCGAGATCGGGCTTGTGACCGTGGCGGACGAACACCATCAGCTCTTTCTTGTTCTTGCTGTTGCGCTTGTTGCTCGCCGACTCTGGCCGCAGATAGCGGTTGAACCAGTCAGAGAGAGCCTTCTGCCATTCGTAGTTCGGGCCTGGTTGGCCTTCGTCAGGGCAAGAATGCTCCCAGGGGCCGATGTCGCAGCGCACCGGCACATTGAGCTGTTGGAACATGCGAGCTGTGGCTGTGCGATAGCCATCCAACAAACCACCAATCAGGTAGACCGGAATGTTGATCTGGCTGGGGTCTTCCCTCAGAGACTTCTTGCGCCAGAAATCGCCATCGAGCTGATTGTTCAGGTAAGTGAACAGCCAGGGGCGATGGTTGAAACGCTGGGCAAAATAGTCTGCATCAAGCTTGTAGTCAGGCGTGCGCGGCAAACCCAACTCGTGATTGATGAAGAGGTGATAGGGGTCGATGTGCAGATTGCCGTCGATGTAGTGCATGTCGTCTTGATACAAGTCGTCGGATGCATGCACAGCGTGAATGGCTTTGAGGGCCGGGGGACGACGCATGGCCATCTGAATCGAGTTGAAGCCGCTCCAAGAAACACCAAGCATACCGACATTGCCATTTGCGTCAGCGCGGGCAGCCAGTTGCTTGATGATCTCTTCGCAGTCGCGCATCTCGGTATCAGAATATTCGCGCTCGGGAATTTCTCCTTCCGATGCTCCAGTGCCGCGAATATCAACCTTGACGGTGATGAATCCGAGCTGGGCCTGGTAGCTGAAAAAGGGGTGGTCGACGACATAGAAGGTGTCGTCTTTGCGGTAAGGCAGGTATTCGAGCAGAACCGGGAAGGTTTCGCCGCGACGACGTGCCTTGGGGATGTAAGAAGTGGCTGCCAGTCGAACACCGTCCGGCATGAGCAACCAACTCTTCTCAATCGTAAACTTGTAGCGCCGTGCGGTTTTCACCGTTTGTTCGACTGCTGAACTTTTAGTCTGGGAAACTTTGGTACTCATGATACTGATTCCATGGGCGGTTTGCTTCTTCTGACCGTATGGCCCAGAAGAATTTGTTAGAGGTGGCTAGTTAGAATGGTTTTGGCTTTTGGCCTGAAATCGAAAAGAAGTAATATGTGCCTTGAGAACCTAAGTGAACGCCTGTTACTTAATCAAGAGACTGGAAAGACTAGTGAGTTCTATATTATTTCTGTAAAGCTCCACAATTGACGCAAGCTGGCGCACCACATGGCAACCCGAGCTAATAAATAGTGAAATATTGGCCTTTAGGCAGTAATCAAGATATCTTTTGCCTGGCCAGATCGTGGAATATCAGCGCGTTACTTCCAAACTACTCACGCAAAGAAAACCTTCCTCCAAGAAACAAACAAACCAAATAAGCCAGATCACTGTTAGACCCCCGCACTGTATGCACACTTTGTGCTGCAGAGTTGCAGATGTACGTTGTGCATCTTGGGTCTAATCGAGAATTTGGCTTCTAGTCTTGGTTTGTTTCACATAACCATAAATGGGAACCCATATGACTCTCAAGAACAAAGTAATGTTCATCACCGGTGCCTCCCGCGGCATTGGTCTGGCCATCGCTCTCAAAGCCGCCAAGGATGGCGCACGTATTGTCATTGCGGCGAAGACTGCTGCTACCAATGACAAACTTCCTGGCACCATCTACAGTGCTGCTGCCGAAATCAAAGCTGCCGGTGGCGAAGCCCTTGCTATTCAGTGCGATGTGCGCGATGAAGAGCAGATCAAAGCGGCCATCGCCAAAGCAGTAGAAACTTTTGGTGGCATCGACATTGTCGTCAACAATGCCGGCGCCATCCAGCTCACCAACACCGAACAGACCGAGATGAAGCGGTTCGACTTGATGCAGTCGGTCAACGCCCGCGCTGTCTTCATGGTGGTCAAGCACGCCCTGCCCTATCTGAAGAAGAGCACCAATGCCCATGTGCTCAACCTTTCGCCGCCTCTGAACCTGGATGCCGACTGGTTGGCGCCGCACCTGGCCTACACTCTTTCGAAGTATGGCATGAGTCTTTGCACCCTTGGTCAGGCTGCTGAGCTGAAGAAGTTTGGCATCGCTGTCAACTCGCTCTGGCCTGAAACTGCTATCGATACATCGGCAATCCGCAACCTGCTCGGTGGCGATCAGTCGGTGCAGGCTTCGCGCAAACCCGAAATCGTCGCTGACGCTGCTTACTGGATTTTCAACCAGCCAGCGGCCACTTGCAGCGGCAATTTCTTCATCGACTCTGCTGTTCTCACCGCTGCTGGCGAGACCGACCTGAGCAAGTACGCTGTGGACCCCACGGCCACGCTGCTGCCCGACTTCTTCCTCGGCAAGCCGCCCAAGGTGCTGCCTAAGGTGAAGGCGACGGAACCGGCGGCGGCAAAGGCTGACGGTGCCCCTGTGGTTGCGACCGATGCGTCGACGGTGGCTCTCAAGGCTGAACCAGTGGCCCCGAAATACAAGTCTTTCAGCGTCACCGTGGCTGACCATGTGGCAACACTGGTCTTCACCAACGCCAAGCGCTCCAATGCCATGGGAGAGGCTTTCTGGACTGAATTTCCGCAGGCCATCAAAGAGCTGGCTGCTCAGGGTGACACCCGGGCGCTGGTGATTTACGGCGAGGGTGACCACTTCTCTGCTGGTATCGACCTGGCCATGTTCCAGAGCCCGACTCTGGCACCGGCTCTGGCGAACCTGCAGAGCGCTGAAGGCAAAGACCATCTGTTGCAGGTGATCACCCGCATGCAGGACGCTTTCACTGCCATCGAGAAGGCGCCCTTCCCTGTGATTGCTGCCATTCACGGTGTCTGTCTCGGGGCTGGCTTGGACCTGGCTGCTGCTTGCGATTTCCGCTATGCCTGCAGCTCGGCGTCGTTTGCCATCGAAGAGATCAATCTGGGCATCATGGCCGACCTGGGCAGCTTGCAGCGCTTGCCGCTGATTATGCCTGCAGGTCTGGTGCGCGAGATGGCCTTCACTGGCATGCGCATCGCCAGCGATCGCGCTCTGTCTTCGGGCCTGGTCAATGCTGTCTATCCGCTCAAGGATGACCTGATCAAGTTCGTCATGCAGACCGCGCAGGTGATGGCAAGCAAGTCGACCAAGGCTGCTTCTGCTACCAAGCAGTCGCTCAACTATGGTATCGACCATGGTGTCTTTGAGTCGCTGCATCTCACTGCCAAGCTGCAGACTCGCGTGATTGACCCGGCTGAAATCGTGGCCAACATCAAGAAGCTTAAGAAGGGCTAGTCTAGTTCGCGACTAGGCCCCTTTTCGCTGCTCGATAACTAGAGGGAAGAGTGTTGCCAAAAGCTGCACTCTTCCTTTCTTTTTTTCCTTTTCGGAATTTATAGTAGACTGGTCTATTAATAACAAATCCAAGAATTTAAATTTGTGGCAATGGGCTATGCTAAATGAGAGGTGAGTCTTGAGCATACAACAACCATTGATCGGTGTTTTGTGGGGACTGAGTGGCCTCGCTGGTTACTCTGCGAAGCCAGAGCTAGGTTCGCATATATGCAAAGATTGTGTGGAATTGCACAATCGAACGATACTCGAAGAAGGGTGGTTTAAGGATGAACACGAACTTCACTTGATCATCCTGCAAGTGCTTTTCGATGTTCTCCGTGCGTGCCAAGGTAAAGTTTGTACCAAGCGGTTTTTCAGGATTTTAGGTAATGAGTAATTTAAAGCTATTTCACGGTCCTGTATTAATCGGGACAATATCAAATATCACACCAGAAGACATGTTCGAGATGAGTGGCGATATCCAACTCACACCAGAATTCGAAGGATATAAACCTATTTTTTCATTTTTGTTGAGCAATGACGGGCTTACAGATGGAAGCGACCCACCTTTTGAAGAGTCATATTTTGATAACTGGGTGTTGGAAGACGAGAGCGGCAAACAACAATCAATCGGTATTCCTGCGATAGAAGACGGCGAAGTGATATGGCGTGAAGGTAAATAGCTCAGCTGATATTTTTCTCCAGACCGTCTCTCTACCAAAAGGGGTACACCCCAGATTTCATCGGCCCTCTACAGCTAGCGGCAATCTCAGGTCGGCCATTGAGCATTCTGCAGCACAACTCTATAGCCATCTGGGTCTTCGAAAGTCTTTCCTTGCACGTCCCAGTATGGGTTGAACGATTGCACTGCTTCATATCCGCAGTTCAACATGCGCGACACTGCGGCTTCCCATGCCGCTTTTTCTGGCAAATAGAAGACAATGAGATTGTCTTTGCTTGGTGCTTTTCCTGCGCTATGGCCCAGGCATTTTGTAAATTCAAAATGGTATGCAGAATCTGCTGAGCCAATCATAACGCCGTCAAATCCTTGGTGATTTTCAAAGCGGCTTAGCTCTTGCAGGCCCAGTCCATCAACGTAGAAGCGAACAACATCTTCAATGTTATCGCTCGGTCTTGCTACGCGAAGTTTTGGGCTAACTGGCTTGAAGAGATCGTCTGTCACTGTCAGAGTGAAGAGAACTTCGGCCTTCTCCAAAAGGCACTCAGACTGCCTGGCGCGCACCAAGTCGACTCCGAGCGTTTCTTCTACATGTTCCCAATGGGCGCGATCTGGCCACTGTGCATAAGCAATCCAGGTACCCCGATCACTTTCATGCAACCTTGAACCATGTGAGCCATGTTGGCTGAAAATGGCCTCAGTTATAACGCGCCAAGTATCTCTAAATTCGTTTTCTTTGCCTGATTTAACTTTCCATTGGTAGACTACGCAAAACATCCTGGCCTCGCTAGAAAATACATCGGCTTATTCTATAGCGGAAAAATGTTATTGAACACAAGCTCATAGGGCGATGGGGTGTATTCAGCAGAGGCTTCGCTTTTGGCTTTCTCGGCCGCCATAATAGCCTGATACTGATAGCCTCGTTTAATCAGCTCAGCATCAGCCGGATTTTGACCGTAGGTAGATTCCCCAGCAAAAGGGTTGAGAATGTCGAGGGGGCTGCCCCACTCAGCATTTGTCTTACCATTCAGATTTTTCGCCAAACCGTTGTACCAAATTGATTGGTCATAGCTGAAGCCCATTTCGCTGGCATAGACTCCCCAGGCGACATTGCCCCAAGCTTGAAACTGCCCACCTTTTTGCTTGTCGTCCCAATCTCCCTTGTCTTCAGTTTTTTCTTTGATGAAGGAAAGGGCATCCGTGATATTGAGAAATTCATAGGGGTGATTTCTTGCTTCTTCGGTTCTCTCAGCCAGTAATTGCTTCCAGTTGCTTGGCATTTCTTGTACGACGGCGCGATGGGGCTCGCTTTCTAGTTTGCAATCGCTGCTGTCAACAATAGTGCGGGAGCCGTCATCGCTCGTGCATGAGCTTGTTATTTTGGAGCCATCTGGTAAAAATCTGGTGGCGTATTTACTACCATTGTCTTGGGCAGGTTTATCTTTTAACAGTTCGTCTCTGACAATTACTTCGCCGTTGCTGTTGGCTTTGACTGCGTGTGCGTCACCACTAAACGGCATGGAGATATTTGCTTCGCTAAATTTCTGCCAGCCATTAACTTTCCCGGCGCTATCGAAAGTGGCGGCAAATCTGCTTTTGTCTGGCGCTGTGAACTCCACTAGGTCGTCGCCGTTATACTTTAGTGATTGCACGGTTTCGCCAGCGGCGTTCATAACCACCATGGTTTTGATGGTGCCTTCGAAAGTAGTTAGTGTTGACGAGGCGGCCGTTGTGAATTTGCCTAGGTCAGTGCCGGTATCGTAAGAAGTAAGCTCCGAGCCATCTGGACGAATTACTCGTTGCACATAGTCTTTACCTTGTGATGGGTCATTTTCATCTTTTGGCACTTGGTATGTAATTGAAATATTGCCTTTCTCGTCAACAGTGAAGTCGGCAAGCTCTTCACCGGCTGGGTTGATTATGTTGGTGCGATACCACTTTCCATCGGCTCTTTTTTCGATTTGGTCATCATTGCGATCGTTAAACTTGGTTGGCTGGCAGTTGGCGTCGAGGGTCAAGCGATCTGCAGGTTTAAATTGTTCGGTCGCTTTGAGCCTAAGGCTATCTAGTGTAGCAAGGCTTGGCAAGGTGGGTTTGAAGAAAATACCAGTAGACTGCCAGTCTTTCCACACATCAGCCATGAGGTGCTGGTGGGTAGCTCCAAGCAGCTCTATCGCAGGTGAAGGTTTATGGGCTAGTGTGTCTCCGCTCTGCAGCATAATTTATCCTTCGTAAGGTGCCGATTTTGTTAGCGACACTCCATTTGTAACTGCGCTATCTAACAGTGACGTAACAGTCAACGGCCACTGAACTGGATTGATGTTTCGTCAAAATGCTCATAAAAGAGCCATTTCCAGAGCTTGACTTGGCCGATTGACCCCAGGTCGTTAACCATCCAGTTATAAATGCCTTTTGCGCTGCGCAACGATATACTGATGCTGAACAAAAACAAGGCTAAATCGAGGCCGAAACTTCTCTAGAGCTGAGGGATGTCAGAAGTAAACCCATGGTAAGACCAGCTGGTGCTGACTTTGCTACCGGTGATATCGTCGGTAATACCTACGAGGTTATCGATTACATTGGTCGTGGCGCTATGGGCTACGTTTATCACGTGCGCCACACTGGCCTTCCCAAAGAGTATGCTCTCAAGACTTTAAGCCCCGATCAGATTACCGAAACAGCGTGGTTGCGCTTTCAGATTGAAGCGCAGTCAATTGCCAAAATGTTTCATCCTAATATCATCACTATTCATAATTTCGCCGTGCACAGGGCAGCAGGGCGAGTTGAACAGCCTTTCTATGTGATGGATCTCTTGGCTGGTACGAGCTTGATGGAAGAGCTGCGGGACAATGACCCTCTTCCTCTAGAAAGAGCGCTATCAGTGTTTACGCAAGCTGCCAGTGGCATTGGTTACGCGCACAGCAAAGGAATTATTCATCGCGATATCAAGCCGGGCAATGTAATGTTGCTCAAACAGCCTGACGCCAGCGGTGCTACAGTCAAAATAGTTGATTTCGGTATCGCCAAGTTGACCGCTGACAGCGACCTAGCCCAGCAGCATCTAACCAGTGCTGGAGAGGTTTGCGGCAGTCCGCTTTATATGAGCCCAGAACAAGGGCTGGGGCAGGCTGTCGATGCGCGAAGCGATGTCTATTCACTTGGTGTTAGCTTTTTCGAAGCCCTGACGGGAGATCTCCCCTTCAAGGCCAATTCAGCAGTGGATATCATGCTTTTGCACCAGAGTGCGCCGGTGCCTAAGCTCAATTCTATTGCTGATGGTGTTGAGTTTCCTGCTGTTGTGCAGCAAGTAATTGAAGGCATGATGGCGAAGGATCCTAGCCAACGCTATCAGAATATGCAAGAAGTCGTAGCCGATCTTGTGGCTATTCAGTTAGGCAACCCGCTTCCTTCTTTAACATCAAAATCTTCTTCTTCTTCTTCTTCTTCTTCTTTGGCGACTGGCGTTGAGCATGAAGCTGATGCAGAGTTGGCCGCCGAAGCTGATAGCGAATCTCAGCCAGTTCTAGAAGACAGTGACCGCGCCCTGCCGACGGCCTCAGCTCGATCGTCGCGACCCACGGCTCAGATGGTGTTTCTAGGGCTCTCGGTGGCTGCTGCAGTTATCTCGACTTTAGCTTTTCTGGCTATCAAATCAGCCGGCAATCAATCTTCGTCGTCGTCTTCTTCTTCCCCGAAGTTGCCATCGCGCGCTCAGTCTGGAGTTGTTGCCAGTGCCGCTTCCAAGCCAGGTCTTAATGTTGGATCTAGTGTCGGACCAAGTGCTGGTTCAAAGATTGCTTCAAATACTAAGTCGCAGCCTGAAAAAGATAAGCCTAAGCTGGATCCAGAAGAAGATAAAGAGCCGGGTGAGTCGCTGAAGGAAACTACTCCCTTTGCCACTGTGCGCCAGGTGAAAGGTCGCCGGATTGTTAGCTTTGATTTTCCTACTGACGCGCTAATTGGCAAGATTTATTCTTGGAACGAGGACACCGGCGAAGAGCAAATAGTCAAGGCTAAAGGGCGCTTGACCTATAATAAAGGCGAGTGGCTCTGCTTTATTCCTTCGCGCATTATTGCTAAGTATCCGCAGTATCTCAAGCGGTTTCAGCCAGGGCTGCTTGCTGGTATACGTTTAAATGAAAACTCAGATAGTGATCAGATCTTGGAGTTCTGTACGATTATTCCAGGCATTAAGTACCTAGAACTTCACAGAACTAGCAAGTTGACCAGTGACTGTGTTCCTTCGCTCAATAAGTTTACCGAGTTAGATGAGTTTGACGGCTACCATAGCACTGTAGGTGGTATTAATTTGGCGCGCGCTGCCTGTTGGGACAAAATCGAAAAATTCCACTATAGTCATTGTCCCAATGTTACACCTATGCTTGTGAAGCTTAAGGCATGCAAAAAATTGACGTTGTTAGATGTGCACGAGAGCAATCTTACCTACCAAGACTACAAAGCAATTTCAGAACTTACTAACTTGCGAGAATTGAAATTTGAGAGCGATCGCATAACATTGAACGAACTCAAGTTACTCGCAAATTTGCCCAACCTTGAAACTATTGAGCTCTATGACTGTGGGCTGGTAGAGGAAGCTATTCCGATTTTGCGTCAGTTTCAGGCCCTCAAAGTGCTGCGGATGGAGACAGCGAAAACTACTATCAAACTGCGTGACAAGTTTAAAGCCGGCCTGCCTGGTGTGAAAATAGAGTAGTGATAGTAAATGGGAACCGCTTCTTGAAAAATGCAACAACCACCTGTCTTTTTCGACGATATACTAAAACTAGACCAAAACTTCTTTAGACCTGAGGGATGTCAGAAGTAAATCCATGGTAAATCCGGTTGGTGCTGATTTTGCTCCTGGTGATATCGTCGGTAATACCTACGAGGTTATCGATTATATTGGTCGCGGCGCCATGGGCTTTGTCTATCACGTGCGCCATGTGGGCTTGCCTAAAGAGTATGCCCTCAAGACTTTAAGCACCGATCAGATTACTGAAACAGCGTGGTTGCGCTTTCAGATTGAAGCGCAGTCGATTGCTAAAATGTTTCATCCGAACATCATCACTATTCACAATTTTGCCGTGCATAAGGCCCCCGGAAGCGTTGAGCAGCCTTTCTATGTGATGGACCTTTTGGTCGGTACAAGTCTAATGGAAGAGTTGCGCGATAATGACCCTCTTCCTCTTGCCCGAGCCCTTTCAGTGTTTTCGCAAGCAGCTAGCGGCATTGGCTATGCCCACGGCAAAGGAATTATTCACCGCGACATCAAGCCTGGCAATATTATGTTGCTCAAACAGCCAGATGCTAGTGGTGCCACTGTCAAAATTGTTGATTTCGGTATCGCCAAGTTGACCGCTGACAGTGAGATTGCCCAGCAGCATTTAACCAGTGCTGGAGAGGTTTTCGGCAGTCCGTTTTATATGAGCCCTGAGCAGGGTCTGGGACAGACCGTTGATGCGCGCAGTGATGTTTACTCACTGGGAGTTAGTTTCTTCGAGGCCTTGACCGGAGATTTGCCGTTTAAGGCCAATTCAGCTGTGGATATCATGCTTTTGCATCAGAATGCACCGGTACCGGAGCTCAATTCTAGGGGTGATGGCGGGGAGTTTCCTGCTGTTGTGCAGCAAGTTGTAGAGCGCATGATGGCCAAAGACCCGAATTTGCGCTATCAGAATATGCAAGAGGTTGTAGCTGACCTTACAGCCATTCATTTCGGCAATCCACTACCCTCTTTGTCGAGTGGCGTTGTTCACAGCCAAGATCTAAGTCTCGGCCGTAGGACTATGCAAAGTCAGGCACAAGGTTCATATTTAGACCCACATTCAGATTCACAATTTGATGGTGAACAATCTCTAGCGGGTGAAGTTTGGGTGGCCGGTGGCGGTGAATCAGATTCTGAATCTGAATCTGATTCTGGCGTTGACTATGAAGCTGCAGCAGATTTAGCCGTGGGGGCCGATACTGGTTCGCAAACGGTGCTAAAAGAGAGTGGACGTGCCTTGACTATGGTGTCTACTGGTTCTTCGCGGCCCAAGGCCCAGGTGGTGCTTTTGGCACTTTCAGTGGCCGCTGCCATTACCTCTGCTGCCGCCTTTATAGCGATAAAATCGGCTGGCAATCAGGTTGCAACTAATGCTGGTTCTTCGGTTGCGAACAGCGGAAAAGGTGCTGGTACTGAAGGTGGTGTCAGCCCTGGTGCTGGCCCTACCTCTGATTCTGCAGTCAGTACGGGTCATGGTGCAAGTCATCATTCTAAGCCACATTATGATAAAGATAAGCCAAAACTCGACCCGGAGGAAGATAAAGAGCCTACTGATTCTTTCAAATCAACCAAACCTTTTGGTGTTGTGCGCCAGGTCAAGAATGGCTGGCTGGCCGATTTTGATTTTCCGACAGATGTTCTCATTGGCAAAATCCACTCTTACAACTGGACCACCAATAAAAGCAAGACTGAAAAGGCGAAAGGTCACTTGCACTATGGCCCCACCGACTGGCTACTGTTCCAGCCGTCGCGCATTATTGGCAAGTATCCGCAGTATCTCAAGCGCTTTCGTGGCGGTGATATTGCCGCGGTGCAGTTGCTCGAACATTCAGATAGTGATGCCATACTAGAGGCTTGTGCTGCCATTCCTGGCTTAGACGAAGTGATTATTCATCATGCTCGCAATTTGACTAATAAGAGCATTGCTTCGCTTAACAAGTTCACTGGACTGAAAAAGTTTGACGGCTCTCATGGTGCCTTAGACGGCATAGCTTTAGCGCGGGCGACCTGTTGGGACAAAATCGAGGAATTCAGATGCAGTCATGCTCGCAATATAACGCCGATGTTGCTTAAGCTAAAGGCGAGCAAAAATTTGCGCTATCTAGATGTGCATGAGAGCAATCTGACCTACCAAGACTACAAAGCAATTTCAGAGCTTTCTAGTTTGCGCGAATTGAAATTTGAGGAGGAGCTTGTGACATTGAACGAGCTAAAGCTGCTTGCTAATTTGCCTAAGCTTGAGACGATTGAACTGCGTGATTGCGGCCTTGAGGTAAAGTCTATTCCGATTATGCGTGAGTTTAAGGCGCTCAAGAAATTGAAGATGGGAACACCTAGAACCCTGCTTGTATTGCGAGAAAAATTCAGGTCGGGGTTACCCGGCGTGGAAGTTGAATAGCGTATAGCGTGCTCAAAACTGGCAAATTCCGTTGCTTTTTTAATTAGCGGCTGTAGTACTATCGAAAGAAGTAAGTGGATTCAAAAAAATGGCGCAGCAGGAGGGGTGACCTCTTACTGCGCCATTTGGCTTGGCTAGTTGGCAGTTGCCGGAACTGCGCTTGGCCTATCACTGACAGCGTTGCTCGTCGCATCACTCGCCGCTGCGCTCGAAGCTTCGTGGGCTGTGAGCATCTTGCGCAGTTCGTCTGCTGCGACTTTCAGCGCCTCCGGCCCGGTGTCGCCCTCGACTAGCGTCTCTGGGTCAATGCCGTTCCGTTCAGTTTGGCCACAGTCACCGAGCCATTCGCCGCCAGGAGCGAACCAATGACAGCGTGTCACACGCAGTTTGACTTGGCCATTGCCGACTTCATAATCAGCCTGACCAATGCCTTTCCCTGCGGTAGCTGCGCTGCCGACCATGTGTACTTGACCGGCAATGCCGTTTTGCACGAGGGCGCAAATCATCATCTCGCTGGCGCTGGCTGTGCGGCGATTGAGCAAGATTACCAGCGGTTTGCCAAACAGCGTTGCTGCCCGGCGCTTGTAGAGGTCGGTGGGCAAAGTGGCGACTATGCCATTGCTACTGGCGCCATGCACTTCATCGGTGAGGAAGAACTGGTCCTCGTTGAGGAAGTACTGCCTGATTTTCAGGCCCTCTTCGTGGCGAAACTTGAGGGTGGCAAGCAGGCCCTGGTCGAGGAAGAAGCCGCAACATTCCATGGCCTGGTGCATTCTGCCGCCGCTATTGCCGCGCAGGTCGAGAATCACTCCTTCGCAGGTGGCGATTTTTGCCACAGCAGCTTCTACCAGTTCGACGATATCTTCGCGATCAAAGCTGCTGATGCGCAGATAGCCAATCTTGCTGGGGGAGAGCGCTGACATGACATCGGAAGGCTTTTCAGCCGCTGCGGGGGAATTGCTTGGAACAGCAGATTCGTCAGCGCTTGACGGCGAGACGAAGGTGGAAGGTGCGATCAGCCGCTCGGTGTAGGTGTCATTGAGCGAGGCCAACATTTCGTCAGCGCAGCGCAATGCCGTTTCTTCGCTGTCGATCAGGTCGTCGAACTTGTGCTCCCAGGAGCTCCAATTCGCCAATCTCGACTTGTCGAAGAAAGTAACGCCGACCAGTTCCCAGATCGCGTGATAAAGCTCAAGCCCCTGGGTTGAGGCTGTTTTTGAAATATTCATGACGATCCCTTCTGTTGAGATGTTTGCGATTTGAAGATTTCGCGCGTTAGACAGCTAGGCTCAGGTGGCAACGCCAACGCAGAAGACCTGGCAAATTTCTCAGCACCTTATGCTGTGAAGAAATTCGATTGGGTGTTGCTGTGTTTTGAAGCTAAGTATTTATTCGCGGGAAATTAGATAGTGGTTATGGCTTTAAACCTAGCCAAGAAGTGTAAGAAATTAAAAGAGAATTTCTTACACCTAGATGAGATCGCACTTAGACTCGGTCCGTGCCGCCTAAATTGTTGTGAGCTTTTCTCGTACAAGGTTAGTATGGCTCTCGCGAACTAAGGCGCAATCAAAAAGCCTTTGGTTTTTCGCTATTTTCTGGTGCTTTCAAATCCGCTTTTTCGGCGTCAGGGGTTTGATAGAAAACGCCGCGATTGTTGTAGCCTGGTCGAGCTGATTCTGGCAGGGCTTCTTTTGCCGCCGTCAGGATTGGTTTTACTTTGGTGTGCGGTTTTAAGGCATCAGTGCATCTGAGGGCAACCAAATCACCTGGTTTGAGTTCGCCGAATACTTCGGTCAGGCTGTTCATCATTTCGCCTCGCACAACAGGCACCCATTCAACTTCTCCGTCTTTGATGCGACAGACGAAAGTCGACAGGGTCGATGTGGTTTCAACGGCACTTGGAGGCAAGAATAAAGACGGATGGGGCCGCTTGGTTGGCCAGAATACTTCGCAGAACATACCAGGAAGTATCCGCCAGCCCGGATTAGGATAATTGAGCTCGACTGGCATGGTCCGAGTTTTTTGGTCTAGGTAATTGCCGATTCTGGCTACTTTGCCTTTGAATTTTTCGCTGGGGTGAGTTGAAACAGTAAATTCTACGTCAGCTCCTGGTACAACTCCTCCGGCTATGGCTTCGGGAACTGGCGTAACTATGCGCAGTAGGTCAAGTTCTTGCACCCGCACAATGGACGGGTAAGCGCCGTGCCCTAGTGGGCCGACAAAGCTGCCTACGTGCATGTTGCGCTCGGTGACATAGCCATCAAAGGGCGCTGTAATGGTTAGATACTGGGAGATGTCTTTGTAATTTTCGCTGGCCTTTTTCGCTGCTACCAATGAGTCTGTTAGCGATTTTACGGCATTGGCCGCAGCGGCAATATTTTCCTGCCAGGCTTTTACTTTCTCTTTGTCGGCTTCAACTTTTTGCCCCAGTACAACTACATCGTTGGGTGCCACTACTCCCGGTACCAGTGATGCTTCTTTGGTGCGATTGTAGGTGTCTTCGTCTCCAGCTAATTGTGCTTTGGCTTCCAGCAGGCTGGCTTTGGCTGAGGCCAGTTTTGATTGAGCTTGTTGTAGCTCGCCACTCACAGCTTTTGCTTTTGCTGCCGATTCGTTGCTTTGAGCTAGTAGTTCTGGGGCGATGAGGCGGCAGATTACTTGTCCTTTCTTTACCTTAGAGCCTCTATCTACGCCGATCCAATCGATGAAGCCTGGTACTTTGGGATAGACCGCTACGTCTTGATAGGCCTGAATCTCGCCGGGCAACTGGTCTACCCGCGAAAGTGTTTGTTTGATTACTTCGGTGACGGGAAGCTCTTGTATGTCTTGGGCTGTGGTATGCGGCGCTACTGCTTTTTCTGAACAAGCGCTGAGCAGTGCCATGGGGGCCAGGCTAATAGTTACGGTGAGCGCGGTTTGAATGGCCAGCGTTAGTGAATTGACCGAAGCTAGCGAATGGCACGGCTCAACTGATTCTGCAGTTTTGCGATGTCGCCGTAAAATACTCATTTCTATTTACTCGCCTCGATCATCGGGATGTATAGACGGTGAGGCAATGGAGCTCTTACGCTGCACTACCGCAAAAACTAGGGGCAATATTGTCAAAGCCGTCAGTGTTGACATTGTCAGTCCACCGATAACGGCACGGCCTAATGGCGCACTCTGGGCGCCGCCTTCGCTCAGGGCCAGAGCCATTGGCACCATTCCTGATACCATGGCAATTGAGGTCATGAGGATTGGACGCAAGCGCTCTTGTGCTCCAAAAAGGGCTGCTTCGAGAGCTGTTTTCCCACCCAGGCGGCTGTTCTCTGCGTAGTTAACCAGCAGGATGGCGTTGCTTACCCCAATGCCGATTGACATGATTGCACCCATGAAAGACTCAATGTTCAGAGTAGTGCCAGTTAACCTCAGCATAACCATGACGCCGCAAACGATAGCTGGAGCTGTTGAGAGCACTATCAAGGCCAGTTTTGTCGATTGAAAATAGCCGGTCAACATCAAGAAAATTACAACCAGGGCTAGTGATAGTCCAATGAAGAGGTGTGAGAAAGTATCGCTCAATACCGGTACTTGTCCGGCTACTTTGACTCTCACGCTACGGGGCGGCTCACCGGCGCGGGCCAGTGCTGCTTTCACTTCTTCTCCCACATGGCCTAAATCCATGCCCTCGATGTTGGCAGTGAGCGAGACCATGCGCATCATGTTGTCTCGGTCGTACTCTCCCACGCACTTGCCATACGAGACCGTGGCCACGTCCCCTAAGAGCGGGTGCTCACTGTTTTCTTTGAGCATGATAGGAAAGTGCTTTAGCGCTTCCATCGACTGTATCTGGTTTTGCGGTACCTGCACTTGCACCTGGTATGCCACCCCGGTTTTTCTATCCATCCAGAAGTTTTCTAAGATGTAGCGGCTCGAAGATGTTGCTGGTACAAGGGCTTTGCCTACCTGGGCTGGTGTGAGGCCAAATTGGCCGGCCAGTTCTCTATCAATGTTGATGTCAACGGTGGGATAGTCGAGGGGTTGGCCGTACTGTAAATCGCGCAGGTACGGAATTTTAGCCATTTCAGCTTTGACCCGGTCGGCAAAGAGCCTGCACTGAGTCAGGTCTGGGCCTTTCACTATCACCGATATCGGTGTGGGCGAGCCAAGATTCATGATTTGACTGACTAAGTCTCCTGGCTCAAAGCTAAAGCTTACGTGGGGCATCTCCTGGGCAAATTTGCTGCGTAAGACGTCTTTGAAGTGCGCTAGGTCAATATTTGCTTCTTTGCGCAAGCTGACGTCCATGACCGCTTCGTGGGGGCCGCTGGTCCAGAGAAATACTGAGCTGATGACAAATTGCACTGGCTGCTGGCCGGCATATCCCAGAGTGGCTTCGACGTTTCCAGGGCCTGCTTCACGCTTAATAATGTCAAGCATTTGCAAGGTCTTTTCTTCGGTTACTTCTACCCGTGTGCCTGTGGGGCAGCGCATTCGCACTCTAAAGTCAGTGGTGTCTGAACTGGGGAAAAGCTCGCGACCGGTTTGGCAAAAGAGCAGAACGCTGAGTGAAATAGTCACCAGGAAGTAAACGGGAATGACAATCAAGCGCATGCTCATGAGCTTTTCGACTAAGGCTGCATGACCAGCTTTGAACTTGGCAAAGAAGCCTTTGCTTTCATCTTCATTTTCTTTGTGCTTAATCAAATATACGGCCATAACTGGCACCAGGGCGCTCGACATAAAGAACGACCAGACCATGCAGAAGCCGACTGCTAGGGAGAGTGGCACGAACAGTGCTTTGGTCACGCCGGTCATGAAAAACGATGGCACGAACACGGCAATAATTGAAAGCATGGCCAAAAGTCGCGGCACCCTGGTTTCAAAGCCCGCTGCCAGCGTTGCTCTGGTCACAGCTTCGCCTCGGGCCATGTGGGCGTGGATGTTTTCTATGTCCACCGTGGCTTCGTCCACCAGGATGCCAATGGCTAGCGCTAGGCCCGAGAGGGTCTGCATATTGATGGTTTGGCCAGTGACATAGAGCGATAAACTGGCCCCCAGAAGGACGCACGGAATTGTCGTAATGACAATGAATGTACTGCGCAGATCGCGTAAGAAGAGGAAGATCATCAGGCCTGGCAAAATTGCACCCAGGGCCCCTTCGCTGAGAACACCCTTGATTGAATCGGTGACGTGTTTTGATTGGTCAAACTCATAGCTGATGGTGACGTCTTCTGGTAAGAGGCGCTGCATCACTGGCAAGTGCTCTTTTAAGGCATTGACTACCGATACTGTGGAGGCATCTGCTCGCTTTACCACCGGCACATAGACTGTGCGTCGGCCGTTGTGCAGGGCGTAACCCGCCAAAATGTCACTGCTGTCGCTAACTGTGGCCACATCGCGCATAAACACAGTAGGGCCGGGGCCCATCTTGATGGGCAAATAGTCTAACTGGTGGATGTCGGGCAGGTCGGTATTGATTGGCGTAATTTGCATGTAGTCGCCAATACGGGCGTTGCCAGCTGGCACGATTTCGTTGCCCGTGGCCAGTGCTTTGACAATCATGTCTCCAGATATATTGAACTGCCTGAGTTTTTGACTGTCGGCACTGATGACAATGGTACGAGCGTTTCCACCAAAGGGTGGCGGCGCGGAGGCACCGGGAATGGTGCCCAGCTCTGGTCTTACTCTGACAAAGGCCAAGTCTTGGAGCTGTTCAATAGTCTTGGTTTTACTAGATAATACTAGTTGCCCCACGGGCAAGCTGCCGGCGTCGAACCTCAGTACAAAGGGCTCGACAGTGCCTGGCGGCATCAATGTGCGGGCGCGGCTGACCATAGCAACGCAGGTAGATAGAGCCTCTGACATGTTAGTGCCAGGATGAAAATAGACTTTCATCATTGAGATATTTTGAATGGTCTGCGACTCAATATGGTCAACGCCCGGAATGTACAAGAAGTGCACTTCATAGGTAGAGACTATGTAGCCTTCCATTTGATCTGGTGCCATACCGCCGTAGCCTTGCACGACATAAATTACAGGCATGTTCAGGTCAGGAAAGATGTCTTCTTTCATCGACATCAACGCCATCACAGCTGCCAGCATCAGGCTTATAACCGCAACAATGACGGTTATGGGGCGCTTCATTGATACGATTTGCAGCCACATACTAAGCCTTCTCCTGGTTATTCGCCAGCACAGAGCCGGTCAATACTTGAACTCTAGGGGTTCGCCCTATTCGGCTTTGAATGGCACTTGCTCTCATGGCTTGACCTCTGGTGTTGGTCTCAAGGCCCCGTCATTTCTGTTGTTTTCGTTTAGGCCGCTGTTGCTATCGCGCAGGCCTTTGCTCCCTTCGCTCTGGCCTTTGTTTGTCTCGGCCGCTGCCACAAGTTTGAGGAAGGGCTGGATATCGCCATGAGCATAGGCAATCGCTAAAACAGATTGCCACACTTTAATTTGGGCCTCAACGTTCTCGGCTTGTGCTTTGGCGAGAATGCGCTCGGCTTCCGCTACTTCCATAACGTTGGTCAAACCAACTCTATATCGCTCTCTTGCTTTGATTTCGTTTTCTTTCGCTGCCACAAGCAAAACCGGTGTTTCATCAGCGATTTCTTCAGCCCGGCTCAATAGAATTTTGGCTTTCTTGTCTTCTCTAATTAGCTCTTGCATGGCCAAGTCGTAGTTAGAGCGCTGCGCTTCGATAGACGAGCGCTCTGTTATTTTCTGCGCTTTGATTTTGAAGTATTCCATTACCGGAAACTGAAATGTAAAACCGACTGTCCAGTTGGCTGTTTTGGGGATGATGCCGCTGGCGATTGGTTTAATGAAACGGCCATCGCCGGAGCCTCTTGCCCAGATGGCAGACTCTAGCCATAAGTGCGGATACCAGCTGTGATCGAGCAATTTTAAACGTGATTTGGCGACATCAACGTCGGCCATTTTCAAGATTGCGAGAGGGTGCTTTGCTAGATTGGCTGGCGCATCGGGCATTGTTAGAGCGGTGAACTTGGGTCGCGAAATCAAGGGCTCTGCCACCGGTTGTATCAAAGCTCCGGCCATGCCAATAGCTTCGGCTAGATCTTGTTGAGCCAAATCGGCGTCTCGTCTGGCCTGAATCAATGCAATTTTAGCGAGGGATACTTCGGCATCGGCGCGAGCGGCATCTACCCCTGGTTTTAAACCCTTATCGCAGAGGGTGTGCACCACTAGCGACCAATCGGTCATGCGATCTAGAGTGGCCTGACAAACCAATATTTGCTGCTGAATCAGCAACAACTTGAGATACAGCAGCGCACTGCGTGTGGTCACATCTAGCTCTGTGAGCCGCAATTCTGCTGTGGATTTTGTTAGTGATTGTTTTGCCAATCTGACATTAGCGGCTCTGCGGCCAAAATCTACTAGCTCCCAAGAAAAGTTGAGGCCGGCATTGGAGCCAAAGATACTATTGAAACTTGAATTGGTGGCCGGTGCACCCGATTGAATCGGAATGACGTTGAGGTACTGCGGCAAAATGGTGCCAGCTGTGACGTTTTGCGATGCTCTCAATTCTTGAAAGAGCATGTCCATGCGCGGCAAGTACTGAGTGCGAGCTACTGATACTTCGCCTTTGAGCTTGTGAGTTTCTTGGTTTGCTCTAGCGATTGAGGGATATTTTTTGTTAGCTGTCTCCACTGCATTGAGCAGAGTCATGCGCACAGAGGGCTCATTCAATTCGATTTTGGGCCTGAGCTTGATTCTCTCTGCTTCG